>Ga0310812_10000060_pt1 | contig 54366 bp, 54 predicted proteins | sample NN3metagenome_FD_205747 | JGI IMG/M metagenome (GOLD analysis project Ga0310812, IMG submission 205747) | Soil microbial communities from experimental microcosm in Duke University, North Carolina, United States - NN3 | ecosystem: Engineered > Artificial ecosystem > Soil microcosm > Unclassified...
TCCCCGCGACGTCACGGGTCCCTTGATCTCTCCGCCCTTCACGACGACGCTCTCCGCGCGCACTTCCGCGATCAGCGTCCCTTTCTTGCCGACCGTCACGACCCCGGCCGTCCACATCTCGATCTTCGCGCAGTACTCGTTGATCTCGACGTCGGACGTGAGGATGTTCCGGTGGCAACCCGGGCAGGAGGTCGACTTCGTAACCTTCGAGACCTCCTGGCGGGCGTCGCAGCGCGGGCAGAAAATCAGACGGCGCGCCGCTTCCTTGGACATCGCTCCCCCGCTAGGTTATTTCTTGATCGGGGTGGCCGCCACCGGCGTCACGAACTCGCTCGCCGCCTTGAGCGCGTCCGGCGTGACGTGGCAGTTGCCCACGAACGTCGCGCCTTCCGCGATCACGAGCTTCGTCGAGCGGACGTCGCCCATGACGTGCGCCGTCGAGGCGAGCTCGATGCGGTTCGCCGCGCTGATGTTGCCCTTGAAGGTGCCCTCGATCTTCGCCTCGCCGACCGCGACTTCGGCGACGATCTGGGCGCCCTGGCCGAAGGCGACCTTGCCCTTGGAGACGATCTTGCCTTCGATCTTGCCCTCGATCCTCATCGAGCCGTCGAAGGACATCTCGCCCTTGATGGAGACGTCGGAACCGATGAGCGTCTCGTTACGGGGTGCGTCAACCATACCCTCTCCTCTCTCCAAAAAACCCGATGTGACGAAAGGTTTATAGTCCATAGTTTACAATTTGTCAAGCACAAATCCCGCGGGAAGGGTGGACGCGACGCGAGGTTCCCGTTAGAATCGTCCCCTCGATGCCTGCGCGAAAGAAGAAGGCCGCCCCCCGGAGGAAGCGCTGCGTCCTCTGCAGCGGCCCCAACGACCGCAAGGTCGGCGACGTCTGCTCGAAGTGCATGGGCACCGGTTCCACGGGCGCCAAACGCGTCGCCGAGTCGGTCCGCGACCGCATCCAGGGCACCGAGCGCGGCGGCTTCATCTGCCCCTACTGCCGCTGCGAGCTGAGCTGGGAGAACATCAAGACCTCGGAGATCGAGGTCACCATCTACGTCCGCGAGAAGATCTACTACTGCCCGAGCTGCCGCGGCTTCCTGGGCGTTTCCAGCTGGCATACGGAAGGCTAGAAGCGAGAAGCAAGAAGCAAGAAGCGCGAAGTAAAGAAGCAAGCTGATAGAATCAAGGGCATGAGCGACCCGAACGGCCGGCTGAGACGCTGGGCCGTCCCTGCGATCCCCTTCGCGTTCTCCCTCGCGCTCTCGCTCCAGACCGCCGGGCCCAACACCTTCTGGCAGGACTCGGGCTACTATCTCACCGCGATCCACGAGCTCGCGCTGCCGGCCTCCCACGGCTTCGTGCTCTACGTCTTCCTCGCGAAGGCCTGGACCCTCGCGGTTGCGCCCATCGCCGGCTTCACCCTCGCGGTCCACCTCTTCTCCGCGTTCTGCGCCGCGGGCGCCGCCGCGTTCCTGGCGCTGGGCGCGCGCGCCTTCCTCCTCCGCCGGCGGCCCGACGCGCCCGCCGACGGGCCCGCCATCGGGGCCGCGATGCTCGTCGCGGCCGGCTACTGCTTCTGGAACGCGTCGACGCTGGCGAAGCCCTACGCGCTTTTCTACCTGACCCTCTCGATCCTCCTCTGGCTGATGGTCCGCGCGGAGCGCCGCTGCGAGTTCCTCTGGATGGGCGCGACGCTCGGCCTTGCCGGCGCCGCCCACCCCTCGGCCGCGATGCTCGTCCCGGCGATGCTCGCCTACGCGTGGGCGCGGCGCGACAAGGTCCGCGAGCTCCGCGCCGGCGGCGTCGCCGCGGTCGTCGGGATCGCGGCCGCCGTGGCGTTCGTGCCGTCCTTCATCGGCATGCCGATCCTCTCGGCGCGCGAGTCGGTCCTCAGCATGGGCGACGCCCGGACGCCCGGCGAGGTCTGGGCCCACCTCCGCGGCGCCAACTACACGGACTTCAAGGGCGCCTGGGGCTTTGACCTCGCGCGCGCCGCGCTCGCCGCGTCCTTCATCTGGGAAGAATTCCTCGGCGTCGGCCTCGTGGTCCTGGGCATCGGCCTCTGGCGGCTCTGGACGGAACAGCGCAAGGTCCTGCTCCTGCTGGGCGCCTGGGTCGCGCCGACCTTCCTGCTCCCGCTCGTCTTCATCGGGGAAGGGATGTTCGACCAGTGGTTCGTCGTCGCGTACCTGCCGCTGTCGTTCGTCACGGCCGCGGGCTTCGCGTGGATCGGCGAGCGGGCAAAGGTCTTCCTCCCCGCGGCGGTCTCGACGTCGGTCGTCTGGATGATCCTCGCCAACTTCGGCGACCTCAACTTCCGCCACTACGACCTGGCGGAGGCCTACGGCCGCCTCCTCTTCCAGGCCATCGAGCCGGGCGCGATGTTCGTCGCGTCCACCGACGACACCGCCGTGATCCCGATGTACCTGCAGCGGGTGAAGGGCGAGCGCGTCGACGTGAAGCTGATCCACGGGGAGTTCGTCGGGCTCCCGTGGTACGACCGCCGCCTGGAGCGCGACTTCGGCGTGAAGCCGGCCCGGATCGAGGCGGTCCGCGGCCTGGCGACGCCCCAGCTGCTGACGGTGACGGCGGTCGCGAACGCCAACGTCGCGCCGGGAAAGCCGCTCTTCTCGGAGCGGCCGCCCGACCCGCACGGCCTGCGCCCCGGGCTCGTCCGGGTGCCGTCGGGCGTGCTCTGGAAGACGGCGGTCGCGGCCGAGGCGACGCCGCGCCTCACGATTCCGGACGTCGACCCCTTCGCCGTCGTTCCCCGGCGGCGCCGCGCCCGCGGCATCTTCATGCGGCACACGTCGTCGGGGATGGTGGCGACCTTCGAGCCCTACGAGAACCGCGTCGTCGGCCTGCTCGTGCAGGCGAAGCTCCGGGCGACGGAGCCGCTGCTGGAGACGGAGCCCGCGAAGGCGCTGGACATCTACGAGAAGGCGCGCGCGATCGACCCGACCCTCGAGGTCGACTGCGCCTTCCAGTACGACTACGGCGTGGCGCTCTACAAGCTCGGCCGCGCGGCGGCGGGGGAGCGGGCCTTCGAGCAGGTCCTTCGGCTCGAACCGGGCCCGCAGCGCGAGACGCTGGCGCACTTCTACCTGGCAGAGTTCGCGCGGATGGCGCGCCGTCCCGACGAGGCGAAGCGGCACTACGCGCGGGCGCTCGAGATCAACGGCGCCGCGCCCTCCGTCATGGAGACGATCCGGAAGCAGGCGCAGCAGCCATGAGGCGTCTCATCGTGCCGGGCGTCCCCTTCGTCCTCTCGCTGCTCCTGTCGTTCTCGAGCGCCGGCTCGCACTGTTACTGGCAGGACTCCGGCTTCTTCCTGGTGGCCGTGAAGGAACTGGGCGTGCTCTACCCGCCGGGCTTCGCGCTGTACGTGCTGCTCTGCAAGGCCTGGACGCGGCTCCTTTTCTTCGTCGACTTCACGTACGCGGTGCACCTGTTCTCGGCGTTCTGCGCGGCGGCCGCGGCCGGGACGCTCGCGGTGACGGCGCGCGACCTGCTGCGCACGAAGGGCCCGCTCTTCCGCACGGTCGGGGAAGAGGGGCCGTCGGCGGACTGGGTGGGCGCGTCGATCGGCTGCCTGGTCGCGAGCGGCTACACCTTCTGGGCGGCCGCGATCCTGGCGAAGGTCTACGCGTTCTACTACCTGATCCTGACGCTGCTGCTCTGGCGCATGATCCGGGCCGACGAGGACCGTCGCCCGCGCGACTTCACGATCGTGGCGGTCCTGATCGGCCTGGCGTGGCAGGCCCACCCGTCGGCGACCAATGCCGGCCTCGCGCTGATTCTCTTCGCGGCGTTTCACCGAAGCGTCGTGGGCGGGAAGGGGATCGCCTGGCGCACGGCACTCGCGGCCGCCTGCGCGATCGGACCGATCCTCCTGATCCCCTGCTTCCGCTGGGGCGGAGGGTCCGCGCTGGCCTTCGGCGATCCGGGCACCTGGAGCGGCTTCTGCGAGTACCTCTTCGGCACCCGCTTTACGGCCAACGGGGCCAACTTCGGCCTGGAAGGGTCCCGCGTGGCGAGCGTCGGCCGCTACTTCTGGGAGGAGTTCCTGGGCGTCGGCGTTCTGCTCGTCGGCGCGGGTCTTTACCGGCTGTGGACGTTGAACCGACGGCTTCTGATCGGACTCGCAGCCTGGGTCGTGCCCGTGATCGGGATCACGGTGCTCTTCAAGCTCGAAGGCCAGCACGACTTCTGGATGCTGGCGGCGTGGATCCCGCTCTGGCTCGCGGCGGCGCTCGGACTGAGCGCCGGGAGACGGGTTCGGGAGCTCGCGGTCGTCGGCGCCCTGGCCGGCACGATCTGGGCCGTGGCCGCCAACCGGCCCGATCTCGACCAGCGGAACTACACGCTGGCGGAAACGTTCGGCCTCGCCCTCCTGGATCAGCTGGAGCCGCAGGCCCGTCTCTTCGTCGACTCCGATGACGCCACGTCGACCGTCCTGTACCTCCAGCGCGTCCGCGGGGTGCGGCCAGGGGTCCGTCTGGTCACGGCGGGGGTGACTCGGGAGAGCGGCGTCCCGGCCGGCCCGGGAGACTACAGCGACTCCGGGGATTGGTGGATCCGGACGGGCACGCCCGAGAGCGAGCTTCGGGGATGGGGGCCGCTGGTGACGCGGAAGGGAGGGATTCTCCCGCCGTGGAAGCCTCCGGTTGACGCGGAACAGATTCCGCCGCTCTTCCGCCGGTCCCGCGGTCAATCCGTCAATCGATCCCATCCGCCCGAGATCCGTGTCGGCCCCGAGGAGTACGAGTGGCGTCTGCTGCGGATCCTGCTGCTGGCCCGCAAGTTCGAGGCGGACGAGATGTCTCGAAGGGGCGAGTTCCAGGGGGCGGCGACCCGGTACGAGTCGATCCTCGCCTTAAATCCCGACTCCTACGACGATCCGGCGATCGTCCTTCCCCTCGCGACGGCGGACGTCGGGCTGCAGAAATACGTGCAGGCGGAAGACCTGTTCCGGAAGTCGCTGGCGCTCAACCTGACCCCGGCGAAACGCGCGGCCAGCTACTACTTCCTGGCCGCGCTCTGCGGGAATCGTCCCGAGGCTGCGGACTGGCGTGCGAAGGCTCTGGCGTCTCCGGAACTGCCTTCAGAGTTGCGGTTGAAACTCGAGGGTCGTTGACCCCGGTTACTTCTTCTTCCCGAACCCGGTCACCACGTAGGTTCCGCTTCGCGGATCCGTGGTGAGCTGCAGCACGCCGTGCCGCTCCATGTCCTCGAGCAGGTCCTGCCAGGTGCGGTAGCCGTGGTAGCCCTCGTCGAACTGGGGCTTCTTGCGCTTGAGCGTGTCCTTGATCATCGACGAGTAGAGCGTGTCGCGGTTCTCGCGCTTGAGCGCGAGGATCGTGTCGACGATCAGCTGGAAGGCGTCCTTCTTGAGCTTGGGCAGGTCGTCCTTGATCTCGGGCGCCGCGGCGGTCGACGTGCGCTCCAGGTCCTCGTAGTAGATGAACTCGTCGCAGTTGTCGACGAGGAGCGACGAGGTCGAGTCCTTCATGCCGAGGCCGATGACGGTCTTGCCGTTCTCCTTGAGCTTGGAGACGAGCGGGGAGAAGTCGCTGTCGCCCGTCAGGATCGCGAAGGTGTCGATGTGGCCCTTGGAGTGGGCCATGTCGATCGCGTCGACGACCATGCGGATGTCCGCCGAGTTCTTGCCGGCGGCGCCGCGCTTGGGGACCTCGATGAGCTCGATCGCGGCCTCGTGGAGCGCGGTCTTGTAGTCGCGGTAGCGCGTCCAGTCCGCGTAGGCGCGCTTGACGATGATCTTGCCCTTCTCGAGCAGACGATCCAGGACTTTCTGGATCTCGAACTTCTTCCGGGAGTGCTCGAAGCCGAGCGCGAAGTTCTCAAAATCGATGAATACGGCGATGGCGGCCTCGGGGCCGTTGTTGGTCTGGGTCATGAACCTTCCTGAAGTGAAAGCCGAAACGATGTGAACAAGACAACCGCTAACCTACTAAATGCTCATAGACAATGCAACCGTCGTGGGAACGGGAAACAGGAAACAGGAAGCAGGAAACAGAAGAACTGTACCCCCACCCCGACCCTCCCCTGCGGGGAGGGCGCTCAATCTCCTCCCCCCGGGGGAGGACTGATGGAGGGGGACCCTTCTTCTGTTTCCTGCTTCCCGTTTCCTGTTTCCTGCCGCGAACTACTTGGCGCAGTCGCAGGGCTCCTTGCCCCCGCAGTGATCACAGGAGCACTGTCTCTTCATGTTCGCGCAGGTGCAGTGCACCGCGTACTTCTTCGGATCCGCCTTGAACTTCGCCAGGCAGTTGTCCGCGCAGAAGTAGTAGTCCGCGCCCTCGTGGGTGTGCTTGATCGCCTTCGACTTGTCGACGAACATGCCGCAGATCGGATCCTTGGCCTTGTCCGCGCTCGGCGCGGCGGCGGGCATCGAGTGGTCCGGCGTCGGGGCCTTGGTCTCGGCCTTCTGGTCGCAGGCGACCAGCAGCAGGGGCAGCGCCAGCAGCATCAGGCTTCTCACGGCTTCCTCCTTACGTTGTCTGCGGGACCGCGTCCGCCTGCAGGCGCTTCTCCAGCCGGCGCTTGCGGTCCCAATAAAATAGCACGGGAATCAGGATGTCGATCACTTCATCCGCGACCAGGATGCCGCCCAGGATCGGGGCGGCCATCGGCTTCATGAACTCGGACCCCACGCCCGTCGACCAGAGCATCGGAATCAGCGCCAGGATCATGGTCCCCTCGGTCAGGAGTTTCGGCCGGAGGCGCGCCACCGCGCCTTCCATCACGGCCTCCTTGATCTGCTCCGCGGACGCGATCCGCTCCATGCCGCCGCGGCGGTCGATCGCCTCGCGCAGGTAGACCATCATGACGATACCGGTCTCGGTCGCCAGGCCGAAGCAGGCGACGTAGCCCACCCACACGGCGGTGCTGAACGTGTAGCCGAAGATCCACTGGAAGATCGCGCCGCCGGCCACCGCGCCCGGCACCGCCAGGAACATCATCAGCGTGTCGCTGAAGTCCCGGTAGGTCAGGTACAGGATCACGAAGATGATCGCGATCACGGTCGGGAACACGAGCGTCAGCGTCTTCTGCGCGCGGACCTGGTGCTCGAACTGGCCGCTCCAGGCGATGTCGCTGCCCGGCGGGCGCTGCACCTGCGCCTCCACCGCCCGCTGCGCCTCCTCGACGAAGCCGACGATGTCGCGTCCGCGCACGTTCAGCTGCACGTAGGAGCGCAGCCGGCCGTTCTCGCTCTTGATCATGCTGGGGCCCGGCTCGATCTTCACGTCGGCGACCAGCGAGAGCGGGATCTGGCGCTTCACCGGCATCGTCGGCGCGTCGTTGGAGCCTTTCTCCATGCCGCCCGAGGTCTCCACTCCCGCCGCGACGAGCAGGTTCCGCACCCGCTCCTCGTCCTCGCGCCAGTCGCGCGGATAGCGGACCCGCACCGGGAAGCGCCGGCGGCCCTCCACGGTCGACGTGACTTCCTTTCCGCCGAGGGCGACCTCGATGACGGTCTGGATGTCCTCGACCTTCACCCCGTAGCGCGCCGCCTTCTTCCGGTCGATCGAGATTTCGAGGTAGTTCTCGCCGACGACCTGGTCGGGGAAGACGTCGACCGCGCCGGGGATCTTCTGCAGCACGGCGGCAACCTGGTTGGCCAGATCCTGGATCTCCTTCGGGTTCTCGCCGGAGATCTTCACGCCGACCGCGGTCCGGACGCCGGTGGCAAGCATGTCGACGCGGTTCTGGATCGGGCGGGTCCAGATGTTGCCCCAGCCCGGCACCTGGAGCTCGGAGTCCATTTCCAGGCGCACATCCTCCTGCGACTTCTGCCAGAGGAAGAGCCGCTTCGCGAGGGCGCCGCTCCGCGAGTCGCGGAGGGCGTTGATCTCCTCCGGCGTCGGCTCCTTCGCGAGCTGCTTCAGGTCCCGCGCCTTTGCGACCGCCTCCTCGAGGAGGTACTGCAGGAACGCGGGCGCGGCCCGGTCCTGGAGCTCCCAGTTGAGGTGCTTCACGCGTTCCTTCATCAACTCGTCGTTCCGCTCCTCCAGCTTCTCCCAGAGCCGCGAGGCGAAGGAGGGCTTTTCGGTTCCGGCGACCGAGCGGATCGCGTCGATCAGGCCCGAAAGCCCCGACTCCGGCTCGCGCAGCAGGTCCGCGTTCGGGTCCTCGATCGCGCCCTTCTTGGCGAGGAACTCCTTGGTCTCGTTCACCGCCTTTTTCACGTCCTCGAGCAGGATCCACTCGTCGAAATCCCGGGCGTACTTGCGGACGATCTTGTCGTCGAAGCTGCTCCAGGCGGCCTCGTCGGGTAGGGGGCCGAGCTTTCCGTTGGCCTTGATGCGCGCGACCACCTCGCGGCGGAGCATCTGCGCGAGCTCGCGGCCCTTTTCGGGGACGAACTCCCGGAAGCGCTGGAGCACGAGGCCGCGCATCATCCGGTCGTACTTCGTCAGCGCGTCCATGGTGACGGAGTTCGGGTCGGGCTGCTCCTTGAACCAGCCGCGCGCCGACGCCTCGGCGATCGCTGTCACGGATTCCGCCATCGCGTCCTCGAAGACGATCTTGCGCTTGGGCCACCAGGCCTGCGGCCGGAGGCTCACGACGGTCTCGACCATGTCGATGGGGGCGGGGTCGGTCGACGTCTCCGCGCGGCCGGCCTTGCCGACCACCTGGTGGATCTCGGGGAACTGGCGGAGCACCGTGTTGCGGGCCTTCAGGTCGTCGGCGCTCTGGGAGATGTTGACGTTGGGCGTCGTGGTCGGCATGTCCATGAGGGCCAGCTCGTTCAGGGGCGGCATGAACTCCTCGCCCATGGGCTTGAGGAAGGTGTACGCCGCGAGGGCGGCCACGACCATGATCCCCAGGCAGGCGACTTTGTGCCGCGCGAGGAGCGTGGCCGAGATTCCGATGATGAACGGCACGCCGATGACGTAAAACGCCCACGGCACCTTGGGCATCACGCCGCCGCCCGACCTCGGGAAGAGCGGGAGGCTGACGACCAGGAGCAGGCCCGTCAGGAGGACGATCCCGTCCGGGTGGCGGATGAAGTAGTCGAGCATCGGCCGGTAGATGTTGACGAAGGAGCGCACGACCCAGACCTCCTCCTGGGACTTCAGGCGGCCGCGGAGGAAGGTCGGGAGCAGCGCCGGCACGAGCGTGATGCCCAGGACCGCGGTGCCCAGCAGCGCGAAGCTCTTCGTGTAGGCGAGCGGGTTGAACATCTTCCCCTCCATGCCGCCCAGCACGAAGATCGGGCCGAAGGAGAGGAGCATGATCACGATGGAGAAGAAGAGCGGGCCGCCCACGACCTTGCAGGCCTCGATGATCAGCGGCCGCGTGTCGCCCGTGACGGGGCGGTTCCCGAAGTGGTCGTGCAGGCGGTGGTAGGCGTTCTCGGTCAGCACGATCCCGGCGTCCACCAGCACGCCGATCGAGATTGCGATGCCCGAAAGCGACATGATGTTCGACGGGATCTTCAGGTAGTACATGAAGATGAAGGAGACCAGCACCGAGAGCGGCAGCGTGATACAGATCACGAACGCGCTCCCGGCGTGCCAGAGGACGAAGAGGATGACCGCGCTGGCGACGATGATCTCTTCCGTCAGGGTGTGGCGCAGTGTGCCGATCGATTCGTGGATGAGCCCGGTGCGATCGTAGAAGGGCACCACCCGCACGCCCGGCGGCAGGCCCGCCTGGAGCTGCTGGATCTTCTCCTTGATCCGCTCCGTCACCGCGAGCGGGTTCTCGCCATAGCGCATCATGATGACCGCGCCCACCGCCTCGCGGCCGTCCTTCTCGAGCACGCTGCGGCGGAACGCGGGTCCGATCTGCACCGCGCCCAGGCGGTCCACCGTGATGGGCACGCCCTTGCGCTCCGTCACCACGATGTCGCGGATGTCGTCGATCCCGCGCAGCCAGCCAGTGCCGCGGACGAGGTACTCGGAGCCGCCCTTGTGGATCACCTTGCCGCCGACGCTGGAGTTGGACATCTGCACCGCGCGGAAGACGTCGCCGAGGCTCACGTTGTAGGCGCGCAGCTTCTCGGGGTCGACGTCGATCTGGTACTCGCGGACGAAGCCGCCGACGCTGGAGACTTCGGCCACGCCCTGCACGGCGTTGAGCGAGTAGCGCAGGTACCAGTCCTGGATCGCGCGCAGCTCGTCAAGGCTCTTGCCCTCGCCCTCGACGGTGTACCAGAAGATCTGTCCGAGCGCCGTCGCGTCGGGCGCCATGTAGGGCACGACGCCCATCGGGAGGAACATGCCGGCGGTGGAGAGCTTCTCGAGCACCCGTTGCCGCGCGAAGTAGAAGTCGACCGAGTCGTCGAAGATCACGTTGATCATCGAGAAGCCGAACTCGCTGGTCGCCCGCACGGCCTTCACGCCGGCCAGCCCCTGCAGGTTGACCGAGAGCGGGTAGGTGATCTGGTCCTCGATCTCCTGGGGGCTGCGGCCCGGCCAGTCGGCCCAGACGATGACCTGGTTCTCCGAGAGGTCGGGGATCGCGTCGACCGGCGTCCGGTAGAGGCACCAGACGCCCCAGGCCGCCACGCCCGCCGTCAGGAGCAGGACGATGAAGCGGTTCTTGACGGAGAACTCGATGATCTTGGAGATCATTTCTTCATCTCCGCGCCGAAGTAGGCGGCCGCCGCTGCCGGGTTCAGCCGCGTCTCGGCATCAAGCAGGAACGCGCCCTGCGTCACCACGCGGTCGCCCGCGGCGAGCCCCTTGATCACGGGGTAGTACTCGCCCGCCCGCGGGCCGAGCTCGACCGCGACCGCGTCGTAGGTTCCGTGGCCGCGCTCCAGGAAGACAACCTTGCGCACGCCGGTGTCGATCACGGCGGAGAAGGGGACCGCCAGCAGTTCGTCGGTCTGGAGATGCTTCATCTCCGTGCGGCAATCCGGGCAGAGCAACTTCCCGCCGGCCTTCCGCTCCGGGTGCATGGGGCAGGCCCAGGTTTCGGTCGTCCGGGCCGTGTCGCTGACGACCCGGAACTGCAGCTTCTTCTTGTCCTTGGGGCATTCGCCGGGCTTGTCCGAGATCACCTCGGGGTGCGCCGGGCAGACATAGATCACCTTCGAGCCGGGCGGGACCTTGCGGGCCTCGAGCTCCATGCCGTTGCAGCTGCCCTTGAAGCACTTGCCGGGCTTGTCGAAGACTTCCTCGGGGTGCAGCTCGCAGAAGTAGATGGTCTTCTCCTTCTCATCGGGCTTCTTCTGGTCGTGCTGGTGCTCCTCCTTCTTCTCCTTCGGGGCCGGGACAACGGGCTTCAGCACCAGCTCCATCTCGCACTTCTTGCACTTGCCGGGGAGGTCCGACCGGACCTCCGGGCAGTTTTCTCAGCATCCATAGAAGACTTCCTGCTCCTTTCCGAGGGGGACGCGCAGCAGGGCGCTGACGTACATGCCCGCTCTAAGCTTCCCCTCGGGGTTCGGGACCTCGACGCGAACCTTGGTTGTGCGCGTTTCGACGTCGACCGTCGGGGCGATGAAGACGATCCGCCCCTGCATCGCCTGGGTCAACGCCTCGGCGCTGATCTCGACCGTCTGGTCCAGCTTCACGAGGGGCAGGTCGCGCTCGAAGACGTCGATCATGGCCCACATCACGGAGTCGTCGGCGAGGGTCCAGGGGTCCTCGCCCACGGCCACGTAGTGCCCGAGGTCGATGGATTTCTTGATGACCAGTCCCGCGACGGGCGACGTGATCGTGACGTGGGTCGTCGCCTTGCGCGTCTTCTCGATCTCGGAGAGCTGCTCGTCGGTCAGGCCCCAGAGCCGGAGCCGTTCGCGCGACGACTCAACCAGGCGCTTCGCGCGGCCCTTCGCGTCGGCCGAGGCGTCCTTCGTCTCCTCGGCGGCCTTGATGGCCAGGAGGTACTCCTCCTGCGTCGTCGCGAGGTCGGGGCTGTAGAGCTTGTACAGCGGGTCGCCTTTCTTCACGCGGGCGCCGACGAAGTTGACGTAGAGTTCGTCCACGCGGCCCGCCACGCGGACGCTGGGATGGGAGATGCGGCGCTCGTCCCAGTCCAAAGTTCCGACCGTGCGGAGCTCCCGGACGAGCGACCGGTAGCCGATCTCCTCGGTCGTGAGGCCCGCCTGGCTGATCCGGAACGGGGTGAACTGCAGCCGCGAGAGGATGCCCTCGGGCAGCGTCGCCTTCTCGCCCTTCTTCCGCTTCGAGAGCGGCATGCCGCAGATCGGGCACTTCTGGTTGGGCTCCTGCCTCACGATCGACGGGTGCATCGGGCAGTACCACTCGACGTCACCGGTCACGGTCTCGCCCGTCGCGGCGGGCCGCGTGTAACGGTCGACGACGTTCTTGATCAGCGCCCAGTTGCCGACGATGAGGCCGATCACGACGAAGACCATAATGAAGCGAAGGCGCAGGAAGAGGGTCTTGGTCACCTGCCACGCGTTGTTCATGGCTTCCTCCGAAGGTCCGAGCCGACGGCGCGTTCGAGGTCGGCCGCGGCCGACTCGTACTGCGTCACGGCCTGGATGTGCTTGAGCCGGATGTCGCGGAGCGAGCGCTCCGCATCCAGGAGATCGAGGAACGACGTCTTGTCCTTTTCGTAGGCGGCGCGCGAGACCTCGACGCTCTGGCCGCTCTTGGGGATCAGCTCGCTGCGGAGCAGGGCGGCCGTCTTGCGCGCCGCTTCCGTCCGCAGCCAGGCATCGCGCACGTCGAGCTGGGCGCGGTTGCGGAGGGCGTCCAGGGCGGCCTGGTCGGCCCGGAGCGCCTGCTCCAGTCGCCGCGCCTCGGCGCTGCGCTTGCCGGTGAACCAGGGCAGCGAGATCGAGATCATGGCCGCGTAGGCGTCGGGCATGTTGGGCATCTGCCAGTAGTCCACGCCGATCCCGAACTCGGGCAGGTTCTTCTCCCGCTCGGCCAGGCGCAGCGAGGTCTCGGTCGATTTCACGCGGAACTCGGCGGCCTTCAGGTCGGGACGCGACTTCATCGCGCGGGCCTGGAGCTCCTGCAGATCGAAGGGCTCGGCCGCGGGGACGATCTCGCGCGGCTCGCCGAGCGGCGCGTCGACGGGCCGGTGGAGCAGGGCGTTGAGGGTCGCGCGGGCCGACTGCTTCATCTGCTCCATCGAGAGGACCTCGGTGTGGAGCAGCACCTGCTCGATCTGGGGCTTGAGGACATCCTGCTGGGACACGGCTCCGGTGCGGAACTTCGCGTCGGAGATCTTCTCGGTCGCCTCCATGAGCTTGAGGTGCTCGTCGTGCGCCTCGATGGAGCGCGTCGCGGAATAATAGTCGAAGTAGGCTTTCTTGATCCGCTGGGCGATGTCGCGCTCGCGGTCCAGATACATCTGGTGCATCCCTTCCGCGTCCCGCAGGGCCGCCTCCGAGCGCAGCGACAGATTGCCGGGGAAGGGGAAGGTCTGGCTGAGCCCGACGAAGTTGTCCTGCGCGTAGCCGAGCGAGCCGGCGTGGCGCAGCGGGACGCCTTCGGTGCCGAGGCGCAGCATCGGGTCGTCGAGCGCGCCGGCGCGGCGGACTTCTTCGAGGCCGGCCCGGGTCCGGAATGCCGCCTCGCGGAGCTCGGGGTTGCGCGCGCGGGCGACCGCCAGCAGCGTCGCGAGGTCGAGCGGCTGCGCGAGGGCGCGGTCGAGCTCCGCATCCGTCGCGGGCGCCCGCGACGCGGGTTCGACCGCCGCGGGCAGGGCGTCGGACTCGTTGCGGAGCCGCTCGAAGTCCTCCTGCCAGGAGGGGCCCGCGCAGCTCGAGCCGAGGAGCGAGAGCAGAGCGAGAGACGTCAATCGTCGCATGAAACTCTCCGGGAATAGAGAAAGAAGGAGCCGGATCCCGGAGGGCGGGTTAGATCAGAAGCACCGAATAGAGGAGGTGGAGCGGCGGCGGGCTGCCCCGGCTGTCACTGTAGGGGCCGTCCGCGGGATGAGCGACCGGGGGCTCGACCAGGAACGGAACGAGCGGGAGATCGAGGACCAGGTCGAACTCGACGGGAGGGGGAGGGGCATCGCGGACCACGATCTCGCTCGAGGGCTCGACGTGCGAGCAGCGCTTCTCGTGCTGGTGGACCGGCGCGACGGGGGCTTTCTTCTTGGCGCAGCAGTCCGCCTCGTGCTGGGGGATCTCCTGCTTCTCCTTGCAGTCGGCGCAGGGGTCGTTGCGGTGCTTGCAGATGAGGATGCAGCAACACTCCACCCAGCCCACGGTCTGCACCGCGGAGAGCACGAGGGTCAGGGCCAGGGTGGCCGTCTTCATGTCTTTCCTAGTAACACTGTACGTCCCAAACTTATTCAAGCATACCAAAAGTGGGAAAACGCCCGGGGCTGATTCTTCCGCGCCGGACGAGGCATATTCCCCGCGGATATAAGCGCATCTCCATAAGCTGACCTCTGGAATGCAAATTGAATGCCGCGACGATTGCGCTTGCGATCGTGAAAAAGCCGGGGGATAATTGAGTCGGAAGCGCCGGATGGCGCCTCCAGGGTTAGGGGCCGGGGCCGCAGTAGGTGCGGACCGGTGGACCACTAATAAGGTGGGCGCCTGTATGGGCCCGCGGCGCAAACGGTTCTGGTTGCCGCTCGCGCGACTCGGCGCGTTTTTCGTCGCCGTCGTCGTCGGTGGTAACGTCGTTCTTCACGCCTTCCGGCCGCCGGCCGCCGATCTCACCGCGACGCCCGACACGTCCGTCGACTACTTCGCGAAGAAGAAGAAGCGGCTCGAGCGCCAGTTCTACCGCACGATGGAGAAGTTCCTCGGCGCGCCCGTCGTCGTGCCGGTGAAGGACAAGGTCAGCATCGAGCAGACGGTCGTGGTCGAGCCGCTCGCGGTGCTGACGCGCCCGGTCGAGGCGCCCGCCGCGCCGGCGGCCGAGCCGCTCCCGCCGACCGCGACGGCGTCGCTCACGCCGCCGGCGCCCCTGTGGCGGCCGGCGCGCCTGGGTTTCGTCGATCCCGAGGCTCTTCCGTTCGCCTGGCCCGAGCCCCTGCCGCCGCTTCCGGGCCGCGGCCTGGACCTCCCGGCGTCGATCTCGATCCTGGAGGAGGCGACGTTCCGCTCGGACCTGGTCAGCGACCTCTACCGCCGCACGGCGCGCGACCCCGTGGCCGACGTCGGCGATGCGGTCCTGCGGGTGCCGGAGCTGATCTTCGACGGATTCTTCACCTGCGTGGGCGCCCGCTCGCGGGAGCCCGTCCGGCAGTGGGACGACGACAGCCAGCGCAGCATCACGGCGCAGATCCTGGATGTCCAGATCGGCGCGCGGAAGGAGCGGATCTGGTCCGAGTTCATGCGGCAGTTCACCGACCGCGAGGTGAAGTACCTGTCCAACTTCGGCGACTCCCGGGCCGACACCTGGGGCTTCGAGGACCGGACGGAGGACGCGAACCACTACGAGCTGATGCTCGACCAGCGCAAGATCCTCTGGGACGCGCTGCGGCGGACCTACGTGTCCCGCTACAAGGTGCAGGCGGACGAGCGGATCCGCGAGGACGCGTGGTACTTCGACCGCTGGGGCGGCGCGGACTACGTCATCCTGCCGCCGCTGCTGGGCGGCTACATCTTCTACCGTGGCCTGGAGAAGCGCTTTTCGATCGCCGGGACGAAGCTGCTGCTGGCGGTCGAGCCCGTGTCCGAATGGTACCGGCCGAGCAAGCACGATCGGGCCGCTGCAATTGCGTTGGAATGGACGATGAAAGACTTCCCCTTGGGCGTTATCGTTTCAGCGGGCCTTCATGACGGCCGATACGCGATGGATTTCGTTGGAATTGGAACGAGCCTGGGTGCCGTCAAACGGGCTCTGGTGATGCAGCAAGGAGAGAGGCGGTAGAAAGCCTATAGGGCCCCACGGCGCGTCCCTCGTGGCCTCCCGGCCACACCCTCCCTATCCGCGCCGTGGGGCTTTTTTTCTACCGAACCAGGAACCAAGAACCCCGAACCCGGGGATCCAACGTGTGCGCTAGATGTAAGACCCTAGACATCAAGACTTTCTGGTAGGCAAACCAACACGGAGGAGGGGAGGGGGAAGGCCGAGCCCTATTTCTTGAGGGGCTGGGGCTCGTAGGGGTGGTCGCGCTTGGAGACCACCGTCACCGACTTGATGACGTCGTCCTTCTTCACCCCGGCCAGGGTGGCCGTCCCGTCCGTCACGACGCCGAACACCGTGGCGTCCTTGAGGTCGGGGACCGGCTTCAGAAGGATCTGGAACTGGCTCCCGCCGACGCCCGCGTCCTTCTGCTTCACCAGGACGAGGGAGTAGATGTCGGCCGACTTGCTGCCTTCCTGGGCGAGGGTGAGGTCGACGGCGTTCTCGGGCTTGGGCTGGGTCTGGAGCCGCTCGTTGACGCCGACGAGGTCCCACTTCAGGCCGTCGAAGTACTTCTGGCCGGCGAGCTTGATGAACGCGGCGACCGCGTTGGGCGCCTCATCCTCGAAGAGCTCCGCCTTGATCGTGCCGGAGGAGAGTTCGATCTGGACGACAGGATTGGCCGGCGGGACCGGGCCCCACTGGTAGCGCGCGTCCTTGGTGTCCGCGATCTGCCGGGGGTGGGAGAGGAGGCGGTACTCCCTCAGGCGCGCGTCCTTGTCTTCGGCCTCGTACTTGGCGTTGCGCTCCAGCGAATTGAGTGCGCGGGTGACGAAGACGCTCAGGCGGTCCTGGGGGTACTTCGTCTGGAATTCCTTGTACTCGGCGCGGGCGAGGTCCAGCTTCCCGTCCTCGTAGTAGCGGTTCGCGAGGCGGAAGGCAATGCGCGAGCCGACCGGCGTGGAGCCGTAGCGCTTCTTGAGGTCGCTGAGCTGATCCACGGTGTCGGCGTTCGTGAGTTCCTGCTCGGCGCGCTCGACCTGCGACTTGTCGTAGAAGTGCTTCGCGAAGATGAGCACCGTCAGGATGATCAGGCCGGTGGACACCGCGATGATCGCGGTCGCATGGCGTTCGCCGATTTCGTTGAGCCGATCGAGCCACTTCGGCGAGTTGCCGCCGGGAGTGGCGGGGGCGGATTCGGGCCCCTTCATGTAATCGCGTTCCTGAACGGCCATGATGCCCCTTGTTTTTCTTCGGCGAATTGAAGTCGGGTCGATAAATTAGGCGCTCCGCGGGGAAATGTCAATCCAATTTCTCCGGCGCCGCGCCTCCACCACGAAAGACGAGCGCCGTCGGATTTCGTTGGGACCCGTTTCCATTTTTCAGGTCCCTCGCCGGAAAGCTAGATTTGTTGCATGCACAGAATCACTTTGCTATATTCCGGCGCAATTCCATGTATTTCGATTTCGCCAACGTCCTCGTCTACATTCTTGTTTCGGCCGGCTTCATCTTCGGCTCGATGACGCTGGGCAAGGTGCTGCGGCCGAACCGCCCGACGCCTCAGAAGCTCTCGACCTACGAGTGCGGCGAGGAGGCCATCGGGTCCGCGTGGATCCAGTTCAACGTCCGCTTCTACATCATCGCGCTCATCTTCCTGATCTTCGACGTCGAAATCGCGGTCCTCTTCCCCTGGGCCAAGATTTTCAAGCAGCAGCCGCTGCTGGTGTTCGGCGAGATCATGATCTTCACCGTCATCCTGGTCGTCGGCTTCATCTATGTATGGGTGAAGGGCGACCTGGAATGGCTGAAGAGCCTGGGCGAAGTGAAGTCGGAGCCCCGGAAGCAACTGGACTCCTAAGCGCGAACCCCAATGGCCCTCACCTTCAAACAGGTGTACGAGCGGATCAAGGAGAAGTTCCCGGACGGGGTGGCGTCCATCGTCGAATGTCCGGGTGATCCGTATTGCGTCGTGAAGGCCGACGCGCTCCTCGCCGTCGTCGGCTGGCTCAAGTCCGACCCCGAGATGCAGTTCGACCTGCTCGCCTGCGTCTGCGGCACCGACGACACGAAGAACCTCTGGACGGTCTACCACCTCTACTCGATCCCGCGCAACCAGAAGGCCGTCGTCAAGGTGCAGCTCGACCGCGAGAATCCCGTCGTTCCCAGCCTCGTGCCGCTCTACAAGGCCGCGGACTGGCACGAGCGCGAGACCTACGACATGTACGGCATCCGCTTCGACGACCATCCCGACCTGCGGCGCATCCTCCTGCCGGAGGACTGGCCGGGCTACCCGATGCGGAAGGATTACGAATTCCCCGACGAGTACCAGGGCATCCCGCTGAAATAAGATGACTCCACTTGCGCTGGCGTCCGGGAGCTGGGGGGTGACGATCACGGGCAACGCCGTGTTCGACGCCTTCCTCTGCATCTTCGCGGTCTGCTTCCTCCTGATCAACTTCATCGCGGTCTACGCCGGCGTCTCCACCCTCATGGAGCGCAAGATCGCCGCGCACATGCAGGCGCGGGTCGGCCCGTACCGCGTGGGCCCGCACGGCGCCCTCCAGTGGGCGGCGGACGCGCTCAAGCTCATGATCAAGGAAGACGTCATCGCGAAGGAGACGGATCATTTCCTCTTCCGTCTCTCGCCGTACGTCGTCTTCGCCGGCTCCTTTGCCTGCTGGGTGGCGCTGCCCTACATGCCGGGCTGGTCGCCCGCGAACTTCAACATCGGCATTCTCTACCTGCTCGCGGTCTCGAGCGCGGTCGTCATCGGCATCCTGATGGCCGGCTGGTCGAGCGGCTCCAAGTGGGCGCTCTTCGGCGCGATGCGCTCCGCCGCGCAGATCGTGTCCTACGAAGTTCCGATCGGCATCACGCTGCTCGGGATGCTGCTGATCTACGGCACGCTCGACATGCAGGAGATCTCGAAGGCGCAGGAGTACGGCCTGCCCTTTGGGATCTTCGATCACTATAAGGACGGCACGCCGGTGCAGGGCGGACTTTGGTCCTGGGGCCTCAACCGCTACGGCCCGTTCACCCTGATCGCGTTTCTGATCTACTACATCGGCGCGCTCGCCGAGACCAACCGCACGCCGTTCGACATCCCCGAAGCCGAGTCGGAGCTCGTCGCCGGCTACCACACCGAGTACAGCGGCATGCGCTTCAGCTTCTTCTTCCTTGCCGAATACGCGAACATGTTCGTGGTCTCCGCGATTGCGACCACGTTCTTCCTGGGCGGCTGGCTGCCGCCGTTCCCGAGCCCGCACGCCGCGGTCTGCTCGGTCCTCGGCGGCGTCGCGGCCGCCGCGCTGGCGTACGGGGCGAAGAAGCGCGGCTTCGACGCCACGCTGGGCTTCATCATCGGCTCGGGCCTGGGCGTGCTCTATTCCGCCGTGACCGGCCCGCACGGGGACATCCACCAGTACGGCTTCCTGGCGCCCCCGGGCAGCATCGGGCAGATGATCGAGGGCGTCTTCTGGTTCTCGGCGAAGTGCTTCGCGCTGATCTTCGTCATGATCTGGCTGCGCTGGACGCTGCCGCGCTACCGCGTCGACCAGCTCATGGATCTCTGCTGGAAGAAGCTCACGCCGCTCGCGTTCATCAACCTGGTCGCGATCGGCGTCTTCGAGACGCGTCACGAGTGGATGAAGCTGATCGCGAATCACCTCCACGGAGGCGCGCCCTAGATGGGGACCTCCGAGCTCGTCCTGAACGCCGTCTTCTACGTGCTGGCGATCGCGGCCGTCGCGGGCGCCGTGGCCGTCGCGACCAGCAAGAACATCGTCCGCTCGGCCTTCGCGCTGCTGGCGGTGCTCTTCTCGGCCGCGGCCCTCTACGCGGTCATGAAGGCCGACTTCATCGCGGCCGCGCAGGTCCTGATCTACGTCGGCGGCATCCTGGTGCTCATCATCTTCGCGGTGATGCTCACCCACCGGATCACGGACGTGAAGCTGTCGAACGACTCGACACCGGGACCGGCGGCGTTCTGCGCCTGCCTCTGCCTGCTCTTCTCGCTCGTCGTCGTGATCCTCTTCACCGCGAAGTGGCAGCGCGATCCCGAGAACGTCGTGGTGCGCTCGGAGGGGAACGAAATCACGCTCCGGCAGTACCAGGCGGACGGCTCGACGGGCCTGGCGCGCGGCGGCATCGCGGTCGAGGATGCGGTCGTCCTCGAGGTGCTCGTGCCGCGGCCCGCGACGCACCTGGACCTGGTGAAGGTCCGGGCCTGGTCGACCACGAAGGACAAGGACGGCAAGGAGAACGTCAAGGAAGTGACGGGACAGGCGGCCTACGATCAGACGGGCATGCGCATCCGGCTCGAGAACCTGCCGGAAGGCGATTGGCGCTGGGAGGTCCAGCAGGTCACGGGCGGGACCTCCGAGGCGTCCGCCAAGCCCATTCCCACCTCGTCCCCCAGCGACAAGCCCGACTTCAGCGTCTCCCGCGGCATCACGGAGCCGGTTGCCAAGGCGTTGGCCGGCGACTATCTCTTCGCCTTCGAGGCGGTCTCGGTGCTGCTCCTGGCCGCCCTGGTGGGCGCGGCCTTCCTCGCCCGGAAGGAGGTGAGGGAGTGATCTTCAGCCGCCACCCCCTGGAGCACATGCTCCTCCTCTCCGCGGTGATCTTCTGCTGCGGCGTCTACACGATCCTGACGCGGAAGAACGCGGTCTCGATCCTGATGGGCGTCGAGCTGGTCCTCAACGCCGCGAACATCAACTTCGTCGCCTTCTCGCAGTACACGCGGATCGGCGGCATGCACGGAAACGTGTTCACGATCTTCGTGATCCTGCTGGCGGCGGCCGAGGCGGCCGTGGCGCTGGCCATCATCATCGGCATCTACCAGAACTTCGGGAAGGTGGACGTCGACCAAGCGGACAACATGAAGGAATAGATGAGTCTCTCTGCCTTCGTCTCGATGCTCCAGGCGCACGGCGAAAACGTCGCGCATGCGGCGGACTCCGTCCCGCCGGCGCTCGTCTGGATGGTCCCGCTGCTGCCCGTTTTCGGCTTCGTCTTCCAGGTCTTCATCGGCCGCCGCCTGCCGAAGCCGATCTCGGCGTTCGTCTCCTGCGGCGTGGTCTTCGCGAGCTGCATCATCGCCTGGACGCTGTTCTTCAAGGTGCGCGCGACCGGGACCCCGATCGTCGCGGACATCGGCCCCTGGATCCAGATCCCGGGCTTCCAGGACGGCTGGCTCTCGGTCATCGCGCGCCACAAGCTGGTCGTCGACCAGCTGACCTGCGTGATGATCCTGGTCATCACGAACATCGGCTTCCTGATCCACGTCTACTCGACCGGGTACATGGCGGAGGAGAAGCGCTTCGCGCGCTACTTCTCCTACCTCAACCTGTTCACGGGCTTCATGCTCATCCTGGTCATGGCCTCGAACGTCCTCCTGATGTTCGTGGGCTGGGAAGGCGTCGGCCTCTGCTCGTACCTGCTGATCGGCTTCTGGTTCGAGAAGAAGGAAAACGCCGCGGCCGGCATGAAGGCCTTCGTGGTGAACCGCGTGGGCGACCTCGCGTTCACGATCGGCGCCCTGACGCTCTTCGTCTTCCTGGGTCGGCAGTTCCACGTCTGGACGATCGACTTCGAGGAGATGAAGCAGGTCATCCTGGCCCACAAGGAGGCGATCCCGGTGGGCCTGGCGACCTTCGTGGGGATCATGCTCTTCATCGGCGCCACGGGCAAGAGCGCGCAGGTGCCGCTCTACGTCTGGCTGCCGGACGCGATGGCGGGTCCCACGCCGGTCTCCGCCCTCATCCATGCGGCCACGATGGTGACCGCGGGCGTCTACATGATCGCGCGCCTGAACTTCCTGTTCACGCTGTCGCCGACCGCGATGGCGGTGGTGACGGGCATCGGGGCGCTCACCGCGATCTTCGCGGGCTCGATCGGCGTGGCCCAGAACGACATCAAGAAGGTCCTGGCGTACTCGACGGTGTCGCAGCTCGGCTTCATGTTCATGGGGGTCGGCGTCGGCGCCTACGCGGCGGGCGTCTTCCACCTGTTCACCCACGCGTTCTTCAAGGCCTGCCTCTTCCTCGGATCCGGCTCGGTGATCCACGGGATGGGCGGCGAGCAGGACATCCGGAAGATGGGCGGCCTGAAGGCGAAGATGCCCATCACGTTCTGGACCTTCCTGGTCGCGTCGCTGGCGCTCTCGGGCGTCCCGCCGCTCGCGGGCTTCTTCTCGAAGGACGAGATCCTCTGGCAGGCCTGGAGCACGGACAAGTTCGCGGGCACCGCGCTGGCGGGCTGGTACGGCAAGCTGATCTGGCTGACCGGCGCGACGGCCGCCGCCTGCACCGCGTTCTACATGACCCGCCTCGTCATCAAGACGTTCCTCGACCGTCCGAAGTGGGGTGCCGCGACCGCGTTCTCGGGCGGCGGCCTCCCCGACTGGATGGACGACGACAAGAAGAAGGGGGACGACGTCGGCGGCGACCTGCCGCAGGACGAGTCGCTGCTCGACTTCGGGAACGTCAAGAGGAAGCCGAAGAAGGAGCCGGAACCTCCGCCTCCTCCCGCGAAGAGCCCTCACGACGACGAGTCGCACCCCGCGATCCCGTCGTCGCTCCTGCAGGACGAGTCGCTGCTGGACCTCGGCGCCGTGGGCCGCAAGCCCAAGGCGTCGCACGAGGACCACGGCCACGCGTCCGACCTGCCGCACGACGAGTCGATGCTCGACCTGGGCAAGGTCGGCGGGCACGGCGCTTCGGCTCACGACGCGCATGACGCGCACGACGCGCACGCGGCCACGCCGCACGACGCGGGCCACGGTCACGACGCCGGGCACGGGCACGGCGGCCACGGCCACGGCGAGCCCCACGAGTCGCCGTTCTCGATGTGGTTGGCGCTCGTCGTCCTGGCGGCGGGCTCGGTGATCGTCGGCTTCCTGGGCGTGCCGGCGGCCCTGGGCGGCAGCAACCGCTTCGAGCACTGGCTGAGCCCGGTGACGGAGGCGCACGCGGCCCACGGCGCGGAGCATGCCGAGAAGCCCGCGCATGGCGAGCCGGCGGCGCACGGCTCAGAACCGGCGAAGGAAGGTCACGGCCACAACCCGATGGAGTACGTGCTGATGCTCGTCTCGATCGGCGCGGCGTTCGGCGGCATCGGCTTCGCCTGGTACATCTACGGGAAGCGCCAGGGCGTGCCCGCCCAGGAGTTCGCGGAGAAGCACAAGGAGCTGTACGAGCTGGTCCGCGACAAGTACCGCGTCGACGAGCTCTACGAGGCCGCGGTCGTGAACCCGCTCCTCAACCTCAACGAGGGCACCTGCCGCTTCGACAACGAGGTGGTGGACGGCGCCGTCAACGGCGCCGCCTGGGTGGGGAAGAAGGTCGCCGGCGGCACGGGGCTCGTGGACAACGAGGTCGTCGACGCGGCCGTGAACGGCGCCGCGGTGGCGACGCAGATCGTGGCGCGTCGCGTCCGCCGCGCCCAGACGGGCAACATCAAGGAATACCTGACGTTCGCCCTGGTGGGCGGACTCTTCGTGATTGCGCTGTTCTGCCTGTATCTCACGCGGGAGCCGCTTCTCGCAAAAATCAGAGAGCTGTTCGGGAGCTAGGCGATGAATGAGCATCTGTTGTCCCTGACGGTCTGGATTCCGATCGTCGGGGCCCTCCTGGTGACCCTGGCGCCGAAATCGGCGACGAAGGGGATCTCGACCGTGGCCTCGTTCCTGGCCATGATCGCGTCCATCGTCGTGGCGATGAAGTTCAACACGGCGCAGACGGCGCACGAGGTTTCGAAGTTCCCCGGGTACTACCTCATCGAGAAGTACGACTGGATCAAGTCCTTCAACATCGAGTACTTCCTGGCCGTGGACGGCATCTCGGTCACGATGGTGCTCCTGACGGGCGTCCTCTCGTTCATCTGCATCCTCGCGTCCTTCGGCTTCGAGCACTGGCACACCGCGAAGGGCATCAAGGGGTACTTCGCGCTCTTCCTGCTCCTCGAGGCGGGCATGATGGGCGTCTTCGAGTCGATGGACTTCTTCCTGTTCTACGTGTTCTGGGAAATGATGCTGCTCCCGATGTACTTCCTGATCGGCATCTGGGGCGGCCCGCGGCGCGAGTACGCGGCCATCAAGTTCTTCCTCTACACGCTGGCCGGCTCGGTCCTCATGCTGGTCGTGATGCTGGCGATGTACTTCACGTACGACGCGGACCCGAGCGCCCCCGGTCGCCAGGGGACCTTCAACCTGATCACCCTCGCGGCGCACGGGCGCGAGTTCTTCACGGGCTTCTGGTGGAAGATGGCCTTCCTGGGCCTCTACATCGGCTTCGCCATCAAGGTCCCGGTCTTCCCGTTCCACACCTGGCTGCCCGACGCGCACGTCGAGGCGCCGACGCCGATCTCGGTCATCCTGGCCGGCGTGCTGCTGAAGATGGGCACGTACGGCCTGATGCGGATCAGCTACCCGATCCTGCCGGAGGCCGCGCTCTGGTTCGCGCCCTTCATGATGGCGTTCGGGACCTGGAACATCATCTACGGGTCGCTCTGCGCGATGGCGCAGATCCGCGGCGTGCCGCGCGTGAACTCGCAGACGGGCGAGCGCTTCGTCGAGCGCGACCTGAAGAAGATGATCGCGTACTCGTCGGTGGCCCACATGGGCTTCTGCCTGCTGGGCCTGGCGGCCTGCAACCCCGCGGGCCTCTCGGCCTGCCTCTTCCAGATGTGGAACCACGGCATCATCACGAGCATGCTGTTCCTTCTGGTCGGCGTGATCTACGACCGCGCCCACCACCGCAACATCGACGGCTTCGGCGGCCTCTGGACGCAGATGCCCCATTACGGCGCCCTCACGGCGCTGGCCTTCATGGCCTCGCTGGGCCTGCCCGGCCTCTCGGGCTTCGTGTCCGAGTTCCTCTCGTTCGCGGGCGGCTTCCAGGCGGGCACCCCGAGCTACAAGTTCGACATCCTGCCCGGCCGCGAGATCGACAGCGACCTCTGGTTCAAGTGGCTGACGGGCATCTCGGTCGGCGGCGTCGTCCTGGGCGCCGGCTACTTCCTCTGGAGCTACCAGAAGGTCTTCCAGGGCCCGCTCAATCCGAAGTATGCCAACCTTGAGGACATGAACGTCCGCGAGATGGTCTGCATCTGGCCGCTGGCCGTCATCGCGCTGATCCTCGGCGTGTATCCGTCGCTGTACCTGGACCTGATCCAGCCGGCGATCAACGCCCTGGCGAATCACATGGCCATGCCGTGGCTCAAATGAACGACTACGCCTGGGTCCTGGATGGTCTGAGGCACGTCAAGCCGGAGCTCGCGCTCGTCGGCGCGATCCTGGCCGTGATCCTCATCGACCTCACGCGCCTGAAAAACCTGGCGGCGTTCTTCACGCTGCTCGGGCTCGTGGGCGCGGCCTTCCTGGTAGGCCGCCTGGCGTATCCGCACGGGTCGGAAGGGCAGACGCTGCCGCCCGTCCACACGATCGTCTTCAAGGGCGCCTACGCGATTGACGGCTTCGCGAGCTACTTCAAGCTGGCGCTCCTGAGCGGGGCCCTGATCGTCGCGCTCTTCTCGATCCCGGCCATCAAGGACTGGCAGTCGGGGAAGGGCGAGTTCTTCACGCTGCTGCTCTGCTGCACCTTCGGCATGCTGCTGATGGCCGGCGCGAACGACCTCCTGATGATGTACCTGTCGCTGGAGTTCGTGTCGATCACGAGCTACATCCTGGCGGGCTTCCTGAGGAAGAACCGCAAGAGCGCCGAGGCGTCGCTGAAGTACATCATCTACGGCGCCGCCGCCAGCGGCTTCATGATTTACGGGATGACGTTCCTCTACGGCCTCACGGGGAGCCTGAACATCGAGGCCATCGGGGCGGAGCTCTCGCGGAACCCGCCGCAGCCGACCCTGACGCTGATCACCAGCGTCCTCATCATGGCGGGCTTCGGCTACAAGATCGCGGCGGTGCCGTTCCACATGTGGTGCCCCGACGTCTACGAGGGCGCGCCGACGCCGGTCACGGCCTTCTTCAGCGTGGGCCCCAAGGCGGCCGGCTTCGCCATGCTCGCCCGCTTCCTGCACGAGGTCTACCGCGCGGAGCCGGGCGGCGCCACCTTCGAGTGGAAGCTCGTCATCGCGCTGCTCGCGGTGCTCACGATGGCGGTGGGCAACTTCGGCGCGCTGCACCAGCAGAACCTGAAGCGCCTGCTCGCGTACTCGTCGATCGCCCACGCCGGCTACCTGCTGGTGGCCTTCGTGGCCTTCACGCCCGGCGCGCTGTCGGCGCTGCTCTTCTACATCGTGATCTACGTGATCATGAACCTCGGAGCCTTCCTGGTCGTCCTGGTCCTCGAGCAGAAGTACGGGATCGAGACCGTCGAGGGCTGCCGGGGCATGGGCTGGCGCTCCCCGCAGCTGGGCGCGGTCATGACGATCATCCTCTTCGCCCTCACGGGCCTGCCGCCGACCGCGGGCTTCGCGGGCAAGTTCCTGGTCTTCTCGGAAGTGATCAAGTACGGCATCGACCCGACCCACGGGCTGGGCGTCGCCCTCGTGGTCATCGCGCTCGTCTTCTCGGTGATCTCGCTGTTCTACTACATGCGGATCGTCGCCGCGATGTACCTGGCGAAGCCCCGCGAAGGCGAGGCCCCCGAGGTCTCGCCGGGCCCGGTCTACGGGACGATGCTCTGGCTCCTCGCGCTGGGCACCCTGGTGCTCGGCATCTGGTGGGGCCCCCTCCAGTCCTGGACCGCCAAGGCGCAATTTTAAGTCGGCGCTCGATTTCTCGAAAGACCCTCGGATATTCCCCTCTATACAGGGCAGGGACGCTTTGCGTCGAATAAGGATTCAGGACGCCCGTTCCGAAGGGGAGGAATCATGCGCGGCTCGACTCCGGTTCTCGCTGTTCTCCTGGGCGCCTCCATCCTGGCGAACGTCCTCCTGATCGCCCGCCGCTCGGCCGCTCCGGAGCCGAGCGTCGCGGCCCCGGCCCGGCCTCCCGCCGGCCTCTCGAGCCCGGAGAGCGTCGCGTCCCTCAAGGCCGGCCTCGAGGCGGAGCGGAAGAAGAACGAGGAGCTGCGCGCGCGCGTCGAGCGCCTCGAGACCGACAAGAAGGTGCTCGTCCAGGACTCCTCGCCCGTCGGCGGCAAGACCGACAAGGTCGCCGCGTTCCGCGAGAAGCTGCGCAAGCTCTTCAAGATCATGAAGGACCCCGCCGCGAAGGCCGGGGCCGTCGACCCCGACAACATGGTCGAGCTGACCGAGACCATGATGGAGTTCTTCAAGCTGTCCGCGACGCGCGCCAAGGACCCGAAGACCTATGCGGAGTACCTGCACGCCTTCTACGAGGTGGCCCTCGAGGGCGACGTGCACGCGCTCACGCCGGCCCAGTCGTCGGCCCTCACGAAGCTGCTCGAAGACTTCGGGGGCGCGCTGTCGAAGGTCCCGCCGTCCCCTGCGGGCGAACGCCTCCTCAAGGAGATCGAGCTCGAGGCGGGCGTCATGGGCCGGGTGCGGGATCTGCTGACCGGGCCCCAGCGGGAGATGCTGACCAAGAACGAGATGAACGCCCTGGCGTCGGGCAACATGCTGTCGATGTCCTATATCTCCAAGGAGGGTGCGGTCGACCAGATCGCCACCCTGTGGACGCAGCTCTACCAGCTGGAGTCCTCCCAGCAGCCGCAGGCGAAGCTCGCCGCCCAAGCCTACCTGGACGCGATGAACCGGGCGGGCGAGAAGTCCTTCGCGTTCGACAGTTCGGGCAGCGCGGAATCCTACGACGCCCGCCTCCGCTCGGTGCGCGAGCAGCTGGCGGCGCTGAACATGCTCTCGGCGTCGATGACGCCCGCCCAGCAGGAGCGGCTCCGCACCCAGACGCTCCGCGAGTTCGTCATCCTCGACGGGAAAGTGACGCAGGAGGTCACGGTCCCGGCCGAGAAGTAGCCCGGCCTCCGGAACGGAGGGACCGGATCGGCACGCGCCAAAGCCCTTTCGGTGTCCACCGTGTCCTCGGTGGCTGATCCGTGATTTGCCTCTTGTTCTTTTGTGAACATGTTCATATATTAAGGGCGTGGGAACGGTGGCGGTCATCGGCGGGACCGGCTTTCTGGGGCGTCACGTGGCGTCGGCGCTGCGGGCCGCCGGCGAGGAGGTCCGGGTCCTCTCGCGGCGCAACGGCTGCGACGCGAGGCAGATCGGCCCGGACACGCTCCGGGGCTGCGACGCCGTGGTCAACCTCGCCGGCATCAAGCGCGAGTCGGGCGGGCAGACCTTCCAGGCCGTCCACGTGGACCTGCTCGCCCGCGTCATCGACGCCATGAAGGCCGCGGGCGTCCGCCGCCTCATCCACATCAGCGTCGTCGTGGCCCGCGCCGACCCCGACCACCCGTACCACGACACGAAGTGGCGGGGGGAGGAACTCGTCCGCGCAAGCAGCCTGGACTGGACGATCCTGCGGCCCGGCGTCATCTACGGCGTGGGCGACGACCTGCTCGCCCACTTGGCCCTCATGATCCACACGGCGCCGGTCTTCCCGATCGTGAACGACGGGGCGGCGCCGATGATGCCGGTCCATGCGGCGGACGTCGCGGCGGGCGTCGTCGGCGCGCTGCGCCGCCCGGAGAGCGCGGGGAAGACCTACGACATCGTCGGGCCGGAGAGGCTGACCCTGCGGGGCGTGGTCGGCCGGGTGGCGGAGGCGCTCGGGCGGCCGCTGCTGATCCTGCCGACGCCGGCCGCCCTCATGGCGCTCCCGGTGGCCGTGATGGAGAAGACCATGGCGCAGCCGCTCTCGACGCGCGCGCAGCTGGCCATGCTGGAGGAGGGCCTGGCGGGCGACCCGGAGGCGGCCCGCCGGGAATTGGGAGTCGAGCCGGCGCCGTTCACGCCGGAGCGGCTCCGCCCGCTGCTCGACGCGTCCGGGCTGATCCTGCGCAAGGAGATCCCGGCGCCCGCGGCGCTGGGAGTCTACGCGCTGGCGGTCGCGCTCGTGACGCTGGCCTTCCGCGTCCCCATCGGCCCATGGAAAGGGATGACGGTCGCGATGGGCATCCTCCTGGCCGTCTCGCTGGCGTTCCGCGCGGTCCGCCGCCGCCTCTCGCCGACCCTCGGCCGTGTGGGCCTGGGGCTCGCGGCGGGTGGCGTCCTCTACGGCCTGACCCGTCTCGCCGTGTGGGGCTTCGGCCTGGCCTGGCCGGCCTGGGAGGGCTACGCGCGAACCCTCAGCGCCTGGAAGCTCGGCCACTCCACCTCGTTCCTCGCGGTCACGCTCGTGATGATCGTGATCGCCGAGGAGGTCCTCTGGCGCGGCGTCGTCACGCGCTTCGCCGTCGAGCGGCTGGGCCGGGCGGCCGGAGTCCTCGCGGGCGCCGCGCTCTACGCGGCCGCCCATGCGGCGACCCTTAACCCGCTGCTGATCGCCGCGGCGTTCTGCTGCGGGGTCTTCTGGGGTCTCCTCTACGCCGCGACCGACGACCTCACGGCTCCCGTCGTCAGCCACCTCGCGTGGGACGTCGTGATCCTCTTCGTCGCGCCTGTCGCGCCTATGGTATAGTGGGCCCGTGGAGCAACCCATCTCCCCGCGGGCGGAGTACGAGCGCCGCCGCGCGGTCAAGCAGGCCGAGGTGTCCACGCTCCGGCAGGCGGATGACAAGGTCGGCAGCGTCGGGCTCTGGGCCGCCACGGCCGTGGCGATCCTCGGCATCGCGGCGCTGCTCGGGCTCCTCAAGCCCGTGTGGATCCTGATTCCCGTCGCGGCCATGATCGTCGCCCGGGTCATCCACGTGCGTTACGACGCGCGGATCCAGGTCCTGGACGCGGGCGTCCGCCACTACGACCGCGGCCTCGCCCGCATGGAGGACCGCTGGGCGGGGCAGGGGCGGGACGGCCGCGAGTACGAGCCTGCCGACCACATCTACGCGGGCGACCTCGACCTCTTCGGCCGCGGCTCGCTCTTCGAGCTTCTCTGCACGGTCCAGACCCGCAGCGGCGAGAAGACCCTGGCGTCCTGGCTGCTGCGGCCCGGGGAGCCCGCCGAGATCCGCGAGCGCCAGGCGGCCGCGAAGGACCTGCGGGAGCGGCTGGACCTCCGCGAAGACCTGGCCCGCCTCGGGGGCGGCATCGCGGCGGGGGTGCGGCCGGAGGAGCTGGCCCAGTGGGGCGTCGCGCCCTCCGAGCTGACGCCGACCATCCGCTTCCTCGCCCGGCTCCTGACGGCAGCCTCGCTCGTGACGCTCGGGGTCTTCCTGGCGGGCGTCAGCCCGTACCCCTTCGCGGGGGCCATCCTCGCCATCCTGATGTTCAACTGGCGCGTGTCGGGCCGGGTGGGCCGCGTCAGCGGGCTGGCGGAGCAGGCGGAGCGCGAGCTCGACCTGGTCGCCGGCGTGCTGCAGCGGGTCGGCGCCGAGACGGTCGCGAGCCCGCGGCTGCGGGCGATCCAGGAGTCGATGCGGGACGGCGCGTCGGCGTTCGCCCGGCTCGCCAAGCTGATCCAGCGCCTGCAGATCGTCCGGAACGAGATGGTGATGGCGCTGGCGGGCCTGGTCCTCTGGCGCACCCACTGCGCGTTCGCCCTCGAGGCCTGGCGGGCCCGCTGGGGCCGCGACGTGGCGCGCTGGCTCGACGCCGTGGGCGACATCGAGGCCCTCGGGGCGCTGGCGGTCTACGCCTACGAGAACCCCGACGACCCGTTCCCCGAGATCGTCGAGCAGGGCGCGCGCTTCGACGGCGAGCAGCTCGGCCACCCGCTGCTGCCGCGGCGGAGCTGCGTGCGCAACGACGTGAGGCTGGACGACGCGCCCCGCGTCCTCATCGTGAGCGGCTCGAACATGTCGGGCAAGAGCACGCTGCTGCGGACGGTGGGGGTCAATGCGGTGCTGGCGCTCTCGGGCGCGCCGGTGCGGGCGCGGAGGCTGTCGATCTCGCCGCTCTCGCTGGGGGCGACGATCCGGGTCCAGGACTCGCTGCAGGCGGGCATGTCGCGCTTCTACGCCGAGATCAACCGGATCAAGCAGCTCATGGAGGCGGCGTCGGGGCCGCGGCCGCTGCTCTTCCTGCTGGAGGAGGTGCTGGCGGGGACCAACTCCCAGGACCGCAAGACCGGCGCCGAGATCCTGCTGCGGGAGTTCGTCGCCCGGAAGTCGATCGGCCTCGTGACGACCCACGACCTGGCGCTGGCGGGCGCGGTCGACGCGCTGGGGTCCGCGGCGTCGAACGTTCATTTCGAGGACCAGCTCGTCGACGGCAAGCTGACCTTCGACTACGTGCTGCGGCCGGGGGTCGTGACGAAGAGCAACGCGCTGGCGCTGATGCGGGCGATCGGGCTTCTCGAAGGAAACGGCGGGGCGCCGCCGTCCAGTAAGTAGATGAAGAAATTCGCCTGGCTCCTGCTGCTGGCCGGCGGTTCGACTCTGCTCACCGCAAGCTGTTCGGCTCCGGCCGCGACGACGAGTTCCAAGCCGGAGGCGCCCGAGGCGACGGTCGAGATCCAGGCCGAGAACCCCGAGTGGCAGAAGATCACCGAGGAACTGCTGAAGGGGAAGACGGTCGCCGAGCAGCAGAGGATCCTCGAGTCGGAGCGCCGCTACCAGCTGGCGCTCGCGTGTTACAACCGGGCGGACTTCGAGAAGGCGAAGATCGAGGCGCAGCTGGCGGTGCAGGCCTGGCCCGAGCACCTCGCGGCGCGCAAGCTTCTCGCCGACGTGAACGAGATTATCGTGGGCGGTCCGACCGGGCTGCGTTCGATCGGCGACCACGACCTGCGGGTGGCGCAGGTGACGGTGGAGCAGCAGCAGCTCGAGATCACGAACCACATCCTCCACGGCGGGCGCTTCCTGGACGCGAAGATGTACGCGAGCGCGCTGCGGGAGTTCGAGAACGCGGAGTTCAAGATCCGGAACATGCCCTACGACGTGAAGGCGATGAACGACCTTCTCCCGAAGGTCCGCGAGATGATCGCGCGCGCCAAGTCGTCGATCCGAGACTAACTCACCGATTGGCCACAGAGCCCGCAAAGCCCACGGAGACGGTCTGCCCGGGGGCTTGGGGAGCCTACTTCTTCAGGACGGAGAGGCCGCCGAGGTAGGAGCGCAGGACCTCGGGGATCACCACGCTGCCGTCGGGCTGCTGGTAGTTCTCGAGGATCGCGATCACCGTGCGGGGCAGGGCGAGGCCGGAGCCGTTGAGCGTGTGGACGTATTTGACCTTGCCGTCGGCGTCGCGGAAGCGCGTGTTGAGGCGGCGCGCCTGGAAGTCGGTGAAGTTGGAGCAGCTGGAGACTTCGAGCCACTTGTCGAGGCCGGGGGCCCAGGCTTCGAGGTCGTAGGTCTTCGCGCTGGAGAAGCTCATGTCGCCCGTGGAGAGCAGGAGGCGGCGGTAGTGCAGGCCGAGCTTCTCGAGGACCTCCTCGCCGTTCGCGGTCAGGGTTTCGAGCTCCTCCCAGGACTTGTCGGGATGGACGAATTTAACCATCTCGACCTTGTCGAACTGGTGGATGCGCTGCATGCCGCGCGTGTCCTTGGAGTACGCGCCCGCCTCGCGGCGGAAGCATGCGGTGTAGCTCGTGTAGAAGATCGGGAGCTGGCCGTGGGAGAGGATCTCGTCGCGGTGCAGGTTCGTGACGGGCACCTCGGCCGTGGGGATGAGGAACAGGTCGTCCTTGTCCGCCCGGTACATGTCCTCTTCCATCTTGGGGATCTGGCCGGTGCCGATCATGGAGGCGCGGTTGACGAGGAAGGGCGGCCAGACCTCCTTGTACCCGTGCTTCTGGATGTGGAGGTCGAGCATGAAGTTGATCAGCGCCCGTTCCAGCGCGGCGCCCGCGCCCATCAGGAGCAGGAAGTTGGAGCCGGACAGTTTCGCGGAGCGCTCCTCGTCGAGGATGCCCAGGTCCTTGCCGATGTCCCAGTGGGGCTTCGGCTTGAAATCCAGTTTCTTCCGCTCGCCCCAGGTCTTCTTCGTTTCATTGGATTTCGCGTCCTCGCCTACGGGGACGCTTTCGTGGGCCATGTTGGGGATCCACAGGCGCAGGTCGTCCAGCTCCTTCTCGATCGCCTTCATGTCCTCTTCGGACTTCTTGATGGCGTCGCCGATGGAACGGGACTCGGCCGACTTCGCGGAGACGTCGCTCTTGGGGTCGGCCTTCTTGGCCGCGGCGATGTCCTTGGAGATCGCGTTGATCTTCGTCCGCGCCTCGTCGACGCTCTGCTGAAGCTTCTTCTTCTGGTCGTTGAGTGCGACGACCTTGTCGACGTCGCAGCGCGCGTTCTTGCTGGCGGCGTTCTTTTTGACCTTGTCGGGGTTTTCGCAGATGAATTTGACGTCGAGCATGGGGAGGATTGTAGGGAGCGACCCCCCCTTTGGCAAGCGTCGCCCGCCGTAGCGCCGGACCCAAGTCGCGAAGGCGGGAAGGTATAATCCCCCCAACGTGGAACCTTTCCGGCTCGGCCATCGCCCGGCCCTGGACGGCCTGCGGGGGCTGGCGATCGTCATGGTCCTGCTGTCCCACATGCCCAACCTGGGGCTGAACGGCGGGTTCTACGGGGTCGACCTCTTCTTCGTTCTGAGCGGGTTCCTGATCACGTCGCTGCTCCTGGAGGAATGGCGGGCGACGGGCGGGATCAGCCTGAAAGCGTTCTATGCGCGGCGCGTGCTGCGGCTGCTGCCGCTGCTCGTCGTCGTCCTGATCGTGGTCGTGACGCTCAGCGCCTGGAAGGATCCCGCGGCGGACGCGTCGGCGATGCGGAAGAGCGCGCTGATCACGCTGTTCTACTCCACGAACTGGTTCAAGGCGTACGGCGCGCTGCCCAACGAAGTCCTCTCGCCGGCCTGGTCGCTCTCGATCGAGGAGCAGTTCTACCTGCTCTGGCCGCTGCTGCTCGTCACGCTGCTGCGCCTGGGGGCGTCGCGGCGGGCGACGGCGGGGGTCGTGATCGCGCTGCTGCTGGGGTCCGCGGCCGCGCGGGCGGCCCTGTGGGGACCGGGCGACGCGGCGGTCCACCGGATCTTCTTCGGCACCGACACGCATGCCGACGGCCTGCTCTCCGGGGTGCTGGCGGCGCTCCTGATGCAGTGGGGCGCGGGACCTGCGTCGCCGCGGGCGGGAAGGGTGCTGAACTGGGCGGCGCACCTTTTCCTGGGCTTCCTCGTGCTCTTCATGACAGGCTGGCCCTTCGACCGCTGGCTGCTGCAGGGGGGCCTCCTGGCGATGAACCTGGCGTCCGCGACCCTCGTGCTCTGCCTGGTGTCGTCGCCCTGGCCCGGCCTGCGGCTGCTCTTCGGGTGCGCGCCGCTGGTCTGGATCGGGCGCGTGTCCTACGGCATCTACCTCTGGCACATCGTGGTGTTCTGGATGCTGGGCCGCCTGGGATTGAGCCTCGGGTGGGGGTACTGGCCGGTGGCGGTCGGGGTCACCGTGGCGCTGGCGGCCCTCTCGTACTATCTCCTGGAGCGGCCCGTGCTGCGCCTGAAGCGCCGCTTCGAGAAGGTGGCGTCTTCCTGACGCAAAGCGCTTATTATTCGCTTGACTTCCCCTCCGTCACTGCTATCATCTGACTCTCTCGAAGGGATAGATTCGGAGATCGAAGTGCCCCCGAAAACGAAAAAGCCAGAAGCCAAAGTCGTTGTCGACCGGAACGAGCGGCGCACCGTCACGGGCGTCGTTACCGCCGACAAGATGGACAAGACGGTCAAGGTGCGAGTCGAGCGCCTCGTCTCCCATCCGCAGTTCAGCAAGGTCCTGCGCAAGCACTACGTGTGCTACGCGCACGACGAGAAGCGCGAAGCCAAGATGGGCGACAAGGTCGAGCTGATGGAGTCGCGGCCGATCTCGAAGCTGAAGCATTGGCGGCTCGTGCGCGTGGTGGAGAAGGCGGTCGCCGGATCCGCCACCGACGACGCGCGCCACGCCGCCCGCCCCTCCGCGAAAGCCGACGCCAAGCCCGCCCCCGCCACCCCGACGAAGACGACGTAGAAGGACGCCCCGATGATCCAACTCAAGACCATCCTGGACGTCGCCGACAATACCGGCGCCAAGCTGGCGTCCTGCATCCAGATGCTGGGCGATTCGAGGAAGCGCTACGGGCGCGTCGGGGACATCGTCGTGGCGAACGTGAAGCGGGCCGACCCCGGCGCCGCGATCAAGCAGGGCGACGTGGTGAAGGGCGTCATCGTCCGCACGAAGGCGGCGATCCGGCGCGAGGACGGCTCGTACGTCCGCTTCGACCGCAACGCCCTCGTGCTCCTGGACAACGACGGCAACCCCCGCGGGACGCGCATCTTCGGCGCGGTGCCCCGCGAGCTCCGGAACAAGTTCATGAAGATCATCTCGCTGGCGGCGGAGGTCGTGTGAGCATCCGCAAGAACGACATCGTCCAGGTCATCACCGGCGAGGAGCGAGGCAAGAAGGGCAAGGTCCTCAACGTGGACACGGCCTCGGGCCGGGTGCTCGTCGAGGGCGTGAACTTCATCTGGAAGCACCTGCGGCGCTCGCAGCAGCACCCGCACGGCGCCCGCATCCAGAAGGAAGCCTCCCTCCACCTCTCCAACGTCCGCATCGAATGTCAGTCGTGCAACAAGCTGACCCGCTCGGTCTCGAAGAAGCTCGAGGACGGGACGCGGGCTCGGATCTGCAAGAAATGCGGCCAGTCGGTCGCGCCCGAGGTCTAAATGTCGGCCAGACTGCAGGAAAAATACCGGACCGAGATCGTCAACGAGCTCAAGAAGGAGCTCAAGACGGACAATATTCACGCGCTGCCGCGCCTGGAAAAGATCGTGATCTCGATGGGCATCGGGAAGGCGATCGAGAACAAGAACCTGCTGGACGCCGCGGCGAAGGATCTGGCGGTCATCAGCGGGCAGAAGCCCATGGTGACGCGCGCGCGGAAGTCGGTGGCGAACTTCAAGCTCCGCAAGGGGCAGAACATCGGTCTCAAGGTGACGCTGCGCGGCGCCCGGATGTATGAGTTTCTCGATCGGCTGATCTCGATCGTGATTCCCCGCATCCGCGACTTCCGGGGACTCTCGCCCCGGTCGTTCGACCAGGCCGGCAATTACAACCTCGGCATCTCGGAGCAGATTGTGTTCCCGGAGATCAACATCGAGAAGCTGGAGTTCACCCAGGGGATGAATATTACGATCGGCGTGAAAGCGCGCCGCTCGACCGATTCCCTCGAGCTGCTGAAGCGTCTCGGGGTGCCGTTCCGTCAGAATTAGAAGAGGAAAGCCCGGGTATGGCGAGTATCCGCTGGAAGGTCAAGCAGAAGAAGAGCCCGAAGTTCTCGACTCGGAAGTACAACCGCTGCTCGATCTGCGGTCGCCGCCGCGGGTACTACCGCAAGTTCAAAGTGTGCCGCCTCTGTATCCGCATGCTGGCGAACAGGGCGGAGGTCCCGGGCCTTCGGAAGGCCTCCTGGTAAGTCAGTAGAGGAAAGAGATGCCTAGCTCCGATCCGGTCGGCGACATGCTCGCCATGATCAAGAACGCCTACGGGCGTCGGCACAAGCGCATCAGCCTGCCCCACTCGCGGATGAAGGAAGGCGTGGCGAAGGTGCTCCGGAGCGAGGGCTACCTCGAGGACGTCAAGTCCGTGCAGGACGAGAAGCGCAAGGAGATCAAGACCCTGCATCTCTACCTGAAGTACGACAACGTCGGCGAATCGGTGATCTCGGACATCAAGCGGGTGTCCAAGCCCGGCTGCCGGATCTTCCGCGGCGTGGACAACCTGGCGCGGATCATGGACGGCCTGGGCGTGCAGGTGTTGTCGACGTCGAAGGGCATCATGAGCGACCGCCAGGCGCGCAAGGAACGCGTCGGCGGAGAGCTGATCTGCAAGGTCTGGTAAGAGCTTATGTCGCGACTTGGAAGAAAGCCGATCGATCTGCCTGAAAAGGTGAAGGTCAATATCAACGGCCAGGCCGTCTCGGCCGAGGGCCCCGCGGGCAAGCACTCGCTCACGCTGCACTCCGAGATCTCCGCGAAAGTGGAGGAGGGGAAGCGCGTCGTGGTGACGGCCAAGGGGACCAGCCAGCGGCAGAAGGCGCTCTGGGGGACCTGGCGGAGCCACGTCGCGAACCTGCTCGAGGGCGTGGCGAAGGGCTACGAGAAGACGCTCGAGATCACGGGCGTCGGCTACAACGCGAAGATCCAGGGCGACAAGCTGACGATGGTGCTCGGCTTCTCGCACCCGGTGGACATGCAGGTTCCGAAGGGCCTGCAGGTGACCTGCCCGTCGGTGACGAGCGTCACCGTGAAGGGCGTGGACAAGCAGCTGGTGGGCGAGTTCTCGGCCCAGATCCGCTCGAAGCGCCCGGCCGAGCCGTACAACCTGAAGGGCATCAAGTACAAGGACGAGGTCGTGCGCCGCAAGGCCGGCAAGACCTTCGTCACGGGAGCGACTTAAGCCATGAGACCGATCGTTGCTCACGAGGTCCATAAGTGGGCCCGGCGTCAGCGCCGCGCGTTCAGCATCGGCAACTCCATCGTCGGCACGAAGGAGCGGCCAAGGCTCTCGATCTATCGGAGCAACCGCCACTTCCACAGCCAGCTGATCGACGACACCGAGGGTCGGACGCTGGCGGCGGCCTCGACGGTCATGAAGGACCTGAAGGGCACGATCAAGAACGGCGGGGACAAGAAGGCGGCGGCGCTGGTGGGCACGAAGCTCGCCGAGATCGCCAAGGCCAAGGGCATCACGAAGGTCGTCTTCGACCGGAACTACTACCGCTTCCACGGGCGCGTCCGCGCGTTCGCCGAGGCGGCCGCCAAGGGCGGGCTGGACTTCCTCCTCAACCCGAAGAAGAAGGACAAGCCGCCCAAGGTGAAGAAGGAGAAGGCCAAGCCGGCCGAGAAGCCCAAGAAGGAAAAGAAGGCCCCGCCCGAGGGTGTTGTTCCCGGGCAGGGAAAGCCGCCGGGCGAAGGCAAGCCTCAGGGCGCGAAGCCCGAGGGGAAGCCGCACGGCAAGCCCGAAGGCAAGAAAGAGTAATCGAGGAACTGAATGGCCGAAATGCGGCAGCGTCGGGAGAGCCGGGCGGGCGATGAGCTGGAAGAGATCGTCGTCAAGGTCAAGCGCTGCGCCAAGGTCGTCAAGGGCGGCAAGCGCTTCAGCTTCAACGCGCTCGTCGTCGTCGGCGACCGCAAGGGCCGCGTGGGCTGGGGCTACGGCAAGGCCAACGAAGTCCCCTTCGCGGTCAACAAGGGGATCCAGGAAGGGAAGAAGAACCTGATCGGCGTGCCCATCGTCCGGACGACGATCCCGCACGAGATTCGCGAGAAGCACGGCGCCACGTCGGTGATCCTGCGGCCCGCCTGCGAAGGCACCGGCATCAAGGCCGGCGCCGCCGCGCGCGCGGTCCTGGAGCTGGCGGGCGTCCACAACGTCCTCACGAAGGTCTTCGGCAGCACGAACCCGATCAACGTGGTGAAGGCGACCTTCACCGCGCTGGAGAAGCTGAGGACGATCCGGCAGATCGAGGAGACGCGCGGCGTCATGCTGCGCGAGGCCAAGGTGGTGACGCCTCCGACCGAGGCCGCCACGGGAGAAGTGAAGGCATGAACCTGGGTGATGCGAAGAAATCCGGGCTGCCCCGGAAATACAAGTTCCCGAAGGGCCGCGGCCACTCCAGCGGCATCGGCAAGACCTGCGGCCGGGGCCGCAAGGGCCAGTACGCCCGGCAGGGCACGAGCTTCCGCCCGTACTTCGAAGGCGGCCAGATGTCGATGCTCCGCCGCCTGCCGAAGTTCGGCTTCAACAACGCCGCCTTCAAGACGGACTACGAAGTCGTCAACGTCGGGGAGCTCGAGAAGGCCTTCGCCGCGGGAGCCACGGTCGACCGCGCCGCGCTGCTGGCCGCGGGCCTGGTGCGCCGCGAGTGCGACGGCGTCAAGATCCTGGGCGGCGGCGAGCTGAAGAAGAAGCTGACCGTCAAGGCCGAGGCCTTCGCCAAGAAGGCCGAGGAGAAGATCACGAAGGCGGGCGGCGCGATCGAGAAGCTCGCGAAGGTGCACGCCGCGGCGATCAAGCACCACGCCGACGCGTCCGAGAAGAAGGCCGAAAAAGCCGGCGCCAAGCCCCAGGCGGGCGGCGCTCCCAAGAAGAAGTAAAACGTCCTAAAAAGGACCAGCCGTCATGCAGATCTGGCAGTCGTTCCAGAACATCTTCAAGATCCCCGAGCTCCGTCAGCGCATCCTCTGGACGTTCGGCCTCCTCATCGTCTACCGCCTCGGGTCCCACATCCCGCTGCCCGGCGTCAATCCCGCCGCCGTCGCGGAGTGGAACCACCAGATGCAGCAGGACGGCGGGGACCTCTTCGGCCTGATCCAGGTGTTCACGGGCGGTGCGATCGGCAACCTCGCGCTCTTCTCGCTGGGCATCATGCCCTACATCACCTCGTCGATCATCATGCAGCTGATGACGAAGGTGAGCCCGAACCTCGAGGCGATCGCCAAGGAAGGGCCCAGCGGCCAGCGCAAGATCCAGCAGTACACCCGCTACGCGGCCGTCCCGGTCTGCCTGGTCCAGGGCTTCTTCGCGGCGCGGCAGCTGGCGAACTGGAGCACCCAGCAGATGGGCCAGGGCAAGCTGGCGCTCCTCGTGGGCGACCACTTCGGCTCCATGCTGTTCATGATGATCGGCATGTCCGCCGGCGCCCTCTTCATCATGTGGCTGGGCGAGCAGATCACCGAACGCGGCATCGGCAACGGCGCCAGCGTCCTCATCATGGCCGGCATCGTCGCCCGCATGCCCGCGATCCTCTGGCAGATGATCGAGAAGTCCCGCCAGGGCAACCTGCGCGCCGACTCGATCGCGATCATCCTCGGCATCTACCTGGCCTCGATCGTCGCGGTCGTCTTCGTGACGCAGGCGACGCGGCGCATCCCGCTGCAGCACGCCAAGCACATCCGCGGCCGGCGGATGATGACGGGCGGCCGCAACTACCTCCCCCTGAAGGTGAACACCTCGGGCGTCATGCCCGTGATCTTCGCCTCCTCGCTGCTGGTCGTCCCCCAGATGCTGGGCCTGATCCCGGGCCTGGGCTTCCTGCGCGAGGTCTTCCAGCGCGGCTGGTTCTTCTACTCGCTGTTCTACGTCACCATGATCTTCTTCTTCTCGTACTTCTGGACGTACCTCTTCATGCGTCCGGACGAGATCGCGCTGCAGCTCAAGGAGAGCGGCAGCTTCGTCCCGGGCATCCGTCCCGGCGAGAACACGGCGGGCTACCTGAACACGATCCTCTCGCGGATCACGCTTTGCGGCGCGGCGTTCCTCTGCCTCATCGCCCTGCTGCCGGACCTGATCTCCGCGGCGCTGCAGCTGGACCGCTACCTCGTCGCCTTCCTGGGCGGCACGGGCATCCTGATCGTCGTCGGCGTCGGGCTCGACATCATCAACAAGATCGAGTCCTACCTGGTGATGCACCACTACGGAACCTTCCTCGGAGGTTCCACGCGCATCCAGGGTCGTCGATAAACCGCGACGTCAGCACCCGAGCGAACCAGGACACCGGCAGAACCGTTCTCCCCTCTAATCTCCCTGCGGGGGACGCCAGCCCAGCCCCGCGTCGCGATCTGGAAACCAGCACGGCGCGGTGATCTTGGTTCCCCCTCGGGGGGGAAGGGGGGGATGTCTCTACCGGTGTACCGGCTCGTGGTTGTTGTCGGATCGCGGGATGATGAAAATTCTTTGGCAGAGTTTTGTCGTCAAGGTATTCTAAGCGCCACCGCAGGCCGTGGATATCCGTTATCCTGTCCCTAGGAACTAAGAGGACCATCCGGTGAGACTCCTGTTCGTCGGCGCGCCCGCGGTCGGCAAGGGAACCCAGGCCAAGAAGCTCGCCGGCGCCCTCGGCGTCCCCCACATCTCCACGGGCGACATCCTGCGCGACACCGCCAAGCAGAACAGCGACCTCGGCCAGAAGGTGAAGAAGTTCATCGACCTCGGCTCGCTCGTCCCCGACGAGGTCATGATGAAGATCATCGAGGAGCGCTTCCGCAAGGGCGACACCGGCAAGGGCTACATCCTCGACGGCTTCCCGCGCACCACCGCGCAGGCCATGGGGCTCGACATGCTGCTGGCGCGCCTCAACCAGGCCATCAGCCTGGTCCTGCTCTTCGAGTGCCCGGACGCGGTCATCATGGAGCGCATCATCGAGCGCCGCTCCTGCCCGAAGTGCGGCACGCCCTACCACCTGCGCTGGCAGAAGCCGAAGGTCGACAACATCTGCGACAAGGACGGGACGCCGCTCGTGCAGCGGGTGGACGACACCCGCACCAAGGTGTTCCACCGGCTCGACCAGTACCGATCGGAAACGGCGGCCGTCATCCCGCATTACGAGAAGCGCGGGATCGTGCGGCGCATCAACGCCAACCAACCTCCCGACGACGTCTACCGCGAGGTTGAAGCGGCGGTCGCGAAAGGATAGCCTAATCCCGTGGCCATCATCGTCAAGGACGACAAGGAAATCGAGATCATGCGGCAGGCCGGCCGCATCGTCGGCCTCGGCCTGAAGCTGCTGCAGGAGTCCGTCCGGCCGGGCATCTCCACCGGCGAGCTCGACGCGATCTTCGAGAAGCACGTCCGCGCCTCGGGCGCCATCCCGACCTTCAAGGGCTACCGCGGATTTCCCGCCTCGCTCTGCGTGTCCATCAACGAGGAGGTCGTCCACGGCATCCCCTCGAACAAGCGGCTGCTCAAGGAAGGCGACATCGTCTCGCTCGACGCGGGCGCGACCTTCCAGGGCTTCGTCGGCGACTCCGCCGTGACCGTCGGGGTGGGCAAGATCTCTCCGAAGGCGCAGAAGCTGATCGACACGTGCCGCGAGTCCCTCGAGGCCGCCATCCAGGTCGTGGGCCCCGGCGCCAAGCTCTCGGAGATCGGCCGCACGGTCCAGAAATACTCCGAGGAGCGCGGCTACGCGGTGGTGAAGAAGTACGTGGGCCACGGCATCGGCCGCAACCTCCACGAGGACCCGCAGGTGCCCAACTTCGTCAGCGACGAGGTTTCCCGCTACGAGGTCGTCCTTAAGCCCGGCTACGTCATCGCGATCGAGCCGATGCTGAACGAGGGCACCGACGACGTGAAGACCCTCGCGGACGACTGGACGGTCGTCACCAAGGACAAGCGGCTCTCCGCCCACTTCGAGCACACCATCGCGGTGACCAAGACGGGACGCGAGGTTCTGACGAAAGTCTAGGGCCGGGTCTTGACGGCTCCCGGTCTCGCCCCTATCATCCGACCGTGCACATTCAGGACATCTTCGCCGCGCACCCGACGACGTTCTCCTTCGAGTTCTTTCCGCCCAAGACCGAGGAGGCGTCGGAGCAGCTCTTCCAGACCATCTCGCACCTCGAGGCGCTGAGGCCGTCGTTCGTGGACGTCACGTACGGCGCGGGCGGCGGCACGCGCGACCTGACGAACGACCTGGTGCTGCGGATCCGCCGCGAGACGAAGCTCGAGACGATCCCGCACCTGACCTGCGTCTGCCACAGCGAGCCGGAGATCAACCAGGTGCTCGAGAAGTGGCGGGAGAGCGGCGTCTCGAACATCCTGGCGCTCTCGGGCGACCTGCCGCAGGGACGCAAGGACTGGGACCGCTCGCGGGACGCGTTCCGCTACGCGGCCGACCTGGTGCGCCACATCGTCGCGTTCAACGGGAAGGGCGGGCACGCGGACCAGCGCGGCTTCGGGGTCGGGGTCGCGGGCTTCCCGGAGGGCCACCCGGCGACGCGGAACCGGCTCGTCGAGCTGGACCACCTGAAGGCGAAGGTCGACGCGGGCGCCCACTACATCTGCACCCAGCTCTTCTTCGACAACCGGGACTTCTACGACTTCCGCGATCGCTGCGACCTGGCCGGGATCAAGGTCCCGATCCTCGCGGGCATCATGCCCATCACGTCGGAGAAGGGGATGCGGCGGATGGCGGAGCTGGCGGCCGGCTGTCGCTTCCCGGCGTCGCTGCTGCGCTCGGTCCAGCGCTGCGGGGGCGACCCCGAGGCGGTGCGGCGCGTGGGGGTCCACTGGGCGACCGAGCAGTGCCGCGACCTGCTGGACCACCAGGCCCGCGGGATCCACTTCTACACGCTCAATCAGTCGGACGCCACGCGACAGATCTACCTGAACCTGGGGATCAGCCCGAAGGCCTGACGAACAGGAACCAGAAGAGGCGTCCCCACCCTGCCTCCCGGGGGAAAGAGCCGGGGCCCGGGCGATTACTTCTCGAGGGCCTTGAGGGTCTTCTGGGCCGCCTCGGCGCCCCACTTCTGGCCGGCCTCCATGGACTCCTTCATGATCGTCGGCTGGGCCTTGATGAACTTCTTGCCGGCCGCCGACTCGAAGAACGCGATGGTGCCGTCCAGCGTCTCCTCGTCGAGGTTCCGCATGTAGATGGGGACGATGAGCTCGACCAGCGAGTCGGGGTTCGCGATCTCCTTGAATTTCGGGATGAAGCCCTCGGGGATGTCGGCGGATTTCGAGAAGCTGTCGAGCATCGCGTCCATGACCTGCTTGCCCATGGCGGCGGTGCCGGTCACCTCGAGGAGCCGGCGGATCTTCTTCTCCTTGGCGGACGGTTCCTGCACCGCGGGAGCAGCGACGACCGGGAAGGCGAAGCTGAGGCCGAGCACGACGACCAGCGCGATCTGAATCTTCATGAATGTCCTTTCGTTCGGAGAATATCCTCGGAACATTGTACTCAGGAACCGGGAAACAGGAAGCAGGAAGCAGGAAGCAGGAAGCAGAAGAGGGGTCCCCATCCCTCCTTCCCCGGGGGAAGGCGCTCAACTTCCCTCCCGGAGCTTGCCCGCCGTAGCCCCTCCTGAAGGGGCGAAGGCGGGAGGAGGGGCAGGGGAGGTTTTTCCCTGGTTCCTGGTTCAGGTTTCGGGCTACGGGTTCTTGACACGGTATGGGTCAATCCCTATAGTATCCCTTCCCGATTGGCCCCAAATTCTGAGGAGTAATGCCGAAGGAAGAACCAATCCGCGTGGAAGCGATCGTGAAGGAGAGTCTTCCGAACGCGATGTTCCGGGTGGCGCTCGTGAAGAATCCGACGCACTCGGTGCTGACCCACGTGTCCGGGAAGATGAGGATGAATTTCATCAAGATCCTCCCGGGGGATAAGGTGATTGTCGAGATGAGTCCGTACGACCTGACGAAAGGTCGGATCATTTACCGCGAACACTAGAGTCGACGATGAAAGTGAGACCGTCAGTCAAAAGGATCTGTGAGAAGTGCCAGATCGTCCGCCGCAAGGGACGCGTGCGGGTGATCTGCGCGAACCCGAAACACAAGCAGAGGCAAGGGTAGAGTATGGCTCGCGTTGGCGGCATTGAAATTCCGGCGCACAAGCAGGCGTGGGTTTCGCTGACCTACGTGTTCGGGATCGGCGAGACGCTCGCCTACAAGATCCTGAAGGAAGCGGGCGTGAATCCGCAGACGCGCATCAAGGACGTCTCGGAAGACCAGCTCACCCGCATCAACTCGATCGTCGACAAGAACTACGTGGTCGAGGGCGCGCTGCGGCGCGTCATCGCCCAGAACATCCAGCGCCTGAAGGACATCGCGTGCTACCGCGGCAGCCGTCACCGCCGCGGGCTGCCCGAGCGCGGGCAGCGGACGCGGACGAACGCCCGGACCCGGAAGGGGCCGCGGAAGACGGTCGCGGGCAAGAAGCAGGCGAAGTCGCCCACTTAATCGATAAGAGGAAGAGAACGTGGCCGAAGAAAAGAAGGACGCCAAGCCCGCCGAGGGCGCCAAGGCGGACGAGAAGAAGCCCGCCGCCGGCGCGGTGCGCAAGGTCAAGAAGCTCGTGCCGAAGGCGGTCTGTCACATCCAGTCGACGTTCAACAACACGATCATCACGATCTCCGACCCGGGCGGCGACACGCTCTGCTGGGCGTCCGCCGGCACGATCGGCTACAAGGGTTCGCGGAAGTCGACGCCCTTCGCCGCCCAGAAGGCGGCCGAGAGCGCGGCCGAGAAGGCCCAGAAGTTCGGGGTCCGCGAGGTCGAGGTGAAGGTGAAGGGTCCCGGCGCGGGCCGGGAAAGCGCGATCCGGGCGTTGCAGGCGTCGGGCCTCGACGTGCGCGTGATCGAGGACGTGACGCCGCTGCCGCACAACGGCTGCCGGCCCAGGAAGAAGAGGAGAGTCTAGAGTATGGCGCGCATTACCGGGGCGAAGTGCCGCATCTGCCGGCGCCTGGGAACCAAGCTGTTTCTCAAGGGCACGCGCTGCGACACTCCGAAGTGCCCCATTGAGAAGGAAAACAAGCCGCCCGGCGTGCACGGCGCCAAGCGCGTCCGTCTGACCGAGTTCGGCATCCACCTGCGCGAGGTGCAGCGCGCCAAGAAGATGTACGGCATCATGCAGCGCCAGTTCCGCCGCTACTACGACGAGGCGATCGCGAAGCCCGGCAACACGGGCGAGTATCTCATGCAGATCCTCGAGCGCCGCCTCGACAACGTGGTCTACCGGCTCCGCATGGGGGCGTCGCGCCCCCAGGCGCGGCAGTTGATCCTTCACGGGCACATCCGCGTGAACGGCAAGAAGGTCAGCATCCCCTCCTACCAGGTCGACGCGGGCGACGTGATCGAGCCGGCGAAGAAGGAGCGGAGCCTCAAGATCGTCAAGGAGTCGCTGCTCGGCAAGAAGGACCAGGAGATTCCGTCCTGGCTCAAGCTTGCGGAGGAGCAGGCGACGGGCCAGGTGGTGACGCTGCCGACCGCCCAGGAACTTCAGGTTCCGGTCGAGTCGCAGCTCATCGTCGAGTACATGTCGCGATAGCAACCCGGCGCAAGCCGGATTCAGACGCGAGCCTGAAGGGTTGGGCGCGTGCGGGCCTTCGAGCCCGCGGAAGCGAGCCTGCCCCTACGGACTCCCGAACGCAAGGAGCCGCTGTCATGAGAGTTCGCTGGAAGGATTTCGAGCTTCCCACCCGGGTGTCGTGCGACGAGAAGACCGCCACCCCGACGTACGGCATGTTCATCGCCGAGCCGTTCGAGCGCGGCTTCGCCAACACGATCGGCAACTCGCTGCGCCGCGTGCTGTACTCGTCGATCGAGGGCACCGCGGTCACCGGCGTCAAGGTGAAGGGCGTCGCCCACGAGTTCTCGACCATCGAGGGCATCGTGGAGGACGTGACCGACATCGTCCTCAACCTCAAGCAGCTTGTCGTCAAGATCGCCGAGCCCGGCCAGAAGGTCCTCACGATCAGCGCCGACAAGAAGGGCGTCGTGAAGGCGGGCGCCATCAAGGCCGAGGCCGGCGTCGAGATCATCAACACCGACCTGCACATCTGCACGCTCGCCGAGGACACCGACTTCGCGGCCGAGATCACGGTGAGCAAGGGCCGCCGCTACGTGACGTCCGAGGAGCACTCGAAGGACGTCGCGGAGATCGGCGTGATCCCCGTGGATTCCAGCTTCTCGCCCATCAAGCGCGTCCGCCACAAGGTGGAGAACACGCGCGTCGGCAAGCTGACCAACTACGAGCGCCTGATCCTCGAGATCTGGACCAACGGGACGATCTCGCCGGAGGAGGCGCTTACCGAGGCCTCCAAGATCCTGCGCAAGCACCTCAACCCCTTCGTGCAGTACTTCGAGCTCGGCCGCGAGCTCCAGATCAACGAGAAGAAGGAAGAGGAGCAGCGCAAGAAGGAGTCGGAGAAGGAGGAGCTGCGCCAGAAGCTCTCGATGTCGATCAGCGAGCTCGACCTGTCGGTTCGCTCGGCGAACTGCCTGGCGAGCGAGCGGATCGAGACGATCGGCGAGCTCGTCGCGCGCTCCGAGGCGGAGCTCCTCAAGGTCCGCAACTTCGGAAAGACCTCGCTCCGCGAGGTGAAGAAGAAGCTCTCCGACATGGGCCTCAACCTCGGCATGGACCTCGAGTCGATCTTCGGGAAGAAAACTCCTCCTTTGGTGTAGGGAAGCCATGCGTCATAGACTCAAAGGCAGAAAGCTCGGACGGACGACCGCGCACCGGCAGGCGCTGGAGCGGAACATCGTCCAGAGCCTCTTCATCTACGGCCGAATCGTCACCACCGAGGCGAAGGCCAAGGAGTTCCGCGGGACCGCGGAGCACCTCATCCAGCTCGGCAAGGTCGGGGACCTTCCCGCCCGGCGCCGGATCCTGCGTACCGTGCAGGACCCGCGGCTGGCGAAGAAGATCATCGACGACGTCGCCAAGCGCTTCGGCGACCGGCAGGGCGGATACACCCGCGTCGTCAAGCTCGGCGGCTCGCGCTGGGACGGCGACGGCCGCGGCCTCTACGCCTTCAACCGGCTGGGCGACAACGGCAAGAAGGCCATCTGGGAGCTCGTGGTCCGCAAGGACCGCGACGAGGAGCTCCGGGCGGCGGGCCGCGTGAAGGTCGCGCCCACGCCGGCGGCCCCGGCGGGCGGCGCCGCGCCGGCCGCGGAGAAGAAGGCTCCCGAGAAGAAGGAAAAGAAGGCCAAAGCCCCCAAGAAGGAAGCGAAGAAGTAAGAAGCAAGAAGTAGGGCGCCACGACGTAAGATTGGGAACGCACCGGCGAGCCCACGGATCCCTGAACACGGGCTCCGTGGGCTTCGTCATATACGGGGAGGGTTGAGACCATGGCCGCGGACTGCGTCTTCTGCCGCATCCTGAAGGGGGAGATCCCCGCCCAGAAGGTGTACGAGGACGCCCGCTGCTTCGCGATCCTCGACATCAACCCGGTCGCTCCGCACCACGTCCTGGTCCTCCCCAAGGACCACCACGAGACCTGGACCGACCTGCCCCCGGATCTCCTCGCCGACCTGGCCAAGGCGTCCCAGAAGGTCGCCGTCGCGGTCAAGAAGGCCGCCGGCTCCGAGGGCTTCAACCTCCTCATGAACAACCACCGCTGCTCCGGCCAAGCGATCTTCCACGCCCACTTCCACGTCATCCCGCGGAAGACCAACGACGGCATCAAGTTCAACTGGATGACCAAGCCCTACGGCACGCCCGCCGACCTCGAGAAGGCCGGCGAGGCCATCCGCTCCGCGCTCAAGTAGCGTTAGAAAACCCTCCCGTCGGACGTAATAGAAAGGGAGCGGGGTCCGGGAGGGAGCCATGATCAGAATCCTGGGCCGCTGTGTCGTCGCATTCGCGGGTCTCGCCGTGGGCGGCGACGGAGTCGTGGACTTCTACGCGCGCGAGAACGTCGCCGCCGTGCCGTTCCGCCTGCACCTCAGCGACGCCGCGGGCAAGCCCATCGTGCCCAAGGACCGCATCTCCTGGAGGGATCACTTCGTCGTGGGCGACCATGATTTCGTCGGGTTGCCTGAAGGCCAGGTCAAGGTCGTGGCCGAGCGCGGCCCCGAATATGACGCTCCGGAAAAGACGCTTTCCATCCGGGGCGAATCGGAGAAGGGCTGCCGCCTGAACTTCACGCGCCTCGTCGACCTCTCCAAGGAAGGGTGGTGGTCGGGCGAGCTCCACGTGCACCGTCCCCTGAAGGACATCGAGCTGCTGATGCGCGCCGAGGACCTGCACGTCGCGCCGGTCATCACCTGGTGGAACAAGCGGGACCTCTGGGCCGGCAAGGAGATCCCGGCCTCGACCGTGACCCGTTTCGACAACAACCGCTTCTACGGGGTGATGGCAGGGGAGGACGAGCGCGAGGGCGGAGCGCTGATGTTCTACGGCCTGCCCAAGCCGCTCGCCATCGGCGATGCGACGCGCGAGTATCCTTCGCCCGTGACGTACCTGCTGGAGGCGAAGAAGACGCCCGGCGCGCACGTCGACATCGAGAAGCCGTTCTGGTGGGACGCGCCGACCTGGCTGGCGACAGGCAAGGTCGACACGATCGGCATCGCCAACAACCACATGTGCCGCTCGACCATGATGGAGAAGGAGGCCTGGGGGAAGCCGCGTCCCGAGGACCGCCTCCCGCCGCCGAACGGCATCGGCTACTGGGTCCAGGAGATCTACTACCACGTGCTCAACTGCGGCCTCCGCGTGGCGCCCTCGGCGGGGAGCGCGTCGGGCGTGCTGCCGAACCCGGTGGGCTACAACCGGGTCTACGTCCACCTCGACGGCGAGCTGAGCTACGAGAAGTGGTTCGAGGGCCTCCGCGCCGGCCGCTCCTTCGTGACCAACGGCCCGCTGCTGCGGGTGACCGCGAACGGCAAGCTCCCGGGCGAAGTCTTCCAGGGCGACAAGGCCGTCTCGATCGAGCTCGCGGCCAGGCTGGACGGCCGCGACCCGGTGGAGGCGTTCGAGATCATCCGCGACGGCAAGGTCGTGCGGACGGTGCCGGTGAAGGAGGCGCTCGGCTCGCTGGACTTCACGTCGAGCGGCTGGTTCCTCGTGCGCTGCATCGCGAAGAACGAAAAGACGTTCCGCTTCGCCTCGACGGCGCCGTTCTACGTCGAGATCGGCGCCGAGAAGCGCCGCGTCAGCCGCTCCTCCGCGAAGTTCTTCGCCGACTGGGTCGACGAGCGGATGGGGCGGGTGAAGCTGCCGGACCCGAAGCAGCTCGACGAGGTTCTCGAGCCGCACCGGAAGGCGAAGGAGTTCTGGCTGGATCTCGCGAAGCGGGCCAACGCCGACTAGTCCGGATCGCGAATCTCGACTCGATGGCAGCGCGCGGCAGCCGCTCGAACTACACTCTAGTCATGAACCGACCGGGTGAGAGGGGCGAGCGAATCGCGCGCCGAGCGCTCTGGCTCATCGTCTCCCTCCCGAGCCTCTATCTCTTGTCCGCCTTGGTCGTCTTCGACTTCCGCTCGACCGCCGCCGATTTCTGCCAGGAGTACGACGATCAGCGACGCCCCGTGGCCCACGGTCCGGAGCCCCGGATCATTCTTTGTCGTCCCCACCTCTACGATTTTCCGGGCGGGGCATCCTGGGATGGATCGGAGTGGGCCTTCACCGTTTACCGGCCGATCTGCTCGGTTTGGCTCCGGCTGAAAGGGTATCAACGGGCGGATCCCCATCGTGATTCGTGAGCAGGGGCTGGCCGCACTTGGACCGTGATTCGTGATTCGGGGGCCGGGGCTACTTCTTGAACTGCGCCACCGCCGCCTTGGTGTCGTCGGCGAAGCGGAGGATCTTGGAGAGGCCGAGGATGTTGAAGACGTCCTGGATCTCCGGCGGGGTGGAGGCGAAGACCAGGTCCCCGTTGTTCTTCATGGCGGTGTCGAGCGAGCTGATGAAGCAGCCGAAGCCGGCCGAGGAGATGTAGCGGCACTGCTTCAGGTTCACGACGATGCGGTAGACGTTCTTGTTGAAGATGGCCTCGATGGCGGTTTCGACCTTGGCGAAGTTGGACCAGTCGAGGGAGCCGTCGATGCGGAGTTCGTAGACGCCGTCCGAGAGCTCGGCCGTGTCGACCTTGATGTGGTCCATCCCGCTGTCGGCCATGGGTCTACCTATTTCCTCCGCGCGCGCCCGCCGGCCCCGCGGCCCTGGCGGCCGCCGCCGTCGATCAGGTTCCGGATCGACTCCAGGAGCACTTCCTTCTTGAAGGGCTTCTGGAGAAACTCCGCGCGCCCTTCGAAGTTCTCGATGAACAGGTCGGCCATCTCGACCTTGCTCGACATGAAGAGCACGGGCGGCATGCCGGCCTTCGTCAGCTTCTTGAGCTTGCCGGCGACGTCGTAGCCGCTGTCGTTCTCCAGAACGATGTCCAGAACGGCGACGTCGAAGGGGTTCCGCCGGGCCGCCGCGAGGGCCTTCTGCCCGGTGGTGGCCGATTCGACTTCGTAGCCGCCCTGTTCGAGGAAGTACTTCACGATGTCCAGGATCCGGGGCTCATCATCGACCACGAGGACGCGCCTCTGGGACATCGCTGCGAGTATAGCCGTGGAGGGGGTGTTTTCAAGAAAAAACTCTGAACCTACCTTGGAGTAGGGGCGTCGCGGCGCGGGCTCCCGGCGGGCGGCCCTGACCCTAGGCCGGCGGCTGGCCGTCGCCGAGCTCGACGACGAAGAGCTGCTCCATCTGCTGCTTCAACGTCTCCAGCTCGGTGTCGGCGACGACCGGGTCGACGATCTCGACCGCCTCGCCGTCCCAGGTCTTCTCGATCCGCAGCTTGCCGTCCTTGGAGCCGGCCAGGCGGATGCGGCGCTTGCGCGCGAGGAGCAGGGCGGTGAGGTAGGTGACCTTCTGGCGGTTGGGGTCCTCGGAGGGCTTCTCCAGGAGCTTCTTGAAGAACTCCTGCATGGCGTTGATGTCTTCCAGGCGCTTGACTTCGCGCTTGGGCATCTGGGTCTTCCAGAAGGAGAAGAGCTCGGGCTTGCCGGCCCAGCAGGGGACGCAGACGTCGCGGCGCTCGAAGCGGCCCTCGATCTCCGCGATGCCGGAGTAGAGGACTTCCTCGGAGCGGAACTCGCGCTGGCAGACGCTGCAGGAGCGGCCGCGCTTGGAGATCTTCCATTCCTCGGCCTGGGGCGTGTTCGTCATGGTCGTGTTCATCGGGTCGGTTTCCCCGCCAGTCTTACATGTCCGGTCCCCAACACGCCTTCTATATCGGCAAAAAAGCGCTCGGAGGGAGAGACAAAATGCTCGTTGGCGGTCTTCACGAGCACCTTCCGCCCCCCGGGGACCTCCACTTCGAAGAACACCGGGCAGGAGCCCGGATGGGACCGGATGACGTCCTGGACCTCCTGGAGCAGGTCCTCCTCCAGCCCCGTGCTGGCGACGGTGAGCCGCACGCTCCCCGCCAGCATCTCGCGCGCCTTCTCCATCGGGGTCACGCTGGACACGCGCAGCGACGGCGTGTCCTCGCGGAACCCGACGCGGCCGGCGCAGAAGACGATGGCGTCGTTGAGCAGGTGGTCGCGGTTCTTCTCGAAGTCGCCGGCGAAGCAGACGGCCTCGGTGGAGCCCGTCAGGTCGGCGAACTTGAACATCACGTACTTCTGGCCGGCGTTCTTGCCGGTCTTCTGGATCATGGCCCGGAGGCCCGAGATCATGCCCCCGATGGTCACCTCGGTGCCGTCCTGCAGGTCGGGCATGCGGTCGACCGTGGCGCTCGAGAGGGTCCGCAGGATCTCCTCGTAGCGCAGCAGCGGGTTCGAGGTCACGTAGCAGCCCAGGACGTCCTTCTCGAAGGCCAGGAGGGACTCCTGGGGCCAGGGCGGGATGTCCGGGAGCGTCGCCGTGCCGCCGGTGCCGCCCATCGCGTCGAACATGGAAAGCTGGCCGCTGCGGCGGTCGGCCTGCTTGACGCCCGCCACCCGCAGCGCCTCCTCGAGGGCCTCCATGCACTGGGCGCGGTGGCCGCCCGTCGAGTCGAAGGAGCCGCAGCGGATGAGCTGCTCGACGACCTTCTTGTCGACATGCTTCGAGTCGAGGTTCTCGCAGAACTGGTAGATGGACTCGAAGCGGCCGATCTTGGAGCGGGCGTCGACGATGGACTGGATGGCCTTCTCGCCGGCGCCCTTCACGGCGCCGAGGCCGAAGCGGATCTTCTTGTCCGCGACGGTGAAGTCGAGGTCGCTCAGGTTGATGTCGGGCGGCAGCACCTCGATGCCGAGCTGCCGGCACTCCTCGATGTAGGAGGCGAGCTTGTCGGTGTCGCCCATCGCGACGGACATGCCGGCCGCCATGTACTCGACGGGCCACTTCGCCTTCAGGTACGCGGTCTGGTACGAGATGATGCCGTACGCGGCGCTATGCGAGTTGTGAACGATGAGCCCGTCGGCGACGAAGTTATGGTCGCCTTCGACCGTGAGGTCATACGTTTCCAGGTTCCCCGTGGGTTGGATTGAGACGATCCGGTCCCAGAAGACGTCCGAAGAGGCGATCTCGTCGAGTCGTCGGGAACCAAAGAAATCCGCAAGCCGTTTCAAGGTCGCCCGACGAAACCCTTGTTTGACGGAAGAACCCTTTCCGACAAACTCCTTCATGGAGACGCCGGATTGGTTCTCCAGATCCTGCCAAGTGAGGCTCCGGCGCTGCCGCTCCTCGTTGACCCAGGCTCGGACCTCCGGGGGAATCGTATCTTTCGAGGTATCGCCCTGCGTCATCTCTACGTGCCGACGCAATTGCTCCACTTGAAGCTCTCGGCCGACGCAATGGGGAGTGATCCTTCTGAGGAACAGGGCTACGGACTCCGTACCGACGAGATGAACGGTAAATCCGGCTTTCGTGCCACCCCGGTAGCGGAAGCTTTTTCTGTGGACGCCGCTCATGATCCCAAGGCGAAGCAGGAGGAGTTGGACATCCTCCGCCAATTGCAGCGACGAGGTGGCATAGAAGGGGACGTGCTGCTCCGCGTTGGAAACGAACCCGTCACCCGACCAAAGCCTGCCGAGGAAAAGCTCGAGGTCGGCGTCGCAGAGCTGGAGGATCTGCGTTGGGATGCGCTTCTCAGTGGCCGTCTTTCCGTGGATTCCCAGTACCCGGGCCCACTGGAATGCTCCGCTTCGGGTGGGCGCGGCGACGGCTACGGTCGCGGTCTCGGCCCTCTTGTTCCAAGGGGTCATCCCCGTTGCGAAGCGGGTGTCCCGGCCGCTGCTGACGCAGACCTCCATCCGCCCGTTCCGACGTGCACTAACCCGGGCCGCGGATTCGGGGAATTGCTCAACCGCTCGGACGAAGTCCCCGACGAGGGCGAAATCGTTTCCGAAGAAGTATAGGCAGCTCGGATGGCAGACATTACCCTCTGAGAGAAGACCCGCCAGAGTCACTAGTTCATGCTCAGGCCAGGACTGGTCGCTCTGGATCGACAGGTTTCGGGGAGCCGCGATTCGATCTCCCACCCGCAGTTTCTCGAGATTCGTCCAACCGTCCAGAGTCCGGAAGGGATGGTTACCCGTCGCTTGGATCCGGCGACCCTGCGCGGTAACCAACTCGAACACGGGCTTTCGTCCGTTCGAGATAACGTCGGTAACTTCGCGAATTCGGAGTTTCCCGTTCTCGCCCAGCGCGTGAATCGCGAAAGGCCGGCGGTTTTCCCAGAGTTCGCCGACGGTCGTCCTCTCACCGGTCCGCGCGTCGACGATCTTCGTGGCCCCGGCCAAACACTTGTTGAAACCGTAGCCCGCGAAGAAGGCCATCAGGTCGAAGACCTGGATGGCGGTCTCTTCCTTCACGCCGCCCTTGGTGGCGCCCTTGACGAACTGCTCCTTGTACTTCGCCATGATCTCCGGGATCTTCTTGCCCATGGCCTTGCGGAGGCCGTCGGCGTCCGCCATGGTGAAGCCGGCCATGACGTTGGCGATCTTCATGACCTGCTCCTGGTAGAGGATGACGCCGTTGGTCTCCGCCAGGATCGGGTCGATGGAAGGGTGCAGCGGCTTGATCGGCTCCAGCTTGTGCTTGCAGCGGATGTAGGACTCGACCATGCCCGACTGCAGCGGGCCGGGCCGGAAGAGCGCGATGGTGGCGATCAGGTCGTCGATGCGGTCGGGCTTCATCTTCTGGACGAGCTCGCGCATGCCGCGCGAGGTTTCCAGCTGGAAGACGCCCTTCACGGTGCCGCGCCCCAGCATCGTGTAGGTGTCCTTGTCGTCCAGGGGGATCTTGCCCAGGTCGACCTTCACGCCCTGGACCTTCTCGATGAGCTTGGTCGCGCGGTCCAGGACCGTCAGGGTTTCCAGGCCCAGCACGTCGATCTTGAGGATGCCGAGCTTGGTGATCGCGACCATGTCGTACTGCGTCATCACCGCGTCGTCCAGCGTGTAGAGCGGAACGATGTCCTCGAG
>Ga0310812_10000064_pt1 | contig 51128 bp, 48 predicted proteins | sample NN3metagenome_FD_205747 | JGI IMG/M metagenome (GOLD analysis project Ga0310812, IMG submission 205747) | Soil microbial communities from experimental microcosm in Duke University, North Carolina, United States - NN3 | ecosystem: Engineered > Artificial ecosystem > Soil microcosm > Unclassified...
GACCTCGTCGTCCATCGTCTACGTCCTGAGCAGCCTCTTCGCCGGCCGGCTCTCCGACCGGGCCTCGCGGTCGGCACTCGCCCGCTGGGCCGTGGTCGTGGGGATCGCCGCCTGCGCGATGACGGTGTACATCGACTCGCTGAGCCTTCTATACCTGGTCGCCCCGCTATTGGGCCTCTCGGGCAGCGTCTACTGGCCGAGCATCCAGGGCGCCGTCGGGGCCGAGAGCGAGCCGTCGAAGGTCGAGAAGTCCATCGGATGGTTCAACGTCTCCTGGTCCGTCGGCAAGACCCTGGGCTTCGTCGTCGCGGGCTGGCTGGTGACGACCCGCGGACACGGCTTCGCGCTCTGGCTCGCGGCCGGGGCGGCGCTGCCGATCCTCCTGCTCTACCCCGGCAACCGGCGCGTCCATCGCGAAGGGCCCCACGAAGCCGGGCGTCGCGACACGGCGGTCTTTCGTCTCATGAGCTACGTCGCGAACTTCCTGGCCTTCGGCGTGGGCAACGTCTTCTCGAATCAGTTCTACAAGTATGCCGAGAAGTCGGGCCTCGGCGGCGGGCATCCGGAGACCCTGTTCGGGCTCGTCCTGGGCGCCATGTATGGGACCCAGACGCTGCTCTTCGTCGTCCTTCAGAGGGGCTCCGCGTGGACCTACCGGCGCAGCCTCCTCTACGGGACGCAGTTGCTCGCGGGCGCGGCCGGCGTCGCGGTCACCTTCGTCTCGACCGACGGCGCCCTGCTGGCCGCGGCGGCGCTGGTCGGCATCGGCCTGGGGTTCGCGAACGCCTCCAGCATCTACTACAGCCTGCACGGGCCGGCCGACCACGGCAAGTTCGCGGGGCTGCACGAGGCCGTTCTCGGCGCGGGCTCGTTCCTCGTGCCCCTGGCGGGCGGGGCGCTCGCCGATCTGGTGGACCGGAGAATGTCCTTTTGGCTGGCGGGCGGGCTGACGCTTTCGGTCCTCCTGATCGAGGAAGGGATCTACCGCAGGAGGCTGAGGAGCTGATCGAAGCGGTCGATGCGGAAGTCCGCCTCGTCCAGCTCGCCGGGCTTGAAGTAGCCGTAGGTCACCGCGACCACGGCCGCCCCGCCGTTCCGGGCCGTCTGGACGTCGGTGCCGCTGTCGCCGATCATGAGCGGCCGCGCGGCGCCGTTGACGGCGCGCCGCCAGCAGTCGGGGTCGGGCTTCCGCACCGGGAACGAGTCGCCGCCGTAGACCGCGTCGAAGTGGCGCGCGATCCCGAGCCCGTCCACCACCTTCCGGGACATCGCTTCGGGCTTGTTGGACAGCACGATCTTCCGGCCCGGGATCCGTTCGAGCGTCTCCGCCACGCCCGCGTAGAGCTTCGTGGCGTCGAGCAGGTGCTCGGAATACTCCTTCATGAACGCGTCCATGACGGGCTCGATGGGCGGCGTCGTGGTCCGCTCGATCAGCTTGCGCACCCCGCTCCCGATGGCCGCAACCACCTTTTCGTGGGAGATCGGCTCGCGCCCCATCCGGGCCAGCGTTCGGCGCAGCGACGCCGAGATGTCCGGCGCGCTGTCGCAAAGCGTCCCGTCCAGATCGAAGACCAGAAGGTCGTAGTTCATGGGCGGGCCATTTTAGCGGGTTTCGTGCACATTGGCAATCCGCCCCCGGGGGTCATTTTCTTTTGACTTGCTGCAACACGGCGGGATAATCTTTTTTGATCGCACGGACTCCGACCGACGCAAGCTGAGGGTCAGGCACCCGTGGAAAAAATCACGCTCTCGATCGTCAAGGCGAACGTCGGCGGGTTCGTCGGCAATACCGACATCCACGAGGATGTCCTCGAGAAGGCCCGCGAGAGCCTCTCCAAGGCCGCCTCCAAGGGCCTGCTCCTGGACTCCTGGACCTCCCGCACCGGCGACGACCTGGCCCTCATGATGACCCATGAGAAGGGCGTCGAGAACAAGGAGATCCACAAGCTCGCCTGGGAGACCCTGACGGCCTGCTCCGAAGTCGCCGAGAAGCTGCACCTCTTCAGCCCCGCGCAGGACCTGCTCTCCGAGACGTTCAACGGCACGCTCCGGGGCCTCGGGCCCGTCGTCGCCGAGCTGGCCTTCCGGGAGCGGCCCAGCGAGACCTTCATCGTCTTCCTCGCCGACAAGTGCGAGCTGGGCGCCTGGAACCTCCCGCTCTACAAGATGTTCGCCGATCCGTTCAACACGGCCGGCCTCGTCGTCGATCCCTCCATGCACGAGGGCTTCGCCTTCGAGATCCTCGACGTCGTCGAGAACAAGACCCTGACGCTCCAGTGCCCCGGCGACATCTACGACCTGATCATGTTCCTGGGCTCGCGGGGCCGCTTCGTGGTCAACAAGGTCATCCGCCGCGTGGACGGCATGGTCGCGGCCATCAGCTCGTGGCCCCGCCCTGTGGCGATCGGGCACAGCGCCGGGACCGACGACCCGGTCCTCGTCGTCCGCTGCCAGAACGGGCTCCCCACGGTCGGCGAGGCCACCGAGGCCTTCGCGTTCCCCCACCTGGTGAGCGGCTGGATGCGGGGCACCTACCAGGGGCCCATGATGCCCGTCGCCGTCAAGGACGCGCGCTCGGTCCGCTACGATGGCCCCCCGCGCGTCACCGCCTCGGGCTTCCAGCTGGCCAACGGCGAATTCGTCGGACCGGTCGACCTCTTCGACGACCCCGCGTTCGACAACGTCCGCCGCCAGGCCATCACGGTCGTCGAGTACATGCGGCGCCACGGGCCTTTCGAGCCCCACCGCTTCCCGCACGACCAGATGTCCAACACCCCCTTCCCGCCTCTGCTGGCGCGCCTCGAGGACCGCATGGTGCGCAACGACGACAAGAAGAAGAAGAAGCAGACCGCCTCGGCCGCCGAGGACGGAGAATAAATGGCGCGGGCGCTGCCCTCGCTGACCGACTCGCCCGCCGGCATTGACACGCTGGTCCGCATCGCCGTTTTCGCCGTCGACCCCGCCGAACGCGACCACGCCCGCCGCGTGATCCGCAGCGTCTGCGTCGAACGGGGCATCTTCACCGCGTCGATCCAGGGGCTCTACGAGGCCGTCGCGCGGGGCCGCGTCGCCGGCTTTACCGTCCCGATCTGTCATCTTCGCGGTCCGGTCTACGACGCGGCCCGCGCCGCGTTCCGCGCCGCCAAGGCCCTGCAGGCCGCCGCGTTCCAGTTCGCGATCTCCCGGAGCGAGATGGAGGACGGGTGCACGCGGCCTGCGGAATACTCGGCCTGCGTTCTGGCGGCCGCCCTGCGCGAGGGCTGGACGGGCCCGGTCTTCCTCCGGAGCGACCTCGCCGTCCGCGAGGCGGTCGACGCGGCCTTCTTCAACCTCGAGCTTGACGCCTCGCCCTTCATCGCCCCGGACCCGCCCACCCCGGAAGAGCGGCAGCGCAGCGGCGCCGAACGCGCCGCCGACACGGCCAAATTCTTCCGCTCGCTCCAGCCGCCCGGCCTCGAAGTCTCGGTGTGCGGTCGGCTGCGGGGTCAGCAGTGCAGCGTCGAGGAGGCGGAGGCCTTTCTCGTGGCGTGCCAGCGGCGGGCGGAAGGCCCGGCGATCTCGACCTTGAGCGTCCCCTGGGCGGCGACGTCGACCAACTTCGAGGTCCTGCGCGACATCGGCGCGGCCTGCCGCGCCCGAGGCGTCGCCGGCGCGGGGCCCGCCGTTGAAGCGACCCTACCCGAGGAAAAGTACCGCGAGTTCCCCAGGAACGACGCGGTCGAGGTCCATCTCGCGGCCGCCCTCCAGCAGGTCGTTGCCGAGCACCCGAAACTGCCGGACGCGCTCCGCAAGGCGTCGGCGGCGCGCGCCTGGGGAACCCACAAACGGGACCTGTGGGACCTGCCGCCCGCGGCGCTCCAGGCGATCGGCGAAACCCTCGAATCAAAATTTTTGCGCACTTTCTCATTGCTCGCGGTGAAGGGAACCCGGAAACTGATAGAGGCCTACGTGAAGCCGGTTCCCGTCCTTTCACCTCTATCTGCGGGGCTTTGAGACATGGGCATCCCGGTCACCCTCCAGCGCCATCTCACCGAGCAGCAGAACCTCCACCCGGCCGCCTCCGGGCAATTTTCGGCTCTGCTCTGGGAGTTCGTCCTGGCCGTCAAGATGATCGCCCGCGAGGTGCGCCGCGCGGGGCTGATCGACATCCTCGGGGCCGCCGGCCACACGAACGTTCACGGCGAAAAGGTCCAGAAGCTGGACGACTACGCGCAGGAGCGGATCGAGGTGGGCATGGGCCGCAGCGGCCTGCTCTGTGCCATGGCGAGCGAGGAGCGGCCCGAGATCATCCCGATCCCGCGCGAGCACCCGCGCGGCAAGTACGTGCTGATGTTCGACCCGCTCGACGGCTCCTCGAACATCGACGTCAACATCTCGATCGGCACGATCTTCTCGATCCACCGCCGCGTCACCCCGGGCACGGGCGACGGCCGCCCCGAGGACTGCCTGCAGCCCGGCGCCCGCCAGATCGCGGCGGGCTACGTCCTCTACGGCTCGAGCGTCATGCTCGTCTACACGACCGGCAAGGGCGTGCACGGGTTCACGCTCGACCCGACGGTCGGCGAGTTCCTGCTCTCGCACCCCAACATCACGATGCCCAAGCGCGGCAAGAGCTACTCGATCAACGAGGGCAACGCCGCGTACTACGACGAAGGGACCGAGCGCTACGTGAGCTACCTGAAGGAGAAGGACGTCGAGACGCAGCGCCCCTACTCGCTGCGCTACGTGGGCACGCTCGTGGCGGACTTCCACCGGACGCTCATCAACGGCGGCATCTTCATGTATCCGTCGACGCCCAAGCCCAAGCTGCGTCTGCTCTACGAGGCCGCGCCGCTCGCGATGGTGGCCGAGCAGGCCGGCGGGATGGCGACCACCGGCAAGGAACGCATTCTCGACATTGTCCCCACGGAGCTGCACCAGAAGGTGCCGCTCGTGGTGGGCAGCACGGAGGACGTCGAGCGCTACCAGGACTTCTTCCTGGGCGGCGACGGTCCCCAGAAACCGACGAAGGGAAAAGCCTGACCATGATCATCAGCGACGACCCCGAGGCGATCCGGCGCGTGCTCCTGGGCTCGAAGACCATCGCCGTGGTCGGCTGCTCGAACAAGCCGGACCGGGACAGCTACCAGATCGCCGCGTCGCTGATCGACCGCGGCTTCGACGTGATCCCCGTCAACCCGGGCGCGACCGAGATCCTCGGCCGCAAGTGCTACCCCGACGTGAAGTCCATCCCCAAGAAGGTGGACATCGTGGACGTGTTCCGGGCGCCGGAGCACATCCCGCCGATCGCCGACGATGCCATCGCGGCCAAGGCGGAGTGTCTCTGGCTGCAGAGCGGAATCGTCAACGACGCCGCGGCCAAGAAGGCGAGCGACGCGGGCCTCTACGTCATCCAGGACCGCTGCATCGCCACGCTGCTGCGCACCCTCGTGCGCCAGTAGCCGTCCCTACGCGACCGTGACGTCCTTGCAGAGGTAGACGTCCTGGATCGCGTTGAGGAGCTGGGCGCCTTCCTTCATCGGGCGCTGGAACGCCTTGCGGCCCGAGATCAGGCCCATGCCGCCCGCGCGCTTGTTCACCACCGCCGTCATGGTGGCCTCGGCGAAGTCGTTCTTGCCGGAGGCGCCGCCGCTGTTGATGAGGCCCGCGCGGCCCATGAAGCAGTTGGCGACCTGGTAGCGGCAGAGGTCGATCGGGTGGTCGCTCGAGAGCTCCGTGTAGATCTTCTCGTCGAGCTTGCCGTAGCTGGAGCCGCCGGTGTTGAGCGCCTTGAAGCCGCCGTTGTTCTCCGGCAGCTTCTGCTTGATGATGTCCGCCTCGATGGTGACGCCGAGGTGGTTCGCCTGGCCGGTGAGGTCGGCGGACACGTGGTAGTCCTTGTCCTTCTTGAACGCGCTGTTGCGGATGTAGCACCAGAGGACCGTGGCCATGCCCAGCTCGTGGGCCTCGTGGAAGGCCTTCGCGACCTCGACGATCTGGCGGCCGCTCTCCTCGGAGCCGAAGTAGATCGTGGCGCCGACGGCGGCCGCGCCCATCTCGGCGGCCTCCTTCACGGTGCCGAAGAGGATCTGGTCGAACTTGTTCGGGTAGGTCAGCAGCTCGTTGTGGTTGATCTTCACCAGGAACGGGATCCGGTGGGCGTACTTGCGGGCGACCATGCCCAGGACGCCGTAGGTCGACGCGACCGCGTTGCAGCCGCCCTCGATCGCGAGCTTGACGATGTTCTCGGGGTCGAAGTACTCGGGGTTCTTGGCGAAGCTGGCGCCGGCGGCGTGCTCGATGCCCTGGTCGACCGGCAGGATCGAGAGGTAGCCCGTGCCGGCGAGGCGGCCCGTGCCGAAGAGCCGCTGCAGGTTGCCCAGGACGCGGTTGTTCCGGTCGCTGGGGGCGAAGATGCGGTCGACCCAGTCGCCCGTGGGAATATGGAGCTTTTCCTTGGCAATCTTGGGGGTCTTGAAGCCGAGGAAGTAGTCGGCCTTGTCGCCGAGGTTCTTGACGATTCCGTCGATCATGGCGTCTCCCAAAGGTAGGTGGTGGAAGAGCAGACTCTAAAACATGCTAACGGTTTTAGCAACTGGTTTCACGCGGATATACTCGTTAAGTGGGGCGTTGGAAGCGACGACTTGCCTTTGCAGCGACAACAATCCTCCTCGTCATCTTCACCGTCGGGGCGTACGTGGTCTACCTCCGGTGGCGCGGGAACGTCCTGACGGCCAACGAGCGATCGGCGGCGCTTTACCTCAGAATCTTGTGCACGGCTGAAGCGGATTACCGCGCCAATGACCTCGACGGGAACGGCATCAACGATTTCTGGACCGCGAACCTCAGCGAATTCAGCCGTCTCGGACTTCTGCCGAAAGAAGTCGCCCTGGCCGACGCGCGTCCGCGCATTCCTCTAGCTCCGAAGCCGGTCCCGTTCAGGGGCTACTATTTCGAGGCCTTGGAGACGGACTATTCGGTAAGCCCTCCGGAGCCCTACCAGCAGGACACCGACCGGAAGTCCGGCAAAGTCCATCATCTCCACAAGTTTGCGTTCATCGCATACCCCGCAACGCCGGGAGTCACGGGCAGATTCGTCTTCATCATCAACGACAACAACAACTTGTATTACAACCACGACGCGACCCGGCAACTATCGGGGTGGCCGAAGGACGATGAACTGCGAAGCGTGTGGCCTCATGCCTGCGATTATTAGGCGCCGATCGTAGCGCCCTACTTCGGCGTGGCATTCCAGCTGCAGCGAAAGTGGAAGGTGATCCATTTCCCCTCGACGCCCTCTCATCAACTGGTTTCACGCGGATATAATTCGGACGTGGGCGACGAACGCCGGCCCCGGCCGCTCTGGTTACGATTTCTTCTGATCTTCGTCCTCCCTCTCGCCATCTTCCTGGTAGCCACCTGCGTGATCTACCCACGATGGCATGAGGACGTGATGACGAGCAACGAGCGATCGGCAGAGTTTTCTCTTCGGACCTTGTCCACGGCCGAAGCGGATTATCGTGCCAACGACCGCGACGGTAACGGGATCAACGACTTCTGGACCGCGGACGTCAGCGAATTCAGCCGACTCGGCATTCTCCCGAAGTACGTCGGTCTGGCCGACGCCAGTCCCCACACCCCTCTGGTCCCCAAGCCGATCCCCCACAATGGATACTATTTCGCGGCACTGGAGATGGATGACTCCGAGCGTCCGCCGGAATCCTACCGCCAGGACACCGACCGGAAATCCGGCAAGGTTCATCATCTTCAGAAGTTCGGCTTTGTCGCATACCCGGCGACCCCGGGCTTCACGGGCCGCTGGGTCTTTATCGTCAACGAGAACAACTCCATGTGGTACAGCCGGGATGCAACCCGCATGCCCCAGGCGTGGCCGTCCGACGATGAATTGAGAACCCAATGGTGCCGGGTCTGCGGAGGATAAGCCGCTACTTTGGCGCGACGTTCCAGCTGCGGTGCAGGTGGATGGCCAGCCACTTCCCGTCGACGCGACGGAACACGTGCGTCACCGCTGCGATCGCGTGCATGCCGCCCGCTGAGGTCTTCACCTGGTAGGTCGCGTTCGCCAGGTCGCCCGAGACCGTGACCTTCATGCCCTCGATGGAGGACTCCCAGACCTCGCCGGGCTTGTGCTGCGACAGGATCGCGCCGAAGTGGTCGAGCACCGCCTGGCGGCCGTGGAGCAGCACGCTCCGCGTCGCGTCGTAGCAGGTCGAGTCGGCCGTCATGAAGGTCCCCACCTTCGCGAGGTCCTTCTGCTGGAACGCGCCGTACATCCCCATGATCGCCTCCGCGACGAGGCGCTCCGAGTCGGCGCCCGACGCCGAGGGCTTCGGCTCCGCCCCGCCGCCCGCGCAGGCGCTCAAGGTCGCGATCAGGAAGGCCGCCGGGATCGTGCGATTGATCATCTCAGTACTGTACGATCGAATAGAAGTCCCGCTCGCCGAGCTTCTTCAAGCCGTTGAGGAAGGTCAACTCCAGCAGGCAGGTCGTGCCTGCCACCTTGCCCCCCACCTTTTCGACCAGCTTGCAGGCGCCGATCAGCGTCCCGCCCGTCGCCAGCACGTCGTCCACGATCAGCACGCGCTGGCCCTTCTTCACCGCGTCCTTGTGGATCTCCATCGTGTCGGTGCCGTACTCCAGCTTGTAGCTCTGCTTCACCGTCTTCCACGGCAGCTTGCCCAGCTTCCGGATCGGGATCAGGCCGACCTCGAGGCGCGCCGCCACCGCCGCGCCGAAGAGGAAGCCGCGCGACTCGATGCCCGCCACGAGCTCCGTGCCGCGCTTCCGGCCGTAGGCCTCCAGCGCCCCCACGATCCGCGTGAAGGTCGTCGCGTCCTTCAGCACCGGCGTGATGTCCTTGAAGATGATGCCCTTCTTCGGGAAGTTGGGGACGTTCCGGATCAACGTCTTCACCTTGTTCGCCAGGTCGGTCATTTAGTCGCCCTCATTGGAGGAAACCAGTTTCTTGTTCAGCTTGCGCAGCGCGATCTTCTCGATCTGCCGCACCCGCTCGCGCGTGATCCGGAGCTTCTTGCCGATGTCGCCCAGCGTCATCGGCTGCCCGTCGTAGAGCCCGTAGCGCAGCCGCAGCACCGCCGCCTCGCGCTCGTTGATCGACTTGAGCAGGACGTCGATCCGCTCGTTGTCCATCTGCGTGAAGACGGCGGTCTCGGGCCCCCCGTCCTCTTTCCCGTCCGCCACCTCGCTGTTGGGCCACATCACGTCGAGGCTCACGGGGCGCGAGAAGTTGTCCGACGCGTTGATCGCGCGCTTCAGGATCTCGATGCTCTCCTTGCCCAGGTCCATTGCCTCGGCGATCTCGGTGATGTCGGGCTTGCGCCCGTGCTTCTGCGTGAACTCGTTCGCCACCGCCTTCCACTTGGCGATGATCTCGACCATGTACGAGGGCACCCGCACGGTCTTGGCCGTGTTGACCAGCGCGCGCCGGATCGCCTGCCGGATCCACCACGTCGCGTAGGTGGAGAAGCGGCACTTGCGGCGCGGATCGAAGCGCTGGACCGCGCGGAGCAGGCCCAGGTTGCCCTCCTCGATCAGGTCCAGGAACGCCAGGCCCTTGTTCAGATAATTTTTTGCGACGCTGACGACGAGGCGCAGGTTGGAGCGGATGAAGAGCTCCCGCGCGTCCCGGGCGTCCTGCGCCTCCGCCGGGACCTTCGACTTCATCTTCTTCATCCGCCGGGCGAGCTCCTGCTCCTGCTTGGCGGTGAGGAGCGGGACGTTCTGGATTTCCTTGAGGTACTGCTCGACCCCCGACTCCTGGCGGATCAGAGTCATCGCCGACATGGAGGTCTAATCTAACCCGGGGCATGAGCCGCCGTCAATTCAGAGTACAAGGTTTCATAGTCCCGGATCAGACGCTCGACCCCGAACTCCGCGGCGGCCCGCTCCCGGCCCGCGGCGCCCAGCCTGGCCCGCAGGGCGGGGTCCCCCGCCAGGCGCCGCAGCGCGGCCCCCAGGGCGTCGATGTCCTCCGGTGGGTGGAGCAGCCCCGTCACGCCGTCGAGCACCACCTCCGGCGTGCCCCCCGAGCGCGCCGCGATCACGGGCTTCCCCGCCGCCATCGCCTCGAGCAGCGCGTTCGGGCAGCCCTCGCCGAAGCGGGAGGGCAGCGCCACGATGTCGGTCGCCGCGAGGATCTCCGCGACGTCCCGCCGCGGGCCGGCCAGGATCGCGCCGCGGTTCTCCAGGGTGCGGCGATGCGGGCCGTCCCCGACGAAGAGGAGCCGGAACCCGGCCCCCGCTCGGATCAGGTCCTCGTGCCCCTTGCGCGCCACCAGCCGCGCCAGCACCGTCGTCAGGACCTCGTCGGGACGGATCCCGAACTGCTCCCGGATGCCCGCACCGGACGCCGCCGTCGGCGTGACCGCGCTCCGGATGACCCGGATCTTGCGCGCGTCCAGGCCCAGCTTCCCATAGAGCGAGCGGTAGTACTCGGAGTTCGAGACCACCGCGGCGGCCCGGTCGAAGGTCGAGCGCTCCAGCGTCAGCTTGAGCGACGGTCCCGTCTCGTAGTCGTCCGAGAGCGACCCCTGCAGACCCGAAACCACGATTCCCTGCCCGATGCGGCGGCAGAAGATGTTCTCGGTGAAGAGGAACGACTGGACGATGTCGGGCTTTCGGTCGAGGAGGACCCGCTTCAGCGCCAGGTAGGTGCCGAGGGACCACTTGCGCCTCCGACCGAGCGAGACGAGCTCGACGTCTCCCAGGTCGCGCGCGAGCGGGCCGGGGTCCTGGAGGGTGACGACGAAGGGGCTGAAGCGGGCACGGTTGAGGCCCCGGGCGAGGCGAACGAGCTCGGCTTCGGCGCCCCCGATGTTGAGGCGACCGATAACAAAGGCAACCCTAATCATTGCGGATCGCGGATTCCGGATTGCGGATCAGGATCCCCTCTCTGCCCCCCCGGGGGAGAAGGAGGGGGACGCTCTCTTCAATCCGCAACCCCCAATCCGAAATCCGAAATGGTCAGGCTGGGATTGGGGCGAGATAGGAGAGAAGTCGGCTGATCTCGTCCTTCATCTTGCGGCGGTCGACGATCATGTCGATGAAGCCGTGCTCCAGGAGGAACTCCGAGGTCTGGAAGCCCTTGGGCAGTTCCTGCCGGATCGTCTGCTCGATGACGCGCGGGCCCGCGAAGCCGATCAGCGCCTTGGGTTCGGCGATGATGACGTCGCCCAGCGCGGCGAAGCTCGCCATCACGCCGCCCATGGTCGGGTTGGTGAGAATCGAGATGAAGAGGCCGCCGGCCTCGCTGTGCCGCGCGATCGCCGCCGAGGTCTTCGCCATCTGCATCAGCGAGAGGCAGCCCTCGAACATGCGCGCGCCGCCGCCCGAGCCCGAGACGAAGACGACCGGGAGCTTCTTCTCGGTGGCCAGCTCGAAGGCCCGCGTGACCTTCTCGCCCAGCACCGAGCCCATGCTGCCCATCATGAAGCGCGAGTCCGTCATGCCGACGACCGCCTCGCGGTCCGAGATCTTGCCCGTGCCCACGACGCAGGCGTCCTTCTGGCCCGTCTCCTTCTCGGCGTGGGCGAGCTTCTTCTTGTAGGACACCTCGCCCTCGAACTTCAGGGCGTCGACGGACGCCAGGTCCGCCCAGAGCTCCTGGAAGCTGCCGGCATCCACCATCAGGTCCAGCCGCTCGGCCGGCGTGATGGTGAAGTGGTACTGGCACTCGGTGCAGACCTTCTTGCGGTCCTCGACCTCCTTCTTGAAGATCATCCCCTTGCAGTCGGGGCACTTCATCCAGAGGTCGCCCGGGATCTCCTTCTTCCGGGCGATGAACTTCTTAATCTTTTCGAATGCCATAGGCCCTCTCGGCTTTCTCCCGGAGCGCCCGCACCGTCGCGGGCACGTCCGGCGAATGGAACACGGAGGTCCCCGCCACCAGCACGTTGGCCCCGGCGGCGGCCGCCTTCTCGACGTTCGTCAGGTCCACGCCGCCGTCTACCTCGATATCGACCGTGGCGGACATCTTCCGCAATTTTGCAACCTTGGGGATCACGGATTCAATGAACTTCTGGCCTCCGAAGCCCGGCCAGACCGTCATGGCCAGCACCATGTCCACCCGGTCGATGAACTCGACGACCTCCGCGTCCGTGTCCGGGTTGATGCCGACGCAGACCTTCTTCCCCTTCGCGCGGATCTTGTCGATCGTGGCGTCGAGACGGCTGCGATTGTAGAAGTCCTTGCAGACGAGCTGCATCGCCCAGCCGCGCTCCTTGTACTTGCGGGCGAAGTCGTTGGCGACCGCCTCCGCGTGGAAGGTGATCGAGTCGGCGCCCGCGTCGGCGAAGCGCTCGACGTAGAGCTCCGGCTCCATGATCATGAGGTGCAGGTCGAGGGGGAGCTTCGTGAGCTGCCGGATCCGCGCGACGCAGTCCGTGCCGTACGCCAGATTCGGCACGAAGTGGGCGTCCATCACGTCGATGTGGAGCATGTCGGCGCCGCCGGCCTCGACCTTCCGGATCTCGTCGCGGAGGCAGCCGTAGTCCGCCGCCAGCATGGAGGGCGCGATGCGGACCGATTTCATCCTGGCCGTAGTCTACTTCTTTTCGGTCAGCGCCGCGATACCGGGAAGCTCCTTCCCTTCCAGGAACTCGAGGGACGCGCCGCCGCCCGTGGAGACATGGGACATCTTGTCCGCCACGCCGAACTTCTCGACGGCCGCGGCGGTGTCGCCGCCGCCCACGACGGTCGTGCAGCCCTTGAGGCCGGCCAGGAAGGTCGCGATCGCCTTGGTGCCGCCTGCGAAGGGGTCCATCTCGAAGACGCCCAGGGGGCCGTTCCAGAGCACCGTCTTGGCGCTCGCGAGCTCCTTCTTGAAGAGCTCGACGGTCTTGGGGCCGACGTCGAGGCCCATCCAGCCCTCGGGCACGTCGGCGACGACCTGGGTCTTCGCGGCCGCGTCGAACTTGTCGGCCGCGACGTGGTCGACCGGGAGGATGATCCGGGCGGAACCGAGGATTTTCTTGGCCAGGTCGAGCTTGTCGGCCTCGACCTTCGAGTTGCCGACGGGCTTGCCCTGCGCCTTGAGGAGCGTGTAGGCCATGCCGCCGCCGACGATGATGGCGTCGACCTTCTTGGTGAGCTGTTCCAGGATGAGGATCTTGTCCGAGACCTTCGAGCCGCCCATGATGGCGATGAAGGGCTTGTCGGGGTTGCTCAGGATCTTTCCGAGGTACTTGATCTCCTTGTCGATCAGGAGCCCGGCGGCGGACTGCTTGAAGTACTTGGTGACGCCCGCCGTTGACGAGTGGGCCCGGTGGGCGGTGCCGAACGCGTCGTTGACGTAGACGTCGCCGTACGCGGCCAGCTTCTTCGCCAGAGCGTCGTCGTTCTTCTCCTCGCCCGGGTCGAAGCGGACGTTCTCGAGCAGCGTGACCGCGCCGCCCTTCGGCTCGCCGAAATCGACCGGCTTGCCCAGCAGCTCCTGGAGGCGCCCCGCGACCGGCTTGAGCGAGTACTTCGGGTCCGCCTTGCCGTCGGGCCGGCCCAGGTGGGACACGAGGACGGCCTTGCCGCCCTTCTCCAGGATGAGCTGGATCGTGGGCAGCGACGCCTTGATGCGGGTGTCGTCGCCGACCTTCCCGTCCTTGACGGGAACGTTGAAGTCGACGCGCACTAGGACGCGCTTGCCCTGGAGGTCGAGATCGCGGACCGAGAGCTTGCTCATCGTCCGGCCTACCGCATCTTCTCGATCATGAGCTTGGTCAGCTCCGACACGCGGCAGGAATAGCCCCACTCGTTGTCGTACCAGCTGACGAGCTTGAAGAAGTTCTTGTTGAGCTCGATGCAGCTGCCGGCGTCGAAGATCGACGAGCGGCTGTCGTGGATGAAGTCGGTCGACACGACCTCGTCGTTGGTGTAGCCCATGATGCCCTTCAGGTACGTCTCGGAGGCCTTCTTCATCGCGGCCTTGATCTCGTCGAGCGAGGTGTCCTTGACGGTCTTGAAGGTCAGGTCGACCACCGAGACGGTGGGCGTGGGCACGCGGAAGGCCATGCCGGTGAGCTTGCCCTTGATCTCGGGGATCACGAGCGCCACGGCCTTGGCGGCGCCGGTCGTCGAGGGGATGATGTTGAGCGCCGCGCTGCGGCCGCCCTTCCAGTCCTTCTTCGACGGGCCGTCGACGGTCTTCTGCGTCGCGGTGTAGGAGTGGACCGTCGTCATCAGCCCTTCGGAGAGGCCGAAGCCTTCCTTGAGGATGACGTGGACGAGCGGCGCCAGGCAGTTCGTCGTGCAGGACGCGTTGGAGACGATGTTGTGCTTGGCGGGATCGTACTTGTCCGCGTTGACGCCCATCACCATCGTGATGTCCTCGCCCTTGGCGGGCGCGGAGATGATGACCTTCTTGGCGCCGGCGGTCAGGTGGCCCTTGGCCTTCTCGGCCTCGGTGAAGAGGCCGGTGGACTCGATGACGAGCTGGACGCCCAGCGCGGCCCAGGGGAGCTCGGCCGGCGTCTTGGCCGACACGACCTTGATCTCCTTGCCGTCGACCAGGAGGACGTCGTCCTCGGGCTTGTCCGCGGCCGACTTCTTGGAGCCGACCTGGCCTTTGAAGGCGCCCTGGGTGGAATCGTACTTGAGCAGGTAGGCCAGGTTGTCCGCGGGGACGATGTCGCCCACGGCAACGAGGTCGATGTCCTTGGAGAGCAGCCCCTGCTCGTGCAGGGCCCGGAAGACCAGCCGGCCGATCCGGCCGAAGCCGTTGATCGCCACCTTGACGCCCATGGGAATTCCTCCTGTTTCTGTGCGGGTGAAGGGCGTATTCTAGGCACCCCCCACGGTAAGTCAATAGGAAAAGTCCGTCCGGGGCGCCGGGACAAAAGTGAAAAGCTTGCGCGAACGACGGGGCGCCCTATAATACGGCCCATGCCCGCGGTGGAAACTCCGATGAACACGAAAGAACTCCTGCTGCAGTCGTCGCCGGGCCGTTCCCCTCATCCGCTGGAACTCTACGTGCGGCTGGAGGGCTCCGACGAGTCCCACTTCTACACCCAGGGCCTCACCCTCAGCGACTTCGGCAACCTCTTCGGCGGCGAGATGCGGCCGCTCGACGTCTTCGTCACCCGCATGCCCTCCGAGCTGCTCAACCCGAACTACTGGGAGCCGCTCACCAAGGAGGCCGAGAACGTCGTCCGCGAGAAGATGTCCGGCATCGTGACCCGCAGCGAGGGCGACAAGGCCCTCCTGTTCCGCGCCGACCGCGTCTCGCGCGGCCGCCTCCTCCGCGACGGCCTCGACGCCCCCGTCGAGCTCCTCAACGGCTACATCTTCCGGACGACCGGCGAGGGGCTCCTCAAGCTGGGCCAGGCCTGGAGCGGGCGCGACCGCTTCGAGTGGGCCGGCCTCGCGGGCCTCGCCAAGGGCGCGACGCCGCCGGACATGCTTTCGACGGTCCACCACGACCTGTCCCAGTCGCGCCTCTCGCTCCGCGAGGAGCTCTTCACGTTCGCGTCGTCCGAGGACGGCCTGGCCCGCGTCCTCTTCTCGCGCCGCCCGCACCTGAACCGCGCCATCGAGGCGCTCGTCCGCGGCTTCGTCCACGGCGCCGCCGGCGTCCACGTCGGCCGCATGAGCCGCGCGATCATCGAGGAGCTCGCGACGATGTCCGACGGGCTCGGGCTCTCGGCCGATCCGCTGCGCGACGTCGTCAACACCGGTCGCACCGTCGAGGTCCGGCTCTCGATCGGCCGCACCCCCTGGGGCGTCTCGCCCCGGCCCGGTCGCGAGGCCGTGCTGGCCAAGGAGAAGGCGCTGCTCTACTACGACAGCATCTCCGGCCTCTGGGATCTGGCCTTCTAAGCCGCCGGAACAGAGTCCATCCTTACCGGCGGCTTACCCTGAGCGAGCGCAGCGAGTCGAAGGGTCGGCCCTCCGGAAATCCCGCAGATCAGAGGATATAGTTCCTCCATGCCCCCGGACATCTTCTGGATCAAGGCCGCCGGCCGCGGCCGGCTCGCCGTCATGCCCCGCCCCCGCGGCGGCGACTGGCTCGAGGACGAGATCCTCCACCTGAAGCGCTCCGGGATCGGCACCCTGGTCTCCATGCTCACCCCCGAGGAGGAGGAGCTGCTGGACCTCGGCGACGAGGGCGAGTTCGCGCGCCGGCACGGACTGGAGTTCATCTCCCACCCGATCCCCGACCGCGACGTTCCCCGCTCCGCCCGGGAGATGTGGGCGCTGGCGCGCTCGCTGGCCGAGCAGTTCCGCACCGGCCGGCAGATCGCGGTCCACTGCCGCATGGGGATCGGCCGCTCGCCCCTCCTGCTGGCCTGCATCCTGGTCAGCACGGGACTGGTGGCCGACGAGGCCTGGGAGGCCATCGGCGAGGCCCGCGGTTGCGTGGTGCCCGACACCGCCGAGCAGCGCGCCTGGCTGGAGCGCACCGCTCCGGGCCGCTGATCGATCGCCGGAGTAACGAACGGCGTTTCGAGACCGTCTACTCTATATGTGGCCCCCGGGGGGCTTGCTTGATAAATCCTCGTCTTCTGGTATCCTTTGAATAGATGGCCAGGTTGACGTTGTCCGAGTTTCTCAACAACCGAAACCTTCTGGCCATCAAGATTTCATCGCACGACCTGAGCGGCTTTTTCCGCAAGTCCATCACCATCCCCCTGAACACCACGGGGTTGGCGCTTTTCCACGACGGGACCAGCGGACTCATGAACGAAGGCCAGGAAGTGTCGGGCCACTTCGACCTCGTGCTGGCCAAGCGCGGCGAGACGCAGGTGCGCCTCGTCCTCGCCGACCTCCGCTCGTCCGACGGGCTGCCCCTCTCGGTCACGGCGTCGCTCACGCTGGAGCTGGCGACGACGCGGCTCGACCTCTTCCGCGACTTCTGCCGCGCCTTCTTCAACTTTCCCGGGACCTTCGCGGTGCAGGATCTGAAGAACCTGGTTTCGCCGGAGGTCCGCCGCCTCCTGGGCGGCTACGTGTCGGGCCGGCCGGCCGCGGAGCTGCACCGCGCCGACCTCTCGGGGCCGATGGGGATCCTGCTGCGGGAAGGCCTGGAGCGCTTCCTCTTCGACGGCGGCGTGCGCGCCGGCAAGGTCCTGGAGATCTCGCAGGTCTCCAAGGAGTTCGAGGAGCGCGCGGCCTCCGAGAAGCGGCGCGCGGACGAGCAGCGTCGCTCCGCCGAGGTGATGGAGAAGAAGGAGGCGCGCCTGCGGCGCGTCGCCGGCATCCTCAAGGACCAGGACGTCCAGGGCCTGCTGACCAAGGTGCCCGACGAGCGCCTGCGCGGCCTGCTCTACGCCAAGCTCATGGAGGACGACTCCGTCCAGCTCACCGCGGAGGACCTCGTCTCCAAGGCGAAGGACTGCGGCGAGGAAGTGGTCCAGGTGATCTACAAGGCGATGGAGAACCTCCTCTCCAACGGCGCGACGGTCGCGCCCGAGGAGATCGCGACCGCGAACGCGGACCGGATCTTCGCCGCCACGGGCAACCGCGTCCTCGAGCTGGATCCCTCCGGGGTCGTGCAGCCGCGCGTCTACTCCTTCAAGGATGCCCTGCGCTCGGTCCGCACGGTGGAATCCCCGCAGGGGCCCTTCCTGGTCGGCGGCTCGAAGCGCGGGGTCTCGACGGTGCGGCTCGACGACTCGATGGAGGTCCTCGAGTACCCGCTGCCCCCGCTCGCGCAGGTGCGCGGCGGCGTGAACTCCATCGCGATGGCCGGCGACGCGATCTACGCGACGCACTCGGAGTTCGGGCTGGCGCGCTGGCAGGCCGACCGCCCCGGCGACGCGCCCGACATGATCTACGAGGAGATCACCAAGCGCAGCAAGACGACGCGCGCGGTGCAGATGCAGGAAGGCCGCCTGCTCTTCGCCAGCGGGCAGCACGTCTTCACGGCGCCCGCCGACGCGAGCGGCGACCCGCTGAAGTACGTGTCCAGCATCGAGAGCCCGGTGACGTGCGTGGCCGCCGCCGCGCGGACGATCTTCGCGGGAACGGAGAACGGATCGATCGTCTGCTGGAAGGTGGACGCGCCCGACCAGCCGGTCGTGCTCGTCCGCAAGCGCGAGCCGATCGTCAACCTGCGGCTCGCCCGCATCTGCGCGATCCCGCACCTCATCTACAGCGCGCGGGACCTCTCGGTCCGGGCGCGCGTGATCGGCCAGAACCTCGAGACCTCCTACGAATCGGAAGGGGCCCCCGTCGGGGTCCTGGACGCCGCGAGCGACCTCATCTGCGCCACCGAGGGCGACGGCCGCCGCGTGCTCCTCTGGAAGTCCACCGCGCCCACGCGGCCCGCCCGCGCCGTCGACGTCTGGAAGCACTCGGACAAGCCGGTCCTCGACCTCTGGATGAGGAAGACCCTCGCCAAGAGCGCGTAGAGGCGGCCCGGGGCGAGGAAGCACGGAGCGGAATTGACAAACCCGGCGTTAAACGACTGAATGGAGTAAGCAGGGCCGGGAGCCCTGAAGACAGAACTTATGGGGACCACGAGAACCAGGAAGGCGCCCGCCGCCGAGGTCGACCGCAAGGCCGCCCGCGTCGCCGAGGAGAACTATTTCGAGCGCCTCGCCGCCAACATGAACCTGACGGCGGGGCTTTTCGACCCCCTGACGAACCGCACCTACGACTCCTCCCCGCGAAACCGTGTCACGAAGGCCGTCGACGACCGGTCTAGTGAAGTGAAAACCCTCATCAAGCGCTTCGCGGAGCGGGACCTGATGAGGGCCTACGAGGAGATGCCCAAGAACGAGACCGTCCTTTACGAAATCGTGCACAAGGAACTGCTCGGCCGTCCGTCCGTAAGAGTGGTGGTCGCGGGGGCCGCCTTCAGCCCCGTGGAGGACCTGGTCCGCTCGGGCGCGTCGCGCGGGCGGATCCCCGCGGCGGAGCTCAACCGGGTGAAGGACCAGATCGTGAGGAGCGAGCACGTGTTCTACTACGTGAACGCGTTCTCGACCACCGCCTGGGAGGAGGACGCGCGCCGCGTGCTGGTGGGCAACAACTACCTGATCTCGCTGTCGGACGTGGTCCAGGGCGCCTGGAGGACCTACTACGCGCCCGACCCGCGCTGGCGCGCCGCCGCCCGGATCTTCGACCTGTCGAGCGAGGAGGAGAAGGTCGAGGCCGTCCGCCGCTGGGTGACGCGGCATACCTTCGAGCTGCTCATGGACGAGCTCACGGAGGACACCGTGTTCGACGCCCTGGGCTACGCGATCCCCATCATCCGAGAGGCCTTCGAGCAGATCGCCGCGGAGGACCGGTACGTCCGGTTCGACACGACCGCGCGGCCCTATCGTCTGACCCGAGTCTACGGATAGCGCATGCTGGAAAAATTCCGAAAACTGCTGGGCGTGAAGGACCTCCCCGAGGAGGTGACGCCGCTCTACCGCGGCGCCCGCAACGAGCGCGAGGCCCTGGTGCTCCTCAAGGAGGCGCGCCGCCGGGACGAGTCCCGCCGCCGCCGCGCCATGGCCGACCTCGAAGAGCTCGACCGCGCCGAGGAGGAACTGCTCGAGGAGGGCAAGGGCGACATCACCGAGTCGCGCAAGCTCATGCTCGCCCGACGGATCAAGGAGATCCGCTGGAAGATGCAGGAGCTCAACAACCGCATCGAGAACATCTACAACAAGCGACTCAAGGTCCTGAACGAGCACGTCGCGTCGCTCGAGACCATCCTCGAGCTCACCAGCGAGGCGCTGCCCGACAAGAAGACCATGGAGGACATGGCCATCAAGGCGAAGCAGCTCCTCGAGGACCTGGACAAGACCAAGGAGCTCGCCGAAGGCATCGCGCTCGCCCCCGAGACGGCCCAGCCCGACGACGAGGAGAAGGAGATCCTCCGGGAGATGGAACGGCCCGTCGCGGAGGAGCCCGTGCGCGAGAAGGCCGTGGAGAAAAAGGAAGAGCTCCGCCCCGTGAAGGAGAAGGAGCGCAAGACCGAGGCTCCGGTCCGCGAGAAGGAGCCTCCCGAGATCATGTTCGAGGAATGAAGAGCTTGGGCCCGACCGTCCTTTGCGTCCTGGCGACGGGATGCTCGACCCGGCCCGATCGCGCGGAGCTCGCGTCCGACGTCCACGCGACCCAGGGCCTGCGGGTCCGCGTCCGGGACGTGGACGGCCGCGTCCCCGGGCTCGACCCGGACGACCTGCGGCGCGCCTTCGTCGAGCGCCTCGGCGAGATCGGATTCCCGGCGTCGGGGCCCGCGCGGGCCGAGCTGGCGGTCTCGATCGTCCCCTCGGGGCGGACGCTACCCCCTCCGGACGTGGACGACTGGAAGGGCAACCGGGATGCCGCCCCGCGGCCGCCCGCCCGCTGGTTCTGGATCCGGGTGCGGCTGACGGACGCGGCGGACGGACGGGTGCTCTACCACGGCGAGTCGGAACTTCGGGAATCGAATAGCCTGCGGCCCCGGGACCTGGCGTCCCGGATGCTCCGCCCCCTGGAGGAATAAGGATGTCGATCCTGGGCCAGATATTCACGAAGGGCAAGAAGGGCCTCACGGACTTCGGGCTCGAGGAGATCCGGGTGGAGGAGAAGCGCCTGGAGATCCGGGAGAACCAGCACCTCCGGCAGATCGAGAAGTACGACAAGCTGCGGGAGGAGGTCTTCCACCAGGGCGCGAAGAACAAGTCCCCCGCGCGGCGCCGCATCTACGCCCGTCGCTTCGGCGACTACTCGCAGCGCATCGGCATGATCGAGCGCGAGCTCTCGCGCGTCGTCAAGGAGCTCATGACGCTGACCCGCGTCCGCGGCATCCTCGAGCGGCAGCGCCAGATCCCCGCCGCCCAGAACGTCCTCCAGCGCCTCAAGGAGGAGGACCTGATGAAGCTGACGACGCTCCTCGAGGACGACAAGATCTCCGAGGAGGTCTACAGCCAGAAGCTGGACCTCCTGCTCGGCGTGGTCAACGACCCCGCCTACGAGAGCACCGACATCGGCAACGAGGGCCTCGAGGTCCTCAAGACCTGGGAGCAGATGGACGAGGGCGAGCTGGAGTTCGGCGAGGGCCTGAAGGAAGCCACCGACCGCGAGAAGGCCGGCGGCCAGAAGGAAACCAAGGAAAAGGAAGCGGAGGCGGGCGAAGCCGAGCCTGCGTAAGATGGGACTCTTCGAGTTCATCGGGATGAAGAAGAAGGAGCTCACCCTCGAGCAGGTGAAGCGCGAGGAGATCAAGCTGGGCATCCGCGAGACCCAGACTCTCTCCAAGCTCGAGAAGCTCGAGAAGGAGCGCGAGGAGATCTTCGCCAAGGGGCTGAAGATCAAGTCCCCGCCCCGGCGCCGCCAGCTGGCCCGGCTCTACGAGCTGAAGTCCTCCGGCGTGAAGACCATGGAGCGGGAGCTCAGCGTCCTCTCCAAGGAGATCACCACCATCTCCGCCCTCAAGCTCGCGCTGGAGCGCCGCCACAACAGCAAGGAAGGCGTCTCTCGCATCCTCGAGCGCGTCGACGAGGCGAAGCTCATGACGTACCTGGAGGACGACAAGATCTCCCAGGAGATGTACCTCGAGAAGCTCAACGGCGTGCTCTCCACCGTCACCGACGGCGCCAACCAGATCACCGAGGACCTCGGCAAGGAAGGCTCGGAGGTCATGGACGTCTGGCAGAAGATGGACGAGGGCGAGATCGAGAACTTCTCGGACGGCCTCAAGCTCGCCGACAAGGCCGTGCGCGAGAAGGAAAAGCGCGCCGACATGGAAGCGGAATGAGTGCCATGGAAATCGACGTCCAGCTCCCCCTGAAGCAGGCGCTCGCCAAAGCCAAGACCTACTCCGAGGCCAAGGATTGGGTGAAGGCCGCGTCGGCCTACGAAAAGGCCGCCAACCTCATGTCGACCTGGGCCGAGCAGGCCCACGGCCGCGAGGCCGAGGAGCGGCGCAAGAAGATGGCGATCGAGTACCGCCAGATCGCCCAGCGGCTCCGCAACGGCGAAGGCGGGACCGACTCGTCCATCCGCTCGGAGGAGTCCGGCGGGAGCAAGGAAGCGCCCCTCAAGAACGGCGGCGCCGGCGGAGAGATCAAGTCGATCGTCTCCAACCTCTCCCACGCGTCGAAGATCACCTGGGACGACATCGGCGGCCTCGACGAGACCAAGAACGAGATCAAGTTCGCGCTGGGGATGACCCTCGCCCAGCACCCCCCGGGCGTCAAGATCGCCGCCTGGACGCGCATCCTGTTCTACGGGCCGCCCGGCACCGGCAAGACCCTTCTGGCCGCCGCCACCTCCAACGCGGTGAAGTCCACCGAGGGCGTGCCGAGCGTCTTCTACAACGTCAAGGTCTCGAGCATCCTCTCGAAGTACTTCGGGGAGAGCTCCAAGATCGTCAGCGAGCTCTACGGGACCGCGCGCGACACGTCGCCCTCCGTGGTCTTCCTGGACGAGTTCGAGTCGCTCGCCGGCCAGCGCGACGCCAGCGACTCGGGGGCCGAGCGGCGCATCCTCTCGACCCTGCTCTCCGAGCTCGACGGCATGGACTCCAAGGGCCGCGGGGACATCTACGTCCTGACGATCGCGGCCACCAACCGGCCCTGGGATCTCGACAGCGCCGTGCTCTCCCGCTTCGAGAAGAAGATCCTGATCCCCCTTCCCGAGGAGCGGACCCGCGAGCGCATCCTGCGGATCCACCTCGAGCGGAAGGGCTTCCCGGTCGAAGTCCCCTACCCCGAACTGGCGGCGATGACCGACGGCTACAGCGGGCGCGAGATCGAGCGCTTCTGCAAGGAAGTCACCACCGGCATGGTCGAGGAGGTCAACCGCGACATCCCGTCGCTCGTCGACCAGGGCCTCGACACGGTGAAGAAGTACAAGATCAAGGTCCGGCCGCTCACCCGCGAGGACTTCGACTCGGCGGCGCGGCTGATCCACCCGCAGACGACGAAGGAAGAGATGCAGAAGTACTACAATTGGAAAGAGAGCGCGGAGGAAGAGTAGGCATGGGCATCTTCAAATCCAGCGAGGAGAAGCGGATCGAGCGGGACATTGAGGTCCGCAAGGGAGTCAACTCGCTCAAGCGGAACATCCGCGACCTCGCCAAGCACGAGGGGTCGTACATCCTCAAGGCCAAGAAGGCCAAGAAGATCGGCGACAACCAGCAGTACGAGTTCCTCAAGCGCCAGCTCAAGAAGACGGCCGCGCAGAAGCGCATGCGCGAGCGGCAGCTGCTCTCGATCGAGACCGCCGTGCAGATCAAGAATCAGGCGGAGAGCGACGCCGACTTCGCCAAATCGATGGGCTCCGTCGCGAAGGCGGTCAGCGAGGTCTACGGCTCCGTCGACTTCGCGAAGACGCAGAAGAACTTCGAAAAGGCGATGATGCAGGCGGAGACCCTGCAGCAGCAGATGGAGATCTTCCTCGAGATGACCCAGGAGCACGTCATGTCCGGCGAGGTCGAGGGAGAGGACGCGGTGGTCAGCGACGCCGAGATCGACAAGATGCTGGACGAGGAAGTCGTCCACGACGAGGGCGGCGCGCTCGACAAGGACATCGAGAAGGGCCTGAAGGACATCCAGGACGAGCTGGACCGGGAGCGCTAGTCCTTGGAGGCTCCGGCGGGCCGCCCCCCACGCTCCTTCAAGTGGCTCGTGGCCGGCTGCGGGGGGCTCCTGATCGTGGGGCTGCTGGGGATCGGAGTCGTCACGATCATCCTGTACGTCGTCAACAAGAGGGCTTCGGAGATCGCCGACGTGGGAGCAGAGTATCTGAGGCAGGAACCCCGGGTCCTTCGGGCCGTCGGTTCCGTCAACTCCGTCAAGCGCCGGCTCTTCGGCTGGAACGTGTCGGTGTCGAACGGCGTCGGCACGGCCTACTTCAGCTACACGGTTCAGGGCACCGATTCCAACGGCGAGGCCGAGGTCTGGCTGGACCGCCCTGCGGGCCGCCCCTGGGAAGTGACCGGCGTCGACCTGCACCTGAGCCCGTTCCACCCGGCACGATCCCCCGGCCGCGTCCGCCTGGGCACCCCGGGACCCTGCCGCTTCGAGAACTAGCCGCTATGCCCAAACCGTTCCTCCTGGAGTCCTTCGAGAAGCACAAGGCCAAGGGGATCGCCCGCTTCCGCATGGGCGAGCTCGAGGAGGCCAAGTACCACTTCCTCAAGGCGGCCGAGTACCTGCTGCAGCTCGCCAAGGAGAGCGAGGGCAAGCTGCGCGCCGCCCGGATGAAGCAGGCCCAGGAGCTCGTCACCCTCGCCAAGACCGTCAAGGAGCGGCGGGAGAAGGTTCGCGAACACGCGGCCGCCGCCAAGGCGGGCGCGCCTCCGCCCGACGAGGACAACAACGCCAAGGGCATCCCGAAGGACTGGGTCCTCTCCGAGAAGCCGAAACTCCGCTTCGACGACATCGCCGGCCTCGAGGACGTGAAGGAGCAGATCCGGATCAAGATGATCTTCCCCTTCTCCTTCCCCGAGAAGGCGAAGAAGTACAAGGTCAAGACCGGCGGCGGCATCCTGCTCTACGGTCCGCCGGGGACCGGCAAGACCATGATCGCCAAGGCGGTCGCCGGCGAGCTCGACGCCACCTTCTTCGCCATCGCCCCCTCCGAGATCCTCAACAAGTGGGTCGGCGAGAGCGAGAAGAACATCCGCAAGCTCTTCGAATCGGCCCGCAACTGTCCCAAGGCCGTCGTGTTCATCGATGAGGTGGAATCGCTGATCCCCAAGCGCCGCGACGCCGAGGCGGGCAGCGTCATGGCGCGCGTCGTGCCGCAGATCCTCGCCGAGCTCGACGGCTTCGAAGCCCGCGAGGGCCAGAACGTCATGTTCATGGGCGCGACCAACGAGCCCTGGAACATCGATTACGCGATGCTCCGCCCCGGCCGCCTCGACGAGAAGATCTACGTCGGCCTCCCCGACCCGGCCGCCCGCAAGAAGGTCCTCGAGCTCAACCTGAAGGACATCCCGCTCTGCGAGGACGTCGACCAGGCGGCGCTCGCGGCGCGCCTGGAGGGCTACAGCGGCGCCGACATCGCCTACCTCTGCCGCAAGGTGTCCGAGCAGACCTTCCTCGAGTCGGTCGAGCTGGCCCACGAGCGGCCCGTCGCCGACGCCGACTTCCAGAAGGTGCTCAAGACGCTCCGGCCGTCGGTCACGCCGGCCGACCTCGAGCGCTTCAAGAAGTTCAAGCTGGGATGAGGAAGCTCTTCGTCGTCCTGACCCCGGTCCTGGCGTTCGCGATCGTCCTGCTCGTCCTCAACCTGCGCGAGTCGGACCACTACGAGTTCGGGTCGGAGGCCCCGCCGCCCCGCGGCAACAACGTCGACGGCAGCGACGGCGCGTTCGCGCGGATCTTCCCCGAGCTGCGCTTCGTCCACGTCTGCGCGGGCTGCGGGGAATGCGTCCACCCCTTCGACGTGGTCGAGAACCGCCGCGTCCTCTCGATCCACGACCACGACGGCTGGTACAAGCTCTTCTGGGCCGCCGACGAGGACTACCACTACGCCGACCCGATCCACCTGCTCGCGGACTACGGGCAGAACCGGACGGCGGAGACCCCTCGCGGGACCTGGACGATCCGCCTCCGCTCCGGCCCCGCAACGCACCGCTCGGCGCCGGCCCACGACTGCGGCCAGATTCCCCGCGACATCGCTCTGCGCTACGAGCTCGTCCTCTCGGAAGATCCCCTCGAAGCGACCTTCCACTCGGGCGACGGCCCGCTCAAGATCCCCAAGCAGTTCTCGTGGCTCGTGAGCAACCCCGGGCAGCAGGTCTGCCTGGGGTGGCGCCTCGTCGACGCGCCCGCGGTCGACGCCGGGCCCTGTCCCTGCGCCAAGCCGTAGACCGGAAGCAGGAAGCAGGAACCGGAAACAGAAGAAGCGTCCCCCACCTGCCCTCCCCCGGGGGGAGGCACTGGACGGCGCGCGGCGCCGATGCTAGCCTTGAGCTCGTGACCCGGATCGCGCTGTCCCTGGCGGCCTTGCTGCTCGTCGCCTGCGAGACGAGGATCCAGGCGCCCCCGCCCAAGCCCGCTCCTCCGCCTCCCAAGATCGGGGTGTTCTCGCCGCCGCCCGCGGGCTACGAGCGCCCCGGATGCGCCGTGGCGGCCTTCGAGGACCGGACCGGGCAGAAGCTGGAGGCGGAGGCCGCCGAGCTGCTCGACGGCCTGCTCCGCGACAGCGGCCGCTTCGTCGTCATGCAGCGCCAGGAGTACCAGAGGCGCCTGGACGAGCCCGGGAGGCCGCCCAAGACCGCGGTCCGGGGCGCCGAAATCGTGTTCGAAGGCACCCTCCACCGCTACGTCGTCTCGGTCACCCGCACGGAGAAGGCGCAGCCCGTGGAGCTCCAGGTCATCCTGGAAACCGAGGTGCGTTGCATCGACGCCGCTTCGGGCGAGGTCCTGGTCCACCAGCGGGGCAACCGATCGCGGCAGCGCAACGTGAAGTCCTGGGGACTGCGCCTGCTCCGCAGCGGGGATGCTCCCACCCTGGACGACGAGAGCCGCGCCAAGGTGCTCCGGGCGGACCTGGACGAGTCGCTCCACAGCATGCTGCCCTCCTTCGACGAGAAGTTCACGAAACCCAAGTGAGGGGAGACTCATGAGGACCTTCGCCGCGTTCCTCCTGCTCGCCGGCTTCGCGTTCGGGGATGTGGTCCACCTCCGCAACGGCGGCAAGATCGAGGGCAAGGTCAGCGATCTGGGCGACAAGTACGAGGTCGAGAACGCGAACGGCAAGGTCACCGTCGAGAAGGACCTCGTCGAGCGCGTCGAGAAGAAGGACTTCATCCTGCCCAAGGGGATGCTGGGCAAGAAGCCCGTGAAGCTCGGCACGAGCTTCGGCCACCCGTTCTTCGGATTCAAGCTCTCGCTGCCTCCCAAGTGGCAGCACGGGAAGGCGTCGGGCCAGTCCACGGCGAGCTTCTGGGGGCCGAAGGACCAGCTCTACCAGCCGCGCATGGACGTGAAGTACCTCTCGTCGAAGAAGGACCTCGTCGAGTTCGTGACCGCCTACAAGGACGCCTTCCGCAAGACCGTGAAGGACGTCACCTTCCTCTCCGAGGAGGCCTTCGCGATCCGGGACCGGCAGGGCTACCAGTTCGTCGTCTCGTTCACCGACGGCGACCTGCCCGTCGTCCAGCAGGCGCTCTTCACGTTCATCGCCGACGGCGACCGCAAATTCATCCTGAGCTTCAACACCAGCCAGGCCTGGTACGAGCGCTACGGTCCCATGCTCGACGCCTCGATGCGCTCCTTCCGGATCCTGCCGGCGACGCCGGTATCGGTCGAGGACCAGAAGCGCTTCCTCACCCGCTACCAGAGCGGCGAGCAGTACTACAAAGAAGGCAAGCTGTCCGAGGCCCTGACGGACTTCCAGGCGGCCTCCCAGATCTGCCCGGACTTCGACAACCTGCACTCCACCCTCGCCACCATCGCGATGAAGCAGTCCCGCTTCACCGACGCCGAGAAGGAGTTCCGGAAGGCGGCGGAGCTCGACCCCGACGACGCCGCGCACCACTTCAACCTCGGGATCTGCCTCCTCAAGCTGTCGAAGAGCGACGAGGCGATCCAGACGATGAAGAAGGCCGTCGTCCTTGATCCCGCCTACGAGCCGGCCTGGACCAACCTGGGGGCCGCGTACCTCGCGAAGGACAAGAACGAGGACGCCCGGCAGGCGCTCGAGAAAGCCGTCGCGGCCGACCCCGAGAGCGCCCCCGCCCACTACAACCTGGGCCTCGCCCTCGAGCGCCTGGACCGCAAGAAGGACGCCGAGCGCGAGTACAAGGAAGCCCTCTCGGCCGACCCGAAGCACGAGGACGCCAAGAAGGCCCTCGACCGCGTGAAATCGAAGAAATGAGGCGCCTACTGCGATAGAGTTCGCGCGTCCGCCTTGACAGCAGGATCAGCCCTCCGTAGGTTCCAGGTGCAGGATGTACACGTTGGCCGTTCTCCTCGGACTCGCGACGGACCTCGCCGGCGGACAGGGTCTCCGCATCGCGGTCGGGATCGGCAGCACCCTCCTCCTCATCGCGATCGCCGCAAGGATCCGCCGGAAGACCCAATCCGAGGTGGCGCGGGTGGAAGGCCGCTCGGTCTACTCTTACCGCGGCGGGCCGGACCCCGAGCTCCCTGAGGACCCCTGGACCTTCCTCAGCCTCGAGAAGATCGACCGCGCCATCGAATGGTTCCGCCACGAGGAGGGCGTGAAGGGTCAGGACGAGGCCATCACCATTCTCCGCGACGAGCTTTACATGGCCCGCGCGCGGCTCTCCGGCGCGGAGAGCGGCGTCTCCACCCGTCCCAAGATGGTGCTGTTCTTCTGCGGCCCCACGGGCGTCGGGAAGACGATCACGGCGCAGAAGCTGGCGAAATTCCTCTTCGGCACCGAGAACCGTTTCTTCCGCCTCGACATGACCGAGTTCAAGGAGGAGCACACCGTCCACAAGCTCGTCGGGGCCCCGCCGAGCTACGTCGGGTATAACCAGGGCGGTATCCTGACCAACGCGGTCAAATCCCGGCCCCACCTCGTCGTCCTGATCGACGAAGTCGAGAAAGCCCACCCGAAGGTGCTCGACATCTTTCTCCAGATCCTCGACCACGGCCACCTGACGGACGGCCGCGGGCAGGCGGTCTCGTTCAGCGAGACCGCGATCATCTTCACGTCGAACCTGGGGACGCGCACCGAGGACGTTCGAGGGAAGCCCATCGGGGAGCGCGACAAGCTGGAGCACGTCATGTCGATCGCCAGCCCCGCCATGCGCCGGATGGCGATCCGCGAGCACTTCATCCGCACGGTCGAGCGCTTCTTCACCCACGAGATCTCGCGGCCCGAGATGATGAGCCGCATCGGCGACAACATCGTCCCCTTCAATTTCGTCGACAACGCCGAGGTCCAGAAGGAGGTCGTCCGCTCCATCCTGGTCCGGCTGAAGCAGCAGGTGGAGGAGACCTACGCGAAGGCGGGCCAGCAGATCGAGTTCGGCGAGGCGATCCCGTCCTACATCGTGGCCAAGGAGTCGGAGGCGATCAACGAGTTCGGCGCCCGGAGGATCACCCACGCGGTGCGGCAGGAAGTGCTCCGCCGCCTGGCCCCGGCGCTGCTGCGCGCCGAGCAGGCCGGCCGCTCCCACCGCCTCTTCCGCATTGTGGTCAACGCCGACGGCGACAGTCTCGAAATCGAAGAGCTCGCGCGCTGAGCTCCTACCGGAGTCTTATTGCAGAGTCCTCCCCCGTTTGATACTTTGTCCCGCCTATGGTCGACCTTGACACCATCGTCTCCCTCTCCAAGCGCCGCGGCTTCATCTTCCAGTCCAGCGAGATCTACGGCGGGCTGGGCTCCGCGTGGGACTACGGTCCCCTGGGCGTCGAGCTCAAGCGCAACGTCAAGAACCTCTGGTGGCGCGAGAACATCCAGAACCGCGAGGACATGGTCGGCCTCGACGCCGCCATCACGATGCACCCGACGGTCTGGAAGGCGAGCGGCCACGCCGACAACTTCGCCGACCCCTTCGTGGCCTGCAAGGACTGCGAGAAGAACTACCGTGCCGACCACGTCGACGGCCTGTCCCGCAACACCAAGTGGTTCCTGGCGATCGCGAAGCTGCCCGAGACCCCCTCGGCCCAGAAGAACGGCTTCGTCAAGGCCCTGCAGAACTGGGCGCAGTCCGACGGCAAGAAGCTCGCCCCGAACCTCGCGGTCGTGAAGGACCCCAAGCTGGCCGAGACGGTCAACCCGGAGCAGTTCAAGGGCGACCAGGGGGCCCGCGCGCTCGGCGCGAAGGATGCCCCGTTCCCCGTCCCCTGCCCCAACTGCGGCGGCCGCCTCTCGGAACCCAAGCCCGCGAACCTGATGCTGACCACCGTCCTCGGCCCGGTCGAGGCGACGGGCGTCCGCGTCTACCTCCGTCCGGAGACCGCGCAGGGCATCTTCGTCAACTTCGACAACGTCCTCCAGTCCTCGCGCAAGAAGCTGCCCTTCGGCATCGGCCAGGTCGGCAAGAGCTTCCGGAACGAGATCACGCCCGGCAACTTCACGTTCCGCACCCGCGAGTTCGAGCAGATGGAAATCGAGTACTTCTGCAAGCCGGGCAGCGAGGACGAGCACTTCGACAAGTGGGTGAAGTCCCGCTTCGACTGGTACGTGAAGTTCGGCATCAAGCCCGACCGGCTGCGCCTGCGCGACCACGACCTCGACACGCTCAAGCTCAAGGACGGCACGACGATCAAGGCGAAGGCCTTCGACCGCGGCGACCACTACCAGGCCGTCGCCCGCGGCATGGACAAGAAGATCCCGAAGAGCGACGTCGCCTCCTTCGAGCGCGGCGAGCTGGCCCACTACGCCAAGGCCTGCACCGACGTCGAGTACCTCTTCCCCATGGGCTGGAGCGAGCTCGAAGGCGTCGCCAGCCGGACGGATTACGACCTGACGCAGCACTCGAAGTTCTCGGGCAAGACGCTCGACTACTTCGACGACGAGACGAAGCAGCGCTTCATCCCCTACGTCGTCGAACCCGCGGCCGGCGCCGACCGCGCGGCCCTCGCGTTCCTCGTCGACGCCTACCGCGAGGAGGAAGTGAAGGGCGAGAAGCGCGTGGTGCTCGGGTTCCACCCCGAGGTCGCGCCCATCAAGGTCGCCGTCCTCCCGCTGCTCAAGAAGAACGACAAGATCGTCGCGACCGCGAAGTCCATCGTCACGAAGCTCCGCGAGCGCTGGTTCTCGGTCTACGACGACACCGCCGCGATCGGCAAGCTCTACCGCCGCCAGGACGAGGTCGGTACCCCGTTCTGCTTCACGGTCGACGTCCAGACCGTCGGCGACGAGCAGGCCGCGGCCGACAACAAGGTCACCATCCGCGAGCGCGACACGATGCAGCAGATCCGCGTCCCGATCGCGGAGCTGGAGTCGCTCATGCCCGAGCTGATGGCCGGCAAGTGGGAAGAGGTCAAGAAGCGCTACCCCCCGCAGGCTCCTCCCGCCGGGGCCTAAGCCGGACGGATCCTCAGTTCGTATCGCGGGTGATGATCCGGCACTTGGGAAGCGCCCGACGAATCCGCTGAATCTCGGCAGCCCCCACCCCGCTGTTCGCCAGCGTCAGGCGCTTGAGCCGAGTCAGCCGTTCGATCCCGGGCAGCCGCGTCAACTTCTTGCAGAACCAAAGGTTCAATTCCTCAAGCCCCGAGAGGCGGAGCAAGGCGGGAGGCAGGCCTCGAAGGTCGCCATTGACGGCCAGCGAGAGCCGCTTCAGTCCGCTCATACGGCCGATGGAGGGCGGCAGCGCCGTCAGCCCCCGGGAGCGCCGCTCGTTCCGTTCGTAATGGGCGATCCTCAGCTCCTCCAGCCGGCTTAGACCGCAGGCGGCGACGGCGACGGATGCAGGCATCTTCCGGTCGTCTACAGTATCGGTATCGCCGCTGATGTCCAGGACCCGCAGGGACGGCAGCCGGGAAAGGACCCTCGGCAGATGCTGGAGCCCGCTGTTCGACAAGTCGAGCTCCCGAAGCCGGCCCAGGCGGGCCAGCGAGTCCGGCAGCGTCGTGAAGTCGTTCCCCGACAGCACGAGCTTCTCCAGCGTGGGGATGCGGGAGACGACGGCGGGGAGCGAGGTGAAGGTGCGTTCTCCGTACTGGGAAAGGTCGAGCTCCCGGAGCGGACAGCGGGCCAGGGCTGCCGGAAGACTCACGATCTCGGAGCGGCCGCAACGGAGGACCTCCAGCGACGGCAGCCGCGAGATCCAGGATGGAAGCGCATGGAGGGGGGTATTGCTGAGATCCAGCTCGCGCAGGCGAGTCAATCCCGCGAGTGCGGAGGGGAGCGAGCGGATCGGATTCCCCTGCAGGATCAACACTTCCAGCGTCCGGACCCGGGCCAGGGCGGACGGCACCTCTTCGATGTCGTTCTCGGAAAGATCGAGAACGCGCAGGGTCTTCGACGAAAGGGCCTTCGCCGGCACCGACGTCAGCCTCTTGCCCGTCAGGACCAGCTTCTCGTTCGCGACCGGCGCCGCCTCCGCCTTCTGACGCTTGTTCTGGGGATCCTTGCGGATGAACTCCCGTCCCTGCGAGGCCCAGCGGATCACCTTCCACTCGTCCAGGATGGCGCGGCCGTCGACGCGTTTCAGGACGCCGTCGACGAAGACCTGATCGAGCTCGTCGTCTTCAAAGTCGGGGTTCCCCGGACTCCCGCCGTGGGACACGGAGACGATCGTCAGCCCCTTCAGGCCCGTCGTATCGAAGGTGTGGCCGTCGTCGATGATGACCCGTGCCTTCACGCCCCTCGCGTCGAGCACGTCGTCGCCGCTCGAATTTCCGAAGAGAAGATTCTGCACCTCGAGGGATCCCTGGATGACGCTCCAGGCGCGCGTGACGAAATTCCGGGCGCGCACCCTGCCGGTGACGACCATCGGGGCATGCTGCGTGAGGGTTCCCGATACCTCGAGGGGACCGTCGATGATGTAGCAGCGATCGCCTTCCAGCGAGAGATGGCCGGATTTCCGAAGGCCGCCGCGGCAAAGCACGAGCGGATAGCCCTGCGCAACCTGCTCCAGGCCTTCTTCATCGAGGCCGGTGATCCTTTTCGCAAGAGCCTCGTCGATCGCGGCTGGAGTCGTCATGCCGGCTATCTTAGGCCGCTCCTTCTTCCTTGGCAACGTTTCAGCCCCGGGGGTCGCGCCCCGTCCGTTGCCTTAGTCCGGGAGCGTCAGGAAGGGGCCGTTCCGCACGTGGTCGAAGCTGATCGTCAGCGTCCAGGTTCCCGCCGCCCCACTCAAGGTTTTCGGATAGGGAGTACCCCAGGTGACGGGTCCCGTGTAGGTCTGGTCGAAGACCACCACGTCGGCCGGATCCCAGATCTGAATCCGCAGGCTCCCCGATAGGCTCGGCGCATTGATCGCCGCGTCGATCTGCAGCGTCTTCTCGCCGGAAGGCCAGCCCACCGCGTAGGTCAAGGACCCCGAGTCCTGAGCATAGCCCGGCCCCAGACTGATCGTGTCGGGATCGGAGGCAGCGGCGGGGCGAGCGCGGAGATCCACCGTGCCGGCCAGGTGGAAGGTCGAGAACGTGAACCGAAGCGTCCAGATGCCCGGCACGCCTCCCGGCCGCGTGACCGCCCGGACGCGGGCGTTCAGGAGAGCCGCCGTGTACGTATTGTCGTGGACGAGCGCGCCCGAGTGGTCGAGGACTTGCAGGCGGAAGGAGCTGGCGAACGTGTTGAGGTACGTGTCCGCCTGAATGTCGAGCGTGGCCTGAGGCGCGATGCAGGTCCACTGGTACTCGCGCTCCGAGTTCAGGAACACCCCGGTCCCCTTGATTTCGAAGTGGTCCGGATCGTTGTCCACCGTCTCGTGCTGGATCAATAGAGTCGCCGCCAGGGGGATGATCAGCGGGGCGAAGCCCCCGTCGCCGCAACCCCCGACGGGCCCGAGCAGGAGGAGCAGAAGGACAGGCAGACCGGTGCGCCAACGCCTCATGACACCCTCCCGGGCACCGGTGTTCCTCGCTGGACCGGCGCTTGGACCTCCCCTATTCCCCGGGCGGAGTTTTCCCAACAGAATAATCGAACAATTTCTTTCCCGGCCGCCGGGTTTCCTCGCCGGACCGGCGTTCTGCCCTTCCCTGTCCGGAAGTCGGAGTTTCCCTTAGAGAAAAGTAAGAAATGGGATCGATTCCCCGCGCGGGGCGCTGCCGAAGCGTCAGAACCTCAAGCTGATCCCCAGCAGCGCGGCCACTCCGGACGCCTTTGCTTGCGTATCGCCGGAAAGGACCGTCCCCGACCAGTCGTAGGAGACGCTGCGGTACTGCAGGGAGACATCCAGGGAAAGGTAGGGGGTCAAGTCCACGCTCGCCGAGAGCCCGGCTCTGAACCCGACGCCCGAATCGAAGTCGCCGAAGTCCGAGTCATCGACCTTGAGAGACGACAGCAGCACTCCGGCCTGAGCTCTCAGTTCCCCGTCCCCGACGAGCATGGAACCCCGATAGAACCGGACACCGGCATCGGCGCCGAAGGTGGTAATCGACGCGTCCTTGCCCAGCGCATACTCTCCCGACAGTTCGACGAACACCGGGTCCAGCACGCTCGTGCCGACGCTGAGTTGCATCACGCCCATGGTGCCCGACTTGAGTCTCCGGGGGCCGAGGGAGGTCACGGCCTCGAAGTCCAATCCATTTATCCACGGGCCGACGCTGAAACGCGCCTCGATGATGCCGGGGCGGGATTTGGCGGCCGGGGCTTGTGGCGCTTCCAGGACGAGTTCCCGCTCCAGGAAGGCCAGGTCCGCCGTGTATTCGACCTTCGCCGCGTCCCAGAACGTTCCCGAAATCCGGTGTGCGGTTCCGGCCTTCACGATTCTCAGCTCCAGGGTCGGCGAGAATTCGGCTCGCGGCTGCACGACGACGCCGTCCACGGAGACCTCGGCCTCGCTCAAGCCTCTCGCCTGGACGGCGATCCGGATCAGATAAACATCATCCTTTCGGGCCGCATGGATCAGGTCCATGCTCTGCACCCCGGGCTTGTCGTCCGGAGCCGCGTCCGGCTTCACGTCCACGGAGACCTTGGCCGGCTCGGAGACGTTGCCCGCTTCGTCGCTGTATCGGACGTAGATCTCCTTGCGACCCTCGCCCACCGAGAGCGGGATCGACTTGAAGCGCGCGTAGGGCTCCCAGGCGCTCCAGCGCTCGGGATCTTCGGTGAACTGCATCGCCACGGCGTCGGGGACCTTGCTCGTCAGCGTGACGACCTCGCCCGGGACGCTGGGGGGCGCAGAAACGTCCGCCCGGGGAGGGGTCGTGTCCAACACGATGCCGGCCCGGATGGGTTGCATCTCCCTGCCGGCGGCGTCGCTGAGTTTGATCTGAACGGTCTTTTCACCGTCGCCCTCCGGAACGTCGAACTTGGTCGTCGGGGCGAAGGGACGCCAGGCGCTCCATTGGACCCCGTCGGAAGAAACCGACATCTCCGAGGGTTTGAAGTTCGGATCGTCGACGCGGATGGTCAACGTCACGGTGCGCCGGGACGTCACGCGGGCGCCGCCGTCGATCGTCAGGGTCGCTCCGGCCCGGGGAGGCGCTCCCTCCTGAGGCATCAGGGACCAGACGAGAAGGGACGAAAGCAGTGCAGCGTTCAAGGCGCTATTCCCTCACCCGCCGTTTCGCAGCGAGGAGCAGGATCAGCGCGACAAGACCGGTCCCGAGAGGGAGCATCCCGGCGCCGGAAACGGATGCCGAGCACCCGCTGCTGGCCGTCAGATCGTTTCCGATATACACCCCGTTGCTGCTGGCCGTGGTCGTCCGACGATCTCCGTTCGTAAAGCGGGCGGTGACGTAGTACGTGGTGCCGACGGAAAGGGACAGGCCATAAACCGTCCCGCCAATGGTTCCAGTGTCCCGGAACGGCATCACGTCGGTAGCGCCAGGGCTCGTGCCGATCGCCCATTCGTAGCGGACGATGCCGCTCTCGGGGTCGCTGAACCCGGACCAGTTGGCGGAAATGGACGTCCTATCGAGCTGAAGAATCAGATCGGGGGGATTGTTGCCGTCGCGGATGACGCCGGCGATGGGGGGCGAGTCGTCTCCCCCGTAGGCCCCGCCGGTATTCGTGGTCGGCCCGGTATTCGTCGTGCCCCCCCAGACGAGCATGCGGCTTCCCGTCCAGACCGCGCTGTGCGAATGCCTCCCGTCGGGCGCGCCTGTGAGGGTCGTCGAGGTCCAGTTATTGATATCCAGGGAGTAGCGTCCGCCCGTATTCTCGTAACTGGAAGCCGTCCCACCCCAGATAATCATCTCGCGACCGGTCCAGACGGCGCTGTGCAATTCTCTCCCGGAAAGCGCGGCCGGTGTCGCCATTGAGATCCAGGCGTCCTGTGCGGGGGAGTAGCGGCCGCCGGTGGCGACGTACCCGGTCGCCCCCACTCCTCCCCAGAGGATTATCTGGTCTCCCGTCCAGACCGCCTTATGCCCGAGCCGTGCGCCGGCGGCGCCCGTCGTGGTCACCGGCGTCCACGTGTCGGTCCTGGGGTCGTAGCGGGCACCCGTGTTCAGGTACGTCGTCGGGCCGCCGGCGTAGGAGCCTCCGCCCCAGACGATCATTTCGCGACCGGTCCAGACCGCCGAGTGCCAACCCCGCGCGGACGGCGCTCCGGTGGTCGTGACCGGCGTCCAAGTATTGGATCGGGGGTCGTAGCGCGCTCCGGTATTGGTCGAGAAGCCGCTGGAAAGGATCAGGCTTCCGCCCCAGATGATCATCTCCCGGCCGGTCCAGACTGCCGTATGATTCTGCCTCGGGGACGGCGCGCCGACGAGCGACGTCGCGATCCAGGTGTCCGTCCGAGGATCGTATCGGCCGCCGGAACTGGTCCCCGGCCCGCCGTCAAAGCCTCCCCAGACGATCATCTCCCGATCGGTCCAGACCGCCGTCTGGGCCACTCGATCCGAGGGGGCGTTCCCCGTGGAGATCGCCGTCCAGGACTCCGAGATGGGATCGTAGTTTCCGCCGGCCGACGTCCCGAAGGTGATGGATCCACCCCAGACGAGCATTTCCCGTCCGCTCCAGACCGCTGACTGTCCGGAGCGAGCGGACGGCGCCCCGGTCGTGGGAATCGTCGACCAGGAGTCGATCGGCCAGGCCGAAGGAAGAAATCGCGAGCCGACGTTGATGGGATTGGTTGCGACATTCGCGTTGGTCAGACCGCCCCACACGATCATCTCCCGGCCGCTCCACACGCACGACTGGTAGCGGGCCGCGTCAACTCCGCCGGTGGGATCCATGGGCATCCAGGTGTCCAGCACGGGATCGTAGATACCGCCGAATATTCCGGGTACCCCACCGGCAATGCTGCCTCCCCAGGTGATCATGTAACGGCCGGTCCAGACGGCATTTGAAAAGACTTTTCCCGAAGACCCGAGGGGCGTGAACATCGGCGTCCAGCTGTCGCTCTGCGGATCGTAGCGGCCGCCGGTACCGAGTAGCGAAACGGTTCCGTCAGTTCCTCCCCACACGATCATCTCCCGGCCGGTCCACACCGCGGCGTGAAAGGCCCGAGGCCCGTTGCTGCCAGCGAGACCGACCGCCGTCCATTGGTTGAGTTCCGGATCGTAGCGGCTTCCGGTGGCCAGTACGGTCCCGGCTCCGTTCCTTCCGCCCCAGAGGATCAGTTCACGACCCGTCCAGACCGCCGAAACGCCCGAGTCTCTTCCGGCCGGCGCCCCCGTCAGGGTGATCGGCGTCCACGTGTCGGAAACCGGATCATACCTGGCACCATCGCCGTAAAGGGTCGAGCCGTTGTCATCCCCTCCCCAGACAAGCATCTCCCGACCGGTCCATACGGCGATGTGATTTTGCCGCGCGGCCGGCGCCCCGGCCGTGCTGACCGGGGACCAGGTGTCCGATATCGGGTCGTAGGATCCCCCGGTATTTGTGAGAAGGCCTCCGGCGCTGATGTTCCCACCCCACACAATCATCCGGGAACCGGTCCAAACCGCGGTATGCCACATCCGGGCCGAAGGAGCACCCGCGGTGGAGGTGGACGCCCAGGTATCGGTGACCGGGTCGTAGCGTCCGCCCGTATTCGTGATGCTCCCGCCGGTATTCCCGATCCCTCCCCAGATGATCATCCGCGACCCCGTCCAGACCGCCGACTGGCCGGAGCGCGCCGTGGGGGCGCCCGTGGTCGTCATCGGGGCCCAGGTGTCCTGCGCTGCGACCGCAAGAGGGAGGGCGATGCCGGCCAACAGGGCTCCGATGAAGTGCGGTCCGATCTTCGTCATAGGTCGTTCGGCAGATCGAAGTTCAAGAATCAGTATAACAAGGAAAACCCTGAGTCATTCTACTTTCCACCCCCGCGGACATCCCCCCTCGGGATTTGGGATTTTGGGATTTGGGGTTTCCCTGTTAGAATCCTCGCGATGCACGACGTCATCGTGGTCGGCGCCGGTCATGCCGGGATCGAAGCCGCCCTCGCCTGCGCCCGCATGGGCCATTCCACCCTCGTCCTCACCCTCAAGATCGAGGCGACCGGGCGCATGTCGTGCAACCCCGCCATGGGCGGCCTGGCCAAGGGCCAGATCGTCCGAGAGATCGACGCCCTCGGCGGCGAGATGGCCAAGGCGACCGACGCCACGGGCATCCAGTTCCGCATGCTCAACACCAGCAAGGGGCCCGCGGTCCGCTCCCCCCGCGCCCAGTGCGACAAGGTCCTCTACGAGCAGTACATGACCCGGGTCCTGAGCAACGAGCCCCGCGTCACGATGGTCGAGGACGTCGCCGAGGAAGTCCTCGTCGAGGGCGACCACGTCGTGGGCGTCCGCGGCAAGAAGGGCGAGTACGCCGGCCGCTCCGTGATCCTGACCACCGGCACCTTCCTCAAGGCGATCCAGCACTGCGGCGAGCTCCAGCGCGAAGGCGGCCGCATCCACGAGCCCTCCGCCGAGAACCTCAGCGACAGCCTCCGCCGGATCGGCTTCGAGATCGGCCGCCTCAAGACCGGCACCCCCGCACGGCTCAAGCGGAGCTCGATCGACTTCGAGAAGACCAAGGTCCAGGCCGGCGACGCCGTCCCGGTCCCCTTCTCCCACTTCACAACGCAGCTGCCGCAGCCCCAGGTGGTCTGCTGGATCACGTACACGAACGAGACGACCCACGAGATCCTCCGGGCGAACCTGCACCGCGCGCCCATGTACTGCGGCCAGATCACCTCGGTGGGCCCGCGCTACTGCCCGAGCATCGAGGACAAGGTCGTGCGCTTCCGCGAGAAGACGCGCCACCAGATCTTCCTCGAGCCCGAAACACTCTCGGGCGAGTCGATCTACGTGAACGGCACGTCCACCTCGACGCCTCCCGACGTCCAGGAGGCCTTCATCCGCACGATCCCCGGCCTCGAGAAGGCCGAGTTCCTGCGCTACGGCTACGCGGTCGAGTACGACTACGCGCCGCCCCACCAGCTGCGCCCCACCCTTGAGACCCACCGTTACCGCGGCCTCTACTTCGCGGGACAGATCAACGGCACGAGCGGCTACGAGGAGGCGGGCGGCCAGGGCCTGGTCGCGGGCATCAACGCCGCGCTGCGGCTCCAGGGCAGGCCGCCCTTCGTGCTGCGCCGCGACGAGGCCTACATCGGGGTCATGATCGACGACCTCATCCGTCTGGAGCACCGCGAGCCCTACCGGATGTTCACCTCGCGGGCGGAGTACCGCCTGCTGCTCCGCAGCGACAACGCCGACCGCCGCCTCATGCCCTACGCGTTCGACTTCGGGCTGCTGGGCGACCGCGCGGCCTTCGACGAGCGCGAGGCCGGGATCCGCGGCGCGATCGACGCGCTCCGCAAGTCGGGCAAGGACGCCGTCCTGCGCCGCCAGGACGTGACGATCGGCGACGTGCTGCCCGGCCTGCCCCCCGCGGTCGCCGAGCAGGTCGAGATCTCGGTCAAGTACGAGGGCTACATCGAGCGGCAGGCCAACGAGGTCGAGAAGTTCCGCCGCCTCGAGGGCAAGGTCATCCCCGACAAGTTCAACTACGACCGCCTGAAGCACCTGCGCAATGAGGCGCGCGAGAAGCTCAAGCGCATCCGGCCCGCGTCGATCGGCCAGGCGGCCCGGATCGCGGGCGTCACCCCGGCCGACATCCAGCTCCTGCTGGTCCACCTGGGATGAGCAAGCCGAAGCTGCTCTTCCTCACGTCGGGCCGCGACACCCCCTCGTCCCGCTTCCGCGTGATGCAGTTCCTGCCCCTCCTCCGCGAGGTCGCCCGGCCGAGCGTCTCCCCCTGCCGCCCGCAGAAGGACCTCACCCAGCGCGACTTCCGGTTCGGCGGCGGGGTCCTCGGCCTGACGCTCGGCACGCTCAAGATGGTCAGCCGCCTTCTGGCGATCGCCCGCGGCCCGCTGCACGACCTGGTCTACATCGAACGCGAGCTCCTGATCCGCTGGTCGCCGAAGCTCGAAAAGCTCGCGATGAAGCTCGCGCCGCGCTCGGTCTTCGACTTCGACGACGCGATCTACCTGCGCCACCCCGAGGTCATCGCCGCGATCTGCGCCCGGGCCGGCCGGGTCATCGTGGGCAACGAGACGCTCGCGGCCTTCGCGCGGAAGCACAGCGAGCGGGTCAGCGTCGTCCCCACCGCCATCGACACCGACCGCTTCACCCCCGGAACGCGCGACGGCAAGACCGTCGTCTGGACGGGCAGCGCCGAGAACCTCAAATACCTGGCGGCGATCCGGCCCCGCATCCGGGCGCCGCTGCGGGTCATCTGCAACCGCAAGCCCGAGTTCGCCTGCGAGTTCGTGCCCTGGACCCCGACGTCCGAGGTGGAGGCCCTGCGGAGCGCCTCGGTGGGCATCATGCCCCTGCCGGACGAGGAGTGGACGCGCGGCAAGTGCGGCTTCAAGCTGCTGCAATACATGGCCTGCGGGCTGCCCTGCGTCGCGTCGCCGGTGGGGGTGAACGCCGAGATCGTCGGCGACACGGGGGTCGTGGGCGAGGACTGGGAGGCGGGGATCGAGCGGGCGCTGGGGCTGGACGGCGCGGCCGCGCGGCGGCGGATCGAGGAGCGCTACTCGGTGCGCGCGGTGTTCCCCCGCTGGTGGGACGCCATCCAGGCCGCCCTCACGCTATAATGAAAGATAACGGCCCTTCGGGGCCGTCTGATATAGAGGGATGAGAACTTCCGCCGCGACCCTGGCGCTGCTGGGCCTCCTGGCCGGCTGCGGGCTCGATCCCTCGGTCCCCCAGTACATGCAGGACCTCCCCCGCACCGAGGAGGAGACCCTGCGGGTCTGCGAGGAGATCCGCCGCGAGCTGGGCGACGACACGCAGGTCGAGCGCGTGGAGGAGTACTTCTTCGTCGCCTCCAACGACACGGCGCAGAGCTTCGTGCAGTACAAGGCGACGATCGCGCGCGTCTACCGCTACCTCTACAAGGACTACTTCAGCCGCCGCCCCGAGAAGCCGATCCGCGTGTACCTGTTCCGGGACAAGCAGAGCTACGACTCCTACTGCCGCTCGACCTACGAGCGCCCGCCCTCGACGCCCTACGGCTTCTACATGGCCAAAGAGCGCAAGATGGTGATGAACATCTCGACGGGCACGGGGACGCTGGCGCACGAGCTGGTGCACCCGCTGCTGGCCGAGGACTTCCCCGGCGTCCCCAGCTGGTTCAACGAGGGCTTCGCCTCGCTCTACGAGCAGTCCGGCGAGCGCGACGGCAAGATGGTGGGCTTCGTGAACTGGCGCCTGCCGAAGCTGAAGCAGGTGATCAAGATCGGCCGCGGGATCCCGCTGGCCGACCTGATGAAGACGACGACCGAGCAGTTCTACGGCGAGGACGATCGCGGCGTGAACTACGCGACGGCCCGCTACCTCTGCCTCTACCTGCAGGAGAAGAAGCTGCTCATCCCGTTCTTCCAGGAGTTCAAGAAGTCCTCCAAGGAAGACCCCACGGGCGCCCTGGCCTTCGAGCGCGCGACCGGCAAGAAGCCCGCCGAGCTCGACCCCGCCTGGCGCGAGTGGGTCCTCAGTCTCCGGTATCAGGACTAGCGGACGCTCTCCCGCGTCTCCTCCCCCCGGGGGAGGACTAAAGGAGGGGGACCCTCTCTTCTGCTTCCTGCTTCCTGCTTCCTGTCGAAAAAAAAACGCCCCCGACGCAAAGGTCGAGGGCGTTTTGCTTCTTGCTTCGTGCTTCTTACTTGGCCGCGGTGACGTAGATGTTGTTCGACAGGATCCAGACGATGTCGTTGCGCATCGCCTCGACCCGGTAGCTGCCCGGCTCCGTCAGGTCGACCAGGATCTCGTCGCCTTCCTCTTCGAGGATCGACTCGCCGTTCTTGTAGACGTTGAGGAGCGCCTCCTGGGGGAAGCTCGCGACCAGCTCCGTCTTCTCGCCCAGCTCGATCGTGTCGCCCATGCCGGCGATCTTCTTGCCGTTGTCGATCTCGAAGGAGAAGTCGGTGGGGTCGTCCCACCAGTCGAAGGACACGTAGAGCGCGCCGTGCTTCACCGCCTCGAGGACCTGCTTCTTGGCCTTCTTGAAGTCCTTGTCGAGCGGCTTGTCGAGCAGGATGTGGTTCGTGACGGTCTTGAACGCCGTCTCGTAGGGGAAGATCTCGAGCGTCGTGCCGTTGTAGTCCTTCTTGTACTTGTGGTTGTCGATCTCGCCGATGCCGACGACCTTGCCCTTCGCGTTGAGCTGGTCCCAGCGCTTCAGGGTTTCGATGCGCGGCCCCGAGAGCCAGTCCTCGAACTCGGTGTAGACCTCCATCGAGACGTCCTCGCGGTCGAGCTGGCTCTGCCAGTCGGTCATGAGGTCCCAGAGGCCCATCCCGGTGAAGTGGCTGACGCCCCAGTCCTCCCACTTGTAGCTGGGGATGCCGAACTTCTGGGTGCCGATGTGGTCCGGGTGGGCGATGAAACCGAACCAGCCCTGCTGGTTCACCGCGTCGATGTACTCCTGGGGCTTGAGAGCGCGGAGCTTGTCCACGTCCTTGAGCTTCTTGTCGCCGAAGACGATGTAGTGGTTCTTGTCGGGGGTGATCTCGGTGCCGCAGATGATCAGCGAACTGCCGGCCCACTTCTCCTGGCCGTCCTCGACGGGCTTCATCTGGTCGTGGTCGGTCATCATCACGAAGTCCAGGCCCGCGTCGTTCGCGGCCTTCGCGATCTCCTCCATGTCCCCGGTGCCGTCCGAGTAGGTGGAGTGGCAGTGGATGATGCCCCGATAGTCGTACTTGGCCATTAGAACCCTTTGAGAAGAGTGTTCAGCGCATCCAGGAGCGTGGGGGCCGTCTCAGGCCCCAGCGACATGGATTCCTCGTACTTTTTAGGATCAAAATCCGCTTTTGGCAAGATATAACCCACCTCGTCCTGGCCCAGGCCCACCAGGACCTTGTGGCGCGCGTTCATGAGGGAAAAGACCTCTTTCCCCACCTCCGGCAGCGCCTCGCCGGGCACCGTGACGAAGAGGATGTCCCCCAGCCGCAGGGCGCAGACTTCCGATTTCAGCACCCAGTCGCCCTTGATCTCCCGCAGGGTGTAGGTGACGTCCCGGCCGAACATGCCCGACTGGAAGGCCCCCAGGAAGCGCTTGTTCCGCAGCGGGAACTCGACGACCGCGGATGTGAATTTGAGCTCCGGGACGGCCACGTCCGGCGCCCCGTCGAGCGACGCCTTCGCGCGCGCCGCGATCGTCTCGCCGCAGCGCTGGATCTCCGCCCACGTGTGGTCCTTCACGTCCGGCGTCTGCATGCCCCCCAGGTCGCCGCTCACGAAGACCGCGACCGCCCCCGGGAAGTCGCGCTCGACCGCCTCCCGAAGGTAGTGCGGGTAGTCGCTGCTCACCTGCCGGTTCTTCCCGCCCATGCCCTCGGGATGCATCGCGAAGTTGACCACGACGGCGACCGCCTTGCCGCTCCGGTCGCGCGCCACGATCGACGTCGCCGTCTCGTTGCGGATGTCCGGGGGCCGGATGTCCTTGCAGACGCCCTCGACCTTGGCTTCCCCCGCCGCGAGCCTCGCGGGGACGCGCGACGCGACCGCCCGCCGCGCGCACTCCGCGACCGCATCCTCGAGCTGCTTCAGGTACGCCTCGGAGAGCCCGCTCACCCCAGGAAAGGGCCCCCAGAGCCCCACGGTGTCGGGCGCGCTGTGGCAATGCGTGGAGGTGAAAATGACCTGATCCACATCCTGGATCTTCTCCCGCAGCGCGCGGACGCGGGGGTGGAGGAAGCCGACGATGTCGCAGGAGATCACGATCGCGCGCCGGCCGTCCTTCTCGAAAAGGACCGCCCGCGCCCAGAGCGGGTCGTGCACGCCCTCGGCGCTGCGCGGCTTGAAGCCGGCCAGCCAGACCGGGTCCCACTTCCCGTTCCCGTTCAGGTCCTTGAAGGGTTCGCCCGGATCGTAGCGGCCGTTGCCGTTCGTGTCCTCGTAGGTCTCGACGGCGGGCGTGATCTCGACCTTGGCGGCGCCCACGTAAAGAATCCCGTCTCCCGGGGGAGGCATCGAGCACCCCGCGAGCAGAAGAAGAACAGGGAGCATTCGGTGCATGGGGAGATGATAAGGGAGAATAAAGAATAAAGAATAGAGAATCGTGGCCGACGTCCTGCGATTCTCTATTCTTTATTCTCTATTCTCACCCTGCGTGCTTCCCGTCGTTGGGGTGACGCTCCCCCGACTCCGTGCCCTGCCACGAGTTGAGCTGCGGAGTGAAGGCCACGGAGACCGAGCGCGCCTTCTTGATCGGCTCCAGCAGATCGCCCATGCCGAAGCCCACCGCGCGGATCGACTTGCCGTCCTGCTGCAGGTACATCGAGAGGTGGTCGTTCTTCTTCCCCATCAGGCGCGGCTCGCCGGCGACCTTGACGTGCGAGGACACCAGCACGGGCACGGGATTGCCCGGGCCGTGCGGCGCCAGGCGCTCCAGCTCGCGCACCACCGGCCGCGTCACGGCGCCGATCGGCACCTCGTCGTCGACCTCGAGCTTCGGCATCAGCGTGTCGGGGGTGAGGAGCCGCGCCACGTGGCGGTCCATCTTGCGGCGGAACGCCTCGAGGTGCTCGGCCTTGAGCGAGAGCCCCGCGGCCATCGCGTGCCCGCCGTGGGTGATCAGGTGCTCCCCGCACACCTCGAGCGCCTCGTGGAGCGCCAGGCCGGCGATCGTCCTCGCCGAGCCGCGCGCCACCCCGCTCTCGTCGATCGCCATCACGAAGGCCGGCCGATAGAACTTGTCGACGAGCCGCGCCGCCACGATGCCGACGACCCCGACGTGCCAGCGCGCATCCGCCAGGATGATCGCCGAGCCCGGCCCGCCCTCCGACTCCACCTGGGAGATCGCCTGCTCGAACATCTCGTCCTCGATCCCCTTGCGGTGCCGGTTGGACTTCTCGAGCAACGAGAGGATCTCGCCGATGCGCGTCTCGTCGTCGCTCACGAGGAGATCGACGCAGTCCATCGCGGTCCCGATGCGTCCCAGCGCGTTCAGGCGCGGCGCCAGCTTGAAGCTGACGTCGAAGGTGTCGATGGGCTTCTCTTCGAGCCGCGCCAGCTCCAGGAGCGAGCGCAGGCCCTTGCCCTTGCAGGCGCGCAGCGCGTCGAGCCCGTAGCGCACGTAGATGCGGTTCTCGCCGATCAGCGGGCAGACGTCGGCGATCGTGCCCAGCGCCGCCAGGCCCATCGCGTCGAGGATGAAGCCCTCGAAGCCCGGCCGGCGCTTCGCCCCCATGCGGTCCGCCAGCGCCCAGGCCATCTTGAACGAGATCCCCGCGGAGCAGATCCCGGTGAAGCCGTAGGTCGAATCGCGCAGTTTCGGGTTGATGATTGCGGTCGCCGACGGCATCTCGGCGCCGGGCTCGTGGTGGTCGAGGATGATGACGTCCATCCCGAGCTTCCGGGCCAGCGCCACCTCCTCGACGTCGTTCGTCCCGCAGTCGATGGTGACGAGCAGCTTCGCCCCCTCGGCGGCGAAGGCCTCGACGGCCCCGGCGTTCAGTCCGTAGCCGTCCGTGACCCGGTGCGGCACCCGGTAGGTGAAGGGGCATTCCAGGAGCGCGAAGAGCTTGAGCAGGATGGCGGTACCGGAGGTGCCGTCGACGTCGTAGTCGCCGAAGATCGCGATCTTCTCGCGGGCCTTCACGGCCGCCTCGAGGCGGTCGACGGCCCGCGGCATGTCGTTGAACTTCTCGGGGTTGATGAGCGCCGAGAGCTCGGGCTTGAGGAAGCCTTTCGCGTCCGCCGGCTCCCGCACGCCGCGGTTGACCAGCAGCGTGGCGGTGAGATCCGAGACCTGCAGCGAGTGGGCGAGGCGCGCGCTGGCCGTCCTATCGGCCGGCGCGAACACCCAGCGCTTTTCCCGCTTTTCCCGCTTTTCTCCCATTCCCCTCTGCCCCATTCTGAAGCCAGAGACGCAGCATGTTGAGCGCGTAGCCCGCCGCCCGGTCCTTCACGTGGCTGCGGTCCCCGACGAACACCTTCGACTCCACGTGGTCGTTTACCGCCATGTAGCAGAGCCCCACGGGCTTCCGCTCCGAGCCGCCGCCCGGGCCCGCGATGCCGGTCACCGCGAGGCCGACCTGCGCCCCGCTCGTCCGGGCCGCCCCCAGCGCCATCGCGCGGGCGACCTCCTCGCTCACGGCCCCGTGGGCCGCGATCAGCGCCGGGTCGACCCCCAGGCGCTTCACCTTCGACTCGTTCGAGTAGGTGACGAGCGACTCCAGCAGGACGTCGGAGATCCCCGGGACCTCCGTAAGCCGGTGCGAGATCAGCCCGCCCGTGCACGACTCGGCCACCGCCAGCGTCGTCCCCGTCTCCATCAGCTTCCACGCCACCACCTGGTGGACCTCGGCGTCCATGTAGGCGTCGCCGAGCGCGGCGCAGACGCGGCGGGAAAGATCGGCGAGGACCTTCTTCCGGCGTGGCCCCTCTGCTCGAATGGAGATGTTAACCCGGCCCAAACTGACGGTCAAGCCGTACCCGGCCCGGGCGCCCACGATCTTCTTCACGATCTCGTCCACGGTCCCTTCCGGGATCCCGTAGGAGTTGCACGACCAGACGTCGAAGTCCGCGCGGGTGCGGATGCGCGGCAGGACGTGGCTCAGGAACATCGGCTGCATCTCGCGCGGGGGTCCGGGCATCGCGACGAAGCGCACGGGGCCGTCGCGGAGCAGGAAGCCCGGCGCGGTGCCGTTCGGGTTGGGCAGCACGACCGCGCCCTTCGGCACATAGGCCTGGCGCTTGTTGATGGCCGCCATGCGGGTCCCGGTCCGCTTGAAGCGCGCCTCGATGGCCTTCCAGAGCTCCGGCCGGTACTCCAGCGGCCGGTGGAAGGCCTCCTCGACGGCCGTCCGGGTGTAGTCGTCCTCGGTGGGTCCCAGCCCGCCCGTCATCAGGAGGAGGTCCGAGCGGGAGGCGGCGAGCTTGATGGCGTCGACCAGGCGGCCGAAGTGGTCGTCGATGGTCTGGTGGTATCGGACCTCGAGGCCCGCGTCGGCCAGCTTCTGGGCGATCCAGGCGGAGTTGGTGTCGACGTTTTTTCCGCGCAGGAGCTCGGTGCCCGTGGAGAGGATCTCGACGTTCATCGGGCGAGCTTGAAGGTCGTCGGCGAAGGCGTGGTGCTGGTCTGCGGAGGCGCCTCGAAGAGCGAGTGCGGGGACTTTCGTCCCGTGACCGTGAGGGCGCCGCGGCAGAGGCTCAGCCGCACCGTGCCCGTCACGTTCTCGTTCACCTTCGAGAAGAACGCGTCGAGCCCCTCGCGGACCGAGAGGAACCACTTGCCCTCGTAGACCAGGTCGGCGTAGCGCTGGGAGAGCGACTCCTTGAAGTGCATCACCTCGCGCTCCAGCGTGATCGACTCCAGGGCCCGGTGGGCGGTCAGCAGGATCGCGGCGGCCGGCGACTCGTAGATCTCGCGCGTCTTGAGGCCGCTGATGCGGTTCTCGACGACGTCGAAGCGCCCGATCGACGAGCGCCCGCCGATCTTGTTGAGCTCGTCGATGAGCTGCACGGGCGAGAGCTCCTCGCCGTCGATGCCGACCGGGATGCCCTGGCGGAACTCGATCTCGATGACCGCGGGCTTGGCGGGGGCGTCTTCGGGCGGGCTGGTGAGGATATACGTGTCCTTGGGGGGCTCCTCCCAGGTGTCCTTCAGGCCGCGCAGCTGGATGTTGTTCCCCCAAAGGTTCTGCTCGACGTTGTAGGCCTCCTGCTTCTCGCTCTCATACTGGAGGCCCATCTTCTTGGCGTACTCGAGGTCGTCCTTGGGCGAGCGGAGGCCCAGGTCGACCAGCGGCGTGAGCACCTTCATGGACGGCGCGACGGCGCGGATGCAGTTGGTGATCCGCAGCATGTCGTTGCCGATGCCGCGCGAGCCGTGGGCGATGTACTCGCAGCCTTCGTCGTCGGCGATCTGGACCAGCTCCTCGACGATGAGGGGCCGCGACAGCGCGCTGAAGAGGAAGTAGCCCTGCTCGTAGACCGCGTTGGCGCGGATGCAGGGGAAGATGTAGTCGCGGGCGAACTTGTCGCGCAGGTCGGCCAGGTGGGCCGCCGCGGCGCCCAGCTCGACGGCGCGCTCCGCCAGCGGCGCCAGGTACTCGGGCTGCCCCAGGTTAGCGGAGAAGGTGTAGACCTTCATCCCCTTCACGTGGCGGAGGTAGTGGACGCAGATGGTCGTGTCGAGGCTGCCGGAATAGGCCAGCGCAACCTTGGGCATGACCCTGATTCTACGACTCGGCGGAGGGGCCTTCAATACAAAGACACGGCGGGTCCCATAACCCTAGAAACCCAGTTCGATCCCGATGTCGGCGCCGATCGCCAGCAGCGGGCCGGGCGACACGTGGACGTTCTCTCCACGCACCGGACCGGCCAGGATACGGAAGTCTCCGCCCAGGACGAACGAGACATTGTCGACCCGGAATCCCGCGTGGATCCCAACCTCCATCCCGAACGTCAGGGTGCTCGCCAGGAACTCGCCCTTGAAGTCCGTCGCGGGAAAGCCGGGCGGCATGTGGAAGTCGGCGTCCACGCTCGGGTAATAGGCCGCGCCCATCGCCAGGCGGCCGTCGAGGAAGACGCCGCCCTCGAAATTCTTCACCAGCTTGGGACCCACGAGGAAGGTGAAGACTTGGAGCGCATCGGGGTCTATGGACAAGCCCTGGCGATCGGTCCGTTTGTGGCCCTCGAATCGGTCGTACCCAATGGAGAGGGTCGGGCCGATGACCCACGCATCCTTGGGGGCCGGGACCTCCGCGGTCCCCCGCGGCTCCCACAAGACGTCGAGTTCCAGGGAGCCGCCGACGCCGGACGGGTAGAAATCCGACCAGTTCACGGTGCCGAAGAAGTCCGAGAACGATCCGGCGCCGAAGACGTCGAAGTCCCGATCGAACGAACTCATCGGGAAGAGAGCCCGGACGTTCGCCCCCGCGTGAAGGACGGCCTCGCGGCCCGGCGGTGGAGGAGGCGGCTCCGGTTTCGGCGCGGGCTCCTGCTTCGGAGCAGGCTCCTGTTTCGGAGCCTCAGGCTTCTGTTCCTGCTTGGGCGCGTCGGGCTTGGGAGTCGGGTCCTGATTCTGGGCGACGCCGACGGCGAGAAAGAGCGCCAGGAGCGCACCCATGCCACCCTCCCCTTGGATCCGGCCCCTAGAGTCCCGACTTCACCTCGATCAGGTCGAAGTCCTGCATGACGTAGGCCTTGCCTTCGACGCGCTTGGGGGCGCGGGACTGGGCCTCGCGGTAGTTCTTCCACTTGCCGTACTCGGCCCAGGAGATGATCTCGCAGTTGATGAAGCCCTTCTGGAGGTCGGTGTGGATCCGGCCCGCGGCGTCGAGCGCCGTCGCGCCCTTCCTCAGGTGCCAGCCCGTCACGTCCTTGTCGCCCGTCGTGACGAACGTCTGCATCCCGATCTGGCGGTAGAGATCGACCGCGATCGTCTCGAGCGCCAGCTTCTCGAGGCTGTAGTCCTTCATGAAGGACGCGCGCTCCGCCGGCTCCATCGCCAGTAGCTCCATCTCGAGCTTGATCGCCACCGAGGGCACGTCGCCCTTCTTCCCCAAGTCGCCCTCCGAGATGTTGGCGAGCGGGATCAGCGGCTTCTTGGAGTAGAACGCGAAGCCCTTCATGCGCTTCTCGTCCTCGGGGGTCAGCTTCTCGAAGGCCTTCACGTCGCCGCCGGACACCGCCTCGAGCAGCGGCTCCATCGTCGCCAGCTCCTTCAGCAGTTCCTGCTGGTTGGGCAGGCCCTTCTTGCTGTCGATCTTCAGCTTCTCGATCCGCTTCTGCATGATCTCGATGTCCGCGAGGATGAACTCGCTTCGGAAGCCGTCGAGCTGCTTCTTCACGTCCTCGCCCTCGTAGCCCTTGAGGACCGCGAGGAAGCCGTCGCACTCGCGCACGGACGCCAGCTTGCCCGGGTTCAGGTGCTTGTCGGGGCCGTCGAGGGTGATCGAGCTCGAATCGACGACCTCCATGACCGGGGTCACGAGCTTCTTCTGGGTCCCCTCGACCTCGTGCATCTTGAGGAGGCGCGGGTCGAGGACGCGGACCGGCGCCGAGAGGCTCTTGCCGCCCGAGGAGGCGACGACCTTGGCGTACTCCGTTCCGGTGAGGGCGCAGAACAGCGAGGTCTTGCCGGACATCGGGACGCCCACGAGTCCCAGGCGCGCGGCGATCGGTCGGTCGGCCATTTAGGTTTTTGCCGTCTCGGCGGGTTTGGAGGGAGCGAAGATAAACGCCGCGGCGACGCCGATCTCGTACAGCAGGATCATCGGAACCGCCACGACACACATGGAAATCACGTCCGGGGGAGAGATGAACGCGGCGGCGATCAGGTTGCAGAGGATCGCCAGGCGCTGGAACTTGTTGTACGTCGCGGGCGCGACGAGCCCGATTTTGGACAGGAATACCATGATCAGCGGCAACTGGAAGACCGCGCCCAGGAGGATGGTCAGCGTGGTCACCAGGTTGAGGTAGTCCGTGAACAAATACTGCGGGGAGACGACGTCCCCCTTCCCCAGGCCCGTCTTCGCCAGACCCTCCAGGCAGATCCGAACCAGGAAGAAGTAGCCGAAGGCGCAGCCCAGCGCGAACAGGCAGTAGGAAATGGGCGCGAAGAGGACCACGTACTTGCGCTCGTGCTTGTAGAGCCCCGCGCTGATGAAGGCCCAGATCTGGTACCCGATGAACGGCGACGACACGAAGAGCGCGATGATGAAGCCGAGCTTCATGGTCGCCAGGACGGGGGCGGTGTAGCCGCCCGCCATGAGCTTGAAGGCCAGGTCGTCGGTCTTCAGGCCCTTCTTCTCCAAATCCGCACGGAGGCTCTTCATGGCGGCCAGATGCGGTTGAGTGATGAAGGTGACCAGCTGTTCATAGAAGAACAGGGAGAGCACGGTCGCGACGAGCAGGAAGATGATGGACTTGAGCAGGCGCCCCCGGAGCTCCTCGATGTGCTCCCCGAAGGTCATCCGGACCTCGGGCTCGTCGGGCTTCTTGCCCGCCTGATCCATCCGGTCCTGGAGCTTCAGATCAACCATCGCCTCTCTATATACAAAAATCGACCGCAAACCGGAAGCGGGAAGCAGGAAACAGGAAGCAGAAGAAGCGTGGGCCCCCCCCCCCCCCACCCCCCGCGGGGGGGGGGGGGGGGGGCCCCCCCCTTCACGAGGGGAGAATGCAAAATGAAAAATGCAAAATGACGCACACAGTGCCTCGTTGCAATTTGCATTTTTCAATTCTCATTTTTCATTTTTTCATTCC
>Ga0310812_10000065_pt1 | contig 50224 bp, 40 predicted proteins | sample NN3metagenome_FD_205747 | JGI IMG/M metagenome (GOLD analysis project Ga0310812, IMG submission 205747) | Soil microbial communities from experimental microcosm in Duke University, North Carolina, United States - NN3 | ecosystem: Engineered > Artificial ecosystem > Soil microcosm > Unclassified...
TTTTCATCTTCGATCGACCAGAGGCCTGTCAGAACACTGGACGCCGGGAGCGCCCGGAAACGCGGGTAGAACCGCAGCGTGATCGTGCCGTCCCGGTCGACGGGGAAGCGAATGCCGCCGACCCTCAGCGTCCGGCCCCGGATTGTCACGTCGCGCACCCCTTCGCGGGCCATCAGAGCCGCCAGGGCGAACGAAGGATAATACCGGCCTCGAAACTTCGTCAGGATCCGGTAGTGCCGGGTGATGCCGTCTTCGTCGCGCGGCGTCGACACGTCGGAGACCCCGGCGACCGCCTCCGCCACGACGGGCTGGGGAAGCAGGACCGACTTGTACGGATCGGGGAAATCGACGCTGCCGTCGCTGTCCACCGCGATTTCGTATCGCTTGAGCAGCGCCTCCAGATTTGCACGCTTATCCGCCCGCTCCACGGGGTCCGGGCTGAAGGGGACCGCCAGGTAGGACGGAGGGCTCTTCTTGATGTCCTCCGCCCACTGGCCCTCGGTGGCAAAGAAGTCCTTATCCAGATGAGTGAACAGGTCGAAGAGAATCACCTTCGCCTTCCCCAAGGCGCAGGCCCGGAAGAGGAATCCGAAGACTTCGCGGGGCCAGGGCCACCCGCGCTTGCTCTCCTCTTCCATCCATTTGATGCTCTGGTCCGTGATCATCACGAGGCCGATCTCGGGGTGGTCGAATTGACCCTCAGGAGCGGCGGCCGTCAGGGTCCAGGACATTCGGGTGTCCCGGGTCTTGTACTCCAGGAACCGCAGAGGCCTCGTTTCCTGAAGAAGCCCCACGAGGAGGGCCACCGCCGCGCCCGTGAGGAGGGCCTGGACGGGACGGGGAAGGTCCTTGCGCGCGGCCATGGTCCGGGATTATACGACGGAAGACGAATCGCGAATCTCGAATCTCGAATCGCCGGCCGGGGAACCTACTTGAATTTGACGCAGACGGCCGTGAGGTCGTCTTCCTGCGTCACGCCGGCGGCGAAGCGCTCGAACTCGTAGAAGAGCGAGCCGAGCACGTAGGCGGGCGGCTTGGCGCACTCGGACTGGAGCACCGGCTCGATCCGCAGGACCCCGAACTCCTCGCCCGCGGGGTTCTTGCCCTCCTCGATGCCGTCCGTATAGAGGAGGAGGACGTCGCCCGGCTGCACCTCGAGGACCTCCTGGGAGAGCTGCGAGTCGAAGATGTGCGGCTGCGCCATGCCGATCATGAGGCCGCCGCTCTCGAATTTGCGCACCCCGCCCTTCGCGGGCGAGTAGATCATCGGCGGGTTGTGGCCCGCGCGCGCCGAGGTCAGCGTCTTGGCGGCCGGGTCGAAGACGATCACCGCGACCGTGACGAAGCTCGACCGGTCCATGTCCTTCACGATATCCGCGTTCGTCCTCTTCACCGCCGCCACCGGGTCGCCCATCTCGGAAAGCCGGATGGACAGGACCTTCTTGGTCATGCCCATCAGGATTCCCGCCTCGATGCCGTGCCCCGACACGTCGCCGATCACGAAGCCGATGCGCCCGTCGCTCATCTCCACGAAGTCGAAGAAGTCGCCCGAGAGCTCGTCGGCGGGCCGGTACGTGTAGGCGATCTCGCAGCCCGTCACGATGGGCGCCTTCGTGGGCAGCAGCTTCCGCTGCCGCGACGCCGCGATCTTCACGCCTTTCTCGAGGTTCTTCGCCCACTGCGCCTTTTCCTCGAGCTGCGTCACCTGCGTCTTGAGCTGCGTGACGTGGTCGATCGACGCGTTGAGCTTGCGCTGGTTCGACTCGCGGACCTTCGCCTCGAGCTCCGCCTTCTGCTTGAAGCGCGGGTTCGTCGGCAGGTACTCCTTGCACTCGTAGTTCATGTGGCGCCAGACGCGCTGTACCGCCGCCTGCGTCACCGAGACGCGCGAGGCCATGCGCACCTCGTCGCAGAGCTCGCCGCAGAAGGGGCAGACCCAGCAGTACTCGCGGTCGGTGAACTGCCAGAGCTGGTTCGTCCCCAGCTCGCGGCGCACCTGCTGGAGCTCCGCGTCCAGCTTCGCCGCCACCGAGTCCGTGTCCGCCGGCTTCGCGGGGAGCTGGGAGGCCGAGAGCAGCGTCGGGATCTTGTTGCCGCCGCCCAGCAGCTTGAAGAAGCCCATCAGCGAGTCGGGCGGGTTGATCAGCACCATCGCGTGACCCTGCGAGCGCAGCCCCTGCGCGGTGTAGAAGACCGCGCGGGCCAGCGCCATCGTCATCCCCGACAGGGCGCTCGCGTCGATCGCCATGCTCCGCATCTGCAGGAAGACCTGCTTCTGCAGAACGGTGAGCATTTCCTCGGTGTAGCGGCCCCGGAGCGATACCTGCAGGAAGGCGCCCCGGAGGTCGGTCGTGACCTCGTACTCGTTCGTCCGGACGAGACTTTCGTGGGACGGCGTCGGAGGAGGCAGCGGCATGGCAGTAAGGGATTGTACCTTTCAGCGGAATCGGACGCAAACAGCCGTCATATCCTGACCGCGATTCGCCCCCGTAATGAATTGCTCCGCCTCCAGGATCGCGGCCCCCAGGACGAAGTCCGCTTCGGCGCCCGCGTTGGCCCGGAGGACCGCCGCGAGCCGGTCCGCCCCGAAGAGCTCTCCGCCGCGGCTCCGCAGCCCCTCGAGGCCGTCCGAGTGGAGCAGCAGCAGATCGCCCGCCCCCAGGGCGAAGCTCTGCACCGAGATCTCCTCTTCGAAGGTGGCGGTCGGGACCAGGCCCAGCAGAGGCCCCGGCAGCTCCAGTCTCGAGACGACGGGCGTCGTGCCCGCCCGGACCAAGAACGGCGCCGCATGGCCGGCGCGGGCGAGCTTCATTTCGCGCCGCGGGCCGTCGATCACCGCCACCGCGTAGGTGACGTAGCTCTCCCGTTCGAGCTCCTCGCAGAGGTCGTCGTTGGCCAGCCCGATCGCCCTCGCCACGTCCCCCGCCTCGCGGAGGCGGATGCGCAGGACCTTCCGCGCCAGCCCCATCAGGACGCCCGGCTCGACGCCGCCCGCGCAGATGCCGCCCACGACGATCGCGACGCGGCGGTCCGGCAGCCGGACGAAGTCGTAGAAGTCGCCGCTCATCGCGGCCGCCGTGTTGTAGTAGACCGCGATGTCGCAGCCGTCCAGGCGCGGCGGCGCCGGCGGCAGCAGGTGCTTCCTCCGGGTGTCGAGCTTCGGATCCTCCGACGCGGTCGACACGTGCGGCGCCAGCCGCAGACTCGTCTCGCGGGTGTCCGTCGCGACCGTCGCGCCCCCGCTGCTGTTGAGCGCCCGCTCCAGCACCTCGAAGGGCCAGCCGTCGGTCTTCCCCTCCGAGTACGTGCTGCACTCCTGGCCGAGATGCGACGAGACGCGGTCGACCACCATCTGCGTCACCGAACCCCGCGCGACGAAGCGGATCGACGAGCGGATCGTCACGCAGAACGGGCAGAGCCAGCGCCCCTCGGCGTCCACCAGCTGCCAGCAGGGGTTCGTCTCGAGCATCGTGCGGACGAGCTGGACGCGGTCCTGGGCCTTGCGGACCCGGTCCTGCACCTCCTGCAGGTCCCCCTCGAGGTCGCGGTCGGTCAGCGCGATGGTGACCTTCTGCTCGCGGTCGACGAGCTTCAGAAGCGCGCGGATCTTGTCGGGCGGGCGGACAAAGACGACGCGGCCCTTCCCGTCCTCGAGGCCGGACGCGTATTCGCTGAGGACGCGCACCAGGGGCAGCGCGACGGCATCGAGCTTGGACAGGTCGATCGCCAGGAACCCGGGTTTCTCCAGGAAGTCGCCCAGGTGGCCCAGGAGGGAGTCGTGGTAGCGGCCCACGGGGGCCAGGAGGGTGAAGAGGCCCCGGTTGCCCACGTTCAGGGTGAAGTCCTTCTCCTTGACGTGGACGCGCGTCCGGCGCGTCGTCCCTCCTTTTTCCGGCATTGGGTCTCCTCGTGCGCCCGGTCGATCGAATTGTACACCATGAATTCCCTGCCGGATCGGCGGTTATCGTGTACAAATTCCCCCGGGAGAACTGAGTGGACTATCGCTGGGACGACACCTTCGCGGCCGGGCAGCAGGACGACTTGGATCTCCTGGTCTACCTCTCGAACCTCGTGGGCGCCGACCCGAACCTCGCGCAGGCCGGCGGCGGCAACACGTCGTACAAGTGTCGCGAGCGCGACTTCGCCGGCCGCGACATCGAGACCCTCTGGGTCAAGTCCACCGGCGCCGACCTCCGGGACATCGACCGCCGCGGCTTCACCGCGCTGAGGCTCGACGAGGTCCGCCTGCTCCGCCACAAGCCCTCGATGTCGGACGAGGAGATGATGGCGTTCATGACGGCCTGCATGAGCGACGTCCGCCAGCCGCCGCCGTCGGTCGAGACCCTGCTCCACGTGATCCCCCCGTGGAAGTGGATCGTCCACACCCACGACGTCGCGGTGCCCGCCCTCACGGACACGCCCAAGAAGGACGCCTTCGTCCGCGAGGCGCTCGGCGACGAGGTGGCCTACCTCGGCTACACCCGCTCGGGCTTCCCGCTCGCCAAGGCCATCATGGGGCTGAGCGGCCTGGAGAAGGTCAAGGGGCTGGTGATCGGCAAGCACGGCCTGGTCGCCTGGGGCGAGACCGCCAAGGAGTGCTACGGGAACCTCCACCGCCTCATCACGAAGGCGGAGGAGTACCTCAAGACCAAGCGGGCCGCGAAGGACCCGCTCGCCAAGCGCCGCCACCCCCCGACCGAGCCGGCCGCCCGCGACGCCGCCGTCCGGACGCTGCTCCCCGTGCTCCGCGGGATGCTGTCGCAGCAGCGCAAGGTCATCCTCCACCTCGACGACTCCTACGAGGCGATCCGCTACGCCGACTCCGAGATGGCCAAGCAGATCCACCGCCGCGGCATGGCGACCCCGGAGCACATCCTGCGCTGCGGGCGCCAGCCCATGTACGTCGACGCGCCCCTGGCGGCGCTCTCGACCGCGGAGGCGACCTCCGTCCTGCTCCAGGCCATCACCACGTTCGAGAACGACTACCGCGCCTCCTTCGCCAAGCACGGCAAGGGGACCGAGATGCTCGGCCCCGGGCCGCGCGTCGTCGTCCTGCCCGGCATCGGCGTCATCGCCGCGAACCGCGACAAGCGCAACGCCTCGATCGCCGCCGAGTGCTACCGCGAAGTCATCCGCGTCATGGAGATCGTGGAGTCCTACGACCAGTTCCGCTTCCTCGAGGAGGCCAGCGCCTTCGAGTTCGAGTACTGGCCGTTGGAGCTCGCGCGGCTCAAGCAGCAGGAACCCGACCTCGCCCGCCGCGTCGCCGTCGTCACCGGCGGCGCCAGCGGCATGGGCCGCGCGATCGCGGAACGCTTCGCCGCCGAAGGCTGCCACCTCGTCATCACGGACCTCGACGGCGACGGCGCGCGCCGCACCGCCGAGCACGTGGCCCGGAAGGTCGGCGACCCCGCCCGGGCCATCGGACTGCGGGCCGACGCGACCAGCGAGGGCGAGACCGCCGCCGCGCTCTCGCAGGCCGTGCGGGCCTACGGCGGCGTCGACGTCCTGGTGTGCAACGCCGGCATCGTCCAGACGGCCCCGCTCGAGAAGATCACCGAGGAGTCCTGGGACCGGCACTTCGACGTGAACGTGAAGGGCTACTTCCTGGCCGCCCGCGAGGCCGTGAGGATCATGAAGGCCCAGGGCGGCGGCGCGATCGTCTTCAACGCCTCGAAGGCTGCCTACGCCCCCACGGCCGAGAACGCGGCCTACGCCAGCTCGAAGGCGGCGGTCGCGGCCCTCGCGCGCAACCTGTCGCTCGAACTCGCCCCCTCCGGGATCCGCGTCAACTACTTCAACGCGGACTTCATCGACACGCCCATGATGCGGAAGATGATCCAGGACCGCGCGACCATGAAGGGCATCACGACCGATCAGCAGGTCGAGGAGTACCGCAAGCGGAACCTGCTCGGCGTCGGACCGATCCCGCCCGAGGCCGTCGCCGAAGCGGCGCTCTTCCTCGCCTCCGACCGCTCGCGCTACACGACCGGCAGCGTGATCACCGTCGACGGCGGCTTGAGGGACGCGATGCCTCGCTGAAGACCTGCCCTCCCCGGGCGGGGCTTACTCCAGAAGGCGCGGCGGGATCTCGGAGATGGGGCGGACCTCGATGTTGCGCCAGAAGATCTCGGCGGCCTCGGACTGGATCTGGATCCGGCCCTTCGTCAGCGGCACGACCTGATTGCCCGCCTTGTGGCGCAGGCCGCTCAGGACCATGGTGACCTGCCCGTTCACGACGTGCACCGACGTCTGGCCGAAGCAGTAGAACTCGACCACGTTCCACTCGCCGCTGGGTTTCTCGTTGTCCGGATCCTTCCACACGCGGCGCGCGACGCCCGTCACCTTCGGCGCCCCCTTCCTATAGAGAAGGTCGCCCTGGGGCTTCGACGGGTCCTTCGGGACGGCCTCGACGTCGACGAGCACGCCGGCCACGCTGTGGAAGTCGCCGCAGTCGTGCTCCTGGATCTGCATCTCGAAGGACTTCAGCCAGGCACCGCTGCCCGCGCCGTGGGGGCCGACGGCATGGTAGAGAAGGCCGTTGTCCCGCACCGTCTTCTCGCGCGGCGGCCACTTCTTCTGTCCCCACTTGAACTCGGCGCGGAAGCGGTAGTTTTCGAACTCCTCCGTCGTGCTGATGCCGCCGAAGACCTCGCCCGAGATCCGCAGTGCGGGCTGCCCGTCCTCGACCACGATCGAGAAGTTCTGGTGCGGGTCGCGGTTGAGCCCCAGGCCCTCAGTGTAGTCCCCCTTCTCGTTCTTCGCCAGGCCCTCGAAGCTGCTCGACCGGTGGGGCTTCGCGAGCCAGGTCTCCCAGCCCGAGAGGTCCTTCCCGTTCAGCAGCGGTTTCCAGCCGTCCTCGGCGGGAGAGGCGCCCAGGATCGCGATCACGAGGGGCAGCAGCAGGCGGATCATGCCCCTATAAGCGGAGCGGCCCCGAACATTACGGTCGCCAATCGGTTGCCAGAAGCAGGTGTAGTTGTCTATAAGTGACTGCTCAAATGGTCTTCTGCTTCGCCCGCGCCGACGTCTGGAACCAGGTTTATGAGCCCCACGGGTGGCATTGGCTCCCGTCGGCACTCGTCGCGGCGGTCCCCGTGATCCTGCTGCTCCTGTCGCTCACCGTCTTCAAGCAGAGCGCGCCCCGCGCGGCGGCGATCGGCGCCGGCGCCGCAATCCTGGTGGCCACCCTCTTCGTCGGCATGCCCTGGGGGATGGCCCTGCAGGCGTTCCTTTTCGGCGCCGCCACCGGGCTCATGCCGATCGGCTGGATCGTCTTCGCGGCGATGCTCCTCTACCAGATCACCGTCGACACCGGAAAGTTCGAGATCATGAAGGCCTCGATCGCCGGCCTCACCGCCGACCGCCGCCTTCAGGCGCTGATCATCGCGTTCTCGTTCGGCGCCATCCTCGAAGGCGCCGCGGGCTTCGGGACGCCGGTCGCCATCTCCGCCGCGCTCCTGGTCGGCCTGGGTTTCCGGCCCTTCCCCGCCGCCGTCCTCTGCCTCATCGCCAACACCGCCCCCGTCGCATGGGGCGGCATCGGCATCCCCATCCGGGTGCTCGCGCAAGTCAGCGGACTGCCGCTGAACGACATCAGCGCGATGAACGGCCGAATCCTCCCGATCACCTCGATCATCGTCCCGTTCTGGCTGGTCCGCGCGATGGTGCCCTGGAAGGAGACGTTCGCGGTGATCCCCGCGATCCTGGTCAGCGGGGTCTCCTTCGCCGTCACGCAGTTCGTCTGGGCGAACTACATCGACGTCGGCATGGTCGACATCGTCGCCGGCGCCTTCTCCCTCATCGCGACGGCCGTCTTCCTCAAGTTCTGGAAGCCGGCCTCCGTCTGGCGCTACCCCGAGGAGAAGTCGATGCCCGACGCCGAGCTGAAGTCCTACACGCGCGGGCAGATCTTCTCGGCCTGGCTGCCCTTCCTGGTCCTCTTCGTGTTCGTGGTCGGCTGGGGCGTGCTGCGCCATCCCAAGGTCGACCTCGAGAAGAAGGAACTCCTCCCGGGCGTCAAGGCCGCCGTCTCGTTCGAGATGCCCGGCCTTCACAATAAAGTCGTGCGGGTGCCGCCGGTGGAGGCGGAGCCGAAGGCCGAAAAGGCCGTCTATGTGTTCCCCTGGTTCACCGCAACCGGCACGGGCATCTTCTTCGCCTGCATCATGACCGCGCTGCTCTCGCGCCATTCGCCCCGCGCCTTCTCGCGAAGTTTCCTCTCGACCTGCAAGCGGATGGCGGTGCCGCTGATGGCGATTGTCCCGATGCTCGGGCTGGCTTACATCACGCGCTACAGCGGCACGGACGCGATCCTGGGCCTGGCCTTCACCCGGACGGGGATGTTCTATCCGTTCTTCGGCACCTTCCTCGGCTGGCTCGGGGTCGCGCTCACGGGCAGCGACACCGCGTCGAACGCGCTTTTCGGAAGCCTGCAGCGGATCACGGCCGAGCAATTGAAGATCCCGCCGGTGCTCATGGCCGCGGCCAACTCCGCGGGCGGCGTCATGGGGAAGATGGTCGACGCGCAGTCGATCGTCGTCGCGGCGACCGCCGCGAACCTGATCGGCGAGGAGGGCAAGATCCTGATCAAGGTCCTCGCTCACTCCCTCGCCCTCACGGCCATCGTCGGGATGATCGTCCTGGCGTTCGCGTACCTGTTCCCCGGCGCGGTCCCGCACGGCACCGTTCTCAAGTTCTGATTCGGAGGGTTCCATGCCCCGCACGGTCGGATTCATCGGCCTCGGCATCATGGGCCTGTCGATGGCGAAGCGGCTCATCGAGGCCGGCCACCAGGTCACGGTCTACAACCGCACCGCGTCGAAGGCGGCGCCGCTGCTGGCCCTCGGGGCGAAGCAGGCCGCCACGCCGCGCGACGCCGCGAAGGGCAACGAGATCGTGATCTCGATCGTGACGGACTCCCCGGACGTCGAGGACGTCCTGCTGGGCAAGACGGGCGCCGTCCACGCGGCGGAGAAGAACGCGCTCTTCATCGACATGTCGACGATCGCGCCCGAGACCTCCCGCAAGGTCGGCCAGGCGTTGCGCGCGAAGGGGATCGCGTTCCTCGACGCGCCCGTGACGGGCGGCGACATCGGCGCCCGCGAAGGCACGCTGTCGATCCTGGTCGGCGGCGAAAAGGACGACCTGGAGCGCGCCCGGGAGGTCTTCAACGTCATGGGCAAGCGCATCACCCACTGCGGCCCGCAGGGCGCCGGCCAGACCGTGAAGGCCTGCAACCAGATCCTCTGCGCGATGAACATGACCGGCATCGTCGAGGCGCTGCACCTGGCGAAGCTGAGCGGCATCGACCAGTCGCTGGTCGTCGAGGCGCTCACGCCCGGCGCCGGCGGCTCCTGGGCGCTCGAGAAGCTCGGCGCCCGCATCGCCAAGGGCGACTTCAACCCCGGCTTCTACGTCGACCTCATCCAGAAGGACCTGCGGATCGTGCAGGACGCGGCGAAGAAGCTGGGCCTGCCGCTCCAGGGCACGGCGCTGGCGCAGAAGCTCTTCAAGGACAACCAGAAGAAGGGCGAGGGCAAGCTCGGCACGCAGGCGATGTACAAGGCGGTCGAGCGCTCGATCAAGGGCGCCAAAAAGAAGAAGAAATCCTAGGCCGCCCAACTCTCGGATTGGCCACAGAGGACACCGAGGACACGGAGAAGAGATCGGCTCGGTGCTCTCTGTGTCCTCTGTGGCCAATGAGAAGAGAGTTAGCCCTTGCGGGATTTCCGGCCGTAGGCGAGCTCGGCGCCGCCCGAGAGGATGTGATCCACGCCCGTCGTGAAGGTCGCCTCGGCCGCGAGGAAAAGGCAGAGCTTCCCCGCCTCCTCGATCGTGCCCATGCGGCCCAGCAGCTGCGCCGCCTCCCCGTCCGCCTTGCACGCCTTCGGGTCGGGCGCCTGGTCGACCGCCTCCTGCCAGAGCGGCGTCCAGACGTTGCCGGGCGACACGCAGTTCACCCGCACGTCGTGGACCGCCTCGTCGACCGCGAGCGCCTTCGTGAAGGCCGTGATGGCGCCCTTCGTGGCGACGTAGGTCGTCGCGTGCAGCTGCCCCATCGAGCCGACGAGGCTCGACATGTTGATGATGCTGCCCTTCGTCTTGCGCAGGTGCGGCAGCGCGCGCTGGCAGGCGACGAACATGCTGACCAGGTTCAGCTCGAGGAGGTCGCGGAACTCCTGCACGGTGTAGCCGTCGATCGGCCGGTGCGGCGGGTGCCAGCCCGCGTTGTTGATGAGGCAGTCGAGGCGGCGATAGCGCTTCACGGTCTCGTCGACGACCTCCGTGACCTGCTCGACCTTGGAGACGTCGCAGGGCAGAAAGAGCGCCGAGCCGGGCCCGCGGGTGTTGACGGAGCTCTCGAGCGCCCGCCCGGCCCGCTCGCCGCGGGCGCAGAACACGACCCGGGCGCCCGCCTCCGCGAAGACGCGGACGCAGCCCTCGCCGATGCCCTTGCTGGAGCCCGTGACGAGAACGACCTTGTCCTGGTAGGTCATGACGGACGCGACTGCCCCAGCTCGCGGTGGAGCCGGCGCCGCAGCTCCGGGACTTCCTTCTCGAGCGTGGCACTCAGGCTGTCGCGCTCGTCGCGGGAAAGGCTCGGGAACGAGAGGATGCCGACCTTCTCGAGCGCCTGGCGGACGCGCGGCTGGACCTTGGCCCAGAGGGCGTGAAGGTCGTCGACTTTGTCGCGCACCAGCAGCTCGCGGGCGTAGAGGTGCTCGAAGAGGCCGCCGAGTCCTTCGATGATCTGCTCGCCCTGCGAGCGCACCAGGCCGCGGATGATGAAGGCGCCCGCGTAGGCCAGGAGCGCCGCGGAGCCGAACACGATCGCGCTGATCCACCAGCGGACCTGGGCCTCGATGGTGATCGCGCCCGCCAGGCCCGCCACCAGCACCGCCACGATCAGCATCGACCAGAGCTTCATCCGGAAGCGCCGCAGCCGGCGCCCCGCCTCGTCGATGACGCGGGCGTGGACCAGCAGCCGCTGGCCGTGCTCCTCGAGCTGCGTGACGAGGTTGTCCACGCGGCGCGCCGGCGCGCGCTTCACCTCGCGGATCAGCTCGTCGCGCGACGTAACGAAGTCCTGCGTCGGCAGCTTCGGCGGCGCCACGCCGTCGACGGGCACGAACGTGGTGAAGATGAGCGGCAGGTCCTTGCGCGGGATCACCTTGCCCAGGTTCCAGCAGAGCGCCCCGTAGGCGCGGGCGAAGTCCTGCAGGCTCTGGAACTGGTCCATCTTGTTGAGCACGATCAGCAGCTTGTGATCCATCCCCTGCAGGGACTTGGTGAAGACCTGGAGGGTCTCGCCCGTCGTGCCGGGCTTCTCGGGGTCGAAGAAGACGAGCACCACGTCCGCGCGCTCGGCGAACCAGCGGACCGCGCCGGCGAAGTCGAAGCCGCGGCCCCCCGACCCTTCGCCGGGCGAGTCGATCATGCCCGGCGAGTCGATCAGCTGCACGTCGCGCAGCAGCGGCACCGGGCGGAGCTTGACGCGGAAGTGGGACAGGAACTGCGGGCCGAAGCTGCGCAGCCCCCCGTAGGGCAGCGTCGGCGTGGAGACCACCGCCTGGCCGTCGCGCTCCTCCTCGGACGCGCCGAACGAGAGCACCGTGAACGCGTCGTCCGTCGGCGCGAGCCCGGTCTTCTGGATCGAGCCGCCCAGGAGGTGGTTGATGAACGTGGACTTGCCCGACGAATGGTTGCCGAGGAAGAGCACCGTCGGCGCGCCCGCGATCTCACCCTCGTCGGGACGCTTCTCGAAGGCGAACTTGTCCGCGAGCGGATCGACGGACTCGCGGTAGAGGAGCTTGACCTTGAGAGAGACTTCGTCGAGCAGCTGCTGCATCCCCCCATTCTCGGGGATGGACCCGCCTCTCAGCAAGGAATTGAAGGATTACTGCGCGGGCGTGCTCGACACCTGCAAGTGGCGGATCGGCGTGCCGTTCTTGTCCATGAAGCGCAGGCAGCCCTGCCAGCCGCCGCCGTCGTTGGCGACCTTGAGGACGACGATGTTCTCGCCCTTCTTGAGCGCGATGCCGTTGGCGATGCTCTGGTCCTTCTCGAGCGTGCGGCCCTTCTCGTGCATGAGCACCGAGACGCCGTTCACGTAGACGCGGCACTGGTCGTTGCTGCCGGCGAGGACCTTGAGGTCGCGCATCGCTTCGTCGCAGTAGACATAGGCCACCGCGTAGGCGAAGACATCGTCCGACTTCTGGTTCTCGACGTACTTCTTGAAGTCGACGTAGAACTCCGGCGACTTGTAGCGCCTCCAGTAGTAATCCTTGCCCTTGAAGCTGAACTTCTCCTCGGCCTTCGGGCGAATCAGCGCCTCGCCGCCGAGGCGGTCGGCCTGGATCTCCGCGGCGCCCGAATGGGGCTTCTCGGAAGGCAGCGGGGCCAGGATCAGCCAGTAGCGGAGGAACCCTTCGTTATCCATGCGCGAGGGGTCGCGCGACGGCGGCCCTTCCGGCACCTTGGCGGCAACGGGAGGCGGCACCACCGGGGGCGCGACCTTGGGGGTCTCCTTGGGCTTCTCCGGCGTCGCAGGCTTCGATGGCGCCGGGGCGATGTCCGCCAGATCCGTCGACTTCACGCCGACGCTCTTGGGGTCGGCGCTCGCCTTGACCGGAGACGGGAGCGACTTCTTCAGCTCCTCGAGGGCCGACTCCTTCGCGTCGACGGCCTTCGCGGCCCCTTCGCGCACGATCATGTTCTCGTCTTCGTTGCGCGAGAGGGAGCGGTGCAGGACGAAGACCCCGGCGATCAGGAAGGCGCAGACCAGGCCGCCGACGAGGACGAGAACCCCCGCGGTCATGGCCCATTCGATCAGCCGCTTCGCGAGACTCGGCTTTTCTTCCTTGCGCGCCACTCTGGCCTCCTGGGCAAAGGGGAACCCTGCTCCCCCCCTAATATCGGATCGCTACCGTTTAGTTACGTAATCTGTGCGACCTCGGTACCAAAATGTTACACGGGATCCCAAGGGAGAAAGCGGAAAGAGGCCCTTCTGTGGCCCTTCCTGTCCCCCCTTGGGGGGACCCTTCTTCTGTTTCCTGCTTCCTGTTTCCTGCGGCAGTGTCAGGAATTGCCTGCGATTGTTATCTTCTCTTGCGACCCGGCGGGAACGTAGTTTAGGAGGCGGGATCGCAACCCAGGAGACCTCATGGTTACCTTGCTCGTCGTGCTCGCCCTGCTGCAGGACCCCGTCGACCTCAAGAAGGCCCTGTCGCCCGAGATTATCGGGCCGCAGAAGTCCATGGAGGAGATCCAGGACTTCATCGAGACCCGCGTCCCCGCGGTCCCGGAAGCCAGGAGCGCCGACGAGTGGCAGCGGATCGCGGCCGATCTCCGCAAGCGCGTCCTGCAGGACGTCTACTTCCGCGGCGAGGCGAAGAAATGGAGCGAGGGCCCGACCAAGGTTGAATGGGTCGGCGAGATCCCCGGCGGCCCCGGCTACAGCATCCGGAAGTTGCGCTACGAGGCGATCCCCGGCCTCTGGATCCCCGCCCTGCTCTACGTCCCCGAGAAGACGGCCGGGAAGGTGCCCGTCCACATGGCCGTCAACGGCCACGACCCCCTGGGCAAGGCCGCCGACTACAAGCAGATCCGCTGCATCAATCTCGCCAAGCGCGGCGTGATCTCGCTCAACGTCGAGTGGTACGGCATGGGGCAGCTGAAGACGCCCGGCTACGGCCATACGCTGATGAACCAGCTCGACCTCTGCGGCACGGCGGGCCTCTCGCCGTTCTACCTGTCCATGAAGCGCGGCCTCGACGTGCTCCTGGCCCTCGAGAACGCCGACCCCGCCCGCGTCGCCGTCTCCGGCCTCTCGGGCGGCTCCTGGCAGACGATCACGATCAGCGCCCTCGACACGCGCGTGACCCTCACGAACCCCGTCGCCGGCTACTCCAGCTTCAAGACCCGCGTTCGCCACCTGAAAGACCTGGGCGACTCGGAGCAGACACCGTCGGACCTCGCGACGGTCGCCGACTACGCCCACTTCACCGCCATGATGGCGCCGCGGGCCACGCTGTTGACGTTCAATGCCAAGGACGACTGCTGCTTCGAGTCGAACTACGCGCTGCAGCCGCTCCTGGACGCCGCCCAGCCGAAATTCCAGTTGCTCGGGGTCGAGAGCAACCTGCGCGCCCACGTGAACCACGTCCCGGGCACGCACAACTACGGCCTCGACAACCGCCAGGCGTTCTACCGGATGATCGGCGACCATTTCTTCCGCGACGACCCCTCCTACGACGGGCGCGAGATCAGCAGCGACAAGGAAGTGAAGAAACCCGAAGAGCTCGCGGTCGAGCTGCCCAAGGACAACGCCACCTTCAGCTCGATCGCCAAAGGCCTCGCGGCGTCGCTGCCGCGGCCCGGCGGGGACGCCGCCCGCCTGCGCGAACTGCTCCGCGCGAAAGACTACAAGGTGGTCGCCGGCACGACCTTCCGCGACGGCGGCGTCGTGCGCTGGAGGCTCATGATGGGAAAGGACTTCACGGTTCCCGCGGTCGAAATCGTGCCCGCGGAGCCGAAGTCCACCGTGCTGATCTTCTCCGAGAACGGCCGTAGCTCCCTCGCCGCGCAGATCCAGAAACACCTCGAGGCGGGCCGACGCGTGATCGCCATCGATCCCTTCTACTTTGGCGAGTCGAAGATCGCCTCGCACGCCTGGCTCTTCGCGATCACGGCGGCCGCGGTGGGCGAGCGCCCGCTCGGCATCCAGGCTTCCCAGATCGCCGCCGCGGCCCGCTGGGCGGAGGCCGAGTTCAAGCAGCCCGTGAGCGTCAGCGGCGTCGGGCCGCGCGCGAGCGTCGTGGCCCTCTGCGCCGCCGCGCTGGAGCCCAAGGCCGTCGCGGGCCTCGAGCTCCATCAACCGATGGACAGCCTGAAGGAGCTGATCGACAAGGGAGTCGGCGTGGACAAGATGCCGGAGCTCTTCTGCTTCGGCTTGTTGCAGGATTTCGACATGAAGGAGCTCGTCGCGCTCGCCGCGCCGCGGCCCGTCGCGATCATCAAATGATTCTTCTGCTGCTCGCGCTCCTGGCCCAGTCGGCCCCCTTCAAGCCCGAGGAGGCGCCGGGGAAGATGACGGTCCCGGAGGGCTTCAAGGTCACGCTCTTCGCGGGTGAGCCGGACGTCGTGCAGCCGATGGGCTTCACCTTCGACGACCGCGGCCGGCTCTGGGTCGTCGAGTGCCTCTCCTACCCCCGCTGGCTCCAACCCGGCCAGGAGGGACGCGACCGGATCGTCATCTTCGAGGACACGGACGGCGACGGCCGCTTCGACACGAAGAAGGTCTTCGCCGACAAGCTGGCGAACGTTTCCGGGATCGCCTGGGGCCACGGCGGCGTCTGGCTGACCGCGGTGCCCTACTTCGAGTTCATCCCCGACCGCAACCGCGACGACGTGCCCGACGGCCCGCCGGAGATCCTGCTCGACGGCTGGGACCTGAAGGCGAAGCACAACGTCTTCAACAAGCCGATGTGGGGCCCGGACGGCTGGCTCTACGCGTGCAACGGGATCCTCTCGAACTCCAAGGTCGGCAAGCCGGGGACGCCCGAGGATCAGCGGATCCCGCTCAACTGCGGCGTCTGGCGCTACCACCCGGTCACTCGGCGCTTCGAGGTCGTGTGCAACGGAACGACGAACCCCTGGGGCCTCGACTGGGACGAGGTCGGCCGCGGCTTCATCACGAACTGCGTGATCAAGCACGTGTTCCAGGTGATCCCCGGCGCCCACTACGACCGGATGTTCGGCGAGGACAAGTCGGCCCCGAACCTCTACGGCCTGATCCCGAGCCCTGCGGACCACATCCACTGGGCCGGCGGCAACTGGACGGAGGCGCGCGGCGGCGAGAAGCACTCGGAGGCGGGCGGCGGCCACGCCCACGTCGGCGCGATGATCTACCAGGGCGACAACTGGCCCGACGCCTACCGCGGCCACCTCTTCACGCTCAATCTGCACGGCCACCGGATGAGCCACGACGTGATCCAGCCGAAGGGCTCGGGCGTCGTCGCGACGCACGCGAAGGACTTCCTGCTCGGCAACGACCCCTGGTTCCGCGGCCTGGACTGCCAGACCGGCCCCGACGGCGGCGTCTATGTGACCGACTGGACCGACACGGGCGAGTGCCACAACTACGACAAGGCCGACATGAGCAACGGCCGGATCTACAAGATCACGTACGGCGAGCCGAAGCGGGCGAAGGTCGACCTCGGGACCCTGAGCGACGAGCAGCTGCTGCAGCAGCTGGAGCCGGCCCGGCAGAAGAACGCCTGGTTCTCGCGCCACGCGCAGCGGCTCCTTCACGAGCGGGCGGCGGCGGGGAAGATGGACTGCCACGTCGCCCTCGCGCTGGTGACGAAGCCGGCGCAGGACGAGTCGGATCCCGTCGGCGGGCTGCGGCGGCTATGGACAGCGCACGCCTCGGGGCTGCTGGAAGACAAGCTGCGGCTGAAGGCCTGCGCCGAGCCCTTTGAGCATCACCGCGCCTGGGCGGTCACGCTGGCGCTCGAGGACGGGAAGGCGTCGAAGGAGCTCCTGGAGAAGTTCGTCGAGATGGGGAAGAGCGACCCGTCGCCGGTCGTGCGCCTGGCGCTCGCGGCGGGGCTGCAGCGGCTGCCGGTTCCGGACCGGGTGGCCGTCGCCGAGGCGCTGATCGTCCACGAGGAGGACGCGGCGGACATCAACCTCCCGCTGATGTACTGGTACGGGATCGAGCCGATCGTCTCGTCCGACCGCGGCCTGGCCCTCTCGCTCCTGTCGAAGGCCAAGATTCCGCTCCTGCGTCAGTACATCACGCGGCGCCTCTCGTCCCTCGCGAAGTGATCAGAGGGCGAGGTCGTAGACGTGCTGGGTCTTGTTGAGCGCGAAGCCCATGGCCGGATAGAAGCGGTGGGCTTCGTCCCGCTGCACGTTCGAGCGGACCCGAAGCTTCGTGTACCCCCGCGCGCGCGCCCAACGCCCCGCCTCCCCCACCAGGGCTCGGCCCGCTCCCTGGCGCCGACGCCGGCCGTCCACGATCAGTCCCGCGATCTCCGCGCAGGAATCGGACTCCAGCGAATGGAGGGAGTGGACATGGATCCAGCCGGCCATGCCGCTGTCCGCGGCGGCCGCCACGAAGAGGGCGTGTCCCGTGCCCGAGAGGATGTCGCGATAGCGCCGCTCCATCTGCTCGCGGGTGGAGGGGTAGCCCCACTGCCCCGCCAGCTCGGCCGCGCGGGTAAGATCCTCGGGTGTCATGCTCCGGATCGTGATCTCATCCATCCGCGCAGGATACGACATCCGGCTCCGCTGCGAAAGAGCAGCACCACGGCGAGCACGAGCAGCGGCTCCAGCCCCGTGGCCCCGCAGCCGCCTCCCCCGTGACCCCCGCCCGACGTTCCCGCCGCGCCGCCGCCCCCGCCGCTGCCGCTGCCTCCGGCCCAACCTCCCGTGCCGGAGACGGAGTCGGCCGTCGTCGTGGTGGTAACGGTCGCGTCATGGCTCGTCACCGCAAGGCCGATGAACACGCTCGAGGTCATCGGGATCGTCTCGGATCCGATGAAGGTCCACGTCGCGCCATCCGACGAGACCGAGCCGGTGAAGACGTTTCCGATGCGCTCGATCTTCACCCAGATCGGCGCCGCCCCCGCCGGTCCCGTCGTGCTGCTCGCCGAGCCGCCCGTCGTTGTCCGGCGCTGGAACGCCGTCCCGTTGCCCGGGGTGACGACGACGTCGGCGAACTTGGAATCGGCGTTCAGCGTCTCGCGGATCATGACGCCCGCCTTCGCCCAGACATTGGTATTTCCCAGCCCCGTCACGTGCGCCACGATCGAGCCGTCTCCGTTCAGAGGCTGGTACACGTAGTGAAAGGCATCCATCGTGCCCCAGATGTCGGCCCCGGCGCCCTGGACGCTGAAGGTGCCGCCGGAATAGCTGTTCGTCCCCGCCACTCCGACCGAGCCGATGTCCTGCCCGGCCCAGGGCGACGGCAGGGATCCGCCCGCCGGCGTCACCGTAAGCGAGGCGGCGCTGCTCGTCACCGAGCCTGCGCCGTTGCTGACGACCACGCGAAAGGTATAGCCGCTGTCGGCACCCGTGGTCGCCGGCGTGGTGTAGGAAGCGCCCGTCGCGCCCGGGATGGCCGAGCCGTTCCGCTGCCACTGGTAGGACAGCGGCGCGCTGCCGCTCGCGGTCACGCTGAAGGTCGCGGTCTGGCCGGCCGTGACCGTGCGGTTCGCCGGCTGGGAGGTGATGGACGGGGGCACGGGCGAGACCCCGGAGGCCTCGAGGACCAGGACCCAGTCCCCATCCCCGGCGCTGTTCTTGCCGGTCGGCGTGAAGACATGCGACCCCGAATTGGCGAAGGGAGATCCGGCGATCGCGGCAAAGACGCCGTTCGAGGGATCGTACCAGCGCGCGGTGACGGGCCCGCTGAGCTTGCTCATGTCGATCGTCAGCCCTCTCACCGTGGGCGCGTAGGCCATCACCAGGCTGCCGTCCGGCGTGCGCCCCGCCGTAGCGTAGTCGTTGGTCAGGACGGAGTCGCTGCTCGAGAAGGTGCCGTACCCCGCGGTCAGGACCGTATGACTCTGATCCGGGACGAGCGCGTACCAGGCCCGCGGCTCGAAGAGAGCCTTGACGAAGGCCATCTGCTGCGCGCCGGGAGAATCCAGCGTCCCCTTCCAGCCGCTCTTGAAGGTCCACGTGTAGCCGCTTCCGTAGACCTGCCCCGTGGCGCCGCTCAAATTGGTCCAGTACTCCTGCTTGCGGCACACGTAGGCCGTGGTGAGATACCCCCGGAGGCTCTCGAACTCGTAGTTGGCCTCGATCATGAACACGGGAAGGAAGTTCGCCCGGTTGTAGTCCTTGAGGATCTGGGCGTAGGTCGGATAGTAGGTGTAGGTCGCGTTCAACGAGATGATCGGGGCCCAGTTGGGATCGTCCAGCGAGCCGCTGACCAGGTAGTTCAACTCGACCGTGTGGATGTGGCGCGTGTCGGTGTCCTTGATGCCGAGCGCGAGCGCGGTGACCGCGGCGTCATTGGTGGCATTGGCCCAGTCCTGGTAGTCGTTTCCGCACATCCACACGATGTTGTTGAAGTTCTTGTAGCGGTTCCCCAGGTACTGGCCGTAGGCGCGGCACTTGGCCGGCCCGTTCGACGTCAGCATCCCGAGAAAGCCGATGGTTTCGGCGGGATCGAGGAAGACGACGATCCCGTGGTTCGCCGCGAACGTCAGCATGTGGTCGCAGCGGGTGAAGTAGGCGTTGTTCGGGGTCGAGAGATCCCCCGGCGTGGTGAAGGGAATGATCCCGTCGTAGGTGCTGCCGTCGGAGCGGCCGGCGGTACCCGTGTTGCAGAGCAGATTGATCCACGCGGCGTTGAATCCATGAGACTGGCGGTTGGCGAAGAAGACGTCCGCGTCCGCCTCGGAGATGTTCACCATCAGCGCCTGGGGCGCATCCCCCGCCACGAGGAACGGGACGTTGTTCTGGTCCACCAGATAGCGGCCGTTCGCGCTCTTCTTCAGCGGATAGGCCTGAGCGGACGCGACCCCTTCAAGGACCAGCAGGGCCGCGAGGATGCTGAAGACAGACTTCAAGATGGGAGCCATGGATGCCTCCTTGCTGAACCGCTCGCCCGACGTGATCCCGAACTACTTGCCTTCTCGAAGCGGCGGGCGCTGCTCCGCGGCGGGACGCGCGCCTTGCGTCGAGGAGAGCCAGATCGCATCGATCCTCATCGGAGTCTCGATGGCGTAGAGTTTCAGGGTCTGGAGCCCGGGGCGGGAAAAGCGGATCGAGAGCGGCACGGCGTCGCTCGCGCCGTCCTCGCCGTAGCCGCCGAGCCAGCCGTAGGCGGGATAGAGGCACCATCCCGTGTAGCAGTAGGCGTTGTCGCCCGTCCCGCCGAGCTGCCGGCACTTCTGGCTAAGCTGGCCGTTGAGCGGCTCGATGGCGACCTCGTCGTGGAATTTTCGATCGGTCGTCGCCATGCTCCGCCCGCGGATCCAGACGTGGTAGTCCCGATTCGCGTCGGCCATGAACGTGAAGAAGACGTAGGCGGTCCGGTTCCTCACGCTGTCGTAGGTCAGGGTGTCGCCTCCCGACTTCTTCAGCTTGTAGGCGGTCTCCGCCGCTTCCATGGCGACGCCGCTCGCGGCGGCGGGGTCTTTCACGAGCTTCCATTCATTGCCCGACACCCGCGCCTGGTCGGGCAGCAGCACGATCTCCTCGATCGGAAGCGGCCGGGAGACCAGCTCGATCCCGGCCCCCGCGACGGCGCCGTGCCCCGCCGACACGTCGACGGACTTGCCGTCGCGTCGCTTGAGCTGGACCTTTCCTTCGACGACCTCCAGCCGGGTGGACGCGCTGTCCACGACGATGCGGAACGTCGTGCCAAGCACGCGGGCGTCCCCGTGCGGCGTGACGATGGTCATCGGCCCGGCATTCTGCCGGACCACGCGCGCCAGGAGGGTGCCGCGCGCCAGCGTCAGCCGCTTGCCCCGCGCCGCCGCGGGGTCGGCGATCTCCCGGATCAGCGAGTCTCCGGCAAGGTCGATCAGCGTCCCGTCCGCGAAGCTGAGGGTCGCGGAGCTGCGGGCCCCGACGGTCTCGAAGTCCTGACCGGGACCGAGTCGCATTCCCGCCGTCGCGGGAGTCTTTCCGGCGACGACGGCCTGTCCTTCGATGCGGTCCACGCCGATCGGCGCGACGTCGGTTCGCGTCGTCTCCGCGGCGACGGTACCGGCAGGCTCGCGCGGGGGCGGCGGCGGCCGCGGGGGCGCCGGCTCCCGGGAGGGCTCCGCCTTGGGCGCCGCCTTGGCGGCTTCCTGAAGTTCCCGTTCGATGCGGCGCCGCTCGTCCTCCCGGGGAACGTCCGGCTTCTCCTTCGGGGATGGCGGCGCCTCGACCGGCGCGCGGCGCTCGGGTTCGATCTCCGTCGGCCGTTGCCGGACCTGCTCCTGGTCGTCGCGGCCGCGCTCGGGCCGGCGCGCCTGTCCCTGGGGCTTCGGATCGGACACGGCCACCCAAAGCAGCAGGGCCATGAACAGCGTGGCCCCCGCGATCAGGGGCCCCCAGAGCGACGGGATCGGACGCGCGCTCGAGAGCGGCGACGGGCGCCGCGCCGCGGGGCGAGGCTCCGCGCCCTCGGGGTCGAACGAAAAGTGTTTTCGAAGCGCGACGTCCTCGTCGAGCGCTCGCACGAAGGTCTCGACGGCGGCGGGGTCGTTCCGCAGGAGTTCCTCCAGGCGCCGCGCATCCGCCTCGCCGGCGGAGCCTGCGAGGTACGCTTCGACAAGAAGGTCGAATTCGTCGTTCATCGACCCGCCTCCGAGGCCTGCGTGAGGCGTCGGTCGACGCACTCGCGCAGCGAACGCCGGACCCGGACGAGCGCCATCTGGATCGCCCCCACGTTCCGGCGGATCCGGGCCGCGAGGTCTTCCAGCGGGAGGCCGTCCCGGTATCGCAGCCCGACCATCTCGCGGAGGTGCTCGGGGAGCGCGTCGATGCAGCGATGCAGGGCGCTGCGCCGCTCGGCCAGGAGCTCGGACTCGCCGAGCGCCGTGCGGCCGACGACGTCCAGGATGTCCAGGTCCAGCACCGCTTCGCGACGGCCCCGCCGTCCGCGCCAGTCGATCACCTTGTGCCGCGCGATCCCCAGGGCCCACGCGCTGAAGGAACGCTTCTCGTCGAAGCGGTCGAAGCCTTCCCAGAGAGCGACCGAGACTTCCTGGAGGAGATCCTCGGCCTCGTGGGGATTGCCGGTGGCGGCCAGCAGGTACCCGGTCAGCAGCCGCTCGCTACCGACGAAATGCTGCAGGAAGCGTCGATGATCCATGCGTTGTCGTTTCCGACCTGTAAGCTATTCGGGGAGCGCCGGAAAAGACAACACGATTTCCGCCTCCGGCTCAGATGATCTCGGACTTCTCCGCGAGCCAGCGCCACTCGGCGACCTTGGCCCAGGGCCGGTAGAAGCCCAGCGTGGCGAGCGAGAGGAGCCATCCCAGGAGCCAGCGGCCGAAGTAGGGGGTGAACTCCGTGGTCAGGCGCAGCCCGCGCATCTGGCCGTTCTTGTCGGGCACGCGGACGTTCTCGTGCTCCCACTTCACCCACATCCAGGAGATGACGCCGAGCATGAGCCCGGCGCTGGCGATCGCGAACGGGATCAGCAGCAGGGTCAGGACGAAGCGGCCCAGCACCTCCTCGCCCGCGCCGCGGAAATCCAGCTTGATGTCGCTGCGGCCGCTGAGGTTGCAGTTGCGGAAGAAGGAGCGGCGGTAGCGCGCGTAGAGCCAGGGCAGCCCGAGCCCCGCCGTGAGCCCCAGGACGACGGCGGTCAGGAGGATGTTGAGGAGGATGCCGCCGACGCCCAGGCCGACTTCGACCGGCTTGTCGTAGAGCGCCATGTGGCTCCAGCGGTAGCGGCGGACGAAGTTGCCCACGATGAAGACGGCCACGAGCAGGCCGCCCGCGGCGCCCCACAGGTACGGCCACGTCACGTTGAGCGGACGCACGCCCAGCTCGCAGACGTACCAGGTGACTTTGCCGAACGGCGAGCCGGCGACGGCGTACACGATCGCGACCAGGCAGGCCGCCGCGAGCAGCGCGCGCAGCGCGAGGATCGGCAGGAGGCCGGCGGCGGAGGGTGGGTCGAGCCGGACTTTCGGGGGCTCGGGCTCGCTCGCGGCGAGGGTGCCCTTGCGGACCCGGATCGCGGTGCTCTTGCCGCAGTCGAAGCACTTCGTGCCCGCGACGATCCACGCGTTGCAGCCGACGCAGTGGCCGAGGCTGGAGCTGCAGACGGTGCACTTGACGGCGGATTCGGCGATGCGACTGCCGCAGGAAGGGCAGTCCTTGAGCGTCTCAACCCCCATCCGGCCCTCCTCGTCGGAGACGGCCCTGACGCTCCGGGTCGCGTCGATCGACGCGATCCGAAGAATCAGGCGCGTCGAGCCCCTTACCCCGCTCCTGTCAGGATTCTATCCCGGCGCGCGCGCCGAAAACAGCGCGAGCGCGCCGGGGCCGCGGCCGCGCGGCGGCGGAGGGCCCGCCGGAATGAAAATGTGAGTCGACGCGCCCGCTACTCGTCGCGCTGCATCTCGTGCCCGCAGCTGCAGCGGGGCACGTCGAAGCCCGAGCCGGGCTTCTCGCCATGGGTCACCTGGATCTGGCAGCCGCAATGCAGGCAGCGCCACCGTTCACCGCGCCTCATCCCCATCGCACTACTCCTGTGCTCGACCCGCTCCGTCCCGATCCCATGTGTGGTTGAGCCGTCGGTCGGGCGCGCGTGACGCGGGTGCCGTTTTATTTTGATCATGACGGCCGACCCCATCGTACAGTGAGGTATGAAATTCGGCTTCTGGCACGGCGTCCTTGCCGGATCCGCGGCGACCGCGATCCTGGCGGCGGCGCTCGCCGCGCGTCGAGAGCCGCCGACCCTGCCGGCCCCCCGGCCGCACCCGGCCCCTGCGGCGTCCGCCGCGGCCGACGCGATTCCCGCGGCGGAGGCGGCGACGCCCCGACCGGCCGCCCCCGATTCCCCGAAGACGGTCCCGCGGGCGCAAGCGAGGCCGGAGACCCCGGCGGCGCCGACGGATCCCGCGTCGCTGGCCAGGAGCGTCGGCACGCTCCGCGTCCTCCCCACGCTGCGGATGGAGGCGGAGCTCCCGCCGGCGGTGGTCGAGTGGCTCGACCTCAGCCCGACGCAGCAGGATGAGCTCAACCGGAATTTCCTCGAGGACGGCCGGAGGATCTACGCCTTGCTGCGCCGGCTCGCCGCGCGCGACTTCCCCGGCGTGACGATCCCGACCGAGGACAGCTACCGGGTCCCGGCCACCCTCTGGGAGAGGGCGACGTCCGACGCGACCTTGGCGCCGCTGTGGGACAAGGGCGTCGACGAGATGCTCGCGATCCGCCGGGAGACTTTGGCGAAGACGGCCGCCCTGCTCCGCCCCGCTCAGCAGGACCGGCTGGAGCGCCTGCTCGGCAACTTCTTCAGCTTCGAGGGCGCCTTCACCTTCAGCCGCTAGGCGACGACGAGCGGCTTCTCCTCGATCCCCGCGCGGCCGGACTTGTCGAAGGGCCGCGGCATCGGCTGGGCGGCGCCGTTCTCGTCGATCGTGCGGCAGCGGAACACGTACTTCCCCGCGGGAAGGCCCGGCAGCCGCGCCTTCCAGTGGGCTTTCGTGAGCGGCATCGGCCAGCGCTGCGGGCGGCCGCTCCGCGGGTCGAGGCCGAAGGTCGACTCCGGCAGCCGGCCCTCCGGGAAGTCCCCGCCCCAGGAGGCCGGCGCGGGCAGGATCTCCGCGTCCTTCCACGGGGCATTCGTGAAATAGGGATCGTCGGCGGGCCACGGCTCGCCGGCGGGCGCCGTCCAGACCTGGACCCTGGCGAGCCCGGAAATCCCGACCTGCGCGAGCCCCGTCACGGGGATCGCCTCGCCCGCCTTCGCCTCCTTGGGCAGCGAGATCGTGCGCGCGTAGGTCTTGAGCGGGCTGTCCAGGTCGTTGTTCCCGTCGGCGTAGGTGTCGTTGGCGTGCGGGAGATTCGTGAGCACGACGTGCGAGAGCCACTTCACCGACTTGAAGCCGTACGTCTCGGGCACGACGATCCGTACCGGCCCGCCGCGCTCGGGCGTGAGGAACTTCCCGTTGAGCTTGAAGCAGAGGATCACGGGCGGCAGGCCCGGCGGATCCTCGAGCACCCGGTTCACGGAGAGCGAGCTGCGGAAGATCTGCTTGGGATCGTCGTTGTGGTACCCGTAGTAGAAGACCCTCCGCAGGTCCTCCTGGGGCGCGCTGAGCCAGACCACGTCGCGCAGCGGGACGCCCTCCCAGAGTCCCATGCCGAGCGGGCGGCCGATGTTGTTGCAGGTCATCACCTTCAGGAAACCCGCGGTCCGCTTCGCCGCGAGCTTCATCAGGCCGTCCCAGTCGAGCGCCGTCCCCTTCGCCTTCGTGAGCGGATTCCGGAGGACCGCCGGGTGCTCCGGGTCGGGCAGCACCTCGAGCTTCCAGGTCTCGCGGCTGAGCCCGACCTGGACCAGTTTCTCGGGAGGCAGCTTGTGGGGAAGCGGATTGCCGCGGGAGACGTCGCGGAACTTTTCCTGTGGCGTGAGGTACGGATCGAAGTCCGGCGACGCCTGGGGTTCCTGGCTCGCGAGCAGGTCCGGCCCGGCGCCCAACGCCGCCGCGCCGGCGGCTCCAAGGCGCAGGAAGGATCGCCGCGAGCAGGAGTCGGTCATGAGGCCCCCGAGATCATCTGACCTAGATTACCTCTCGGGGGAAAGACGAATAGCGAATCGCAATTCGCGGCCGCTCTCCGAGCCGGTGTTCCTGGTTCCGGGTTCGGTGTTCGGTCCTAGATGGGGGCCCTCTTGTTCCCGTCCCCGAAGGTCACCGCCTTCACCTTCATGCGATCGAAGATGGACAGGAACAGGTTGCACACCGGCTGCCCCTGCGCCTTGATGAAGCGGCCGCTCGCGATGGTCCCGCCGCCCTTCCCCGCGAGGATCACGGGCAGGTCGTCGTGGTTGTGGCGGTTGGGGTCGGAGAGCGCGCCGCCGTAGACGATCATCGAGTTGTCCAGGATCGTGCCGCGCTCCTCCTTGACCGACTGGAGCTTCTCGAGGAATCCGGCGAAGAGCTCGATGTACCACTTGTCGATCTTCTTGAGCTGATCGAGCTTGGCCTTGTCGCCCTGGTGGTGGGAGATCGTGTGGTGGCCTTGCGAGACGCCCAGCGAAGGGAAGTTCCGGTTGCTGCCGGAGTTCGCCAGCATGAACGTGGCGACGCGGGTCGAGTCGGTCTGGAAGGCCGCCGCCAGGATGTCGCAGAGCAGCTTGATGTGCTCGCCGTGGTCGGCCGGCTGGCCCGAGGGCACGTCGATGGCGGGGGGCGGCGACGCGGCCATCTTCTCGGCGCCCTGGACCTGCTTCTCGATCGCGCGGACGCCCTCGAGATACTCGTCGAGCTTCTGCTGGTCGCTCACGCCGAGGCGGCCGCGGAGCCGCTTCGAGTCTTCGTTCACCATGTCGAGGATCGAGCGGGTGTAGGACGCCTCGCGGGCGATCTCCGCCTCCGAGGCACGCGCCTTCGGATCGCCGAAGAGCCGGATGAACAGGTTGCGCGGGTTGGTCTCCTTGGCGTTGGGCTGCGACGCCGTCCGCCACGAGATATTGGAGGAGTACGCGCAGCTGTACCCCGAGTCGCAGCTGCCCGACTGGGCGCCGCCGTCGGTGCCCAGTTCGAGCGAGGGGAAGCGGGTCTCGCCACCGATCTGCTGGGCGATCAACTGGTCGGCCGAGACGCCGACCTGGATGTCCTTGCCGTCGGTCTTCTTCGGATGCATCCCCGTAAGGAACGTGCCGCCGTCGCGGGCGTGGTCGCCGGCGCCGTCGCCGAGCCCTTCCGCATTCTTGTGCTGCAGGCCGGTGATGTGAAGGATCGAGCCCGCGAGCTTCTTCAGGGGCTCGAGGGTCTCGGGGAGGCCGGGCGTCTTGGGCTGGCGCCAGGCTTCCATGTTCGCGCCGACGGGCGTGTAGAAGAAGGCGGCCCGGATGGGCGCCTTCGCGGCCGGCGCGGCCAGAAGGGTCCGCGGGAACATCGCCTCGAGGAACGGAAGGCCGATCGCGGCGCCCGTGCCGCGCAGCATCGTCCGCCGGGACATCTGCAGCTGTCTCATCTCTTCCCTCGATCCTTCTGGCGATACAGGAACGGGTAGCTCTTGACGATTTCGACCATCAGGGTGGTCATGGAGTAGTCGTTCTTGGCGCACGCGTCGGCGATCGTCTTCACCACCGCCCCGTCGTAATACTCTACCCCGCGGCCCAGCGCGAAGGTGAGCATCTTCTCGGCGAAGCCCTCGACGAACTCGCCCTTCTTGTTCCACAGCATCTTCTTGAGCTCGAGGACGCCGTTGACCTTGGAGCCGTCGGGGAACTCCGCCGCGGTGTCGATCGGCTTCCCCTGGTCCTGATCGCGCCAGGCCCCGACGGCGTCGTAGTTCTCGAGCGCGAAGCCGATCGGGTCCATGCGCTTGTGGCAGGAGGCGCAGTTGGGGTCGGTCCGGTGCTTCTCCATGCGCTGCCGCAGCGGAAGCTTCAGGGCTTCCGGGTCGTCCTTCAGGTTCGCCGCGTCGGGGATCGGCGGCGGAGGCGGCGACGCCATGATGGTCTCGAGCACCCATTTGCCGCGCTTCACGAGGCTCGTGCGGTCGGGGTCCGAGGTCGCCGCCAGCACGGCCCCCATGGTCACGACGCCGCCGCGCCGCGGATCCGTGAGCTTCACCTTCTGGAAGCCGGAACCACCCGGGCTCGGAAGCCCGTAATGGCGCGCCAGGCGGTCGTTCAGGAAGGTGAAGTTGACGTCGACGAAGACGAGGATGGTGAAGTCCTGCGTCATCACCTCGTGGAAGAAGAGGACCGCCTCCTGGATCATGTCTTTCTTGAGCTGGGTGTCCATGCCCGGGAACTTGGCCGAGTCGAAACGCATGTCCTCGAGGCGCCGGATCTGGAGCCATTGGGGCGCGAAGTTTTCCGCCATCGAGATGGACTTGGGGTCCTCGATCATGCGGCGGGTCTGGGCGTCGAGGACCTTCGGATCGAGCAGCTTGCCGGACTTGGCGGCGTCGAACAACTCGTCGTCGGGCATGCTGCTCCAGAGGAAGTACGACATCCGGTTGGCCACCTCGTACGCGCCCAGCGGATAGGTGTCGGCGCCCTGCTCGGCCTCCACGCGGAAGAGGAAATAGGGCGAGATCAGCAGGCCGCGGATGGGCAGCTTCATCGCCTTCTCGAAATCGCCGCCCTCCAGCTTTTCGCCCGCGTCGTAGAGCTTGAGCAGCCGCTCAACCTCGTCGGCCTGCGGCGGGCGCCGGAACGCGCGGAACGCGAGCTTGGTGAGGACCTCCTTGGCGACGTCGCGGTTCGTCTTCGGCTTGGCGCCCGCGGCGGCCTCCCCGGCGCCGGGCTTGGCGATGAAGATGAGCTTGTCCTTGTCCTTCCCGGCCACCGCCTGGTCGGCGATCTTCCTCGCGGCTGCGACGTACTTCTCCAGCAGGAGCGGCGACATCGTCAGGACGTCGCCGATGTTGTCGAAGCCGTAGCCGACGTCGTCGTGCGGGAAGTCGCCGACCGGGTTGAAGTCGACGCCGAGCAGGTCGCGGACGGTGTTGCGGTACTCGGTGCGGTTGAGACGGCGGCAGGTGACGCGCCCCGCGGTCTTGGGCGCGTTGAGGTCGACCCGGTTGAGCGCCGTCTCGACGTACTTCACGAGCGCGTCGCGCTCGTCCTGGGTCGGCTGGGGCTGGAAGTCGTCGGGCGGCATCTCCTTCGTGCGGAGCTTATTGAGCAGTTCCTTCCAGATCTTGCGGTTGCCGCGGATGGAGGACTCGCCGCTGGCGGTCGTGAGGTTGAGGTCCGCCTTGGGCTTGGCGGCGGAGCCGTGGCACTTGAAGCAGTACTTGGAGAGGAGCGGCTGGATCTTGGTGGCGAAGGGGTCCTGGGCGGCGGCCTGGGGATGGACCGGCGTGGCCCCGAGCGCGCCGAGGATCAGCGCGACGAAGACGCCGGTGATGGTGAGACGAAGCTGCGACACCAAACCCGCTCCAGATTCAAAATTGGCTCGCCCACTACTTATGTATGCGCAACGACGGGACTGAGTTTTATTATCCGCCGATTCCAGGCCCCGTCCCTTCTAACCCCAGTCCGCCCTCCCATAACGCTCTCGGAGAATTGGCCACAGAGCCCTCCGAGCCCACAGAGGTCTATCTCTGAGGGCTCCGTGGGCTCAGTGGCCAATATTCTGGAAGGTCTTGGGGAGAGGGAGGTCTAGCCCGCGCTGCTCTTGCCGCGCCGCGGCGAGATCATGCGGCCGACGCCCTCGATGAGGCGGCGACGGGTGTTGGAGCTGACCATTTCCTTGGCCTCGAGGACCGGGACCCAGCGCTGCTCGAGGATCTCCTCGCTGGCCCCCACGAGCTTGCCGCGGGCCTTCGCGGCGTAGACGCGGGCGACCGTGCCGTCCTCGCGGCGGTACTTGCCGGTCATCTGGAGGATCTCCGCCGTGAGGCCGGTTTCCTCCTTCACTTCGCGGAGGACGGCTTCAATCGGGGTTTCCCCCGACTCCAGGCGTCCGCCGGGGAGCTGCCAGTTGTGCTTGTCGCGGGCTTTGACGAGGAGAACCTGGTTGGAGTGAAGGATGATCGCGAAGGCGGAGTCGCGCAAATCCATGTTCCCCCTCAGCTGCACCCATTATGTCACATAGACGATGGGACGGAAGGAAAATGTGGATTGCGCGGGCTACTTTCCGCCGGGCATCAGCACGAGCGTGCCGAAGTTGTTCAGCTGCGTGCGCGTCTGCGGACCGCCGGACCACCAGTCCTCGTGGTGGAAGCCGCCGAAGTTGCCCTTCCCCTTCTCCTTCTCGTCGAGGTCTCCGACCGCCAGGTTCAGCCCGAGCCGCGTCTCGCCCAGCGAGGGGCTCCAGAAGACGCCCGGCTTCACCTCGAGGCAGGGGTTCGGCCGGATCATCCACTCGATGACGTAGCCCTTCCCGCCCGGCAGCGGCTTTGCCGCCGCCTTCATGGCGCCCGACAGGATCCACGCCTGGTAGGTGTCCCAGGCCTTCGGGTCCGAGCGCGGCTCGCCTTCGAGGAGCCCGCCGACCCCGACGCCGCCCAGGCGCGACTTCGTCAGGTTGCAGACCATCTGCCAGCTCGTCCCGTCGCCCTTCGCGTTCAGGCGGTCCGGCTCGTCGCCCGTCGGGCGTGCGTTGATCAGGACCTCGACCTCGTCGCCGAACCAGGGGAAGCCCTCTCGGGTCAGCTCGTGGGCCTTCGCGTTCTCGGCGGGCAGCCAGCGCGGCGTGTCGATGCCGTAGAGGACGTCGTCGATGATCCGGAAGGCGAAGTAGAGGTTCTCGCCGTCGTGCTTCACCCAGCCCTGCAGGGCGAGGTCGGCGTCGTCGGTCGTGGGCGTGAAGGTTGCGACCCAGCCGCGGCCGCCGCGGAAGGTCGTCGCGTCGTCCCATTCGCCGGGCGAGATCACGCCGTCGAGCGTCGGCGTCGACCCGCGCCACGCGCGCATCACCGGCTTGGGGCCCGAGCGGTCGTCGCGTTCCGGCGTCGGCGCACACGCCGAGAGGAGCAGCAGCATGCCGAGGACAGGTCTCACGCGGCCCTATTCTCCATTCTTGTTCTCGATTCTCTTTAAAAAAAGAAAACCCCCGGCCGCGAGGCCGGGGGTTTTCGAGGAAACCCGGTTTAGTAGACGAACAGCATCTCCCGGTACTTCGGCAGCGGCCAGAGCTGGTCGTCGACGAGCAGCTCGAGGGCGTCCGCCGCCTCGCGCACCTTGCCCATCGCCGCGACGACGCCGTCGCGCATGTGCTTGGCGTGCTTGGTGTGGTCCCCGTTGGAGCTGTCCTCGGCGCGCTCCTTGTCGAGCTCCTCGACGGCCTCCTGGAGGCTCTCCGTGAGCTCGGCCACTTCCTTCAGGACGGACTCGACGGCCTTCGTCGACGCGCCCTTCGAGGCGGCCTTCGTCGCGTTGATCGTCTCCGCCAGCTGGTGCTGGTACTTGAGCGCCGCCGGCAGGATCTGCTGGCGCGCAATGTTCGAGGTCGTCAGGGCCTCGATGTTGATCGTCTTGATGTAGTTCTCCAGCATGATGGTCAGGCGGCTGGAGACCTCCTCCTCGGAGAGCACGGCGTACTCGCCGAGCAGCTTCACGACGTCCTTGTCCTTCAGGACCTGGACCGCGTCCACCGTATTCTTCAGGTTCGGCAGACCGCGCTTGGCCGCTTCGTCATGCCACTCCTTGGTGTAGTTGTCGCCGTTCCAGATGACCTTCAGGTTGGCCGCAAGGGTCTCCTTCACGACCGCGTTGATCGCGGCGTGGAGGTCCTTTCCGCCCTTGAGCTTCTTCTCCAGCTCGGTGGCGACGTAGTCCAGCGACTCGGCGACGGCGGTGTTGAGGAACGTGTTGGGCCGGCCGATCGCCTGGCTACCGCCCACCGCGCGGAACTCGAACTTGTTGCCCGTGAAGGCGAACGGCGAGGTGCGGTTGCGGTCCGAGGCGTCGCGGGGCAGCGTGGGCAGCGTGGAGACGCCGATGTCGAGCGTCCCGCCGACGCGGCTCTTGCCCTTGGCGCCCTTCACGATGGCGTCCACGACGTCCTGGAGCTTCTCGCCCAGGTAGACCGAGATGATCGCGGGAGGCGCTTCGTTCGCGCCCAGGCGGTGGTCGTTGCCCGAGTGCGCGATGCCGACGCGGAGCAGCTTGCCCCACTCGTTGACCGCGCGGACCACGACGGCCAGGAAGACCAGGAACTGCGCGTTCTCCTCGGGGGTGTGGCCGGGCTCGAGGAGGTTTTCGCCCTTGTCCGTGGCCATCGACCAGTTGTTGTGCTTGCCCGAGCCGTTCACGCCGGCGAAGGGCTTCTCATGGAAGAGCGCCTGCAGGCCGTGCTTGTTGGCGACCTGGCGGAACATCTCCATGACAACCATGTTGTGGTCGCTGGCGACCTGCGAGGTCTCGAAGATCGGAGCCACTTCGAACTGCGCGGGCGCGACCTCGTTATGGCGCGTCTTCAGGGGGATGCCGAGCTTGTAGCACTCGATCTCGACCTCGTTCATGAACGCGAGGATGCGGGGACGGATCGAGCCGAAGTAGTGGTCTTCCATCTCCTGGCCCTTCGGGGGTTTCGCGCCGAAGAGCGTGCGACCCGCCGCGATGAGGTCGGGGCGCTGCAGGTAGAAGTTCCGGTCGATCAGGAAGTACTCCTGCTCGGGGCCGACCGTCGAGTGGACGCGGTTGACCTCCTTGCCGAGGATCTTGAGGAGCCGCACCGCCTGCTTCGACAGCGCGTCGATGGAGCGGAGCAGCGGGGTCTTCTCGTCGAGCGCTTCGCCCTTCCAGCCGCAGAACGCGGTGGGGATGACGAGCGTCTTGCCGTTCACGCTCTCCAGGATGAACGCGGGGCTCGTGGGGTCCCACGCGGTGTAGCCGCGCGCTTCAAAGGTGGCCCGGAGGCCGCCCGAGGGGAAGCTGGAGGCATCCGGCTCGCCCTGGATGAGCACCTTGCCCGAGAACTCGTTGATGGCCGTGCCGTCCGAGGTGTAGCTGATGAAGGCGTCGTGCTTCTCGGCGGTCGAGCCCGTCATCGGCTGGAACTGGTGGGTGTAGTGGGTGGCGCCCTTCGCGACGGCCCACTCCTTCATCGCGCTCGCGATGGCGTCCGCGTTCGCGCTATCGAGCTTCTCGCCCTTCTCGATGGTCTTCTGAAGCGAGGCGAAGACGTTCTTCGGAAGGACCTTCCGCATGAGCGCCATGTTGAAGACGTTCTCGCCATAAAGCTCGGCAATCGACGTCTTCGTCGGGTCGATCGCGGACTTCACGGGTTGCGTCGCGGCGATCGACTTGATCGCCTCCTGACGCGAGTTACGGGCAACCATCAGCATATTTCCTCCAAGTTACTCAAAATCCCCCAGCATTCAGTGCGACATGATACTGATTGGCGGTTCCACTTCAATCAAAACTCCCTTGGCCCCACCCCCCATGCTCCCGGTACCCCGGCCGGAAGACATGATCCACACAACCCGAAACCTGAAGCGTCTCCGCATCGGTCCACCGGAAAAAGCAACTGCCGTGCCAGCCCGCAAGGCCCAAAATCGGGGAGAAGTAGCGTTGAAAGGTACCGCCCGGTAGGAAGTGCGCTAAAAAATTACCTGGGGGAAGCGAGCATCCCTGCTTCCGGACTAGGGGGTTTCCCTCAGCCGGCGCCGGTAGGCCGCCGGGGTCAGGCCGGTCTCCTTGCGGAAGACGGCGCTCAAGTAGGCCGGCTGGTGGAAGCCCAGGCGGTCGCTGATGCGCGCCAGCGGCAGCTCGGTGGACGCCAGCAGGCTCTTCGCCCGCTCCAGTCGCAGCCGCTGGATCTCCTGCTTCGGCGTCCGCCCCAGCCTCCGCCGGAAGCGGTGCTCGAGCGCCCGCCGCGAGAGCGGCACCTCGCGGAGCACGTCCTCCACCGAAATGCCCTCGAACGCATGCCTCCGTATATAGTGGATCGCCTTGGCGACGTCGGCGTCGTCGATCGCCAGGATGTCGCTGGACTGCCGCGTCGACACCCCCAGCGGCGGCACCAGCAGCGGCCGCCCCGCCGCGCCGCGTCGCGCCATCAGGCGGTCCAGCAGCCCCGCCGCCTCGTAGCCCACGCGCTCCGGGTTGAACGTGACGCTCGAGAGCGGCGGGTCCGAGAGTTCGCAGAGCTCCGCGTCGTCGTCGGCCCCCACGACCGCGACCTCCTCCGGCACCGCCCGGCCCGCCCGACGGCAGGCGTCGAGCGCCCGCAGCCCGTGGATGTCGTTCGCGGCCACGAGCCCCAGCGGCCGCGGCAGCCCCAGGATCCAGCGCTTGAGCCGCTCCTGCGACGCCTCCCACTTGCCCCCCGAGGGGTGGACCGCAACGGACGTCGTGACCGAGCGTACGCCGTCCAGGCGCAGCTCCGACCAGCGCTCGCCCCGGACTCCGTAGTACGCGAGATGCCGGAACCCGCGGTCCACCAGGTGCTGCGCCGCCATTCGTCCGACCGCGAAATTGTCGTTGAGGATCATCGGCAGGCGCAGGCGGTCCTCCGCGCGGTCGTAGAGCCCCACCGTCGGGATCCCCGAGCGCACGATCCGCGGGTCGTCGCTGCGCGTGATGATGCCGTCGCCGTCCCACTCGCGGATCCAGTCCGGCAGCGCCGCGCCCAGCTCGCGCTGCTCCAGGAAGATCGACCAGGGGCCGTGCTCGCGGAGCCAGCGGGCGATCCCGCGGAGGACGCCGCGGCCGTACTCGATCGACGATTCGATGATGAGCGCGACGTGCGGCCGGGAGCGGCGTTTGGCGGCCATGTAAAAAAGAGGGCGAAAAGCCCCTCCGGAAGGCGATTCTATCCTGAACGGATGTCAAAAAACGATAGTTTTTTTCGCAAAAGAGTATTCTCCGGCGGGCCCGGCGGGGGGTATCGTTAGGTCGCTTCACGAAGAAAGGAAAGCGATGGACCTTCGCGCGGAGAAGTGGACGGACCGGGAGGCTCGGGCGCTGGCCCGAACCCTCGCCGGGGCGACGGGCTGGGGGCGCGTCTACGCGGACGGCGCCGTCACCCTGGGCAACACCTGGATCGTGGCCGGCCGCAACGGCCTCGACCGGAAGATCGCGATCGGCTATTCGGGCAAGCGTCCCCGCTGGACGCAGGGCCTGAAGGGCGCCGAGAAGGCGATCGACGGCTCGACCGTGCTGCTCCTCGATGCCGACCACGCCACGCTCGTGGCCCTCCGCGAAGCGCTTCCGTTCCTGCAGCCGCGGCCCACGGGCAAGACGCCCTCGTTCGGCTTCGGCGACCGCACCGGGATGGCGACCCCGGGCCACCTGCTCGCCCTCGAGGGCAGCGGCTTCTTCCCCAACCTCGCCCAGCAGTCGATCCGCGAGATGACCCGCACCAAGCGGGCCCCCGCCGAGGTCCTCGATGCCGCCGTCTTCGGCGCGCTCCAGTCGGGCCACGTCGCGGGCTTCGGCGCCGACGCCGACCACCTGAAGACCCTCGACGACGTCGACCGCTGCGCCGAGGCGGGCTTCGTCAGCTTCACCCTCGACGCCATCGAGAAGGTCATCGACGCCGCGCCCCGGATGAACGACGCGGATCTCGAGCAGGCCTACCAGAAGATCCTGGCGGAGGTCCCCGCCGCGAAGGGCTGGGAGAAGAAGTACTCCGGCAAGACCTTCACGTTCGAGAAGAAGGTCGCCGTCCGCATGGAGGGCCGCGCCTTCCGCGAGGCCATCGTCAAGTACGGCCGCGCGATCCCCTATTGGATCGAAATGGAAAAGCGCGTCCGCCAGAAGACGAAGGGCCGCGCCTGCGAGATCGAGATCGCCGTCGACGAGACGGGCGCCGTCACGACCGGCGCCGAGCACGTCTTCATCGCCCGCGAGCTCGCCGAGCGGGGCATGACCTTCCAGGGCTTCGCGCCGCGCTTCGTCGGCGAGTTCGAGAAGGGCGTCGACTACAAGGGCGAGCGCCGGGTGCTCGAGGATTCGGTCGTCGAGCACGCCGTCCTGGCCCGCGCCCACGGCGGTTACAAGATCTCCGTCCACTCCGGAAGCGACAAGTTCTCCATTTACCCCATGATCGCCAAGGCGACCGAGGGCTGCTTCCACCTCAAGACCGCCGGCACCAGCTGGATGGAGGCCGTCCGGGTCATCGCCCGCAAGGACCCCGCCCTCTTCCGCGAGATGTGCGACTTCGTCCGCGGCCAGTTCGCCAAGGACCGCGCGAGCTATCACATCTCCGGCGACCCCACGAAGGTCCCGGCGCCCGGCACCCTGAAGGACGCCGACCTCGAGCGCGTCTACGTCGACGAGGACGACGGCCGCCAGATCATGCACGTGACCTACGGCTCCGCCTTCACGGCGCAGGACGACGCGGGCAAGTGGCTCTTCCGCGACCGCATCTTCGCCACCCTGGCGAAGGAGGAAGACCTCTACACGGCCTGTCTGCAGAAGCACCTGGGCCGCCACGTGAAGGGACTCAAGATCAAGAAAGCCGCCGCGAAGAAGCGCGCCACGGTGAAAGCATGAAGGCGATCCGTCTCGAGAAGCCCGGCCACTACGCGCAGGTCCAGATCGACGAGCCGCAGAAGCCCGCCGCCGGCGAGGCCCTCGTGCGCGTGCTCCGCGTCGGGATCTGCGGTACCGACGTTTCCGGCTTCCTGGGCAAGATGCCCTTCTATAGTTATCCGCGCATCCCCGGCCACGAGCTGGGCGTCGAAGTTCTCGAGACCGGACCCGGCGTCGCGAACGTCAAGCCCGGCCAGCGCTGCGCAGTCGAGCCCTACCTGAACTGCCAGGAGTGCCGCGCCTGCCGGGCCGGCCGCGGCAACTGCTGCGAGAGCCTCAAGGTCCTGGGGGTCATGACCGACGGCGGCCTCCGCCCCCGCTTTGTGCTCCCCGCCCGCAAGCTGCACCCCTCCGGAGACCTCCCGCCCGAGGCGCTCCCGCTCGTCGAGACCCTGGGCATCGGCTACCACGCGGTCGAGCGCGGCGCCCCCCAGAAGGGCGAGGACGTCCTCGTCGTCGGCGCGGGTCCGATCGGCCTCGCCGCCATGCAGTTCGCGAAGGTCCGCGGCGCGCGCCTCACGGTCCTCGACGTGAACCCCCGCCGCCTCGAGTTCGCGAAGCAGGAGATGTCGGTCGACGCGACCGTCGTGGTCGACGGCACGGAGAAGCAGAAGCTCGACGGCGCCTTCCCGGTGGTCATCGACGCCACGGGCCACGCCGGCTCGATGGGCCAGGCTTTTCACTTCGTGGCCCCCACGGGCCGCCTGGTCTTCGTCGGCATCACGCCCGAGAACGTCTCCTTCCCCGACCCGCTCTTCCACCGTCGGGAGATGACGGTCTTCGCGTCCCGGAACTCGCTGCCGCCGGACTTCGACGCGATCATCACGCTCATGCAGGACGGCAAGATCAACACGCGGCCCTGGGTCACGCACCGGACGACCTTCGAGCGCTACATCGCCGACTTCCCCGAGGTGACGAAGCCGGAAGCGGGCATGATCAAGCTGATGGTCGAGGTCACGGAATGAACCCGACCTCCATCGCCTGCAGCATCGTCCCCGAGGCGAAGGGCGGCCCCTTCGTCCTCTGGGACCCCCTGCCGGTCGCCTGCCGCAAGGCGAAGGAGCTCGGCTACGACGCGATCGAACTTTTCGCGCCCTCCGCGGAGGGGCTGGGCGACCTGGAGAAGTGCCTGAAGGACCACGGTCTCAAGCTCGCCGCGATGGGCACCGGCGCGGGCGCGGTGCTGCGCAAGCTGACCCTGACGAGCCCCGACGCAGAGGTCCGCCGCGCGGGCCGCGAGTTCGTGAACTCGGTCATCGACTTCGCCGGCCGCTTCGGCGCGCCCGCGATCCTCGGCTCCATGCAAGGACGCTGGGGCGGCGGCCTCGAGAAGCCGACCGCGCTCGGCTACCTCCGTTCCGCGCTCGAGGAGTTCGGCGAGCGGGCGAAGAAGGCGGGCACGACCTTCCTGCTGGAGCCGCTCAACCGCTACGAAGGGAACGTGGTCAACACGATCGGCGACGCCGCCGAGATGATCCACTCGCTCTCGACCCGCAACGTCACGATCCTGGCCGACCTCTTCCACATGAACATCGAGGAGCAGGACATCTGCGGCGCTCTGCGCGGCGGGGCGGGGCTGATCACGCACGTGCAGCTGGCCGACTCCAATCGCCGCCCCGCCGGCCACGGCCACACGGACTTCCGCGCGGTCGCCGCGACGCTCGTGTCGATCGGCTACAAGGGTTACCTGTCCGCCGAGGCGCTGCCCTGGCCCGACCCGGACGCCGCGGCACGCCTCGCCATGGACGGCATCCGCAAATTTTTCGGATAAGAGCATGCTGAACCACGGACTGATCCACCCCAAGATCCTCGAAGTGCTCGGCCGCGCCGGCCACCACGCCAAGGTGCTGATCGCCGACGGCAACTACCCGGCGTCGTCGACGCTCGGGCCCAACGCCGAACAGGTGAGCCTCAACCTCGCCCCCGGCGTCGTCACCTGCACCCAGGTCCTCGAGGCGCTGGTCACCGCGATGCCCATCGAGGCGGCCCACACGATGGGCTACGAGAAGACCGGCCCGTATGCCCTGAAGGAGGATCCCCCGGTCTGGGCGGAGTACCGCGCAGTCTTCAAGAAGGCCAAGCTCGACGTGAAGCTGCAGCCGATCGAGAAATGGGAGTTCTACAAGGCGGTCGCGACGCCCGACCACGTGCTGACGATTCAGACGGCCGACCAGCAGCGCTTCGCGAACCTGCTGCTCGTCATGGGCGTCCGAATGTAATCCAGACATGGAGCTCTGATGCAGAAGAGAAAACTGGGAAAGACGGACCTGGAGCTGCCGATCCTGAGCTTCGGCGCCTCCTCGCTCGGGGCCGAATTCCGCGGCATCGACATCAACGAGGCCATGAAGGCCGTCCGCGTCGCCCTCGACTGCGGCATGACCTTCATCGACACGTCGCCGTTCTACGGCCGCGGCATGTCCGAGGTCCTGCTCGGCGTGGCACTGGAGGGCGTGCCGCGGGACTCCTACATCCTGGGCTCCAAGCTCGGCCGCTACGACGTGGGGCACTTCGACTTCTCGGCGAAGCGCGTCGTCGAGAGCGTCGACGTCAGCCTCAAGCGCATGCGCGTCGACCACCTCGACCTCTGCCTCTGCCACGACCTGGAATTCGTCGAGATGAGCCAGATCGTGAACGAGACGCTCCCCGCGCTCCGCAAGATCCAGCAGCAGGGCAAGGTCCGCTATATCGGCGTCTCGGGATACCCCATGAAGATGTTCAAATACATCCTGGCGAATGCGCCGATCGACGTGCTGCTCTCCTACAACCACTACACCCTGCAGAACACGATGCTCGAGGGGCTGCTCCCGCTGGCCACGTCGAAGGGCTGCGGCGTCATGAACGCGGCGCCCTTCTCGGCACGGCTGCTCTCGAACGCCACGCTGCCCAAGTGGCACAAGGCGACGCCCCTCGTCCGCGAGACGGCGACGAAGGCGGCCGAGCATTGCACGAAGCGCGGCAGCGACATCGCCAAGCTGGCCGTCCAGTTCTCCGTGCGCCACCCCGGGATCGCGACGTGCATCGCGGGCTCGGCCAGCCCGGAGCGCGTCGCCCAATGGGCGACCTGGGTCGAGGAGCCGATCGACGAGAAGCTCCTGCAGGAAGTGCAGGAAATCCTGGCGCCCATCCACGACTGGTTCTATATCGAAGGGCGGCCGGAGAACAACGATGACCCGAACGATCGACGCGCACCAGCACTTCTGGCAAAGGGGTAAGTTCAAGGACGCCTGGCTGGACGAGCCGCAGCACAAGCCCATCTCGGGCTCCTTCCTGCCCGAGCACCTGGCGCCCCTGCTCCGCCAGTGCGGCATCGACGGGTCGGTCTTCGTGCAGACCCAGCACGACCTCGGGGAGAACCGCTGGGCGCTCGACCTGGCGAAGAAGAACCCGTTCATCCTGGGCGTCGTCGGCTGGGTCGACCTCGCCTCCCCCGACTGCGAGAAGCAGCTCCTCGAGTTCAAGGCCGACCCGAAGTTCGTCGGGATCCGCCACATCACGCAGGGCGAGCCCGACGACGACTTCATCGTGCGCGACGACGTCGTCCGGGGCCTCAAGGTCCTGGAGAAGCACCGGGTGCCCTTCGATCTGCTCTTCTACGTGAAGCACTTGAAGCACGCGGCGACGCTGGCAAAGCAGCTGCCGGGCCTGCCGATGGTGATCGACCATCTGGCCAAACCGCGCATCAAGGATCACCGGACCGACGGCTGGATCGACCATTTGAAGGCCGCAGCGACGTTCCCCAATGTCCACTGCAAGCTGTCGGGCATGGTGACGGAAGCGGACTGGAAGGGCTGGACCCCGAAGGACCTCACGCCCTACGTCCAGGCGGCCCTCGAGGCCTTCGGGCCCGACCGCTGCATGTTCGGGAGCGACTGGCCCGTCTGCGTCCTGGCGGCGCCCTATCCGAGCGTCGTGGCCGCCCTGCGCGAGGCGCTCGGGCCGATCAGCGACGCGGATCGCGCGAAGATCTTCGGCGGCACGGCCGAGAAGTTCTACGGATTGAAGTGAGTGAATCCGAGTTCGGCGTCCCCATCCCCGGCCGCGTCCTTCCCGGCGAGCAGTGGACCAAGACCGGCTACCGCGACCCCGGCAAACCCTTCGACTGGGACGCGGTGTTCGGACGCAGCGCCTTCCGCGTCGTCGACCTCGGCTGCGGCAACGGCCGCTACCTGATCGGCTCGGCGCTCGCGCGTCCCAACCGCGACCACCTCGGCGTGGACCTGGTCCAGGTCGCCATCGACCACGCCGCCCACCGGGCGAACAAGCGCGGGCTCAAGAACGTCCGCTTCGTCACCGGCGACGCGAACCTCTGGATCTTCGAGCGCCTCGTCCCGGACTCCGTCGACGAGCTGCACATCTACCACCCGCAGCCCTACTATGAAGTAGCCGAGATCCAGCAGCGCCTGCTGACGCCCGAGTTCCTGGAGCGGAGCTGGAGCGTCCTGCGGCGGGACGGGATCCTCGTGCTGCAGACCGACAACAAGTCCTACTGGAGCTACCTGCTGAAGGCGGTCGCCAAGCATTTCGACCCGGAGATCGTCCCGGGGCCCTGGCCCGACGCGCCGCGGGGCCGGACGCGACGCGAGATCATCGCCCGCCACAAGGGACTTGCGGTCTGGCGGATGGTCGCGCGGCGCCGCGAGGTCCCGCAGGCGATCGAGATCCCGCGTCCCGACTTCGACGCCAACCGCCCCCACTTCCGCAAGCATCCCAAGACCTAGACCCACTTATTGGCCACAGAGCCCTCCGAGCCCACAGAGGCGATTCTTCTCTGAGGGCACCGTGGGCTCTGTGGCTAATCAGCGGAGGTAGGCGCCGCAGGATTCGCGCACGATCAGGCGCGGCGTCAGCAGGATCGAGCGCGGCGGCAGCGCCGGCTCGGCGATCCGCTCGCGCATCGCCTGCAGGGCCGCGACCGCGATCTCCCGGCAGGGCTGCTGCATCGTCGTCAGCTGCACCGGCAGCAGCGTGGCGTAGCGGACGTCGTCGAAGCCCACGACCCGCAGCGAGCGGGGGACGCCGACCTTGAGGCGGACGAGCGACTGCATGAACTGCGCGGCCGTCAGGTCGTTGGTGCAGATCACCGCATCGACGCGGCGCCCCGAGACGACCCGCCGGACGAAGGCAAGGTCGCTGGGATCGCCGACCTGCACGAACGGATCCATCGCGTGGACGCCCTGGGCGGTCAGGGCGCCCAGCGCCCCCGCGATCCGGGACTGCACGGTGGCGGCGGAGAGCGGCCGCGTCACGAAGTTCAGCTTCCGGGCGCCCAGCTTGATTAGATGCTCGGCCAGGAAGTATCCGCCCGCGAAGTTGTCGATGCCGACCAGGTCGTACGGGGTCCGCTGAGGAAACGCCCCGAGGTCGCGGTCGATCAGGATCAGCGGGACGCCCGCGTCCCGGAACTTCTCGACGATCCGCCGGTTGGCGGGGTCGCGGTCCGCCGTGTGCTCGAAGGGGGCGAAGAAGACCCCCGAGACGCCCTTCTCGATGAAGAGGTCCGCCAGCCCCTCGGCCTCCTGGGTGGTCATGTCGGCGTCCGTGCGGGGCCGCGCGTTGCCGCCCCAGAGGATCCCGAAGTCGTGCACGCGCGCGAGGCCGGCCAGCTCGCCGCAGATGATGTCGAAGATCTCGATCTTGCCGAGCCCGGGAACCAGCAGCCCCAGCTGCCGGTTCGCGCTCTCCGGCGACGAGGACCGGGAGGCGCGGACGAAGGTCCCGGAGCCCACGCGCCGGTCGATGAGCCCCTGCTCCTGCAGCTCGCGGAGCGCGCGCCCCACCGTCGGACGCGAGACCTTGAACTTCTGGCAGAGCTGCGCCTCGCTGGGCAGGCGACCGCCCGGGCCGTACTTGCCGTTCGCGATCTCGGTCAGGAGCTCCCGGGAGATCTCCCGGTGCCGCGGTTCGCCCATGAGTCCTCCCTGACAACTTCGCCAGTTGTCATGACAACTATTTGACATCTGGCCTAACTTGTCAAGACAACTTCGTGCCGCACCCCGTTAAGGTGGTCGGAGTCTTCGAAAGGAATGGCGATGAAGAACCGGCTCCTGAGCTCGTCGTGGATTGCGGCCCTGGGCGGGCTGCTCTTCGGCTTCGACACGGCGGTCATCTCCGGCACCACCGACGACCTGCGGCGGGTCTTCGCGCTCGGCGACGGCGCGCTGGGCTTCACGGTCGCGTCGGCGCTGATCGGCACCATCCTGGGCGCGCTCGCGGCGGGCTGGCCGGCCGACCGCTGGGGCCGCCGGCGCACCCTGATGGTCGTCGCGGTTCTCTATCTGGCGTCCGCCCTCGGCTGCGCGTGGCCCTGGGACTGGAGCGCGCTCCTGGTCTTCCGCTTCGTCGGCGGCGTCGGCGTGGGCGTCGCGTCCGTGGTCTGCCCCCTCTACATCGCCGAGATCGCGCCCGCGTCCCGGCGCGGCAAGCTCGTGGCCCTCTCCCAGTTCAACGTGGTCCTGGGCATCCTGCTCGCCTACCTCTCGAACTGGGGGATCGGCGGGGCCGTCGCGGGCGGCGACGCGTGGCGCTGGATGTTCGGCGTCGAGGCGTTCCCGGCCGCCCTCTTCTTCGGCCTCCTCTTCCTCACGCCCGAAAGCCCGAGGTGGCTCGTCTCGCGCGGCCTCATCGACGACGCGCGCCGGGTCCTGGAATCGGTCGGCTCGGCGTCCGCCGGGGACGAGATCGCCGCCGTCCGGGCCTCGCTCGTCGAGGAGTCGGGCGCGGGCTCGGAGTCGCTCTTCTCGCCGCGCTACCGCCGCCCCGTCCTGATGGCCGTCGCGATCGCGGCCTTCAACCAGCTCTCGGGGATCAACGCGATCATCTACTACACGCCGGACCTCTTCCGGATGGCCGGCGTCGACCGCGCGAGCGCCCTGCTCCAGTCCGTCGTGGTGGGCGGGACCAACCTCGCCCTCACGATGGCGGGCGTGGCCCTCATCGACCGCTTCGGGCGGCGCACGCTCATGCTCGTCGGCTCCGTCGGCTACCTGCTGAGCCTGGGCGCGACGGCCTTCTCCTTCTATTCGGGGAAAGGCGGCGCGCTGCTGCTGGCGGGCCTGGTCGTCTTCATCGCGGCCCACGCCTTCGGCCAGGGCGCGGTCATCTGGGTCTTCCTGAGCGAGATCTTCCCCACCCGGGTCCGCGCCAAGGGAACGGCCCTGGGCAGCACCGTCCACTGGATCATGGCGGCCGTCATCTCATGGACCTTCCCCCTGATCGCCGCGCGATCGGGCGGCCACACGTTCACCTTCTACGCCCTCTGCATGGCGGGCCAGCTCGTCTGGGTGCTGGCCGTCATGCCTGAGACGAAGGGCGTCCCCCTCGAAGCCATGGAGCGGGAGTTGTTCGCCGCGGAGCCGCTGCCGGCCCGGCGACCGGTGGTACAGTTACACGAGGATTACCGATGACTAGCCTGCTCCTGCTGTCGCTGCTCGTCGCCGGAGGCGACGACGTCCTGATCGCGAACTTCGAAGGCAACGACTACGGCGCCTGGACCGTGACCGGCAGCGCGTTCGGGCCGGGACCCGCCCGGGGCACGCTCCCGAACCAGATGCCCGTGGACGGCTTCCTGGGCAAGGGGCTGGTCAACTCCTACGCCGGCGGCGACGGGAGCGTCGGCACGCTGACGTCCCCGCCCTTCACCGTCGAGCGGAAGGCGATCAACTTCCTCGTCGGCGGCGGCCGTCACCGCAACGAGACCTGCGTCAACCTGCTCGTCGACGGGAAGGTGGTGCGCAGCGCGACCGGCCGGGACAGCGAGCACCTGGACTGGGAAAGCTGGAACGTCGCCGAGTTCGCCGGTCGGACCGCGCGCATCGAGATCGTCGACCGGCACACGGGCGGCTGGGGCCACATCAACGTCGACGAGATCGTCCAGTCCGACACCCCGAAGGTCGGTCCGCGGACCCGCGACGTCGCGGTCGAGCAGCGCTACCTCCACCTTCCCGTCCGGACGGGCGCGCCCAAGCGCATGGTCCGGCTGACGCTCGACGGCGCCCTGCTGCGCGAGTTTGAGATCGAGCTGGCCGAACGGGACCCGCAGTTCTGGGCCGAGGTCGAGCTGGGGGCCTGGAAGGGAAAGACGCTGCGCCTGGAAGCCTCGGGCCCGCCCGGCATCCAGGAGGCGCTGGACGCCGTCGCTCAGAGCGAGGACCTGAAGGCCGTGGAACCGGTGTACGCCGAGCGCTCCCGTCCGCAGGTCCACTTCACGGCCCGACACGGCTGGCTCAACGACCCGAACGGCCTGGTCTACTACAAGGGCGAGTATCACCTGTATTTCCAGTACAACCCCTACGGCTGGGGCTGGGGGAACATGCACTGGGGCCACGCGGTCAGCAAAGACATGGTCCACTGGGAGCAGTTGCCGATCGCCCTCAGCCCCGCCCGCTACGGAGACTGGAGGTTCTCGGGCAGCGCCGTCGTCGACGCCGCCAACACGTCGGGCTTCAAGACGGGCGACGAGGACGTGCTGGTCCTGGCCCACACGAGCACCGGCCGCGGCGAGTGCATCGCGTACAGCAACGACCGCGGTCGCATGTGGACCGAGTACTCCGGGAACCCCGTCGTGAAACACCAGGGCCGCGATCCCCGGCTCCTCTGGCATGCGCCCACGAAGCAGTGGGTGATGGCGCTCTACCACGAAGACGGCAAAACGCAAAGCATCGCGTTCCACACGTCGCCGGACCTGAAGGCCTGGACCTACCGGAGCCGCATCGACGGCTTCTACGAGTGTCCCGATCTCTTCGAGCTGCCGGTGGACGGCGACACGTCGAAGAGCCGCTGGATTCTGCTGGCGGCGGACGGCCGCTACCTGGTCGGCGCCTTCGACGGGTCGGAGTTCCATCCCGACGGCGGCAAGCACACCCTCTGGCACGGCGCCTTCTACGCCTCACAGACCTTCAGCAACGTCCCGGACGGGCGGCGGATCCAGATCGGTTGGGCCCGCGGTACCGACTTCCCCGGAATGCCCTTCAATCAGCAGATGAACGTCCCCGTCACGCTGGAGTTGAAGAGCGCCGCGGACGGCGTTCGCATGGTCGCGACACCGGTGAAGGAGCTCGAGACGCTGCGCGAGAAGAAGCACGCCTGGAGCGCCCTTTCGCTCAAGCCCGGCGACAATCCGCTCGCCGGCGTGTCCGCGGAGCTGGCGGATGTCCGCGTCGCGTTCCACCCCGGCGGCGCCGAGCGCGTCGTGCTGGACCTCCGCGGCATCCCGCTGACCTTCGACGCGCGGAAGGGAGAGCTGTCGACGAAGGGCGCGACCGTCGCGCTCAAGCCCGTCGGCGGGCTCGTGACCCTCCGGGTCCTCGTGGACCGGGGCTCCGTGGAGATCTTCGCCAACGACGGGGCGCTCGCGATCGCGGTGGCCGCGATCCCCTCGCCCGAACGCCGCTCCTATGCGCTCACGGCCATCGGCGGAGCGGCCGACGTGGACGCTCTCGAGCTCTGGGAGCTTCGCTCGGCCTGGAAGTAGGCTCCTATCGGACGCAGCTGCTGCAGAGCGGCAGCTGCTCTTCGGGCCCGTTCATGTAGATGCCCGACTCGTCCATCAGGCGCCCGTGCTTCACCTTGCACTTGATGATGTCGCCCTTGGAGGCGGCGAGCTTCGGGCAGTCGGGATTGGCGTGCACGATCTTCTCGTGGCCCTTCGCGAGGTAGACGACGTCGTTGTTGAGGTGGGACCAGCGCTTCTCATCCGTGGACGTGGCGGTCTCGCAGGCCGCCAGGCCGAGGACGAGCAGGATTCCGAACGCGAGGGTTCTCATGCTGCGATTCCTCCCTACCGATATCAACCCAGCGGGATGACCCGCTCCACGCGGAACGGGGTCTCGCCGATGCGGGCGATCAGGGCGATCTCCTCCACCTTCACCTGCAGCGGCTTCCAGGCGGCCCGCACGTCCTCCAGGCGCCGCGTCAGCTCGGGCGGGCCGTGGGACTGCCCGAGGCTCAGGTGCGGCGTGAAGCCGCCGGGATAGTTGCCGATGTCGTCGCAGTCCGGGAAGCGCGCCTGCAGCCCCGACTGCAGCGAGCGGAACGCCTCCTCGGGCTCCGGGGCCGCCCACAGCGTGTGGCTGTGGGCGCTGTGCTCGAAGGAGCGGATCTGCGTGAACTCGGCGTCGAAGGGCGGGATCTTGGCGCAGGCTTCGTAGAGCAGCGGCTCGATGGCGTCGAACTGCTCGCGCGGACGAAACGGGTAGAGCAGCGTCACGTGCGGCATCCAGCGCGGCAGGTGCCGGTCGTAGCGCCGCCGGATCGCCTGGATCGGCTCCCAGGCCGAATCCGGCGGGATCCAGACGATCGCGGAGGTCGGGGTTTTCGGTCCGGCGTCTTTCATGATCGAAGCCAAGATGATAGCATAGCCGCCCCGTGAAATTCCTCATCCTCTGTCTCCCGGCCGTTCTTCTCGCCGCATGCGCGGCCGCCCCGCAGGCGCCCGTCCTGGAGGACCTCTCGCTGCGGGAGAAGTGGGTCTACTACCCGCTCGACCTGGCGCAGACGAAGAACGTCGACAAGCTCATCGTCCTCATGGACCGCGCGGCCAAACTCGGCTTCAGGACCGTCCTGCTCGAGGACCCGAACTTCGGCCGCCTCCCGCTGATGGACGAGGTCTACTACGCGCACCTCGAGCGCATCAAGGCCGCGGCCGCGGAGCGCAAGATCGACCTCGTGCCCGCGATGTTCCAGGTGGGCCACTCGGAAAACCTTCTCTCGCAGGACCCGAACCTCGCCGAAGGCCTGCCTGTGCGCGACCAGCTCTTCGTCGTCCGCGGCGGCGTCGCGCGCGTCGAGGCCGATCCGCCCGTGGCGCTCCGCCCCGAGTGGGACCACCGCGACGCGAGCGTCTCGGCCGACTGGGTCGTGCGGAACCCCGCCGGGAAGCTCGCCCGCGTCTGGCAGAAGGTGAAGGTCCATCCCTTCCGCCAGTACCACGTCTCGATCCGCATCCGCACGAAGGACTTCAAGGGCACGCCCCGCATCGTGGTGCTGGGCGACGGGCGCTTGCTCAACTTCAACCTGCAGGGCGTCAAGCCGACGCAGGACTGGACCGAGCACCACGCGGTCTTCAACTCGCTCGGCAGCCGGGAGGTCCGCATCTCCTTCGGGTGCTGGGACGGCGAAAGCGGCGAGGCCGCCTTCGCCGACCCAAAGATCGAGGAGACGGGCCTCGTCAACGTGCTGCGCCGGCCGGGCGCGCCGCTCGTGATCAAGCGGGAAGGCTCCGACGAGGCTCTCGAGGAGGGGTCCGAGGTCCAGCGCATTGCGGACCCGCGCCTGGGCCGAGAGGACCTGCCCGGCGGCTACAGCGAGTGGCACGAGGTGCCGGCGATCCGGACCTCGCTGCCGGACGGGACGCGCCTGCGCGTGTCCTACTATCACATGCTGCGCTTCCCCGACGGCGGCCAGGTGATGATCTGCCCGTCGGAGCCGAAAACCCTGGAGCTGCTGCGGGACCAGGCGGCGCGCCTCCAGCGCCTCTTCCGCCCGAAGGCCTTCTTCATGTCGCACGACGAGATGCGGGTCTGCAACTGGGACCCGTCCTGCACCCGTCGCAACCTGACGGCCGGCGAGATCTTCGCGGACAACGCCCGCACCTGCATCCGGATCCTGCGGAGCCTGAATCCGTCGGCGCGGATCTATGTCTGGAGCGACATGTTCGACCCGAACCACAACGCGCACGAGCACTACTACCTCGCGCGGGGCGGCATGGACCGCACCTGGGAGGGGCTCGACCCCGACGTCGTGGTCGCGACCTGGTTCTTCGACAAGCGTGACGAGAGCCTCGCGTGGTTTGCGTCCCGCGGGCACCAGACGCTGATCGCCGGCTACTACGACCAGAAGCCCGAGCGGGCCCGCGACTGGCTCGAGGCCGCGCGCAAGTCCAAGGGCACGATCGGCATCATGTACACGAGCTGGTATGACAGGTACGAAGACCTCGAGACGTTCGCGACGTGGGTGAACGATTCCCGCTAGACGCTGCGTCCTGAACGTCGCCACCGGGCCCTACGTGGCCCTGCAGAGCCGCCTGCTGAAGAGCCTCGGCCAGCAGGGCTGGTCGGGCGGCGTGCTGACCTGGACGGACACGCTGCCGCCGGGCAGCCCGAGCCACGAGGACGCCCCCTACGGGTTCAAGCTCTACGCGATCGCCACGGCCCTCCAGAAAGGCTTCACGTCCCTGCTCTGGCTCGACGCCCCTTGCGTCGACGCGGGCCCCCTCGACCTCGTCTTCGAGGCCATCGAGCGCGACGGCCACTGCTTCGTCTCGGGCGGCGAGCGCCTCGGCAACTGGACGAGCGACGACTGCCTCGGGGCTTTCGGGATGACCCGCGACCAGGCGATGGGCATGGCGCTCCTGAACGGCGCGTTCCTCGGTCTCGACCTCGAGCACGCGCGGAGCCGCGAGTGGTACCGCCGCATCCTGCAGCAGTGCGAGGCGGGCCTGTTCAAGGGCGCGGCCCTGACCGAGCACGCCCCACCCGAGGTCCGCGCCCGCAACGTCGACAAGGACACCGGCCATCTCTCGGACGACCCGCGCTGCTGGGGCCACCGCCACGACGAGGCCGTGGGCAGCATCCTCGCCCACCTGCTGGGGATGGACTTCAAGCCGGCCGGAGAGCTGTTTGATTTCGGCGCGGGCTCGTCGGCGATCGTCCGCCTCGTCCCCTGATTAGCAAAATAGACGGTCTATTTTGCTCATCGCCCCCCCTTACTTGGGGGCGGACTGCCAGAAGACCTTGCCGACGAAGAAGGGTCCCAGCTTCTTGATGTACTTCGCGGTCTGCTGGGTCTTGCGCATCTCCTGCACGCACTGCGAGAGCGGCGTGAGGTCCTTGCCGATAAGGCCGATCACGAACTCGTTGTCGTCCTGATCCAGGCCGTAGCAGGACACGCGCACGTCGTGGGCCGCGTCGGCCGCGCCGAAGGCCATCCCGATCGTCGCGTGCTCGTAGAGGATCTTTCCCTGCTCGGCAGGCTCGAGGGTCGCGAAGTTCGGCTTGCGGCGCAGCGGATACCAGACCGCCCAGGGCCAGTCGGGGTTGGCGACCGTCTGGCGCGGCTTCTTCAGCAGCATGAACTCGAGGTTCGGCTCGCGCCCCGTCGCATAGGTGCGGCCGATCATGGTCAGCTCGGGACGCCGCGTCAGCCCCGCGAAGGGCGCCTTGTTCTGCAGGTCGCGGAAGGCCCCCGCGAAGAGCGCGGGATCCTCCGAGAGCGCCAGCACCGCGACCCCGCGCGGGTCGTTCACGTCCAGGTAGAGGACCGACTCGATCCCCGAGGCCTGCAGCGCGTCCGCCAGCGGCTTCGGGTCCGTGCAGCCGGTGTAGACCTGGAGCTGCAGGAAAAGCCGCTTCTCCGAGATCTGCTGCTCGCCCTTGTGGTTGACGGCCTTCTCGCGCAGGTCGGGGAGCTCATAGCCTTTGGGTTTGGTGGTCGGTTCCATGGCGGCGAGTATATCAAACACCCCGGAGCTTTTGATACCGTATTGCCTATAGTGACCCTTCTCTTGCTGGCCCTGCTGGCCCTGGACGACCTCGTCGTCGAGCCGGGCGCCACCATGAACCTGAGCGGCACCTTCGTGCTCTCCGGAAACGACGTCCTGGAGATCCGCGGAACGCCCGACAAGCGCTGCACGATCATCGGCAACGGCCACCAGATCCTTTCTCACCTGTGGAAGGGGCGCGCGAGCATCAAGTACTGCGACATCCGGGGCCTCGGGACGCCGAAGATGCACGCCTTCGAGCTGGACGCCCGGGGCCAGGCGGCGATCCTCTTCGATCATTGCAGCTTCGACGCCAGCTCGTCGCTGTACATTCGAACCGAGGACGACGCCGCAGCAAGCGTCACGGAGTGCAGCGTCCTGCCGAATTCGATCGTCCGCGTGGACAAGGCCCGGGAAAAGTCCGATGCCGTCTTCCTGGCCGCGGGAAAATCCATCGCCCCCAAGTTCTTCCAGGGCAACCGCATCTACAAGTCCCACATCCAGATCGAGGCGCCGGGCTGGCTCATCGGCGGCAAGAAAGACTCGGAGAGCAACCTGATCATCGGCTGGCGCGCGGGCATCTTCGCCAGCGGCGCGGGCACGATCGTGACGGGGAACTACGTCCACGTGCTCATGCCGAGGACGGAGGAGTTCCCGTGGTGGAGCCAGGTCGCCACGTTCACGAGCGCCAAGGGCGCGCTCGCCGAGCACAACGTGATCCGCGACGGCGAGTGGATCGTCCAGTTCGTCGAGGGCGAGTTCCGGAACAACGTGATCTGCGACATCAACGATCACAACTTCCTGCGCAACGGCAGCACGGGACAGATCCACCACAACATCTTCTTCGCGGGCAAGCCCGAGCACCCGCCCGGCTCGCAGGGCGGCTGCATCTTCGTGGTCTATCCGCCGAAGGACGGCGAGGACGGCGTCGACGTCTTCAACAACGTCTTCGACGCCAACAACGTCCTGAACGTCCCCGGCATCGAGGTGAACCCGAAGGGCTTCGTGAAGAGCCTGCGGAACAATGCGTTTGTGCGATTCAATCACCAGGAGAAGTTCGGGAATACGGGCCAGGCCATGATCCGGCCGCACTTCTCGGAGCCCCT
>Ga0310812_10000066_pt1 | contig 49313 bp, 28 predicted proteins | sample NN3metagenome_FD_205747 | JGI IMG/M metagenome (GOLD analysis project Ga0310812, IMG submission 205747) | Soil microbial communities from experimental microcosm in Duke University, North Carolina, United States - NN3 | ecosystem: Engineered > Artificial ecosystem > Soil microcosm > Unclassified...
GGATCACGTAGTCGCGGTACGGCCAGGCGGTCGGCCGGTAAGCATCCTGGTTGTAGCCGTCGGACTCCGCGTAGCGGACGAGGTCCAGCCAGTGCCGCGCCCAGCGCTCGCCGTAACGCGGGTGCGCAAGGAGCCGCTCGACCTGCTTCTCGTAGGCGTCGGGCGACGCGTCTTTCTCGAAGGCGTCGATCTCCTCCGGCGTCGGGGGCAGCCCGTGGAGATCGAACGTGAGGCGGCGCAGGAGCGTGCGGCGGTCGGCCTCCGGCGCGGGGACGAGGCCCTCGACCTTGAGCCGCTCGTTGATGAAGCAGTCGATCTCGTTCCGGCAGAGGCCCTCGGCGGCCGGGACCGCCGGCTCCTGGACGGGTCGGAACGCCCACCAGGCGCGGTCGGCATCCGTGATCTTCTTCTCGGGCTTCCGCGCCCGGGCGGCCTTCGCGGACCAGGCGGCGCCCCCCGCCACCCACTGCCGGAGCAACTCGACCTCCGCGGCGGGTATCTTCTCCTTGGGAGGCATCTTGAGGTCAGGATCCTCCCAGGCGACGGCTTTGATCAGGAGCGATTCGAGCGGCTTGCCCGGGACGAGCGCCGGACCGGTATCACCCCCCTTGAGGGCCGCCTCGCGGCAATCCAGCCTCAGGCCGCCTTTGGCCTTGGGGGCCTCGGCGCCGTGGCACTTGCCGCAACGAGCCGCCAGGATCGGCCCGACCTTCTCCTCGAAAAGGCGGGCCGAGGCGGACTCGTCCTGCCCCGCGACCGAGGTCGCGAACAGGATGCTCGGCAACAGGATCCAATAGCGCATGGGGTCTTCTATTTAATACACCAGGATCCCCGCTCCCGTCCCTGTTCGCAAGAACCCCGCTTCCGTGTATTGAATTCGGGAGATTATAATGCCTAGCAGGATGACCTCGGAGCCGCGCGAGTTCCCGGAGACCCACTGGTCCCAGCTTCTCGAGCTTCGGAACCCCGCGCACCCCCGCCACGCGGAGCACCTGGACGGCCTGGTCCAGCAATACTGGAAGCCCGCCTACCTCTACCTGCGGGCGATCCGCGCCATGAGCGCCGAGGACGCCGAGGACCTCACCCAGCAGTTCTTCGCGATGCTGCTCTCGCGCCGGGCCTTCGACAAGCTCGACCCGGAGCGCGGCAGCTTCCGCGGCTTCCTGAAGACCGCCCTGCGCCGCTTCGCGGTGAGCTCCGACCGCAAGGAAACGGCGCGCGAGCCGCGCGACGGCGCGAAGCTCTTCCGCTACGACGAGGCCGAGGCGCTCTGGAAGCAGCAGGACCCCCGGGTCTCGCCCGAAGCGGCCTTCGACCGCGAGTGGGCTCGGGGTGTCGTCACCGAGATGATGCGCCGGCTCCGCGAGGAGCTCCGCGCGCAGGGCAAGGAGCTCTACTTCCAAATCTTCCAGGAGTACTGCGGCGACGCCGCGTCGGATGTTTCCTACGAGGATCTCGCGAAGCTCCACCGCGTCAGCGCCGACGACGTCCGCAACTACCTCCGCGCGACCCGCGAGCGGGGACGCGAGATCCTGAAGGACCTGCTGCGGGACTACCTCTTCCCCGGCGAGAACGTCGAGGACGAGCTCAGCTTCATCCTGTCGCGATGACCATCGATCCGCTGGACCGGATCAAGAAATTCTTCGGCGACGCGCCCGAAGGGGCCGCGCGGCCGCGCGTCGGCAAGTACGAGATCGTCCGGGAGATCGCCCGCGGCGGCATGGCCGTCGTCTACGAGGCCCTCGACCCCGCGCTGGGTCGCTCGGTCGCCCTCAAGGTCCTGAAGGAAGGCAACCACGAGCGGCTCCGCCGCGAGGCGTCCGCGGCGGCGAAGCTCCGCCACCCGAACGTGGTCGCGGTCCACGACGTGGGCCCGGACTTCATCGCGATGGACCTGATCCGGGGGAAGACGCTGGCGGAGGCGGCAGGCGGGATGACACCCGAGCAGCGCCTCGCGGTCCTGGAGACCGTCGCCCGCGCCGTGGCGCACGCGCATTCCCAGGGCGTGATCCATCGCGACCTCAAGCCGCAGAACATCCTGATCGAGGACGACGGCCGGGTCGTGCTGACGGATTTCGGGCTTGCCCGGATCGAGGGTGGCGAGGACCTCACCCGGACGGGCGCAGTCTTCGGGACGCCCCACTATATGGCGCCGGAGCAGGTTCAGGGCGCCGCGTCGAGCCCCGCCACCGACGTCTGGGCGCTGGGCGTGCTCCTCCATGAGGCGCTGCGCGGCGAGCGGCCCTTCGAAGGGGCGACCTCGCTGGCGCTCTACGACAAGATCGTGCGGGAGGATCCGCCGCCGCTGCCCGGCGACCTGGGCGCGATCGCGGCGAAGGCGCTGGAGAAGAAGCCCGCGGACCGCTATCCCGACGCGGGCGCCTTCGCGGAGGACCTGTCCAAGGCGCGGCGCGGAGATCCGGTGTCGGTGCGGCCGATCGGCGTCGTCCGACGCCTGGCGCGGCGCGCGGCACGGCATCCGGCGCGGGCGCTGGCGGCGGGCGTCGTCCTGGTCGCGGCGCTGCTGGCGGGAGCGCTGTGGATCGAGCACGCGCGGGGGCTGCAGCGGCTGCGCGAGCAGGCGCGCACGTCGCTTGACGCGGCGCTGGACCTGCGCCGGGCCGGCGCGATGGGCCCGATGCGGAAATACCTTCCCCCGCTCGAGGAGGCCTGCCGCGAGGCCGGGGACTCGCCCGAGGCGGACTACCTTCTGGGCAGGCTCTACCGGGCGCTCCTGGAGGACGCCAAGGCGCTGGAGTGCCAAGAGCGGGCGCTGTCCAAGAACGCGAGGTACGCGCCGGCGCGCTACGAGCGGGCGGTGCTGCTCACGCTCCGCGACGGACGTCCCGACCTCGAGGAGCAGACAAAGGGCTCGGACCTCTGGCGCGCGACGGTGCTGGAGGACGCCCAGTTCTTCCTGAAACGGCCGCAGACGGAAGTGGGGCTCTCGTCGAGCGCGTCGCCGGTGGCGCGCGGCCTGGCGGCCTACGCGCAGGACCAGTTGCAGGAGGCCCGGCACGCCTTCGATCAGGCGTTGAGCCTGGACCCGCTGCTCGAGGAGGCGCGGGAGCTCCAGACGATGGTGATCCGGAGCGAGATCCGTCCGACCTTCGAGAAGAGCCGGATCCGCTACGTGGAGGCGGAGAAGCTCTTCACGCAGGGCCTCTCGCGGGACCGGGGCTACCTGCCGCACTACATCGGGCGCGCCGAGCTGCGCTGGAGCCAGGGCAGCCGGCGCCGCCACCGGGGCTTCGACCCGATGCCGGACTACCGGGCGGCGGAGGAGGATTGCAGCGAGGCCCTGAAGGTCGATCCGCTGGCGGCGCGCGCGCTGCAGTTCCGCGGGCAGGTCCGGGTCTATCAGGGCATCTGGTTCCTCGAGACCGATCAGGATCCCGGCGCCGTGTGGGACGCGGCGGAGGCCGACCTGACGAAAGCGATCGAGCTGCAGCCGTCCTTCTCGGGCAACTGGCTCTGGCGCGGGAACGGCCGCTTCTACCGGGGCTTCTGGAAGGCGGCGCGGGGCCGCGACCCGATCGGAGACTTCGAGGCCGGCGAGAAGGACCTCTCCGAGGCGGTCGCGCGCGCGGTCGAGCCGTCGAACGAGCTGCGCTGGCGGGGTCGATTGCGGGCACAGCACGCGGCGGCGAAGTCCCGGGCGGGCCAGGACGCCTTCGCCCTCTTGGACCTGGCGGAGGCGGATTTCGCGGCCATTCCGCCGAAGCTCGCGGCCGACTCCTGGTACTGGACCTGGCGGAGCACGGCCTGGAGCGAGCGGGCCCTGGCGCGGATGGCGCGGAGCGAAGACCCCCTCCCGGACTTCCTGAAGGCCGAGGAGCATCTCGCGAAAGCGCTGGAGCTGGACCGGCAGTCGATGGAAGCCTGGAAGCACCGCGGCTTCGTCCGCTGGCAGCGGGCCGGCTATCGGCTTTCGAAGGGAGATCGGGCGGGGGCCCGTGACGATTACGCCGCGTCGGCGGCCGATTTCCTGGAGGCGCTCTCGATCAACCCGACGCTCAAGTTCCAGATCGGCGACCGCGCCGAGCAAGCGCGCCGCAAGGCGGCGGAGCTGCAGTAGGTGGAGAAACCAACCAGAATGTTTTCTCCACGCTCTCAGGAGGAGAGCGAGCGGCGGCCCTTTGCCTTTTCGATGGCTCGCTCGACCGACTTGTACATCGCCTGGGTGCCCAGGTCGGCCTCGTCATGGGCCTTGTTGTCCTGCAGGTAGCGCTTGGCCGCGGTCACGCCGGAGAGCGGCAGGCCCAGCTCCCGCGCCGTGTCCTCGATGATGCCCAGATCCTTGAGCATGAGCGCGATCCGGCCGCCGGGCTGGAAGTCGCCCTTCACGATCTGCGGCCCGAAGCGCTCCAGCGCCCAGGAGCCGCCCGCGCCCGGGATCAGCGCCTCCACCAGCGTCGCCGGCTCGATGCCGCCCATGCGCGCGAGGTGCAGCGCCTCGACGATCCCCATCATGTTCACGGCGCAGAGGATCTGGTTGCAGGCCTTGGCCAGCTGGCCGGCCCCCTGCTTCCCGAAGTGCGTGATGTTGTTGCCCAGCACCGAGAGCACGTCGCGGACCTTGTCGAGGTCCTTCTTGTCGCCGCCCACGAGAATCGACAGCGTCCCCTCGCGGGCGCGGACCTCCATGCCGGTCACGGGCGCGTCCAGGAAGCCGACGCCGCGGCCCCGCAGCGCCACGCCGATGCGGCGCGCCGAGCCCGGGTTGATGGTCGACATGTCGACGATTACGGCGCCCGTCTTGGCGCCGTTCACGGCTCCGTCGGGTCCGAGAAGGACGTTTCCGACGGCCGCCGAGTCGCTGACCATCGAGATGATGACGTCGTTCCCCTCCGCCGCCGCGCGCGGCGTCTCGGCCAACTTTGCCCCCGCGGCCACGAGATCCTTGGCCTTCGAGGCGTCGCGGTTGTACACGGTCACGCGGTGCTTCGCGTCGACGAGGCGACGCGCCATCGCGCTGCCCATCATGCCCAAGCCGATGAATCCCACGGATCGCGACATATTTTCTCCTCTAGGACCCACCGTTATACCAACCGAGGGCCGCTGCCGCCATTTTCGAATGCTGCACAACCCCAGTTGCGGAACCGTCTCATAACCCGTCGGCGGAGGTGGCGGATGAGGCGATTCCTGACCTTGGGGATTCTCGCGATGCTGGGTTGCGCCGGGTCGAAACCGATCCCGGCTTACATGCTGAACGAGTACGAGCGACCCCGCGAGGAGTTCTCCCGACGGTCCCCCCTCCAGGACGACGCGCCGGTTCTGGCGCCCCCCATCACCGAGCGGAGCGACCACTGAGAGAGCGCCGACAGCGAAGACGTTCGTCGGTCGACGAAAGTCGAGTTCCCGATAAGCCAGCCCGAAATCCGGAGGCGCCCCGACAGCGCCTACTCCTCCGTACCCGAGGTGAAGCCCAGGCCTTAATGTCTGCTCGTTGAGATTCCCAGCTTCGCCATCAGCGGCGCGTCGCGCTCGGTCACCAGATTGATCACGAGTCCCTTCCGCCCGGCCCGCGCCGTCCGGCCGACTCGATGAAGATAATTCTCGGGATCCGAGGGCAGGTGGTAGTTGATCACCCGCACCACGTGTTCCACATCGAGGCCCCGGGACGCCAGGTCGGTCGAGATCAACAGGTCGACGCGGCCCTCGCGGAACTCCTTCAAGTTCGCGCGACGCTCGACTTTGTCCATCTCCCCTCGGTAGACCACGCAGCGGCGGCCGTGCCCCTCGACCGCCTGGGCCAGGTCGTCGCACTGCTCGCGGGTGTTGGTGAAAATCAGCGTGCCCCCGTCGACCTTCTTGGCGAGCAGGTCCACGAGAAAGGGGAAGCGCTTCCCGTCCGGCACGTTGAGATTGACCGTGGTCAGCGTGGGAACGACCTGATGGCTGCCCTCGCTCCGGATCAGCTCCGCGCCGGCGAAGAGTTTGTCCATCAGGCTCTGCACCGCCGGCGAGATCGTCGCCGAGAACAAGGCCAGCTGGCGCTCCGGCGGGCACTCGCCCGCGATCTTCTGCGCATCGGGCAGGAATCCCTGGTCCAGCATCCGGTCCGCCTCGTCGAACACCAGGATGCGGACGTCGCCAAGGCCGACCAGCTGCCGGTCCATCAACTGCAGCAGCCGACCGGGCGTCGCCACGAGGACCTCGAAGGCCCCCGAGACGTTGCGCTTGGCGACCTCGAACTTCGTGCCTCCCAGGACGCTCCGCACGCGGAGCCGGGTGGTGTGCGTGAAGGGCTTGAAGACCCGGGTCACCTGGTCTCCCAGTTCACGGGCGGGAACGATCACCACCGCGCGCGGCCGGCTCAACTCGGCGATAGGGTTCCCTTCCTGCTCCATCATCTTCAGCCGATGAAGGATCGGCAGCACGAAGGCCAGCGTCTTGCCGCTACCCGTCGGGGAAAGTCCGATGACCGATTGCCCTTTCAGGAGCGCCGGGATGGCGCGGACCTGAACCTCGGTCGGCGTGACCAAGCCTTTTTCGGCCAGGCTCGCCTGGAGGGTGGGCAGGAGCTCGAAGTCGGCAAAGGAACTCATGGTCGAGGGGGCTATCTTAGCTTCGGCGGAAAAGATTGCCACTCCTGTTCCAGAGGGACTAGCGGACCTCTCGGACGTCGGTCCGCTCCTGCAGGCTGCGGATTTCCTCGGCCGTGCCCAGGCCGGTCCCCGGATGCAGCGCCGTCGCGGTGCCCGCCGCGGCCGCCAGCCGCAAGGCCTCCGGCAGCTCGGCGCCCCGAAGGAGCCCCACCGCCAGGCCCGCGGCGAACGAATCGCCCGCGCCGATCGCGCGGACGACGTCCTCCTTGGGGGCGCGGACCTGCCAGGCCCGCCCTCCCGCCACCGCCACCGCCCCCTCCCCGCGTAGCGTCAGCACGGCCGCCCCCGCGCCACGCGACACGATCTCCCGGGCCGCCGCCACGGGGTTGTCCAGCGGGCGGCCCAGGTACTCCGCCGCCTCCAGGAGGTTGGGCTTGACCAGGTCGGCGCCCGCCGCGATCGCGGCCGCGAGGAGGTCCTTCTCGACGTCGATGATCGAGCGCACCTTCTGGCGGCGAGCCCGCTGAATCAGGTCCGCGACCGCGTCCGGCCCCATGCCCGGGGGAAGGCTGCCCGAAAGGACCAGGATCCGCGCGCGAGGGAGCTGTTCCGCAATCCGATCCAGCAGACGGCCGACGTCCGCGGGCGAGACCGGCGCGCCCGGCCCATGCAAATGCGTGGCCACGCCTTCGGGGCCCGTGAGCAGCGTCACATTGATCCGCGTCAATCCGGCGACGGGGACCAGGTCGTGCGGAATGCCTTCGCGGTCCAGGTTCTGCTTCAGCAGCTCGCCCGTGGAGCCGCCCGCGAAGCCCAGCGCGAGCGTGGGCTCGCCGAGGCGGCGCACCATGCGCGAGACGTTGATCCCCTTCCCCGCCGGATCGATCTCGGGGTCCCGGTACTTCGCCCGCTTCCCGATCTCCAGCGCATCGAGGCGGATCGTGTAGTCGAGCGCGGGGTTCGGCGTGACCGTCAGGATCATCGTCGCATGGTACCGAAAAGCTCGTCGGACGCAATGAACCTGGAGGGCCGGATCGCGTTGGTAATCCCATGGTTGTCGTCCTTCTGGCCTTGATCGCTGCGCAGGATCCGCGCGAGGTCTCCGTGACCGGGAAGCGCGAGTGCCTCGTCCCCCGCCCATCCGTGCGAGAGGATTTGCTCTGCCAGAACCTGGCCCGGAGGGCGGGCCGAGGCCGTGAGGCGGACCTGGCCCTCCTCTCCGCTTTGGACTGGCTGGGCCGGCATCAGGAACCCGACGGCAGCTGGGACGGATCGGTCGAGATTACGGGACTGGCGCTGAACGCTTACGTGGACGCCGGGTTCACCACCTGGCCCCAGGCGGACTGCCGCGCCTCCGATGGATCGCGATCCGCCTCGCCCGTGGCGCGTCAGCGAATCGAGGCCAACGCCCAGGCAGTCCGGCGCGCCGTCGCCTTCCTCGTTCGATCCCAGGACGCGAGCGGATTCATCGGCTCCGGCCGGTCACCGGAGGCGCTGCGGGCTCACGCGATCGCGACCCGGGCGCTCTCCGAAGTCTACGGCTGGACGCTCCTGCTGATCCTTCGGGAACCGGCCGAGAAAGCGGTCGACGCGCTGCTGAAGGAGCCAATCCCCCTCGACGACGTCCTGGTCGGCTGCTGGGCCCTGGCCATCCGCTCCGCCCGTCTGAACGGCATCCCCTGTCCCCGCGGGTTCGGGGACCAGCTTCGACTGGCGCGGCGGTCCCCCGGCCCGTTCTCCCTCCGACGGGCGGGTATCGAGATGCTGGTCTGGGATTGGACGCGGAAGGGAGACGGCGACCCGGACCCCAAGGAGCTCCGATCTCGGATCGGCGTGGAGACGGTGGATCCCGAGGAGGGGTTCTGGATGAGCCGCGGCGTCCTTCGCTACGACGGCCTCAGCGGCCCGCTCTGGAAGCTCTGGTATCCGCCGCTCGTGGACGCGCTCCTCCGCCGCCAAGGGCGCGACCCCGAGGACTGTCGGGGTTCCTGGGAGCCGCTCGTCGGAGGCAGCCGCGCCGCGGCGACGGCGTACCACGCCCTGAGCCTCGCGACCCCTTACGAGACCCCGGTATTCTGGAGCCGATAAAAAAACGGCCCCGACCTTGCGGCCGGGGCCGTTTGCACTCCCTTTCTCGACTAACCCATGATCGCGCGGATGGGCGCGCCCTTCACGTCCTTGTAGGCGTACGGGATCCGGCGGCCTTCGACCATGTAGCTCTTCTTCGCGTCGATGCCGCAGAGCGAGAAGATCGTGTGCCACACGTCGCCGACCGTGGTCTGGTCCTTGTTGCTGGTCCCGTTCACGCCGCTGTCCCCGAAGGCCATGCCGCCGCGGATGCCGCCGCCCGCCAGGGCCCAGCAGCCGTACTCGTGGTGGTCGCGGCCCTGGCCGCCGTTCACCGTCGGGGTCCGGCCGAACTCGCCGCCGATCATCACGAGGGTGGTCTCCAGAAGGCCCGACGCGGCCAGCGCGCCGACCAGCCCGCCGAAGCCGGCGTCGACCGACGGCACCTGCTTTTCCATGCCGCCGACGCAGTTGTCGTGCATGTCCCAGCCGCCCGTCTGGAGGGCGATGAAGGGCACGCCGACCTTCGCCAGGCGGTAGGCCACCAGGCAGTTCTGCGAGAACCCGTCCGAGCCGAACATCCCGCGGATGGACGCGTCTTCCTGGCTGGTGTTGAAGGCGCTGACCTGGGGCGTCGTCATGACTTCCTGCGCCTTCACGTAGGCCTTCTCGATCTGGCCGATCGGGCCCTGCAGGCGCTTCGAGTCCCAGTCCTTGTTCTGCTCGGAGAGAAGCGTCGTCCGCTCGGCGTCCCGGTCCTTGCCGACCGGGCTCCGCGAGTCGGGGATGGGGTCGCTCGTGTTCAGGACGCGGTACGGGGCGTATTCGCCGCCGAAGGGCAGGCTCTGCCCCGGATGCAGCGTCGCGCCCATCGAGATCGAGTACGGGAGCTGGAGGTCCTTGGGGCCGCGCTCGTAGGCTACGATCGTGCCCATGTCGGCGACGCCCGAGAACGGGCTCTGGGCCATGCCGATCTGGGCCAGCAGCGCGGCGCGCTCGTGCGCGAGCTCCTTGAAGCTCATCGAGCGGAGCAGCGCGATGTTCTTCATGTGCTTCGCCGTCACCGGCATGTACTCGGAGATCTGCAGGCCCTTCACCGCGGTGTCGATGGCCTTGGCCTTGCCGCCGTTGGGACGGCCGGGCTTCGGGTCGAAGGTTTCGATCTGGCTCGGTGCGCCGGGCAGCCAGATGCGGATGACGGTGCTGCACTTCTTGCCCTTCGGCGCCGTCGTCTGACCCGGCGTCTTGGGCTGCTCGGGCCGGGTGTCCTGAGCCGTCAGCGGCCGGGCCGCCGCCAGCGCGCCCATGCCCAGCATGCTGAACGACAGGAAGTCACGCCGCCCGTACGCGGGGACGATGCACTTGTTGCACGCCATATAGATCCCTCCAAGCTTTCTAAATCAATGTCTCGACAGGAATTCGGTGGTGTTCATCAGGGCCCAGTACGCGTCCTCGAGGCCCTGACCCTTGTGACCGTCGATGTACTTCACGAAGCGAGCGACCTCGGCCTCGGTCGGCTTGCGCGAGACCACCGCCAGGAACATCTCGGCGACCTTCTCGGCCGTCGTGGCGCCCTGGATCTTGCCCAGGCCGCCGGAGATCTGACCGTGGATCATGTTGTTGTTCCGGACGAAGAGCGCCTGCCGCATGTTGCCGGGCAGCGGCGTCACCTCGCACCACACGACGTCGGCCGGGAACAGCGGCGCCACCAGGCCCATCGCGCCCGACGGGTCGCGCCGGGGCTGCTGGCCGGTCGCCACCGCGATGGAGTTCATCAGCTGCTCGGCGTCCAGGTGCTTGATCCAGCCCGCCGAGAAGTTCGGCCGGGCCATCGTCGCGTCGTTCATGCTGGAGCGCTGATAGGTGTCCGAGTTGCAGATACCCCGGTAGAGCGACTTGATCGAGAACTTGCTCGTCCGGAACTCCTTGGCGAGGACGCCGAGGAGGCCGCCGCCGAGCGGCTTGTTCATGTCGTTGAAGTCGTCGACGGGGTGGACCAGGCCGCGGCCGAAGAGCCAGGACCAGACGCGGTTCGCCGTGGCCGAGGCCAGGTTGTCCGACGTCGTCACGCACATCGCCAGCATGTCCATCCACGGGTCGGTCTTGCCGGGCTTCTGTCCGTAGATGAATTGGGGCTGGAAGGTGCCGCCGTAGGCCTTGAGCGCCTCCATGGTGCCGGTCTCGGTCACTTCCACGTCGGCGCCGCCCTTGGCCTGGGTGCGGCCGAAGAACGCGGCCAGCTTGTAGAAGTGGCCTTCCTTCCAGGGCGCGAACGGATGGTCGTGGCACTGCGCGCAGCGCAGGCGGATGCCCAGGAAGTGGCGCGAGACGCGGTTGGCGAACTCGATCGCGGGTCCGTCGTCGCCACCGCTGAAGCAGGCGAGCTTCCAGAGCAGCGCGGGGTCGCCGGTCCCCGTGCCGCGCGCCCGGATGATCTGGTCGACGATTTCCCTATTGTAGGGCGCGTCCTTGCTGAGCTTGAGCTTCATCCAGGCCACGAAGTCGTTGGCGATGCGCTGCTCGGCGCCGCCGTCCAGCTTCGGGCTGAGCATGATGGGGACCTTGTGGTAGTCCCCGAACCAGCCTTCGCAGAAGAGGCGCGCCGTGCGGTCCGCCCAGTCCTCGGAGTCGAGCAGCTGGTCGATCTTCTCGGCCCGCTTGTCGACGTTGGTGTCGGCGATGAACGACTTCACCTGCTCCAGGCTGGGGGGATAGCCGACGAGGTCGAGCATGACGCGGCGGAGGAATTCTCCGTCGTCGGCCAGGGGGGAGACCTTGCCGCCGCCCGCGACGCCCGCCGCGGCGGAATCAATGCCGGAAGAGAGAGTGGATTTTGGTTTTTTCTGTTGTTGCGGGTAGGCGCTGCTGCCCAGCAGCAGGAGGGTCAGGACCGCCGCTCCGATCGGCCCGTATTTCATGGAGATGCCTCCAAGAACCTGAAATTACGGCTCTTGGCTCACCCCTGACTACTTATACAGCAATAGATGCCGGAAGTGCCAGAATCCTTACGAAAAGTCCGGCCGTCGGTGTCGCTGAACCTTCCGGCCGCTCCCCCGTTCATCCCTCGAGAACTGGAGGAGACCCCATGCAATCCATCTGGAAGCCGATCGGGATCCTGTCGCTCTCCGCCGTCGCCGTTCTCGCCGGCCTGCTCCTGTGGGTCTCGTTCCGCGAGCACCCCATGACCGCACGGATGCGGAGCAACATCGAAGACCAGATCCGCTACCACCTCGGCCAGAACGAGCCCCAGAAGGCGGCGGCGATCCTTGATTCCTCCGACGGCAGCGTCCTCGACCCCGGCGTCGAGAACGTCCTTCGCCTGGAGACGGCGAAGAAGAGCGCCCCCGAGGCGGGCGCCAAGATCCTCGACGGCCTCAAGCTCGCCGCGATGGACCGCGAGCAGGCCGCGCAGGCGGCCCAGACGAGGCTCGACCTGCAACGGCAGCTCTTCACCTGGAACGTGCTCCAGAACGGCGCCCTGCCCGCCCCCTACGAGCTTCCCGCGCTCCTGAAGTCGACGCCGTCCAACGAGGCGCCCCGGGAGATGAGCCGGATCACCGCGAAGCTCCTCTCGCTGATCTCGGAGCGCCGCGACCTCGCGAAGCGCCACGGCGCGGCGGTCGATCCCGCCCTCGCCCCCCTCGAGTCGATGGCCGTCGCGGTCCGCTACGCGCTCGGCGAAGTTCCCTTCGAGGAGCTCCGGGTCGACGACCCCGAGATCCGCTTCCAGGTCGGCGACCTGCTCTACCGGGAGCGTCAGTTCGACCGCGCGCTCGACACCTGGCGTCCCCTCGCGGCGGACAAGCGCGTGATCCGGCGCATCGCCGAGCTGGCGGCCCTTCGCCGCTACGCCCCCAAGTACCTGCGGATCTGGGACCACGACGTCGAGAAGCTCCTGGGCCGCGACGCCAAGCTCGAGGCCGAGGTCGCGCAGGAGGTGGAAAGCCGCTTCAAGGAGTCGATCCCGGGCGGCGAGATCCTCCTCCGCCCCCGCGACGTCTTCGAGCGCAAAGGGATTCCCGCGGACAACCTCGACGCGACTGTCTCGGACGAGCCCGCCATCTTCTTCCCCGAAGCGCCGACCCCTCCTCCGACCAAGGCGGACATCGTCCCCAATCTGAACCAGCTCTACGTCCTCGCCGAGCATCACCTCTTCGAGTTCCAGACCACCTTCGATCGTCCTTTCCTGACCCGCGCGGACCCGCAGTTCCGCCTGCACTCCGGCTACACCGGACCGCTCCGCTTCCGGCTCTTCAAGGTCCGCGACCTCCGGACGCTGACCGAGCTCAACGCCGAGACCCTGACGGCGCGACGCTCGGAGCTCCAGCCGGTCCGGGAATGGCAGAAGCAGTTCTCCCCGCTCGGCCCGAACGGCGGAAACGCGGCCGACTGGCTGGTCGAGGTCCCCTCGAGCGGCACGGGACTCTTCGTGCTGATGGCGGACGCGCGCTACTGCCCGGTCTACGCCTTCGCGCGCTACATCGTGACCGACACCGGCCTCCTGCAGCAGCCGGCGCTCGACCGGGTCCTGATCCACTCCGTCGACCGGATCACGGGGGCGCCGGTCGCCGACCTGCCCCTCGAGGGCGAGGTCCGCGGGCAGTACGTCCTGGACGCTCGAGTGACCCTTCCTCCGGACGACGCCAACGCCGATGAGTACAAGCGTGGCTTCAGCGCCGCCTGGGCGGGCAAGGCCGCGGAAGACGAGGCCGTCCCCAGCTACGCCCAAGGCTATCAGAGCGCGCTCCGGCTCCGCGCGGAGCACCCCGACGTCAGCCTGATCTTCAAGGGAACGACCGACAAGGACGGCCTCTTCGACTGGACCGTCACGCCCGCGTGGAAGGAGGGCTACAGCTACAAGATCCGGACCACGAGCCTGCACGGAGAGACCTGCACCCGCGTCGAGTCGACCTACGCCCCCTCCGACAAGACGAGCGCCCTCATCGCGCTCGTCTATTCCGACCGCCCGGTCTATCGCGCCGGCGACACCGTGTCGTTCAAGGCGCTGCTCCGGCGCCGCGACGGGGAAGGCCTCCAGCCCTACGACGGCAAGGAAGCCCTGATCGAGATCGGAAGCGCCGACCGCACGATCTACGTCCGTTCGCTGCCCGTCAGCGACTTCGGCAGCGCGAGCGGCACCCTCGAGCTGCACGACGAGTTCTCCCGCGCGGACTACTGGGTGCGCGTCAACAACAGCGCCCAGATGCCGCTCTTCAAGATGGAGGATTTCCGGAAGCCCGAATTCGAGATCGTCATCAGCGCCCCGACGAAGGTGCGGGCGGGCCAGGCGGTCGACATCCCGGTCCAGGTGCGCCGCTACTCGGGCGAGCCGCTGGTGAGGACCCAGGTCGTGCTCCGCATCCAGAGGGCGCCGGCGCTCAGCGCCGCCCGCCTGCTCGACGAGACGGGCTGGGAGAGCGGCCGGAGCAACCCCGCGTGGCGCCCCATCGAGGAGCGTTATCTCGAGACCGACGTCGAGGGCCGCTGCCTCTTCCGCTTTCAGACCGAAGCGAAACTGCCGGCGCGCTATTCCGCCACGGCCCATGTGGCCGAAGAGTCGGGACGCCAGGCGAGCGCCTCGGCGTCCTTCGAAGCGGCCGCCGCGATCCGCGAGGTCGCGGTGGAGACCGACCGTCCCGTCTACTACCCCGGCGAAACCGCCCAACTGCGCTTCAAGATCGCGGACGCCACGACCGTGCGCGTCGAGGAGCGCGCCAAGGTCGAGAAGCCCTTCGCGATCTCCGTGGCGCTCCGCGACGGGGTCGGAAGCTGCGAGTACACGATCCCGCCGCTGGCGCGCGATCTCCAGATTGGCGTCCGCGAAGGCGACGCCTGGACCTGGACGCCGGTGGCGCTCCGCATCCGGGACCGCGCGGCCGCCTCCGAACTGGTCAACCTTCGCGTCAACCACCCGCTCTACCAGGTGGGCGAGTCCGCGAAGGTGGAGATCAGCAGCTCCGAACCCGACGCCTCGGTCCTGCTGCTCTCGGCGACCGGCAAGATCCATCGCCGCCAGGTCGTCCAGCTCAGGAACCGGCGCGCCGAGGTTTCCCTCGAGGTGCGCGACGAGGACGTCCCCAACGTCCACCTGGTCGCCCTGACGGTGAAGAACGATCACGTCGGGAAGGCGACGGTCTCCCTGGAAGTGCCACCGCTGCAGCGCTTCCTGACGGTCGAGGTCACGACCGACCAGCGCGAGTACCGGCCCGGCCAGGAATGCCGGACGACGGTGACGGTCCGCGACGCGCAGGGGCGTCCGGTGCCCGACTGCGAGCTGTCGCTGGGGGTCGTCGACGAATCGATCTACGCGATCAAGCCTGACCTCACGCCGGATCTCCGCGAGTACTTCCACCGCTACTCGCGTCCCCTGCGGGTGAGCGAGTCTTTCTTCTATAAGGAGAACCTCCCGCCGTTCATGATCTGGAAGTGTCCCGTGTTCGTACGCGGAAACCTCAACCTCTATGACACGTTGGGGATGGGGGTCGGCGGCGGCGGAGGAGGACGCTACGGCGGCCGCTTCGGCGGTCGGGCGAACATGGTGATGGCCGGCGGCGGCACCCGCGCGGCCGACACACGGCCGCCTCGCAGCGACTTCCGCGACACCGCGTACTGGTCGGCCCACCTGAAGACCGGCGCCGACGGAACGGCGACCGCGACCTTCGCGTTTCCCGACAACCTGACCCGCTTCCGCTTCACCGCCCGCGGCATCACCCGCGCCCACCAGGTGGGCGAGGTGCGGCAGGAGACGATCGTCCGCAAGCCGTTCTTCGTCCGCCTCGCCACGCCGCGCGTCATCCAGGAAGGCAACAGCGTGGCCGTCAGCGGCATGGTCCACAACCAGACGGACAAGCCGCAGACGGTGCGGGTCTCTCTGAAAGCCCCCTGCCCCATCCTCTCGAGCACGGCGCCGACGCTGATCCCGTTGCAGCCCGGCGACTCGTCGCGAGTCGAATACCTGCTCTCGAACGATTCGCCTCGCGAGGCAGTCGAGCTGACCTTCGCGGCCGAGAGCGACGCGGGCGAGAACGACTCCGTCCGGATCCGCGTCCCGGGCCGCCGCCACGGCACGCCGTACGTCGAAGGCCGCTCGGGATCGGTCGCCGGCGGCACGCCGAAGGAAGAGGTCTTCCGGATTCCGTCCGAGGCCCTTCCCGGCACCCTCTCGCTCCGCTTCGACTTCGATGCGGGCATCCACACCGCCATCGTCAATGCGGTCGACCCGCTCATCGAGTATCCCTACGGCTGCGTCGAGCAGACCATGAGCCGCTTCCTTCCCGCGGTCGCGGCCCGCCGCGCCCTGGGCGAGGTCCCGCTGCGCTTCCGCGAGAAGCTGCCGGCCGTCCTGGCCTCCGGCCTCCAGCGCCTCTACCACCTCCAGGCGCCCAACGGCAGCTGGGGCTGGTGGCACGGCAGCAACAACGAGGCCCTAAGCGCGTACGTGCTCTACGGCCTCGCCGTCTGCAAGAAGTCCGGCGTCGGCGTGGACCGCGCCGCCGCCGAGCGCGCGGCGAAGTTCCTCACCGAGCACGTGTCGAAAACCGTCTTCCAGGGGCCTCCCGGGGACGAGAGCCGGCTGCCGCTCCGCGTGCCGCTGGACAGCCGCGTCTACCACCTGCTGGCGCTGGCGGAGTACCACGCCGCCTGGGAGATTCCCGCCGTCACGCTCAAGCAGTTGATCGGCACCATGGCCGACCACTCCGAAGGCTTCAGCGCCGCCGACGAAACCGTCCTGGCCCTCGCGGCGCTCCGGGCCGGCATGACGGACGTCGCGGACGCGATGGGCCGCCGGGCCCAGCGTCACGCCCCGGCCGACGTCGCGACGGCCTCGTTCCTCCTCCAGCTCCAGGCCGCCCGCGGGGGCGACCTGGCCCCCACGGTCCGCTATCTGCTCGGACAGCGCCGGGGCCGCGGCTGGGCGAGCACTCTCGAAAGCGCCTATGCGATCCTTGGGCTGGCCGCCGCGGTGGAGCGTCCGACGCCCGCGATGGACCTGGCGCCGGGCCGCGTCGAGATCCGCGTAAACGGCGAGCCCGTGCAGGAGTTCACGCTGCGCGGGGCCGTGGACGCCGCCTTCGACGGCCGCGTCTCGATCCCCGCCCCCACGGCCGGCTGGGGCGAGAAGGCCGTCGTGACGCTCACCTTCGACGGCCAGGGCGCCGCGTTCTACACTGCGTCGCTCGAGGCTCTGCTGGGCGGCGAGGACCGCCCACCCGTCTCGAACGGCCTCGGCATCCAGCGGGAGTATTTCGAGCGCGACGTCGTCGACCGCGGCGGCTGGGTCCCCGTACGGGGTCCGGTCGCGCCGGGCCGCAGCGTGCTGGTGCTGCTCCGGATCACCTCGTCCGACCCGCGCGACTACGTCATGATCACGGACCCGCGTCCCGACGGCTTCGAGCCCGTCGAGAGGCCGATGGACTCGCTCCAGGGGCACCTGACGGTGCTGGGCGCCCCGAGCGACCGGATCGACCTCGAGCGCGAGTGGCCCGCCCGGCTGGAGGACTTCCGCCGCACGGCCCGCGGGGACGCCGGACGGGAGTCGGCCTGGACCAAGGCCCTGCTCCGGGACATCCTGGAGAAGAAGATGTACGTGCGGAGCACGGACTCGCGCGAGCTCCCGCTGCCCCCGGCGGCCGGGCCCACGAACATCGAGCACCGCGACGACCGCACGATCTTCTTCCTCACGTCGCTGCCGGCCGGAACGCGCGGCGTGTGGTACTTCGCCCGGCCGGAACACCCGGGCCGCGTACACGCCCTGCCCCCGCGGGCCGAGGCGATGTACGAGCCCGAGCTCCACGCCATCGGCGTCGAGGACCGCCTGGAGATCGCGGACGGAACGCTCGTCCGCAGGCCGGCTCCCCAGGTGGAAAGCCCGCGCGGCGTCGACGGCCTGCTTGACGTGCTCCCGGCGATCGGCCGGGTTGATGCCGACGCGATCATCGCCAAGATCCCCTCGAGTCCCCGCATCGGGGAACTCCTGGCCGCGGCCTGCGGCGAGGAGGGCTTCCGGGCCTGGCTGACGGCGATGCCGGCGACGCGCGCCGCGGGCCGCGGCCTGCGGGAGCGCATCGAGGCCGCGAGGAGCGACCTGGCGACGCGCTCGCTGGCCGTCGAGCAGCTCTCGGCCACGCCGAAGCCGTGGCTCCCGATGCTCGAAGCGACCCTGAAGGACACGTCCCTCACGGACCTGGTCCTGAAGGAGGCGGATCCCGCCGGCGGGAGCTCCGCCGACAACATCCTGCTGTGGATCGCCGAGGATCGCGAGTGGCGGAGTTCGCTGCTCACGGAGATCCAGCGGAAGCGGGGGACCGCGCGGATCCAGTCGGCGAATATCCCGCGACTCGACTTCGAGCGGGTGCTGCGGGCGCTTGGAGGCCAGGCGCCGACGGGGGAAGCCCTCCTCGACTGGAAGCTGGCTCAGCGGACGACCGGTTCCGGCGGGTCGCTTCAGGACGGCATGGCCCGCCTCGGACGCGACCTCTCGCTGCGGATTAGGGTCCAGGGCGTTTCGAATGTGGAACTGGGACAGTGGACCAACGCGCCGTTCCGCCTGCTGCTCGAGAAGACGCTGATGGAGAACCGTCTCTGCTACCGCGTCCAGGGGGACGAGATCGTCGTCCTGCCGCTGGAGGACCTGCTCCGCTAAAAGAAGCAAGATTCAGGAAGCTGGAAGCAAAAAGGGGTTCCCCCTCTTCCCCCCTCGGGGGCAAGGGGGACGCCTGCTTGCGGCTTCCTGGATCCTGCTTCCAATACACTGCGGTAAGCGGCTTCCATATTTCTTTACGGTGCCGCGGCGCTTCGGGCACAATTGAGGCCCGATGAGTATCCTCCTGGCCGCCGCCGTGCTCCTGCAGGTGCAGGTGCGCGACGAGCCCAAGGACTGGAAGCTCATCACGACCGAGCACTTCAACATCTACTACCCCACGGACGAGCTGCTCCCCCGCGCGAAGGAGTTCGCCGCCTGGTTCGAGCGGGCCCGCAAGGAGAACATCCAGACGATGGGCGGCGACCCGCCGCGCATCCACGTCTTCCTTTACCGCTCCTTCCACGACCTGCAGCAGTCGAGCTTCCTGGCCTCGCCGAAAACCCAACCGCTCTCGTCGCGGGTCCGCGCCCCGTCGCAGCTGCCGGACACGCCGCCGCCCCATGACGAGCATCTCGAGTGCCGGATCGACTCGAAGTCGCGCGCCCTGGCGCTCGCGGAGCCGCTGCGGAACCGCATCTTCATCCACTGCCAGGCGAGCGACCGCTGGAACTACTGGTTCCTGAAGCATGAGCTCGCACACCAGTTCCAGTTCGCACACCTCTTCGCGTTCCGGCTCCCCAGCTGGCTCATCACCCTCAAGGACCCGATCGTCCCGCAGTGGTGGTGGGAAGGCGGCGCCGACTACTGGGCCAACATCTTCGACAGCGAGAAGGACACGTGGGTGCGCGACCTCGCCAACGAGCGCCTCTACGACCTGAAGGAGCTCTTCAACCCGGACATTCTGAATCCGTACGACTACCTGTCGATCTACTACGAAGGCTCCTACTTCTGGCGCTTCCTCGACGAGGAGTACGGCCCCGGCACCGGCCGCCGGCTCTACGAGCGCACCGATCACGGCCTCCCCATCGCGTCGCAGAAGCCCGTGCAGAACGTCGTCGGCAAGTCGCGCAAGGACATCGAGAAGGACTTCGAGGCAAACCTGCGCCAGAAGTGGGCCGCCCTCATGGTGGGCCGCACCGCGCCGAGCGACCGGCTGACCGACACGCGCGAGTACTACCGCCGCCAGACGCTGGGCGGCCGCTGGAGCCCGGACGGCAAGAAGCTCGCCTGGGTCAGCGACTCCAAGATCGTCCCCGACCTCTTCGTGAACGGCAAGGGCCTGCTGGGCTGGGACCGCAGCATGGACGGCAGCCGCCTGGTCGGGAAACCCGAGTGGGCTCCGGACGGCAAGAGTCTGGTCATCGTCGAGCAGCGGAAGAACTTCGACCGCTTCCTCTTCGTGACGACCGGCGGCAGCAGCGAGGCGGTCTACGTGGACTTCGATGAGCTCTACGACCCGCACTTCTCGCCCGACGGGAAGAAGATCGCCTTCGCCGCACTCAAGAACGGCACGAGCGACATCTACACGATGACGCTGGCGGACCGGACGATCGAGCGGATCACCAGCGACCCTGACGGCGACTTCAGCCCGGCGTATTCGCCCGACGGGCGCCTGGCCTGGATCAAGGAGACCGAGGGCCACACGGTGCTCTACGTCGACGGGAAGCCCGTCACGAAGTCCTGGGCGCTGCTCAAGAATCCCGAGTGGGCGCCGGACGGCAAGTCGATCGTGCTGGCGGCCGACGTGGGCGGGGTCTGGGACGCGTTCTCGGTGGACCCCGCGACCGGCAAGGCCAAGCGGCTGACGAAGTACAAGGGCGGCGTCGGGTACCCGGCCTGGCATCCCACGGACGGCTCGCTGGTGTTCACGTACTTCGAGGCCCGCGGGACGGACCTCTACCGACTCAAGCCCGAGCCGCAGGACGAGCCGGCCTTCGACCAGGAGGACCGCAAGCCCTGGTACGACCAGTTCAAGAAGGGCGAGCCGCAGGGGAAGCCCGAGGAGAAAACGCGCGTCTTCGGCGTGAACTGGCTGCAGTTCCCCGTCTCGAGCTACTCGCTCCTCTACCCCGGGGTCGAGTTCATCGCCGCCGACCGGGACGCCGAGAACACCTTCGCGCTGGCCGCCTATGGAACCGGGAGCCGTGCCTGGAACGCCGAGGCGGCGATCGTCAACACCCGCTGGCGTCCCACGGTCGGCGCCGTGGGGGGCGTCGCGCGCAGCTCCGACATGCTGAGCGCGGAGGCGCAGGGCTTCGTCAACCTGCCGCTCCTCGAAACCTTCGAGATCGGCGCGGGCTGGGTCGCCCGCCAGCGCTCCGAGTACTTCGACGACCCGCCCAATGCGTACATCTTCGACACGGGGCCCCGGGTCTCGGCGCTCTACACGAACCAGCGCGGCGTGCAGCCCCGGGATCCCTCCTGGGGCCTCTCGATCGGCGGCACCGCGACGTTTTTCAGCGAGGAGTTCGGCGGGGACCGCGAGCTCAACGAGTACTTCGCGTTCCTCGAGACGAGCACGAACTTCATCGATCAGGACCTGATCTTCTGGACCCGCTGCACCTACGAGAAGCTCGCCGGGCGCCGCTTCCTCGACGACGAACTGCTGAAGATCGGCCGCTTCGTCCGCGGCGCCAAGACGCTCGAGGGGCTCGAGGAATGGTCGACCACGCTCGAGATCCGCTTCCCCATCTACCGGGACTTCCTCTGGAAGCCGCTGGAAGTTATCGGCCTGGGCGAGTGGCTCATCCTGAAGGACCTGCGGGCCTTCGCCTTCGGCGATTTCGGCTGGCTGGCGGAACACGTCGGGAGCCAGGTCCGCGAAAACTACTACGCCTACAGCGCGGGGATCGGCCTTCGGCTCGACCTGTCGTTCATGATCTGGCCGGTCGTGAACGGGCGGGTGCCGATCCGCCTGGAGGGCTGGTGGGCCTTCGTGGGCCAGCCCCACGAGCCGAACCGGGGCGCGATCGGCGGCGGCTTCACGATCGGATACTGAGATGAAGCGGGCTCTGCTTCTTCCGGTGCTGCTGCTCCTGGCATCGTGTTCCACGCAGGAGCCGCGCGCCGAGCACGGCGTCTCGGGCACCTTCTCGATCGTCGCGGTCGATCCCGAGAGCGGGGTCTGCGGGGCCGCGGTGGCGAGCAAGTACCCCTCGGTCGGCACCGTGGTGCCCTACGTCCGGGCCGGCGTCGGGGCTTTCTGCACGCAGCACTGGCACAACCCCAAGTGGGGCGAGCGCGCGCTCGACCTGCTGGCGTCGGGGAAGCTCCCGGAGGAGGTGCTGGGCGAACTGCTGCGCGACGACAAGAACAAGGACAAGCGGCAGCTGGCGATCATCGACCTGAGCGGGCGGGCGGCGAACCGCAACCCGGCCAACGCCGACCCCGGCGGAATCTGGTGGGGCGCGACCAGCGGCCGCTTCTACGCCTGCCAGGGGAACACCCTGACGGGCCCCGGGGTGCTCGTCGCCATGGCGAAGGCCTACGAAGAGACCAAGGGGAGCCTGGCCGACCGGCTGATGGCGGCGCTCGTCGCGGGCGACTGCGCCGGCGGCGACCACCGCGGACGGCTGGCCGCGGGGATCCGGGTCGCCAAGACGGGCGTGGACGGCGTGTGGTTCGAGCTGCAGGTCGAGAAGAGCGACGATGCCGTGATTGAGCTGCTCAAGAAGTACGCCGAGGCGAAGCACGACGCCAAGGGGGACTGGCGCGGCGGGCAGCTGCCCTTCGAGCACCCCTGCCCTGCCCGCCCGGAGCCCAAGGCGCCGGAAAAATAATCCCGCTGCCCCTGGATACCCCAAAAAATCCCCCGTATATACCCCATATCCCTCGAACGGTCCGGGCCCGTCGCTCGCCGGGGAAAGGAATTCACATCCCCGGCGACTAAGGGAGGACGGAACCTGGATCCTGACGAACCATCCCGAGGAGCGACGATGAAGAAGATTGCCTTCCTGGCGGCGCTGGCCTCCGCCACGCTGTCCACCCTCGCAGCGGCCCAGGACGGGCCGCGTCTCTGGAGCGACCTCGCCGAGTCGCGGTCGTTCGACTGGCAGCAGCAGGGCGAGAACCAGGGCCGGGGCCGCGGCGGGCAGGTCGTCGAGGAGTGGTACACCCCGCGCGTCCGCGCGTCGCTGGCGATCTACGGCCGGGTCAGCTTCCCGAGCGACACCGACGTCACGGTCGACGGCCTCTGGTACTCGGATTTCTTCGATCCGGGGCTGGGCCTCAGCGTCGAAGGCGACCTCCTGTCCTGGATCAACCCGGGCTGGGGCGTGGGCGGCTATCTGTCGGTCGGCTGGGACCGCTTCAACGGGCAGCGGATCAACTTCATCAACGGCGACTTCGCGGAGCCCGACCACATGGACCTGACCTCGGTCATCATCGGCGCCAAGGTGATTCAGCGCTTCAGCCCCTTCTTCGGCTGGGACGGCCACCTCGGCATCGGCGCCGTGCACTACTCGTCGGTGAAATGGTCCGGCTTCGACATCACGATCCCCGGCCCGTTCACGAACGAGGAGCTCTTCGCGTCCACGACCACGGTCGTGGGCGAAATCGCGGGCCGCTTCATCTTCGGGAGCCCGCACGTCGAGGGCGACTTCGGCTTCGGCGTCCGGATCATGGGCGGCCCGCGCCGGGGCCGGGACGTGAGCAGCGCGATCGACCCCGACATCCTGACGACGTTCATGATCGAGCTGGGCCTGACGGTCCGCTTCTGAGGCTTACTTCTTCGGGGAGCGGTAGTAGGTCTCGAGCGTCAACGCGTTGATGGCGGTCGCGTAGACCCGGCCGCCCTGATGACCCCAGCGCTCGTTGTCCGGATCCCACGAGCCATACCTGCAGCCGTCCTTCGCCGTCTTCTGGTTCGGGACCAGCGCGTTCTTCATCGGGTCGTTCCACTTCTTCCACATCGGGCCGTCCGGGCCGTCGTACTGGAAGAGCGCCATCGTAGCGTAGTACCAGTAGTAGAAGTCGATCTTGTTCGTCTTCCACTCGGGCACATCCGACACCAGCAGGTTCACCGCGCCCAGCGCGGGTTCGCTCTTGCGCTTCTGCATGAAGATGCGGGACATCACCGCCACCGCGGACATCGACGCGTGGTGGTCGAACTGCTCGTTTCGGCCGGGGTTGTACACTTTCCCGGTCGAGCGCGCGTTGTAGCCGACCTGGTAGTAGCCGTTCTGCTCGGTGGCCTCGTTGAGCCAGTTGAGCGCACCCTCGTAGGCCGACTTCGGGAAGCTTAGATCCGCCAGCTCCGCGGCGCGCAAAATCTGCACCGCCCAGCCGCTCACCGAAGAATCGTTGTCGCCGCACTTCGAGCTGTAGCGCCAGCCTTTGCCGGGGTTCTGGGCCGCGACGGTAAAGTCCACCGCCTTCTGAGCCGCTTCCTTGAGCAGCGGCGAACCGGTCATCGCATACGCCTCAATCAGGGCCAGCCCGGCGATGGCATGGTTGTACATGTACTTCATCCCGCGCTCGCCGACGCAGCCCTCCTGATCCTGGTTGGCCATCAGGTACTGAAGGCCGCGGCGAACGATGAGACCGAACTCGTGCACGCGGCCCGAATTCACCGGATCAGGATAAGTGTCCCTGGACTGCGGCCCGTACCCTGCCCCCAAGAAGGCCAGGAGCGCCAGGCCCGTCACCCCGGTCGTGCTGTCGGACGCCGCGGCTGCGATGGTCTCTTCCGGCTCGACGCAGTCGTTCGGGTTGCGCGCCTTGAACGGGGTCAGAATCGACTGTTGTTCCTGCATCCCCTCGGTCGCGCCCGATCCGCCGCAGCGCCCGCCTTTGCATTGATTCTGGAACGCATCCGGCTTCCATTCCCCGCTGAATTCCTGGTGCCGCGCGAGCCACTTGAGGGAGGACAGCACTGCCGATTCCGTGGCCGCGGTCCCGGCGCCTTTACCGACGAGACCCGGGCGCGTCCCGCCGACGCGCGACGTGAACGCTGGAGCGATCACCGGAACCCCCTCCTTCGCGGCCCCCGGGGGAATGGACGTGAGGAAGGCGAGCGGGTCGAACAGTTTCTTGCCGCCGAGCGGCGAGCCCAAGTCCGCAAGGTACTGCTTCGCCTCGGCGTTCCCGACCAGATCGCCCAGGACCGTGGCCGCCATGGCCTTCAGCTCCGGATCACTTGCCGGGGTGACGAAGGAACGGAGGGTGGCGATCGCCGCGGGGGTCTTCCAGGAGCGAAGCTGAAGGTTCGCCAGTTCCATCCGGAGGGCGTTGCCGAGGTCGCCCGACTGGGGATACTTCTTGAGGAACTCTTCGAGCGTCTTGGCCAGCTCGGCGTACCCGGAAGCCCCTCTTCCAGCCAGAAAGCTGGAGGACTGACGGTCGCGGATTTCCAAGAACGTGGCGCGCGGGAGCAGCCATCGCCACGTCTCGCCGTTTCGATTGGCCGGGTCCGCGAGCCACGCCTGAGCGAAGGCCCCTGAAGCCTGAGCGTCCCGGTAAAAGCCTTTCAGCGACAATTTCAAGGCGACCGAGCGGAGGAGCTGAAGATAGGCCGCGGCCGGGGTCCCGTCCGCATCCCACATCAGGTCGCGGTCGAGGTACTTCACCAGGCGTTCCCAAGGCTCGGTCACCCAGAATCTCACCCGACCGGGAGCCCAGCGGAACCCTTGGCCGTGGGCGCACATCGCCGCCGCGACCCCCAGCTTCGCCTCGAGGCGGTCTTCGTTCCAGGCCGCCGCTCTCGCATCGCCGGCCGGAGGCCTCGGGCCCCGTTCGACCCGATCCAACCAGGCCCTGGCGGCCTTCTCGCCGGCCAGGAAGGCATTGGTCGCTTCTTCGGTCCGGCACGTGATCAGGAGCGTCCGCCCCCGTTGCGCGTGGAGCGCGGGCAGCAGCGCGTAGACCTCCCGTTCCAGCGGTCCGTCGCAGATGCCCTCGAGCGTTTTGATTGCCCACCCGAGCATCTGGCTGCCGTCGTCGGGATTCTCCTCGTGCGGCGCCTGGGCGGCCCACAGTTGAGCCCGGAAGAGCAATGCGACGTCCTTGTCCCGTTTCGTGGCGCCAGGAGAACTCCGAAGGTTGAGGAGGATCTCTTCCGCAAGATCCTGCCACCCGCGACGGGCCAATTCCATCGCCAGCGGCGCCCCGAAGTTCTCCCATTCAGGGCGGTACGTCCAGGCGGGCGCCTCGGGGACCCTGATCTCCGGCGGAGGCGGGGGCACGAACGGCTTTTCCACGAGCGCGGGTTTGGCCACCTCCACGGGTTTGGCCTCCGGCGCGGGCTCGGGAGCCGGCTCCGGCTCCTTTGCGACCGGATCGGGCGTCCTCTCGGGAACAAGCTCCAGGCCCGCCTTGGCCAGCAGGCGCTTCGCCGTCGCCTCCGCCGGCTTCCCCCGGAGGTTCTGGGCCATGACGAGCGCTTCGTCCGGCCGCCTGTGCCGCAGGCACCAGGAGATGAACCCGAGCGACGCCTCGGAGCCGATCTGCTCCCGGAACTCGTAGGCCATCGACGCGAACTGCTGCGGCGCCAGCTGGGCCCAGGGGATCTCGAGGCCCCGCTCCGCGTGGCGGACGATGAGGACGTCGTTCGTGGCGTCCAGCACCCGCACCTCGTCGAGCGTCCGCTGCCTCAGCGCGAAGGACGCGTAGGTCCGCGGCCCCTGGCGGATGGCCAGCGTCAGGTCCTGGATCAGCGCCTGCTGGAGGCGGATCTCCTCCAACTCGCCCTTCAGGGCGTCCCTCTCCTTGCCGGCCTCGAGGCTGGCGATGAGTTCCTGGTACGCCCGGCGCGCCTGGTCGTACTTCATGTCCGACGCGATCGACTGGACCTTCTCGGTCGCCTCGCGGAGCCGCGCGTCGGCGGCGCCCTCGACGACAACCTTCTCGACGATCCGCTCCGGCTCGCTCTTCCGCAGGAGCGCAACCCCCGCCACGACGCTCATCAGGACGGCCGCCGCGACCGACAGGACCACGGCCTTGTTCCGCGCGGCCCGGCGCCAGGCCCGCTCGTAGCCGGCGACGCCGCGCGCCCGCACGGTTCCGCCGGCCAGGAAGCTGTCGATCTCCCGCGCGAATTCCACGGCGCTCGCGTAGCGCTTCTCCTTGTCCTTCTCGAGCGCCTTCAGGCAGACCTTTTCGAGGGCCGCCGGCACGGAGACGCCCGAGCCGCGGGTCTTGTGGAGCGCCGAGGGCGGCGTCGGCTCCTCGTGCACCACCTTGTTCAGGATCTCGCGCTGCGTCGGCCCCGTGAACGGCGGGACCCCCGCCAGGTACTCGTAGAGGATCGTCCCCAGGGCCCAGACGTCGGTGCGGGCGTCCACGCCCTTCCCGCTGCGCCCCAGGGCCTGCTCGGGCGCCATGTAGCAGGGCGTGCCCTTCACGATGCCCGACACCGTGAGGGTCGAGCCGCTCTTCATCTCCTTCGCCAGGCCGAAATCCACGACGCAGGCGCGGCCGTTGCCGTCGACCAGGATGTTCTGCGGCTTGACGTCGCGGTGGACGATCGGCGGATTCTGCGCGTGCGCGTGATGCAGCGCCAAGGCCACGTCGCGCAGGATGATCAGGAAGCGCTTCGGGGACGCGAAGAACTCCTGCCACGGGCTTTGACGGCGGTTCGGATGCAGCAGCGCCTCAAGATTCTTGCCGTCCACGAACTCCATGCTGAGAAAGTAGCGGTCGTCGTGGCGGCCCAGCTCGAAGACGCGGACGATGTGCGGGTGGCTCAACTTGATCGCCGTCCGGGCCTCTCGAAGGAACTCCTGGATCTCGCCCTCCTGCGCCGCGTCGGCGATGCCGATGTCCTGGCTGCGGATGAGTTTGAGGGCGACGTAGTTCTTGAGGAAGTCGTCCCAGGCCTTGTAGACGACGGCCATGCCGCCGCGCCCGAGCTCGTGGATCAAGGTGTACTTCTGCATGACGCGCTTCGGGTCCTTGCGGGCCTCGAGAACCTCGGGCGGCAGCGGCGTTTCCGTCGGGGTCGCAGGGTCGGCGATCGAGACCCAGGCGGGATTCCCGAGCGACTGGAGCGCGCGGTTCATGGTATCGCGATCGACCAGCCCGCGCGAGACGATGACCTCGCTCAGCTGCGTTTCGGTGCCGCGGGCGCTGTCCCGGAGGCAGTCCGCCAGCTGGGCCGGGGTGAGCAGGCCCTGCTTGATGAGCAGCTGGCCCAGTTTTTCGGCCGAGTTCGTCATCCCTACTTTTTCTTGGCCGCGCCAAACTCCAGCGGCTTGATGCCTTTGGTCAGGAAGAGGACCGCGAAGCAGGTGTCCCACAGGGGACTGCTGATGTAGCCGTCCCGGCCGACTCGGCCGCCGAGCCTCATGACGTTCGCGCAGGAGTCCCAGGAGCCGTCGGGCTTTTGCTGCTCGAGGAGGAGCTTCGCGCCTTCCCCGTACCAGTCCCGGCCCCAGCCACTCTCCTTACCGAGAAAGAGCTGGGACACTTCCACGGTGTAGAAACCGTACTCGCGGAATAGCCAGGTCGTGTTGCTGCCGGTCATGTTGTCGATCAGTCCGCCGTTCCAGTGCTTCACCAGCGATAAGGCGCCGCCGGCCACCACGGGGTCCTTCTTCAGATTCGCGCCGAGGATGTTGCCGTAGATCAGCATCGCCGAGACGGCGCTCGCGGCGGCCGCGGGGTAGGTCGATTGATACGCCCGGTCGTAGTGCCATCCCGAGTCCTGCCCCTTCCCCTGGCAGGAATCCTTCCAGTACTTCAGCGCCAGCTCCATCGTCTTTACTTCGAAGACCATCCCGGCATCACTGCACGCTCGAATCCCGAGCGCGGCGAAGAAGCTGTTCGTAAGGTCGCTGCCCTCACCGTCGCGGTCCTTCTTGATGCTGATCTTGTTTGTCACCTTTGGGTTCATCGGGGCGGCGGGGAGTCTGGGGAGCGGTCGTTTGTCGGAATCAATGTCTTCGACGTAGATCGACGGACTTCCGTAGCTCCACGCCCCGTCGGACCCCTGATTATCCACCAGGAACTTGGCGCATGAGGCGATTCGCTTCTGGAAGCCCCCCCGATCGAGAAACTCCAGGCACATGGCCTGAAGCGCTACCGGGGGGGTCGCTTCCAGCTTGTCCTTCACCATGTCATCGAACAGCTTGGTGTAGAACGGGTCCTTGGGGGAAACGCCTGCGTTGATCAGGGTCCAGAGGACCAGCTCTCGGGGAAGCATCCTGCGGCCGACGTGATCAGCGCCTTTCAGGCAGGGCTCCTCCTGGGAGCGGAGGTACGCAACGCCTTTCTGGATGGCTTCCTGGACCTTCTTGGCGTCAGGCGCGTCGGCCTGGGGGACGGGCAGGGTTGCGAGGCAAGAAAGGAGAACGGCAACGACTCCCACGATCCCTCCGGAAGGGGCAACTTGCCCTGTCTTGCAAGTATACCCCTCGGGAAAGTCGGGGAGGATCCTAGGCGCGAAAGTTCAGCGGGCCGGGAACCCGGGTCACTCCGCCGAGGCCTGGGCGTTGGCGTAGCCGGCGAAGACGTCGGCGACCTTGCCCGCCGCCGCGTCGCCGCCGTGGACGTAGACGCGCCACTTCAGCGTGAGCGACTCGCCCTTGGCCAGCGTGTTCTCGCCCTTGATGATCCACGGGTTGGCCGCGAAGAGGCCGTAGGCGCGCACGTGCCAGTCCGACGGGTAGCGGAAGCTCGCGGGGTGGTTCATGATCGAGATGCCGACCTTCTTGCTCTCGATTTCGCCCGAGTAGTCCACCCAGGGCGCCGCGTTTTCGCGGGCCAGCTTCTCGCCCTTATTCCCCTTGGCGTCCAGGATCGTGTCGGGAGCGTCGCCTTTGGCGAGGCTCAACTCCTTCGCCACGCGGGCCGCGAAGGCCCCTTCCTTGGCCATCTTGAGGTCCTTCCCGAAGACCACCGGACCGTTCGCCGCCTTGAGGGTGATGGTCCAGTCCATGACGACGTCGTCGCCGGCGTTGAGGATCACGATGTCCTGCGTCTCGGCGATATCGTCGCCCCACGCATTCTCCGCCACGATGCGGGCGTAGGCCGGCCCCTGCTCCTTCTTCACGGACTTCGGGGTGATCGGCGTCTTCGACCAGTACTCCTTGCCGTTCACCTCGCCGAAGCAGAAGTACAGGCCGGTGTGATGCGGGTGGTCGTTGGGCTCGCCGGCCTTGGGCTCCATCGGCCAGCCGCGCAGCAGGTTCACGCCGTGGCTGTTCAGGGGCCAGAAGAACGGCTTCTTGTGCTTCTCCGCCAGCGCGCCGTTCTGGTAGCGGGTGATCTCCCGGTCGCTGCTCTTGACCGAGATGTAGCCCGCCGGATCGTCCGTCAGCGAGACGCCCGTCCCCTTGGAGCTGCCGCTCTTGACGACCACGCGGGCCTTCTCGTTCGCCGGGATGAAGGGCACGAGGACGCGGACCGTGTTGCCGTCGCCCTGCGCGGCCAGCGCGTTGCCCTTCTCGTCCGCCGCCGCGAAGGGCGCCGAGACCTTGACCTTTGCCTCGACCAGGACCCAGCGGCGGTCCTTCTCGAAGGGCGCGATCGTGACGGTGGCGCTGTCCTGCGCGACGTCCGCGGCGCAGGCCAGGGCCGACAGCAACAGCAGGGTGAGGGTGCGCATGCCGGATTCCTCTTAGGGGTTTTCGGGGACGACGAAGGGCTTCCGGTACTCGCGGGTCAACAGCTTGTCCGCCTCCGGATCGCCGACGAACTTCTCGTTCTTGGGGTCGAAGTTCAGGGTGCGGCCCACCTGGAGCTGCGTCTTCGAGAGGTCGACGCCGTTCTCGGTCAGGTGCTTCCGCATGCGGTTGAAGGCCTCGTTGCCCTCCTCGCAGGTGAAGGGGTCGTCCTTCGTGATCGGGCGCTGCTCGCCGAGGCGGTAGGAGATGTTGGCCAGGTGGCAGAGCGCGGCCGAGAGGTGGCCGTCGAGCACGTCGGCGTTGAGGGTCTCGTGCTTGCCGCTCTTGATGCCCTCGATGAAGTTGCGGAAGTGGTTGGTCGCGCGGCCGTCTTCCTTCACCTCCATCGGGAGCTTCTTCCCCTCGAGGTCGAAGGCGCTGGTCCCCGCGACGTAGCCGTTCTTGCAGTGGACGATGTTGCCGATGCCCTCGCCCATGAACTTCTCCGTCTCGAGGCCGCGCACCTCGAAGAGCAGCTGGCTGTCGCCATAGTCGAAGACGACGATCTGCGAGTTGGGCGTCTCGCCGTCGTCCTCGTACCCGAAGCGGCCGCCGATGCAGGTCACCTTGAGCGGGAGGGAGTTCTTGCCGAGGTACCAGCGGGCCTTGTCCATCTCGTGGACGCCCTGGTTGCCGATGTCGCCGTTGCCGGTGTCCCAGCGCCAGTGCCAGTTGTAGTGGAAGGTGTTCGGGTTGAAGGGGCGCTCGGGCGCGGGGCCCAGCCACAGGTCGTAGTCGACGCCCTTGGGCACCGGGCCGTTGGGCTTCTTCCCGATGGAGGCGCGGCGCTTGTAGCAAAGGCCCCGGGAGACCTTGATGGCGCCGAGCTTGCCCTCCGCCAGGAACGTCGCGGCCTTCCGGTGGCCGCCGCCCGAACGGCTCTGCGTGCCGTGCTGCACGCACTTGTTGTACTTGCGCGCCGCCTCGACGAGCTTCCGCCCTTCCCACACGTTGTGGCTCAGGGGCTTTTCGACGTAGACATGCTTGCCCGCGATGACGGAGTTGATCGCGATCAGCGTGTGGGTGTGGTTGCAGGTCGCGATCGACACGGCGTCGATCGACTTGTCCTCGAGCATCTTCCGGAAGTCCTGGTAGTAGACGGGCTTGTTGCCCGCCTTCTTGGCCACCGCGCTCATCGCATTGTCGATGACGTTCTCGTCGATGTCGACGATCGCGGCGACCTGGACGTCCTTCATGGCCGCCCACTCGCCCACATGCGAGAGGCCGCGGCCCTTCACGCCGCAGACGGCGATGCGCAGGACGTCGTTGGGGCCCGCGCGGCGCTCGGGGGCGGCGTTGGCCAGGAGCGGCGTCGCAGGCATCGCCGCCGCGGCGGCGGCCATCATCGAGCGCTCCAGGAACTCGCGGCGACTAAGGTTGCTCATCGTTCCTCCGTACCGTAAGGTGCCCGCCGAACGGCGGATCCCCCTCGAAAAAGCTCGGCCGGCTACACGTTCTCCGGGACCACGTAGGGCTTGCGGTACTCGCGGGTGGCCAGCGCGTTGGCCGCCGCGTCGTCCCCGAAGCGCTCCGTCTTGGGGTCGACGCTGATCGCCTTGCCGACGCGGAACTCCGCCTTGTCGACGTCGACGGAGTTCTCCTTGAGGTGCGCGAAGGTGCGGTCGGCCGCCTCGTGGCCGGCGTCCGTGCGCAGCCCCTTGGCGACCTCGCCGGCGGGCTTGGTCGCGCCCAGGCGGTACGAGATGTTCGCCAGGTGGCAAAGTGCGGTCGAGAGATGCCCCTCGAGGACCTCCGAGTTGAGGTCCCCGCGCTTCCGGCTCTTCACGGCGTCGGCGAAGTTGCGGAAGTGGTCGCCGGGGCCAGCGAAGCGCTGGATCAACTGGCCGTCCGGCGCGTAGGCGGCGCTCCCGGAGATGCCCATGACCAGCTTGCCCTTCTCGCACTCGAAGACGTTGCCCATGAGGACGTCGGGCGGGAACTTCTCGGTCGGCAGGCCGCGGACCTCGTGGACGATCTGGACGTCGCCGTACTCGAACACCGTCACCTGCGTGTTGGGCGTCTGGCCGTCGTCTTCGTAGCCGTAGCGGCCGCCGACGCTCACGACCGTGGTCGGGTGCGTGTCCTTGTTGATGCCCCAGCGGCAGGTGTCGAGCTGGTAAATGCCGTTGTTGGCGATCTCGCCGCCGCCGAAGTCCCAGTTCCAGTGCCAGTTGTAGTGGAAGCGGTTGGGATTAAAGGGGCGCTCGGGCGCGGGGCCCAGCCAGAGATCGTAGTCCACGCCCGCGGGCACGGGGCCGTCGGGCTTCTTCCCGATCGAGCCGCGCTTGTTGTAGCAGATGCCGCGCGCGACCTTGATCTTGCCGAGCTTCCCTTCGTGGAGGAACTTGATGGCGTCCCTCGACTGCTGCAGGGAGCGCGGGTAGTTGCCCATCTGGCACATCCGCTCGTACTTGCGGCTCGTCTCCACGAGCTTGCGGCACTCGAAGAGGTTATGGCCGAGCGGCTTCTCGACGTAGGCGTCCTTGCCTGCCTGCATCGCCCAGATGCCCGCGAGGCAGTGCCAGTGGTTCGGCGTCGCCACCGAGATGGCGTCGATCGACTTGTCCTCGAGGAGCTTCCGGAGGTCCTTGTAGTGGACCGGCTTCTTTCCGCTCTTGTCTTCGACCTTCTTTATGGGCGCGCCGACGACGCTCTCGTCGGGGTCGCAGATCGCCGCGATTTCCACGTCGCCCAGCGAGAGCCAGCGCCCGACGTGCACGCTGCCCTGCCCGTGCACGCCGACGACGGCCACGCGGACGCGCTCGTTCGCTCCCACGCGGCGGACGGGTTCGGCGGCCGCGGAGAGGCCGGCCTTCAGGGACACGCCCGCCGCGGCGGCGGCGAACAGGGACTGCTCGAGGAATTCCCGGCGGCTGAACTGGGTCATGTGTCGCCCACCCTCAGGTCAGGGGGTTTGCTGGGAATCCCGCTCCAGATCGGCCACAGAGTCCACTGAGCCCACAGAGAAAAAGCTTCTCTGTGGGCTCCCGTGGCCAATATTCCTTAGACGTTCTCCGGGACGACGTACGGCTTGCGGTACTCGCGCGTGAGCAGCTTCGACGCCTCGGCGTCGCCCACGACGGTCTCGGTCTTCGAATCGAACTTGATCTCCCGGCCCAGCGTGACGTTCACGTTGGCCGGATTGACGCCGTTCTCCTGGAGGTGCTCCCGGAAGCGCACGAACGTCTCGTTCGCCGCGTCGTTCTTGCCGAAGGGATCCTTCACGGCCAGCGGCGTCGCCGTCCCGAGCCGGTGCGAGATGTTGGCCAGGTGGCAGGCGGCTGCCGAGTAGTGGCCGTCGAGCGCGGGTGCGTTCAGCGACTCGGGCTTGTTGTTCTTGATCGCGTCGATGAAGTTGCGGAAGTGGGCGCTGTCGTCGCCGCCGGCGAAGCGCTGGATCAGGTCGCCCTTCGGCGAGAAGGCGATGCCGCTGCTGTAGGTCGGGATCACCAGCGTGCCTTCCGTGCACTCGAAGACGTCGCCGATGAGCAGCTGGCCGGACTTGTCCTGGATCGACTTGTCGTGGTACTTCTCGGTGTCCAGGCCGCGCACCTCGAAGATCAGCTGGACGTCGCCGTAGTCCGAGACCGTGATCTGGGTGTTGGGGGTCTCGCCGTCGTCCACGTAGCCCAGGCGGCCGCCGATGCTGAACGTGCTCTTCGGGTGCTCGTTCTTGTTGATGCCCCAGCGGGCGATGTCGACCTGGTGGACGCCCTGGTTGCCCAGGTCGCCGTTGCCGGTGTCCCAGAACCAGTGCCAGTTGTAGTGGAACTTGTTCGGGTTGAACGCCCGCTCGGGAGCGGGTCCCAGCCAGATGTCGAAATCGACGCCCTCCGGCACCGGGCCGTTGGGCTTCTTGCCGATGCTCTTGCGGGACTTGTAGCAGAAGCCGCGGGCGACCTTGACCTTGCCCAGCTTGCCCGAGTGGAGGAACTCGATCGCCTCGCGCATGCCCTTCATGGACCGGCACTGCGTGCCGACCGCGACGACCTTGTTGTACTTCTTGCCCGCCTCGACGAGCTTGCGGCCCTCGAAGACGTTGTGGCTGACCGGCTTCTCGACATAGGCGTGCTTGCCGGCCTGGACCGCCCAGAGCCCCGCCAGCGAATGCCAGTGGTTGCAGGTGGCGACCGAGACGGCGTCGATCGACTTGTCCTCGAAAAGCTTCCGCAGGTCCTTGAAGTAGGTGGGCTTGTTGCCGCCCTTCTTCTCCACCGCGGACATCGCGCCGTGGATGACGTTCTCGTCGATATCGCAGATGGCCGCGACTTCGACGTCGGACATCTTGAGCCACTGGTTGAGGTGCTCCAGACCGCGGCCCTTCACCCCGATGACGGCGATGCGGAGCCGCTCGTTGGGCCCCGAGCGCCGGAGCTCCGAGCCGAGCACCGGGATCGACGACACGGCCGCGGCGGCGGCCGCCAGCGCCGAATTCCCGAGGAACTGCCTGCGGGAGAACTGGGTCATGAGGTCTTCTCCATCAGTTGATTCATAGTGTGTCAGACGGACTCGGGGACTACAAACGGTTTCCGATACTCGCGGGTGAGCATCCGGTTCGCCTCATCGTCGTCGACGAAGCGCTCCGTCTTCGGATCAACCGTCAGGGCCTTCCCGACCGTGACCTGGGTCTGGTCGGGCTGCACGTCGTTGGCGATCATGTGCTCCTTGAAGCGGTCGAAGGTGTCGGCGGCCGCTTCGTTGTCGCCGAAGGGCCGGACCTTGTACATCGCGTGGAGGCCGCCCAGGCGGTGGCTGATGTTGCCCAGATGGCAGAGCGCGCTCGAGAGGTGGCCCTCCTCGATGGGCGCCCGCAGGTCGGAGGCCTTGCCGCTGCGGACGGCGTCGACGAAGTTCTGGAAATGGTCGCCCTGGCCCTTGAACTTCTGGAGTTCCTTCCCCTCCTTGTCGAACGCGGTGGCCTCGGAGCGGGAGAACGCCACGTGGCCGTCGGCGCAGTGGAAGACGACGCCGACCTTCACGTCCTTGTAGGGCGGCGTCTCGAGGCCGCGCACCTCGAAGATGATCGGGGCGCCCTCGCCGTAATCGAAGGCGACGATCTGGCTGTTGGCCGTCTCCCCGTCGTCCGTGTACCCGAAGCGGCCGCCCACGCTGAGGACCTTCCGGGGCAGCTCGTTGTGGCCCAGGCCCCAGCGGGCGATGTCCATCTGGTGGATGCCCTGGTTCCCCAGGTCGCCGTTGCCGTAGTCCCAGAACCAGTGCCAGTTATAGAAGAAGCGCGTCGTGTTGAAGGGGCGGTCCGGCGCGGGGCCCAGCCAGAGGTTGTAGTCGATGCCGGCGGGCACCGGGCTGTCTTCCGTGTGGCCGATGGAGGGGCGCGGGTTGTAGCAGAGCCCGCGGGCCAGCTTGATCTTCCCGAGCTTCCCTTCCTTGAGGAACTGGACCGCGTCCTGGAAGCCCTTCATGGAGCGGCTCTGGGTCCCGGTCTGGCAGATCCGGTTGTACTTCTTCGCCGCCTCGACGATCTTGCGGCCCTCCCACACGTTGTGGCTGACGGGCTTCTCGACGTAGATGTGCTTGCCCGCCTGCATGCCCCAGATCGCCAGCAGCGCGTGCGTGTGGTTCGAGGTCGCGATCGTGACGGCGTCGACCGACTTGTCCTCGACCAGCTTGCGGTAGTCCTGGTAGTAGACGGGCTTCTTGCCCTGCTTCTGCTCGACGGCCTTCATGGCCTTGTCGATGATGTTCGAGTTGACGTCGCAGATCGCGGCGATCTCGACGTCCTTGAGGGCGAGCAGGCCCTTCACGTGGTCGAGGCCGCGGCCCCGCACGCCGGTGACGGCGACGCGGAGCACCTCGTTGCGCGACGCGAAGGCGCGCGGGGCGAGCGCGGCCCCGGCGGCCGCGATCGTGGAATGAGCGATGAACTGACGCCGAGATAGTTTCCGCATGTGGTCGTCCCCTGCCCTGTAACCCGCTCGGGGATGCCTGATCCTACTACTTCATACACCGAAGTTCGGGGCAGGGTTCCGGCGCATTTGCATAATGGGTGCGTCGCCGACCGGCAGGGATTAGAATCAGCCGCGATGGCGCCTCGCCTCCGGATCCGGGAAGTCGACGTCTTCCTCCGCCGCGTCCGCACGCGGATGCCCTTCCGCTACGGCAAGGCCGAGGTCACCGGCCAGCCCTACGCGCACGTCCGGGTCCGCTGCGAGCCGGCCGTGACGGGGGTGAGCGCGGCCGCTCTGCCGCCCCTTTGGTTCGACAAGCGCCCGGGGCTCACCCACGAGGACACGATCCGGGACCTGCTCCGCTCGATCGGCATCGCCGCCGAGACGTACAAGAGCGCCTCGGACGCGAGCGCCTACAACCTGCACCGGACCTGCGAGCCCGACGCCCGCCGCGTCGCCGCCCAGGAAGGCATGAACAACCTGACCGCCGGCTTCGGCGTCGCGCTCCTGGATGAGGCGATCATCGACGCCGTCTGCCGCCTCTCGGGCCGGACCTTCCACCAGGGCCTGAAGGAGGATCTCTTCGGGCTGGGCTCGTACTTCGGCGCCATCGTCCCCAAGGAGCCGCTCCCGAAGATCGCCGTCCGCCATACGGTCGGGCTCTCCGACCCGATCACCGACGCGGACGCGTCGACCCGGACGGGCGACGGCCTCCCCGAGACCCTCGAGGAGGTCGTGCGGGCCTACAAGCCCCGCTGGTTCAAGATCAAGCTCTCGGGAGACGTCACCGCCTCGCTCGACCGCCTGCGCCGCATCGCCGAGGTGCTCGACCGCGACGGCGGCGACTACCAGGTCACGCTCGACGGCAACGAGCAGTTCCACGTCATGGAGGAGGTGGTCGAGCTGGTCAAGAAGCTGCAGGGCCGCCCGTGGCTGGCGAACATCTGGGCCCGCACCGCCTGGATCGAGCAGCCGGTGGACCGGGCCGAGTCGCTGGGCCCGGACGTCGCGGCCGCGCTGCGCCGGATCCCGCAGTCGGTGATCATCGACGAGTCGGACGGGACCGACGACGCGGTCGACCGCGCCCTCGCGCTGGGCTACCGCGGCATCTCGGCGAAGAACTGCAAGGGCGTCTTCCGCACGCTCCACAGCTTCCGGCGCGCCGGCGAAAAGGGCGCGGTGCTCTCGAGCGAGGACCTGATGAACATCCCGGTGGTGCCGCTGCACCAGGACCTCTGCGTCGCGGCGGCGCTGGGCATCACGCACAGCGAGCGCAACGGCCACCACTACATCCGCGCCTTCGAGTACTTCTCCCCGAAGGAGCGCGAGGCCGCGCTCCGCGAGTACCCCGAGCTCTACCGCGAGGGCCGCCCGACGGTGCGGGTGGAGGACGGCGCGATCGACGTGTCGGGCATCAACGCGTTCGGCTTCGGCGTGCGCTCCGAACCGGACTGGGGCTTCCTCGAGCGCGTGCCGGCCCCATAAAACACACCGTGTCGTTTATGGGGTAAAACCCCATAAACGACACGGTGTGTTTTGTGGTTACCCGGTCGTCAGGCCCAGCCCGCCCAGGGCCGACGTGTCGATGTGGCCGTCGCGGATCGTGAAGACGCCCGGATATTTCGCCGCCCACGGCGTGTTGGCCGCCGGGCAATACTGCCGGGAGTTCCCCTCGATCGCGGTGACCGGGCCGATGTGCGCCGCGAGCCCCGCCGACTGCAGGAACGACTGGCCCGGGCAGGTCAGGTCCTGCACGCAGAGGAACATCTTGAACTTCTGCGCGGCCGCCGCCATGAGAAGCGACTGCGACTGCCCCTTGCAGGACTTGAGCGCCACGCCCGAGTAGCCCTGCTCGCGCGAGAGCAGCAGGCTCTCGTAGTCGACGAGCGACTCGTCGATCACCACGGGCTTGATCGCCGCGGCGGCGTGCATCTTGTTCTCGGGGTGCGCCTTCAAGTCGCGGGCGGTCGGCTGCTCCACGTAGGCCACCCGGTCGAAGCAGGCCGCGCTCTTCTCCTTCACGCGGCGCAGCACCTCGAGCAGGTACTCGACGTTCGGGCACTGCTCGTTGAAGTCCAGCGAGTACGTGAAGGCCCGGGACGCGGTTGAGGTGGCGACGCGGTCGATCGCGAGGATCCGCTCGATGTCCCAGCCGGCGTCGTTGCCGTTGAGCTTGATCTTCAGGTGGGTGAGCTGGTCCTTCACGATCCACTCGCCCAGCGTGTTGGGCAGGCCGTCCTGGAGCCGCTCTTTCACGTCGGCGTCGACCAGCGCGTCGAGCGCCCCCACCAGGTGGTAGAGCGGCAGGCGCGGCTTGGGTTTCGTCTGCGAGTAGGAAGCCAGGCTCTCGCCGCGGAAGCGCTCGTCGAGGTACGTCGACAGGTCCTGCTCCAGCCAGTCCGGGCCGTAGCACTCGTAGACGTGGCGGCCGTGGACGCGGCCGTAGGCGTCGTGGATGGCGGCGTCGAAGGCGCTGGCGACGACCAGGGCGCTCAGGTGAGGCATCGGGTCGGCGAGCGACATCTGCTTCGTCACCTCGTCGGCGAGGCGGAAGGCCTCGGGCTCGAAGCGGTGGGCGAGCTCGACCGGGTGGGCGCACTCGTCGAAGGCCGTGTAGGCCCGCGCGATCTTCTGGGCCAGGACCTCCATGGCCTTGGCGGTGTCGGCCGCGGGGACGCGCTTGGACGGGAAGGACCACACGTTGCCGAAGGGCATCGAGCCGCTGCCCCACGCGGAGCGCCCGTCGCGGGTCTCGACGCGCATCCGTACCGTGAAGACGGTCGCGTGGGTGCTGGGGACGCCGCCGAACTTAAGCGGCGTGCGGTAGGCGACGCGCTCCATCGAAGGATCGATGTCGGCGACGCGGACGTCGGTGGATCGGCTCATGGGCGCCGATTGTACAAAATGCAGACGCTCAACCTTACTATTTGGTAGAACGGGACGCATGTCTGCCGCAGCGGAAGCGGATTCCAAGGGCCGCAGCATGGCCCTGGTGGCGGCCTTCCTGGGCTGGATGTTCGACGGCCTGGAGATGGGCCTCTTCCCGCTCGCCGGCCGCCCGGCCCTCAAGCAGCTGATGCACGCGGCGGGGCCGGACGCGGACAAGATCATCGGCCCCTGGTTCGCCGGGATCATCGCGGCGTTCCTGATCGGCGCCGCCGCGGGCGGCGTCCTCTTCGGCTGGCTCGGCGACCGCGTCGGCCGCGTGAAGGCGATGGTCTGGAGCGTCGCCACCTACTCGATCTTCTCCGGCGTCTGCGGCTTCGCGACCGCTCCCTGGCAGATCGGGGTGCTCCGCTTCATCGCGTCGCTCGGCATGGGCGGCGAGTGGGCCCTCGGGGTCTCGCTGATCAGCGAGATCTGGCCCGCGAAGTCGCGGCCCCTGCTTTCCGGCCTGATCGGGGCGGCGGCGAACGTGGGCTTCTTCCTGGTCGGCGTCGTCCAGATCCTGCTCAGCCGCTACGAAAAGAACCTCAGCCACGCGTTCAACGAAGCCCCGACCTGGAGGCTGCTGTTCATCGCCGGCGCCGTCCCGGCGCTGCTGACCTTCGTCATCCGCGTCTTCGTGCCCGAGTCCGAGAAATGGAAGGCGGCCGCGAGCAGCGGACCCAAGCCCAGCGTGGCGGACATCTTCGCGCCCTCGATCCGGAAGTCCACGCTGCTGGGCGCGTCCCTTGCCGGCGTCGCCCTTCTGGGCACCTGGGCCTCGGTGCAGTGGATCCCGCCCTGGGTCAGCCAGATGACCGGCAACAAGAACAACGAGGCCGCCTGGACGCAGATGTTCGCGGCGCTGGGCGCAGTCGTGCTGCCGCTGGTCGTGGCGCTCCTGGCCGAGAAGTTCAACCGCCGCCTGGCCTACGGCGCCCTCTGCGTCGGGTCGATCGTGATCTGCGAAGTGCTCTTCCTGACGAAGCCGCCCTTCGGCTTCACGTTCCTGCTGCTGGCGACGCTCGCCAACGGCATCACCGGGTCCTTCTACGGCTGGCTTCCGCTCTATCTGCCGGAGCTCTTCCCCACGCGGATCCGCGCGACGGGGTCGGGCTTCTGCTTTAACATCGGCCGCGTCATGGCCGCGGCCGGCAATTTTGCCAGCGGAAGCTTGATGGCGATCTTCGGCGACTACGCCCGCATGGGCAGCATCGTCTGCCTGATCTACCTGCTCGGGCTGCTGGTCATCAGTTACTGCCCGGAGACGAAGGGCAAGCCGCTGCCGGAGTAGTCTAGTTCGCTTCCGCCTGCGGGTCGGGCTTCGGCACCCGGAGCAGGAGCGTCAGGACCCCACAGAGCGCCACCAGGACCGCGAGTACCCGCAAGCCCAGCGAGAACGACCCGTCCTCCGACTGGCACCAGCTGAGGATCTTGGGGCCCGCCTGCCCGCCGAGGTTTCCGAGCGAGTTGATCAGCGCGATCCCGCCCGCCGCCGCGGTGCCCGTCAGGAACGCCGTCGGCAAACCCCAGAACGGCCCGATGACGCTCCAGCGCCCGGAGACGCAGAGCGTCATGGCGACCAGCACCATCACCGGGGAGAGGCGGAGGGAGAGCATGACGAGGCCGATCGCGAACCACCACGCCGCGACGGCGACGTGCCAGCGCTGCTCCTTGAAGCGGTCCGAGAGGCGGCCGTGCACGACCATGATGGGGATCGTGATGAGGGGCGGAACCGCCGAAAGCCAGCCAAGCTCCGATTTCGTCAGGGCCGGATAGGCGTTCTGCAGGATCGTCGGCATGAAGAAATCGAGGCCGTAGCCGCTGACGACGTTGAGGAAATAGATCAGGCTCAGCAACAACACCTTGGGGTTGAGCAGCGCCTCCATCAGCGTGAAGTGCTTCTTCTTCTCCTGCTGCGCGCGCTCGGCGTCGAGCACCGAGCTCAGCCACGAAAGCTCCTCGGGTTTCAGCCAGCGGGCGCTGCGCGGACCGTCGGGCAGGTAGAACAGCACGACGACGCCCAGCACGAGGGACGGAATGGCCTCGATCAGGAACAGCGACTGCCAATTCTTCAACCCGAAGCACGGATGATCCAGGAGCCACCCGGAAAGCGGCCCGCCGATGACGAACGAGAACACCGCGGCGGCCATGAAGATCGACACCGCGCGAGAGCGGTAGGCCTTCGGGAACCAGTAGGTGTTGTAGAGGATCATCCCCGGGAAGAAGCCCGCCTCGGCGGCACCCAGGAGGAAGCGGAGGATGTAGAACATCCACTGGTCCTTGACGAACATCATCGCGCCCGAGATGACGCCCCAGACCAGCATGATGCGCGCGATCCAGATGCGCGCGCCGACCCGCTCCATGAGCAGGTTCGACGGAACTTCGAAGATGAAATAGCCCACGAAGAAGATGCCGGCGCCGGTGCTGTACATCGCGGTGGACAGGTTGAGGTCCGACAGCATCGAGAGCTTGGCGAAGCTGACATTCACCCGGTCGATGAAGGCGGCGAGATAGCAGACGCACATGAAGGGGAGGAGGCGCCAGGCGACCTTCGTCATCACCCGGCGTTCGAGGGGGCTCTTCTCCATGGGCCCCCATTAGGCGTCCGACGGGAGCTCAGGTCAAGGCTGCGGTTCGTCGACGTCCGGAGGAACCCCGACGCCGTGGTGATAAACGAGGTGTCCGCCGAGATAGCCGCCCAGGCCGAGGAGCCCGACCCCGATCAGCGCGAGCAGGAAGGTCCCGTAGCGCGACGCGGTGCTCAGCAGCCCGGGGCCTCCGCGGAAGATCAGGCTCAGGAGGAAGAAGACCGTCGCCGAGACGTTCGCGACGAGGTGCATCGTCGCCGTGCCGCGGCCGGGGTGCTTGCGCTCCAGCACCTTCGTGTAGTCCAGGAGACCCACCAGGGCCGTCGGCACCACGAGGATGACCCCTGTCAGCAGCGCCCAGAACGTCATCGCGTACCAGGGCTGCTGGTTGGCCAGCAGCGCCACGACGTTCCAGATGAACGCGAGCGTGAAGCAGCCGATGGGGAGGTCGGTCAGGATCGCGTGCAGGGGGTGGCCCATGACGGTCACCTTCGCCCGCATCTGTTCCCGGCCCGCCACGGTGACGCGTCTCATTTCCATGGTGAACTCCCTTCGCTCTATGAACAGGGAGCCCCCGGGGGGGCCGGCGTGACTGCCAATCTCCCGGGTCAGTTGCGGGCCGCGCCCTGGTCGATCCAGAGGCCGATCGTCTCCTGCTCGGCGTCCTCCAGCGGGGCCCCCTGCAGGGGCATGCGCGCCCCGCAGAGAGGAGCGGTGTGGTTGATCTTGTCGAAGACGAAGCTCAGGTCGCGGCGGCCGGGATAGACCCGGAAGAAGACGGGGTTGCACTGGGCGAAGACCCGGACCCACTCGTCGTAAAGGGTCGAGGCGTCGGTCATCCGCATGTCGGGCACCTGCTCGGCGCCCGACCCGACCGTGTGGCAGACCTGGCAGCGCACCAGGAGGATCGGCCAGACGTCCCGCGTCCAGGAAACCTCGACGGCCAACGGCTGCAGCGGCTCGACCCCTGCGGGCGGCGGCTGGACCTCCTGGCCGTTCCCGCCGTGGCAGGCCGGGAGACAGACCGCGATCAGGAAGACGCTCAAGCGGCGCACCTTCGCCCTTAGATCCCCGGCGCCTCGCGACGTTGCGGTGCTTCGGCGGCCATAACGCCGCCCCCGGGGCCGGGTCAATCAACTGTGGTGATATTGCCTATTTAGCGAGATCCGCCATGATGCGCTACCGTTTCCTCGGCACGTTCCTCGCGACCGCCGCCCTGGGCGCCTGCAGCGACGCGCCGCAACCCCGGGTCTGGGGCGCGTGGGCGGACCTGATCAACACCAGCGGCATCAAGATCGGCGACGTCCAGTTCGCCGAGCGCGAAGACCAGGCGGGCGTGGTTCTTCGCCTCCAGGCCTGGAACCTGACGCCCGGCCTTCACGGACTTCACATCCATGATTCGGGACGCTGCGACACCCCCGGCTTCGGGCTGGCCGGCGGTCACTTCAATCCCTTCGGGAAGAAGCACGGATTCAAGAATCCCGAAGGACCTCACGCGGGAGACCTGCCCAACCTGAATGTTCCCGACAGCGGACGGGTGGACATCACCCTCACGATCCCGTCGGTCACGCTCAAGGATGGAAAGAACTCCCTGCTGCAGCCGACGGGGACCAGCATCGTGATTCACGCCGCACCGGACGACGGCGTGAGCGATCCCGCAGGAAACTCGGGGCCGAGAGTCGCCTGCGGCGTCATCCGGAGCCTGAACCCGCCGCAGATCGACACGCGATGACGGCGGCCGTCGAATGAGGAACGGATCCGCCGTCGCGTCCGCCGTGGAGCGCCTCCGCGACCTTCTCGGCCCGGAGCGCGTCCTGATCGGATCGGAGATCCCGCCCGTCTACTCCCGCGACATGCTCACCCCGAACCGGGGCTTCCCCGCCCCGCCGCAGGGATGGCCCCCGTCCGCCGTCGTGCGCGCCGACTCGACCGACACGGTGGTCGCCGTCCTGCAGGCCGCCGGAGACTTCGGGCTCAAACTCGTCTGCTGGGGCGGCGGCACCAACCTGATGGGATCCGCCGCCGCCCTCGACGGCGAGATCATCCTCGACCTGAGCCGGATGAATCGGGTGCTCAAGATCGACCGCGCCTCGCGCCGGGCCGTCGTCCAGCCGGGCGCCACGCTCCAGAAGGTCGAGGAGCGCGCCGGGGTGCACGGCCTCATGCTGGGCCACGACCCCTGGACCCGCGACTACGCGACCGTGGGCGGCTCGATCGGCCCCGACGGCCTCGGCTACCTGGCGCCCCGCTACGGGACCATGGGCCAGATGGTCCTGGGGCTCACGCTCGCCATGCCCTGCGGCACGGTGATCGAGCAGCGCGCGGCGGAACGGACCGCGGGCTTCTCCGCGTTGCACCTGGCGGTTGGCCAGGAAGGCACGCTCGGCGTCGTCACGGAAGCCGTCCTCCGGCTGCGTCCGCTGCCCGAGGCCCGCAAGCTCCAGGCCTTCCACTTCCCCGATTTCGCCTCGGGCTTCCAGGCGGCCATCGCGATCCGGGAGCTCGGCCCCTCGGTGCTGGACTTCATCGAGTCCTTCGAGGGCCAGCGGCAGATGCCCGGCGGCGGCGGCGATCTCCGGCCGACGTTCTACGTGGCGTTCGACGGGGCGAAGAGGGTCGTCGAGGCGCAAGCCCGGGAGGCCGCCGGCATCGTGCGCTCGTTCCGCGGCCGGCGGGCCCGGGGCGGCGAGGCCAGGGAGTACTGGGACGAGCGGCACGCCATCGCGGACCTGATGGCGCGGGACGCCTCCGGACATTCCAAGGGGGATTCCTTCCTCCGCAAGATCTGGTTCGATTACGTCCACGTGTCGATCCCGCTGGGCCTCGTCCTCGAGTACCGGGCCCGGGCGCTCTCGATTATGGACCGTTATGAGGTGCTGCCGTCGGAGTTCGCGCTCTTCGCGCACCCCGAGCTGATCAATTTCTATTTCCTGAAGCCGCGGCCCGAGGGAGACGTCGACGGCCGGAGGGACCTGGAGAATGCCGTGGAGGAACTGATCCACGCCTGCCACGCGATGGGCGGAGGCATGGAGTACTGCCACGGCGTGGGGACCCGCCTGGGCAAGTTCCTGCCCGTGGAGATGGGCAGCGGTCTGGAGACCTACGACCGGATCAAGTTCGCGCTCGACCCGCGCGGCGTCCTTCCCACGCTGGGCCGCCGCACCCACTGATCGGCCGCGGCGCCCGCACTTACTGCTTGTCGACCACCTTGATCCGGAACTCCTTCGAGTTCCCGCCGATCTCCGGGTGGTACATGTTGAAGACCTGCGAGGGCAGCGCGTGGAAGTCGCCCGGCGTCTCCGCGCGCATGCGGTACTGCGCCACGTGCTGGCCGTGCCAGAGGCGGGTCATCGCGATCGACACCTTCTGGTCGTGGAACTCCTTGCGGCTGTACCAGTAGTTCCAGTGCCACCCGTAGTGGCCGTAGTACTCGCGGACCGGCTCGAAGCCGCTCGGCAGCGGGTCGTCCATCATGAGCCACTCATAGTCGCGGTCGGCATCGACCGTGAGGGTCACCTCGATCTCGTCGCCGCTCGTGACGGTGGCGCCGTTCTCCAGCTTCTGGAGGATCAGCTTGCCGTTCTCGCGGACGACCTTGGCGTAGGTCCGCTCGATGCGGATGCCGCCCTCCGAGGCCGGCATGTCCTCCGCCTCGGCGTAGTACTTCGCGTACACGGAGTAGATCGGGGAGCCGTTGCCGGTCTTCTCGATGGTGATCGTGTTCTCGCCCGCGCGGAGCTGCGAGGCGTTGAACTTCCGCATCCCGTCGAAGTTCTGCCAGTTCGCCTTCGTGACCCGCTCCGAGTAGACCCGCTCGCCGTTGAGCGAGAGCGTGAGGGTCATGTCGGGGTTCAGGTCGCCCGTCAGGGCCAGGTAGTCCACGAACGCGTAGACGACCATGGCGGTCTGCTTGGTCGACGCCCAGTAGTTCCCCTGCCGCGCGCGGGCGAGCCAGGCGACCAGCTTGGGCACGAGCTCGTGCTTCGGCTCGCACGCGATGAAGGCGCGCAGCGCCGCGGCCGAGACCTCGATGTGGTGGTCCATCCAGCCGCCCTTCGTGCCGCCCTCGAAGGACGCCGTGCCGCCGACGACCTTGGCGCCCTTCGCGAGCGACTCCAGCACCTCGCCCGTGCGCATGCCATCCTTCTTCAGGACGAGCGCGAGCAGCGCCTTGGAGTAGTCGTTGAGCTCGCCGAGCTTGTCGGTCAGGCGGGCCCGCGTGACCTCATCCCGCTGCCCTGCCATCGTGAGGGCGTAGAGCAGGTAAGCCTGGACGTTCGGGTCCTTGCCGTTCGCCAGGTGGTTGCGCAGCGCCTGCAGGCCGCGCGAGAAGACTTCGTGCGAGACCTGATGGTCGGCCTCGCGGGCCAGCGCCAGGCCCGTCATGACGTAGGCGGTGGTCCATGCGTTGGACTGGTCGTGCTGCCACCAGCCCCAGCCGCCGTCCTGCTGCTGGAAGTTGTAGAGGCGCTGGAGGCCGGTCGCCACCATGGCGGGCAGCTCCGCCTTCAGCTCGGGCTTCTCGATCCCCAGCTTCTGCAGCGCCTGGCTCACCACGACCGTGGGCAGGAAGCGCGACATCGTCTGCTCGACGCAGCCGTACGGGTACCCGGCGAGGTACTCGAGGGCGTCGAGCACCATCGCGGCGTGCGTCGGCGACACGCAGATCATCAGCTCCGAGGCGCCCTTCACGGAGCCCGGGGGGATGACGACCTTCTCGGTCACCGAGTCGCTCACGACGCCCGCGCGCGAATCCCACTTCATCGCCCCGTGGGCGAGGACGGGGATCACGAGCTGCATCGCGTCGGAATCCTTGTCGGAGAGCGCCTTCACGGTGATCTTCGCGCGGCCGGCGCCCGCGATCTTCGACTTCCAGTCGATCCGCTTCTGGCCCTCGGCGGCGACCTTCACCAGCATCTCCGTCGCGCCCGTCACGTCGATGCCCTCGACGGCGAGCTCGATCTTCACATCCTTCTCGCCCTCGAGGTAGTTGTGGACGATCGCGGAGATCACGGTCTCGTCGTTCTGGGTGAAGAAGCGCGGCGTCTCGAGCCGCACGATCATCTCCTTGCGGCTGACGACCGAGCCGATCTCCTGCCCGAAGCGGGAGTCGGCCGTGACGGCGCGCGCCGTGGCCTTCCACGTGGTCAGGTTGTCCGGGATGTCGACCTCGACGACCGCGCGACCCTGGGCGTCGGTCGTGACCGTGCGCCAGACCATCGTGTCGGCGAAGTTCGAGCGGATCTCGGTGGCGGCGTACTGCGCGGCGCCGCCGCCGGCGCCGTCCTTGGCCCCCGCTTCCCTCCGCTTCGCTTTTTCCTCCATGGGAGCGGCCGACGCGGGCTTGGCTGCGTTCAGGGCGCCCATGGGGGCGCCGCTCTGACGGTCGGCCTCCTTCTTCTCGTCGGCACGGCCGTAGTCGTAGTACTGCAGCGAGTTCGAGGTCGCGACCTCGATGCCGCGGCGGTGGATGAAGTGCTTGCGGATGTCGGGGGCGTACTCGTCCTGCAGCGCGTAGATCGAGTCGTCGACGACCCCGAAGGCGACCTCCGCCGCGACGGGCTTCCCGTCGGCGCCCGTGGTCACGATCTCGTAGCGCGCCTTGTTGCGGGGCCGGTACTGCGCCTTGTCGGGCTTGATCTCGACCTTGATGAACTTCTCCGACGGGTTGACCACGATCATCTTGCTCTTCTGGACGAAGGCGTTCTCCTTGATCGCGGCCACGCTGATGTACACGTTCGGCGCGTAATAGGACTGGTCGATCTTGAAGTCGATCATCTTGGTGTGGCCCTTGAGAGCCACCACCTGCTGCTGGTGGATCTCCTTGCCCTCCACCGTGAACAGGAAGGTCACGTTCTTGTACTGGCTCGTGACCAGCACGTGCGCGGTGTCGCCGACCTCGTAGGTCTTCTTGTCCAGGATCAGGTCGATCCCGTTCAGGTTCACGGTGTCGCCGTACCAGCTGTCGCCACAGAGCCACACGTAGTGCTCGGCGCTGACCCGGTTGGTCTTCCGGTCCTCCGCCTCGGCGACGAGCCAGAGGTAGCCGCCCTCGCGCTCGGGGGTGAAGTTGAATTCCGCGATGCCGTGCTCGTCGGTCTTCGAGGAGGCCTCGAAGAGCATCGCGTCATCGTAGGCGTTGTTCCTCCAGCGGCGGTCGTAGCCCTTCAGGGTGATCTTCTGGCCGGCCACGACCTTGTCGTCGGCCGTCGTGGCGCGCACGCGGGCGTTGACCTTGTCTCCCGGCTTGTAGACGTACTTGTTGAGCGACATGGCCAGGCCGAACTCGGCGCGCGTGGCCTTGCAGCTGCCGCCGCCCTCGACCACGCGGCGCGAGAGGTCCGTCACCTGCGCGTGCAGGTCATAGATCGCGTCGTGGTCCCACTTCTGGGAGGTGAAGCGGACGATGAACTTGCCGTCCTTGTCCGTCTTCCCCGTGCCCTGGAGGACCTGCTCGCCATAGTCGCGGTGCACGCGCCCCCGGCGATGGCCCTTCCCCTCGTAGAACTCGTCGCCGTCGTTGTCGTCCTCCACGTACCAGTCGTAGTAGAAGTCCCAGCAGCGCCAGTAGTACCAGTAGCCGCGCCGCGTGACCGTGTAGGTGATCTCGGCGTCCGTCACGGGCGAGCCGAAGTAGTACTTCGCGTCGATCGACGCCTCGACGTCGTCGCCCTGCAGGACCGTCTTCTTCTGGAAGTTGACGTCGACCTTGTACTCGGGCTTGCGGTACTCGTCGACGCGGAAGCGGACGCCGGGCCAGGGCTGGTTGCCCCAGCGGCCCATCCACTGCCAGTTCCACTGGTGGAGGTTCGCGTCGTCCTGCACCGTCCGGGTCAGGATCGTGTACTCGCCGAGGGACGGCTCATCGCCCAGCACGAGCTGGCCGGACAGCGAGCCGAAGTCGCCGACGGCGTGGAGCTTGTCGTAGACCTTGTTGCCCTTCGGGTCGCGGATCTCGACCCACATCTTCTCGCCCGGCTTCACGAGCAGCTTCTGGCCGAGCTCGCTCCGGTGGACCACGCGGAACTGCACCGTCTGGTTGGGCCGGTAGATCGGCCGGTCGGTCGTGCAGTAGATCAGGGGGTGTTCGGCCTGGTCGCCGCCGTAGTAGGACTCGGTGCTGACGAGCTCGGTCCCCTTCACGCCGATCACCACGCCGCCCTGGAAGTTCTCGGCGACGAAGAGCCCGTTGGCGTCGGTGACGCCCTGGAGGGGCTTCTGCGCGTGGAGCGTGCGGACCGTCAGGCCCTCGACGGGCTTGGAGGTCGCGCGGTCCTGCGCGAAGCAGAGGAGCTTGCCCGCGGAGGACTTCGTGATCAGGCCGTACTGCGAGACGAAGAGCGTGACCGACATGACGATGCCGTCATGCTCGCCCTGGACGAGGTAGACGCCGCTCTCGGTCGAAGGCACCTTGACCGTCTCGTTGCGCCAGTGGTTGTTCTTGTCGTAGGTGTAGGTGGCGGTCCATTCCTTGAGGGCGCGGCGCCCTTCCTTGCCGACCTTGGCGATCGCGTCGCGGAGGTTCTGGCCGTCCGCCTTGCCCAGCTGCTCGAGGATCGCGTCGAACTTGATATGGACGGCGCGGAACTCGATCTTGTCGATCTTCGAGAGCTGCAGGTGGACGACGGGCTCCTGACCGGTGGTGTAGGACTGGTTCACGTGCATGTAGAAGTACTTCCCCTCGACCCCCCAGGCCGACTGGATGGCGCCCGTGCGGATGTTGGGGTCCGTCGCCTCCTTGGCGATCTTGCGGTACTCCTCGACGGCCTTGTCGCGGAGGTTCTGGTTCTGCCAGGTGCTGGCGATCTGGAAGCGGTAGTTCCAGTAGTTCGGGCTCTTGGGGAACTTCTCGCAGAGCTTCGTGAACCACTCGCGCGAGGCGGCGTACTGGTGGCTGTACCAGCCGTGGATGTTGCCGAGCTGCTGGTAGACGGCCTCGGCGTTCTTCCCGTCGGGGAACTTCTCGAGCCACACCTTGAAGGCGCGGTCGGCTTCCTTCCAGTCGCCGTTGTTCATCCGTGCCTGGGCGTACTCGAAGAGCTTCTGCTCGTCCGTCGGGAGATCCGCCTTGCGGTCCTGCATCCAGG
>Ga0310812_10000068_pt1 | contig 49122 bp, 41 predicted proteins | sample NN3metagenome_FD_205747 | JGI IMG/M metagenome (GOLD analysis project Ga0310812, IMG submission 205747) | Soil microbial communities from experimental microcosm in Duke University, North Carolina, United States - NN3 | ecosystem: Engineered > Artificial ecosystem > Soil microcosm > Unclassified...
CCTGGACCGCTGACTACTCTTTGGGGAACTCGTCGCCGAGCTTCGCCGCCAGGTCGGCCAGCTTCTTCCGGAGCTGCGCCGTCGTCTCGACCCAGGCGGGATCGTTCTCCCAGCCCTTGATCGCGCGGCGGTAGTAGGGGACGCTCTCCTTGACGCGGCCCGCGGCCTCCAGGATCCGGGCGAGCTGGCGGCATTCCACCGGGGCGGGCGCCGCGGCGTCGACCTTCGGAGCGAAGCGCTCCTGCAGCAGCGCGGCGCTCGTGTAGACGTCGAGGCGGTCCGAGAGGTGCAGCAGCAGCGAGCCGGAGACCAGCAGGTTGCCCGGGTTCGAGGTCTCGCCCCACTTGAGGGACTCGGCGACCTTCCAGGTCGCGGTGTCGATGATCGAGAGCTCGCTGCGCGTCGGTAAGAAGAGGCGGCCGTTCGAGATCACGCCCCGGCCGAAGTAGCGGCCGCGCTCCGCGTCGGGGAGAGGGGCCACTTGGCCGTCGAGCGGGCGGAACGCGAGGTTCTTCGTTCCGGAGAGCACGAGCCAGTCGCCGGCGGCGCCGAGGAGGTGCACGACGTCGTCCCAGAGGATCTCCTGCGACTTCTTGACGAGCGGCGCCTCCAGCCCGGTCCAGCGGTCGAACGCGAGGAGCTCGTCGCAGTCCTGCGGGAGCACGTAGACGAGGCTGCCGACGATGACCGGCGGGCTGGCGGCCGTGCGGTGGATGGAGCGCTTGGGGCGGTTGGGAGAGAAATACTTCACGAGCCACTCGATCGCCCCCGTCTCCGAGTCGAGGGCCGCGATGACGCCGAAATTGGTGGAGATGACGATCGTCCCGTCCTCCTCGGCGAGCAGAGCGACCGACATCTCCTTGGTCTGCGGCGCGGTCCCGATGTCCTTGCACCAGAGGGGTTGGCCGCTGCGCGCGTCGAGGCAGAGCACCCAGCACTGGCGGCCGGTGGAGGGACTCGTCATGACGGGGGCGTAGAGGCGCTCGCCCCGCACGACGGGCGGGCCGCCGAAGCAGAAGTCGGACTTGTCGAGCTTCAGGTACTCCAGCAGCGGCTGCTTGACGCCGCCGACCGTTACTTCGAGCGACTCGGTGTTCCAGAGCTCCTCACCGGCGGAGAGGCTGACCGCGCGCAGCACCGAGGGCCCGAGGAACTTCTGCTGGCGGCGCCCGATCTGCTGCTTCGCCTCCTGCCGCTCGGCGAACATGGGGCAGAAGACGCGGTCGCCGGCCACGGTCGCGCCCACGTAGGGCAGGGAGGTGTTGTAATTGCCCAGCGTATAGGTGCGCACCGGCCGCTCGCGCGGCCAGCGCCATTCGATCGCCTCGTCGATCACGCCCCCTTCCGCGCGGGCCGGGTCGAGCGCGGTGATGCGGAGCCCGTTGCAGATGACGACCAGGTCCTTGCCCCCGCTGCGGCCGACCGCGGGCAGCGACACCGCGAGGCGCTCGCCGAAGCGGCCGTCCTCCCGGAGGTCGTAGTGGCCCAGCGGGATCTCGCTGCTGGGGACGGCGGCGGGCTGAAGCAGCGGGGCGGCGCCCGCGGCGGGGACCAGCGAATCGATGTACTCGAAGATCTCGCGCTTCTTTCCCCCGACGCTGAGCTCGCCGCGGATCGCGCGCGCTTCGGCCTGAAAACGGAGCGTCGTGAGCGAGACCCCATCCTTCCGGAGCGAATGGGCCAGCGCCAGGCGCGCCACCGTGTCGACGCCCGGACGCACCTCGAGGGCGCGGGACCAGCCGCGCATCGCGTCGGTCATGCGCCCGCGGTCGCACTCCGAGTTCGATTGGAGATCCAGCGCCTCGCGGCCGGCGCGGGTGTACGCGTACTTTTCGATGGCCTTGCGGCGCTCGGCGGGTTCGAGCGTCGTCTCGAGCACCTGCCGGGCGATGATCTCGTGGGGCTCCAGCACCACCTCGGGGAGGGCGGCCAGCTTGGGCGCGAGGGCGCGGCGCAGCGGGATCCAGCGCCCCACGGTGGGGTCGGGCTGGATCAGCTTGTCGCCGAAGGTATCGTGGGCGAGCGCGTAGAGGCCGAGCAGCTCCTTCGCGTTGCGGCTTTCCTCGGCCGCGGCCCACTGCTTCTGGAAGCTGTCGGAAACTTCGTCGATAATGAGATGGTCCGCCCCGGGGTCGAAGGTGTCCGGGTCCTGGGCGGCGACGATCAGCAGGACGGTGGCCAGCAACGCCATACCTGATTACTATACACACGGCTGCCGGAGCGGGCTGCTCCGGCGCGTCAAGGAAGTGACCCATGCGAAAACTGCTTCTGGTCCTCGTGGCGCTGTCGGGATGCGTTCCGCCGTCCCCCTTCGAGAAGATGTCGCGCCTCGAGCGCGATGTGCGCTTCGCCGCGGTCCGGGAGGCCGGGACGACGGAGGTCTCTCTCTGGCTCGCGCAGGCGGACGGCCGCGAGCTGCTTGCGATCAACGCCGACCGCCCCGTCGCGGCGGCGAGCACCCTCAAGGTGCTGATCCTCGTGGAGGCCCACGCCCAGGCGATCGAGGGAACCTTCCGCTGGACCGACGAGCACTCCCTCCAGGCGGGCGAGATCGTCGAGGGTACGGGCTCGTTCCAGCGCGAGCGCGTCGGGTCGAGCTGGACCTACCTGCAGTATGCGAAGCGGATGATCACCGAGAGCGACAACACCGCCTCCAACATTCTCCTTCGCCGTCTCGGGATGCGGAACGTCAACGAGCGGGCCGCCCGGCTGGGCCTGCAGGTCACGCGCTTCGAGCGCGAGTTCATGGACTTCTCCGCGCGGGACCTCGAGCAGCGGGAGAACTGGACGACCGCCCGCGAGCTGGGGCAGCTGATGCGCGCCATCTTCCGGAAGGAGATCCTGACGAAGGAGGCGTGCGACGAGATGATCCGGCTCCTGGAGCACACCTCCCGCGGCCGCATCGCCGCCGGGGTGCCCAAGGAGATCGCCGTGGGCCACAAGAGCGGGTCGATGCCCGGCCTGAGGCACGACGCCGGGTGGGTGCGCGTGCCCGGGCATCCCTACATCCTGGCGGTCTGCCTGGACCGGGTCCTCGAGGACCGCAGCGGGGGAGAGGATCGCGGGGTCAACGGCCTCGATGCGATCGGTCGGATCGTCTACGACGCGGTGGGTCCGACGGACGAGTAGACGCTACTGCTTGTCGATGAAGACGGCCTGCACCGTCTCGAGGCGGCCGCTGGAGTCCGAGTCCATGTGCTTGAAGACCACTCCGACGTTCCAGCGCGGTTCGAGCGACATGGTGTCGCGCTGGCACCAGCGGACGACGCCGACGGCCTGCACCGTCGCCTTGGGATAGCGGAACTGGAGCATCAGGTCCACGCGTTCGCCCACCTTCAACTTCTCGCCGCTGATGATCTGGGCGCCGCCGAGGCTCAGGTTCTTGAGGCCCTTGGCGGAATTCTTGTTCACGCCGAGCTTGGTGAGGAGTCCCGGCGGCAGGCAGACGATGTCGACCGTCTCGGGGACGAAGCGCTTGTGGCGCCGCTGCGGCTCGCCTTTCTTGGTCTCGATGGCTTCCGGCGCGGGCCCGAGCGAGGGGATGGGCTTCTCGAACTGGATGCCCGCCACGTGGGCGGTGCGGCCCTTCGATTCGACGGTCGTCGACCAGCGGACCACCGCCTTCGACATGACGCGCGCGTTCTGGCTGGGGAAGACGATGCCGACGATGACGGGGATCCCTTCGCGGAGGCGGCCCTTCGTGACCAGGCAGGCTCCGGACGCGCTGGTGTCGAGGAGCTTCACCGCCAGGTTGTAGGACGCGGTGCCCGGCTTGGCGAAGCCCGGGCTCGTGCAGGCGACCTGGGCCCCCTTGGCCTGGATCCGGCCGGCGCGCCGTCGTTCTTGTGTCATCGGGGGAATTCTACCCCATATAAGTCCGATCGACCTCGCGGAGTTGTTCTTCGTCCGCCGGGGAGAGCTTCTTGAAGATCAGCCCCGCGTTCCAGCGCGGCTCGAGGGAGAGGGTGTCGCGGCGGCACCAGCGGACGTCGGCCTCCGCGGCCAGGGGCCGCGGAAAGCCGGGGAAGTCGAAGACGACGTCGGTCTTCGCGCCCGCCCGCAGCGCGCGGCTGGCGATGATCTGGACGCCGCCCAGGCTCAGGTCCTTCACGTGAACGGCGACGTTCCGCTTGAAGATCAAGGCCCAGAAGCCCCGGGGGATGCAGACGACGGCGGTCCGGGCTGGCCTGAATCGCTGGTGCTTTCGGCGCGGATCGCTGTTGCGGCGGGACTGTTTCCTCATCGGGGCCCTCTCTCGATGCCGGGTTCCGGAAGACTACTTGGACAGTTTGAGCTCGAGGACGTGACGCAGGGGATTCATGAGGACGTGTTTGAGCAGCACATCCGACATTCCGTCACCGTTCAGGTCCGTGACGAAGGGCTCCGTCGTGCTTACGCCGTCGGGCGGGCTCATCGTGATGCTGCCGCTGGGCGCGGCCTGGATGATCTTGTCCTTCGCGCCCGGGTAGATCTTCAGGGTCTTGTCGTCCACGCGGACCAGCATGTCCCGCAGCCCGTCCCGGTTGAAGTCGCCGTGGAAGTTGGGCCGGAACACGAGGTCGAGGGACGCCGAGTCGCGGGTGACGTGGAACGAGAAGGGAATCGAGAACTTGAGCTCCTGGACCGGGTCCTTGGAGAAGCGGCCGTCGTCCTGCATCGGGTAGATGTGGAGTTCGAGGTCGACCTTGCCCGAGAGGAAGACCTGGATGCCTTCCGTGATGCCGAACTTCCGGACGACGCCCATGACGAGGTCGAGCTTTCCGCGGCCGCCGAGGTCCTCGAGGTAGATGCCGGTGGACCAGCCGTCGGCGACGTTCATGACCTGGTCGGCATCCTTCCAGTCGCTGCGGCCGGGCCTTCCGTAGTAGACCTGGACCCGGCCCTTGGACGGGTAGATCAGCGCGACGTCGAGGATGCCGTCGCCGTTGAAGTCCGCAACCCGCGGGGGGACGTCGAACTGGAGGAAGCGGTTCCCGCGGCGCCGCTTCTTGTCCGCGGTGAGGTCCTTGCTGTCGCCGACGAGGAAGCTGCCGTTCTCCTGCTGGCGGAAGATGCCGATCGCCTCTTCCTTGTAGTAGGCGATGTCCATGCGCCCGTTGCCGTCGGTGTCGCCGACCGAGAGGATCGGCACCCCGACGGTCTCGGTGAGTTTCTGGTGGGGCGCCCAGGGGACGAGGGTGGCGACGTCCATCGGGACGGGCAGCTTCTGGAGGCAGCGGAACTCGCCGCCGGCGAGCTGCTTCATGATGAAGATCTCGTCCGTCTGGAAGAGGAAGAGCTCGGAGCGGCCGTCCTTGTCGAGGTCCGGCGCGAACGCCGCGAAGAGCGGGGCGCGGCCGTCGGCGCAGGTCCCTTCGAACATCGACGGGTGGACGACGAGGTCCCGCGGGGCGCCGAAGGTGGTGCCGTCGAAGGGCAGCGCCTGGATCCCGCGCGAGCCGGCCGCGAAGATCGCGGGGTGCTTCTGCCCGTCGAGGGTCCCGAAGGTCCAGAGGAACACGGTGGGGTCGAGACGCACGACCTGCTGCGGCTTGGGGCTGTAGGTGCCGTCCTTCTGGAGGAAGATCTGAAGGTCGCGGCCGTTCTGGATCACGAGGTCGGGCTTGCCGTCGCCGTTGAGGTCCTTCGCCTCGATGTGGTCGGTGCGGGTGCCGGTTTCGAGGAAGATGGTGTCGTACGTCGGGTCTTGCAACGCCAGGACCGCGGCAAGCGCCAGGATCATGAAGTCCTCATGCTAACCCAATAGATCTCTCACGTCAATTCGACCTTTGCGGAGCTGGAATCTGTACGGACGACGGCGCGCCGCGTCCCTTCCGCCGTGATTGGCAGGGGCGCGCTCCTTTGATATAGTCGCTCCGTGGCAAAAATCCAGATCGAGCCCCCCGGGTCCGTGTCGCTGGACGTCGCGGTGCAGGGCTCCAAAAGCCTGACCAACCGCGCCATGATCGCGGCCGCGCTCGCGCCGGGCACGACGAAGCTGATGAACGCTTCGTTCTCGGACGACTCGAAGTTCCTCGCGACCGCGCTCAACCAGATCGGCATCCCGGTCGACGTGCGCGACCGCGACAGCGTCATCCTCGTCACCGGCGGCAAGCCGCGGAAGTCCGACGGCGAGTTCTTCATGGGCAACGCGGGGACCGCGCTGCGCTTCTTCACGTCGTTCGTCTGCCTGGGGACGGGACAGTACGAGATCGACGGCGAGGCGCGCATGCGGGAGCGGCCGATCGGAGGCCTCGTCGAGGCGCTGCGCGCGCTGGGGGCCGAGATCCGCTACGAAATGTCCGACGGCTGCCCGCCGCTGGCCATCAAGGCGCAGGGCCTCAAGGGCGGCCGCACCGTCGTCGCCGGCGACACCTCCAGCCAGTTCGTCTCGTCGCTGCTCCTCTCGGCGCCCGGCGCCCAGGGTCCCGTGGAGATCGAGGTCGAGGGCGAGGTCGCGTCGAAGCCCTACATCGAGATCACGCTCGACGTGATGCGCGACATGGGCGTGCCGGTCGAGCGGGAAGCGTACCGCCGCTTCCGGATCCCCGCGGGATCGAGGTACCAGTCGAAGGTCTACAAGATCGAGGCGGACGGCGCGAGCGCGAACTACTTCCTGGCGATGGCGGCGGCCACCGGCGGCAAGGCGCGGGTCCGCGGCGTGGGCCAGCGCTCCCACCAGGGCGAGCTCAAGTTCGCGGCGATCCTGGAGCAGATGGGCTGCACGGTGAAGATGTTCCCCGAGGCCATCGAGGTGAGCGGCGGGAAGTTGAAGGGGGTCGACGTCGACATGAACGACTGCCCCGATTCGGTCCAGACGCTCGCCTGCGTGGCGCTCTTCGCGAAGGGCCCGACGCGGGTGCGCAACGTGAAGAACCTGCGGGTCAAGGAGACCGACCGCATCGCCGCGATCGTGAAGGAATGCGGCAAGCTCGGCGCGCAGGTGGACGCGACGGACGACGGCTTCACGCTGACGCCGCCCGCCAAGGTCGGCGCGGCCGAGATCGACACCTACAAGGACCACCGGGTCGCGATGAGCTTCGCGGTGGCCGCGGTAGCCTCGCCCGGCATCATCATCCGCGACCCCGAGTGCGTCTCGAAGAGCTTCCCCGGCTTCTGGGAGCAACTGGGGACGCTCGGCATCAAGGCCCGGCGGATCTGAGCCGTCAGATCCACTGCGACGACATCATCGCGCACGCCATCGCGATCAGCGCCAGAATCCCGATCAGGCGCCAGGTTTCTCCTTCGATGCGGAACGTCGCCTTCAGGAAGTTCAGGAAGCCGAAGTGCCGGACGTAGCGGGCCGAGTGGACCAGGCCGACCAGGATCAACACGCCGAGCCCGAAGAGCAGGGCCATCACGACCCACTTGTTGTCCTCGTTCACCCAGTCGCGCAGGATGTTCATGACCACCTCAGAGGGGGAAAGACCAGCACGGTGACCAGGAGGAGAATCAGCAGCAGGAGGATCAGCCCGAGCGAGCCCTGCTCGATCCGGAACGCGGACGTGAGCCAGCGCCAGAGGCCGAACTCGCCGATGTAGAGCGCCGAGCGGTAAAGGGCGACCACGATGAACCACGCCATTCCGACGAGCAGGCCGCCGACCACGCCCCGGTCGAAGGTTCCTGCGGGCAAGTAGTCCATGTGCATGGACTATGCAATCACCGTGCCACGGCGCTCCCGCCTGCCGCGCGTAGCGCTGACGTAAAATGTCATCAAACTGCGGCGGGAATGACGGAACGCGTCTTCAGGTGCCCTGCATGGACCGTTCGACCGGGAGGCCGATCAGTTCCGCGAGGCGGTAGGCGAACGCGATGGCCTTCGTTCGGCGTTCCTTGCCCAGGTGGATCTCCGACCCCGATGCCGTGAGAAGGGACACCCGGTAGCAGCGCTCCGAGTTCGGGTTCGACGGATTGGGGTCGAGGAGCACGACCCTCCTCAGCTCCGAGAAGTCCACGCTCTGGAGACGGGTGCGGAACGGCGAGCGTCGGAGCAGCTTCAATTCCCGGCCCCCCGGATCCACCAGCAGGACGCGCTGATCCCAGATGGCTCGAATGCTGCCGCCGGCCATCACCGCCACGAAGAGTGCTGCCACCACGGTCTGGAGGGATCCGGTGATGCTCCTGGGAGAAAGCGACGGCGACCAATGGGCCAGTGCCGCCACTCCGAGGAAGGCGCCGAGGAGAAACGCAAACGCGACTTCACGGGAGGGGTAGAGAAACCGGATCGTCGCCGAAGGACCGGGCACCTCTCGGAACAGGAAGTCCGGGCTCCACTTCACGACCGACGCCATGAGCATCGGACGCCGGCGGCCGCCGGGTCGTTACTCCTCTTCGGGATGACGGCGCCGCGCGGGCTCGCCGTAGCGCTGCATGAGGCTGTTCTCGACGCCCAGGTGGTCGAGAACGCGGGAGACGATGAAGTCGACGATCTGCTCGATCCGGGTCTCGCCCGCGTAGAACCCGGGGGAGGCGGGGAGGATCATGGCGCCGGCCCGGGTCACCCGGAGCATGTTCTCGATCATGATCTCCGAGTAGGGGGTCTCGCGAGGCACCAGGATCAGGCGGCGCCGCTCCTTCAGGCAGACCTCGGCGGCCCGCTCGATCAGGTTCGACGACGCGCCGCAGGCGATCCGCCCGAGCGTGCCGCCGGAGCAGGGGACGATCGCCATGCCGTCGGTCTTGTAGGAGCCGCTCGCGATCGCGACCTCCAGGTCCTTGTAGTGATGGTATTGGACGTTGGGCAGTTCCTCGCCCAGGAGGGCCCGGACGAGGCCCGGGCCGTCGTTCAGATCGAGCGGGATCTGCAACTCGTGGTTGATGACCTTCTGCCCGGCCTCGCTTACGACGAGGTGGACGGTGGATCCGCCGCGGGCGAGGCATTCGAGGAGCCGCCGTCCGTAGGCGACGCCGGAGCCTCCGGTGATGGCGACGACGTAGCGGCGCTCGGCCATAGAACCCTCTTCAGCGCGACCCACTGCAGGTAGCGGTTGTACTCCTCGATCTGGGGGAAGACGTGTTCCCTTATATCGGTGGCCCCCAGCAACTTCAAGGTCATTTCCGTGAACGCGCCCGCGCACTTGTCGCGCAGGTCGTTCGCGAGCAGCTGGAAGCCCCAGGGCCCGCCCATCTTGACGCCGCCCGCCATGTAGACGTAGGCGATCTCGTCCAGCGGCACACGCAGCCAGAGCCCGAGGTCGGCCGTAATAAGGTCGGCGTAGACCTTTACCTTCGTCCCGTACTTCTGCTCGATCTCCTCGAAGATCGACTCGGGCCGCTTCTCGTTCTTGAGCCGGTTGTCCTTCGGCTTGCCTTCCATCTTCAGGATCAGGTTCTCGCGCACGAGCTCCCGCTCCAGGCCGTCCATCTTGTGGATCGCGGGGATCATGCCGAAGGGCACGTGTCCGAAGAGCTCCTTGAACTCCGCCTTCGCGACGACGCCGATCTGGGCGACGAGCGCGGCCTCCCAGAGGACGGACTCTCGCTCGTTGCTCCCCGGCACCACGTAGGTCAGCAGCTCGTCGCCGTGTTCCAGCTGCAGCACCTTCCGGACCGGCGGCAGCGCGGGCAGCTCGGCGGACGGATGGACGTGGGCCTTGACGCCGTCCTTGCCGAGCTCGTCGGCGATGCGGCGCGCATGGTCCTCCGCCAGGTTCTCGAGGAAGATCCCGCGGCCCTTGCGGACCGCCATCCGGGCCTCGACCTTGGTGACCCCGAGGGCCGGCGCCACCACGTCGCCGTACTTCCGCGGGTCGACGAGGACGTCGTCCTCCAGCAGGATCGTGAATCGCATGTCGGGCACGGTTTGATTATAATCATCCGCCATGAATCCCGTGGCATCGAAGCATCTGTCGAAAGTCGACCGGGTCCTCGCCCGCGTCATCCGCCAGGTCGGTCCCGTGAACATCATGCCCCCGAAGGGGGTGAGCCCCTTCATGTCCCTGGTGAGGGCGGTGGCCTACCAGCAGCTCACCGGGAAGGCGGCCGCCACCATCCTGGGCCGCGTGGTCGCGCTCTACCCGGGGAAGAAGTTCCCGACGCCCCAGGACCTGCTGGCGACGCCGAACCGCAAGCTTCGCGGCGCCGGCTTCTCGTGGGCCAAGGTCGAGGCCGTGAAGGACATTGCGGCCAAGACGGTGGAGGGGGTGATCCCCCCGACGACCCGCGCGCTGCTGAAGCTGAGCGACGCCGATATCATTGAGCGGCTCACGTCGGTCCGCGGCGTGGGGACCTGGACGGTTGAGATGATGCTGATCTCCACGCTCGGGCGGCCGGACGTGTGGCCCGTGACCGACTTCGGCGTGCGAAAGGGGCTCGCGCTCCTCTACAAGCTCAAGGACCTGCCGACTCCGAAGGAGGCGCTGGCGTTCGGCGAGCGCTGGAAGCCTCACCGTTCCGCGGCCGCGTGGTACCTCTGGCGGGCCTGCGACCTGCAGGCGGCGAAATCGTGAGCGGAACCATCGTCCTGGGCATCAGCCTGGCCCTCCTGGCCATCACGATCCGGAACCTGCTTGGCCCTCCTTCGAGGCGGGGGATCGTCCTGGGCTGGGTCGCGACGATCGGGTTCGCGGGGCTCGCAGCGTTCTGCTTCTGGAAGATCCAGGAGCTGCGGACGATGGAGGGGACCGCGGAGGCCGTCGCGCTGGGCCAGAAGTTCATGATGGGGTACCTGGCCGCGCTCCTGCTCTCCGCCTACAGCGTGAGCTTCCAGCGGCTCAAGATGCGGCGTTCGGGTGGCGGTCCCCCGTCCTGAGCCCTTATCATGCATCATGATCTTGAGCGTCCTCTTCTGCCTCCTGCTGGAGGCGGATGGAGCGGAGCCGCCGCTGCCTCGGAGCCTGACCCTCGACGAGCCCCGCCTGCTGGTCCCCCTCGCTGAACTGAAGGCCGACGACTTCCACCTCGGGTTCACGATCGCGGCCCAGGGACGCGTCGCGCTGCCCTTCGGGTCGGCCGACCGCGGCACCGTTCTCGTCAGCGGCAACACGGTGGCGATCGTCAACCGCCTCGACTACTCGGAAATCTTCAACATCGGCTGGGGCGTCACGCTCGAGGCGGACCTGATGTGGCGGCCGCCTCCCCCTCACGCGGACGAGCCGCTCTGGGCCCGGCCGGTCGAGATGGGCGGCTATGCGGCCTTCGAGTGCGATTGGTTCAAGGGGTCCGACTCACACGACGACGCCGGCAACCGCATTCGTCCGAACGACCTTCAGCTACCCTCGGTCTTCGTCGGCTTCAAGGCGGCGGGGGCCGTGCGGGACAACTTCTTCGGCGACGTCCGCGTCGGGGTGGGCGCCGCGCACTTCCGCTCGCTCATGGCCCGCTTCCAGGTGCCGGGCGGACCGGACACCAAGGAGGAGCTCTTCGCCGACACCTGGACCTTCGCGATGGAAGCGCGCTTTCACTTCGGCTGGGAGCTGGGGCCCGTGGGGATCGTCTTCGGCATGGGCGGGCGCCTCATCGCGCCTCCGGATCGGGGCGCCGGCTCGACCCTCGACCCCGGCATCCTCTGGACCGTCGATTTCGAGCTGGGCGTGCAGATCGGCTTCTAGAGGCCCAGTTCCTTCCACTTCCGGTCGACGACCGCCCGGATCTCCGGCGACATCTTGAGCTCGCCGGGCCAGCGGCGCGTGAAGCCTTCGCCCGGGGTCTTGGTCGTCGCGTCGATGCCCATGTGCGAGCCGTAGCCCGCCAGGCGCGAGGAGTGGTCGAGGATGTCGATCGGCCCCATGACGAACTCGATGTCGCGCTCGGGGTCGATGTGGTTGAGGGCCTTCCAGGCGACCTCGCGGTAGTCGTGGACGTTGACGTCCTCGTCGACGACGACGATCGCCTTGGTGAACATCGCCTGGCCGAGGCCCCAGATGGTGTGCATCACCTTCCGGGCGTGGCCGGGGAAGCGCTTCCGGATCGACACGATCATCAGGTTGTGGAAGACGCCTTCCATCGGCATGTGGTAGTCGACCAGCTCGGGGATCTGCATCTTCATGAGCGGGTGCATGAGCCGCTCGATGGCGTAGCCGATGAAGCCGTCCTCCTGCGGAGGCGGGCCCACGATGGTGGTGTGGTAGACCGGCTTCGCCCGGTGCGTGATCGCGTTGACGCGGAAGACCGGGAAGTCGTCCTCGAGCGAGTAGTAGCCCGTGTGGTCCCCGAAGGGCCCTTCGCGGCGCCGCTCGACCGGGTCGACCGTGCCCTCGAGGATGATCTCGGCGTTCGCGGGGACCTCGATGTCGAGCGTCTCGCACTTCGTGAGCCGCGTGCCCTCCTGGCGGATGAGGCCCGCGAAGAGGCACTCGTCGACGTCGGGCGGCAGCGGGAGCGTCGCGGCGAAACACATCGCGGGGTCGCAGCCGATCGCGACGGCGACCTGGAGCGGCGTCTTGGATTTGCTCAGGTGGCGGGCGCCGTCCTTGTGCCAGTGGAAGTGCATGCCGGTCGTGCGCTTGTCGTAGACCTGCATCCGGTAGGTGCCGACGTTGCGCTTGCCGCTCTCGGGGTCGTAGGTGAAGACCAGCGGGTAGGTGATGAAGCGGCCGCCGTCCTCGGGCCAGCACTTGAGGATGGGGAACTTGTCGAGGTCGACCTGCTCGCCCTTGAGGATGACGTCCTTGCACATGCCGCCGCTGACGGACTTGGGCATGAAGCTCGCCATCTCCATGAGCTTCGGCAGGGTCTTGATCTTCTCGAGGAAGCCGCCCGTCGGCGGGTTCATCGCGAGCGCGAGGATGGAGCCGAGGCGGTCGGGCAGGTTTTCGAGGGTGTCGACGTCGAGCGCGAGCGCCATCCGGTCCTTCGTGCCGAAGAGGTTGATGGCGACGGGCATCGAGTGCCCCTCGACGTTTTCGAAGAGGAGAGCGGGGCCGCCCTGCTTGCTGGCGCGGTCGGTGATCTCGGCGATCTCGAGGTCCCGGGAGACCGGCGCCTTGATGCGCTTCAGCTTCCCCTTCTGCTCGAGGACCTCGATGAAATGCTGCAGGTCGCGGTAGGGCATGGCCGAGAGTTTACCCGCCGTTGGAACGGCTGTCTACGTCCGGATTAGCCACAGAGGACACAGAGAGCACAGAGCGGAATCGGCTCGGTGTCCTCTGTGTCCTCGGTGGCCAATCCTGGGAGCTTTGCCGGATCTGAAAAGACTAGCTACTTGGACTTGCCGTCGGTGGAGGCGACGAGCGGCCGCGTGGCGCGCTTGAGGAAGAGGATCGCGAAGCAGGTGTCCCACGCGGCATTGGCGCCGTCGCTGCGGTCTCCATGGGGAAGAGGGCCGAGCCAGGAGCCGTCGCCCCGCTGCTGCCCGAGAATCCAGCGCGCCCCCTCGGGGTACCAGCGGTGCGCGCCGAACGACTCGGTATTGACGAGGACGCCCGCGCGCTCCAGCGCATACAGGTAGTAGAAGACCATCCACTTCGTGTCCTTGAGGTGCTCGTCCGGCCCCTCGTTCGAGCTGACCGAGAAGTGGCGGTCGAGCCAGGCCAGGCCCTTCTGCAGCGTGGGGTCCTTGGCCGAGGCCTTCTCGTCCTGCAGGTAGTTCCAGATCGCCACGCTGCCGACCGCGCCCGCGGTCATGGTCGCGTACGCGTTGTGGCCGTGGTCCCGGGGGCCGTAGCACCATCCCGCCGGTCCCGCGGCGCCGTCGCCGGTCGCCACGCCCGCGCGCTTCTCCTCTTCCTCGTGCTGGGAGATGCGCCACCAGGTCTGCGCGCGCTGGATCACCGCCTTCGGGATCACGATGCCCGCGTCCGCGCAGGCCCGCAGGCCGAGCGCGGCGTACTGCGAGTTGGAGTTGTCGCCCGTCGGCCCGCCTTCCTGCATCTTGCGGAGCGACGTGATCTTCCGCTGCACCTTGGGCTTGATCCGCGCGCCGCTGGCGTCGAAGGTCGCCTTCTCGGACGTCGCCACGTCGAGCTTAAGGGTGCTGGTCGCCACGCCGGTCTGCGTCGGGCCGCCGTACGTCCATTGCCCGTTCTGGCATTGCGCATCGAGCAGGAACTGGGCGCACTGGGCGATCCGCGTCTGGAACTTCACCCGGTTCAGTTCCTCCAGGAGCATCGCCTGCAGCGCGACCGCGTAGGTCCGCTCGAGCTTTCTCGAGACCACGTGATTGAAGAGCTTCACGAAGTCGGGATCGTTCTCGGGCACGCGGGCGTGGACGAAGGTCCAGAGGATCAACTCGGGGCATTCGCCGTAGCCGGGCAGGCCCGGCAGGCCGATGGCGTCCTTCACGGCCGTGGCCTTGAGGTAGGCGGCGCCCTTTGCGATGGCGTCATCCACCCGCTTGGGGTCGATGAAATTGGGATCGACCGGGGCCGGCGCGGGGGCGGGCTTCTTCGTCTCCGGAACGGCCGGGACCACCCCGACGACGCGGACCGCGACGGGCGACGACGTGAGCGGCTCGGCGCCCGGCAGGGTCGCCCGCGCGGTGAGCCGGTACTCTCCCGCGGCGACGTCGGTCCAGACGACCGAATAGGGCCGTCCGGAGGCCTCGCCGATCTTCGTCGCGCCCTCGAAGACTTCCACCAGCACGCCTTCTCCGGGGACCTCGACCGTGATGGCCAGCGACGCGGGCGCATCGAAGACCGCGCCTTCGGCGGGGAACGTGATCGTCGGTCTCGCCGGCGCCGGCTTCTCGGGCGCCGCCGGAGTTTTCTCCTCCTTTCCAGGCGCCGGGGCAGGCTGGGGTTGCGCGTCCGGGATCGGCGCCGGGGCCGGCGCGTCCTTCCTGGACTCGGCGGCCGGCACGGGGCGCGGCGCGGGCTCGGCCGGCCGCTGCGCGGTCTTCGCGGGCTCCTCCACCCGCGCCGGCTCGGGCTTTCTCATCAGCCCTACGACGGCGAGGACGAGCCCCAGGACGCCGCCGCCGATGCCGAGCGCGAGGGGCAGCGGGAACTTCTTGCGGGGCGGCACCGCGACGCGGCGCGTGCTCTGAGCGGCGGGCATCCGCGCGGTGGAGCCCGGCCGGAGTGCCGGGGGCGGCGGCTCGGGTTTCGGCGGAGGCTCCGGCTTCAGGTCGAGGGGCGCGCAGTCGGCGCAGTACGTCCGGTTCTCGACAACCGTCGCGTCGTCGCGGAGCATCTTCCCGCAGATCGCGCAGGGGACGAGGCTCTTGCCCATCGGAGCAATGATAGCGTGAAATTTGGAGTCGCGTCGCGGGATGCGTGTGGTAGAATCCGTGCAGTCGGTCAAGCCAACGAACTGTGGGGAGAGGGCACATGTCAAACGATCGGGATCCCATCCGTTCCGTCAAAGCGTTCCTCCAGGGACAGCCTTCCGAATCGGCGACGGGGAATCTCGCCGGGCACCTCCACGAGATCCGGGAACGGCTCAATCGCGCCCGCCGGGTCGACGTCCGCATCTCGGCGAGCGAGGCCCTCGAAGCCTTGCTCGCGGCGGGCGACGCGCCGAGCGCTTAAGAAAATTTTAGTCACGTTTGCGCGATTTTTGGGCAACCCGGCCTCCGCCAGCTGTGTCTCATAGATAGGAAGGGGCGAAGGATGGGAGAGTTCAGCGGCAGCTGGCCTCGGGCCGCCAAAGCGCTCGAAGAAGCGGTGCTCGACCTGCTCTCCGGAGACTGGGACGAGGACCGCCGACAGCGCGCCCACGAGATGTCTCTCGTCCTGACCCAGGCCGCCAAGATCGCGGGCTGGTGGGAAATGGAAGCCGTCCTTCGCCCTCTCAGCGCCCTCCTCGGCCTCTCCCTTCAGGAAGTGGGCCTCATCCGCCAGGCCGTCCGCGAGAAGCTCCTCGAACTGCTCAGCCTCCTCAAGTCCTCTCCCGCCTCCCGCAGCGCCTGAGCCGCCCAGCGCCGGCCAGGGTATGGGACACGACGTGATTCCAGCGGGTTTCGTGGCGGCGTGCCGGAAGGGGGGCTTAGGAAAGCCCGGACATGCAGCCGCGGAACAGCGTCGCGGTCAGGAGCAGGGCCAGGATCACGGCGAGCGGCCAGAGCACCCAGGCGTACCACGCCACGTGGATGTCGGTCGGCGGCTCGAAGCCCGGCGGGTAGGTGGGGGGCTGGGACTCCTCAGACTCGTTGTCCATCTGCTGCCATGATAACGAGGACCTGAAGGGGAAGCATCAAGTATTCGGGGAAAGCGAAGAATCAAACGGTTTGTTTCTTCGCGTTCAGCGCCGCTCCCAAGGAGGGCCCAGGGTGGCCGCGTCGGCGCCCTGAATCAGCGAGGTCTCCAGGCCGCTCGCCTGCGAGATGTAGAAGATGCGGCCGTTCGAGACCACCGAGCCCAGGCATTCGCGCGAGTCGATCGCCGGGCCCGTCCATACGAGCTTGAAGCCGTTCGACAGGTCGATCATGTCCATGTTCGCGCCGAGCAGGAACGGCTCCGACACGGTGAAGCGCGTGCACTGGTAGGTCATGTTCAGGCGCGCGATGATCTTCCCGGTCTCGCGATCGAAGAGGTGCCCGTTGACGCCCCGCGCCTGCGAGAAGATGAACTTCTCCCCGACGGTGACCACGTTGACCGCCGAGGGCACCGGGTCGGACTTCCAGATCAGCGAGCCGTCCTTCGCGGAGATGCAGAACACGTAGCGTTCCGTCGTCGACTCGTTGGGCTGGTTCCAGCCGCCCATGTAGAGGCGGCCGTCGCGCCCGGTCAGCGCGCAGCCGGCCGTGACGTAGTACTCCGTGGTCTTCCAGAGGATCTCGCCGCTCGCCGGGTCCATGCAGACCGTGATCCCGTTCGGCCCGGCCGGCAGGCCCCGGGCCTTCCGCTGCGAGACCGAGTAGCCGAAGAAATTCGAGTAGTAGAGCTTGCCGTCCATCGCGCAGAGGCCGGTGTCGTTGCCGCCGAAGCCGTACTCGCTGAAGTCCTTCTCCCACGCGACCTTCCCGGTTTCCACGTCCCAGGCCCAGAGGTGCGGCCGGTTGTCCTTCGGGTAGAACGGGTTGTCGTGCGTGTAGAGCCAGGCCATGACTTCCTGGCCGTCGGCCGTCTTCTCCGGCGTGCCCGAGAAGGTGAACGGCTTCTCGGAGCCCTGCGCCGCGTAGCGTCCCGACCCGGAGGCGTAGAACGCCCGCTTGCCCACGACGACCGGCGGGGCCTGGCGGCTCCAGCTGGGCGAGCCCGTGAAGGGCGCCTCCCAGAGCAGCTTCCCGGTCGCCGCGTCCAGGCAGCGCACGAACGACTTCGTGATCCCCGCCTGGGGCACCAGGATGCGCCCGTCGCGATAGATCGCCGACGTGAACGACAGGTACACGCCGGGGAAGTACTTCCGCCAGAGGAGGCGGCCCGTGTCCTGCTCGACCGCCATCAGCTGGCCTTCGGCGGTGTGGGTGTACATGCGGCCGCCGCCGCAGACCGGCAGGTGCTTGACCGTCCCCTCGACGCGGCGGGTCCAGCGGAGCCGGAGCGGCAGCGTGAGGCCCTGGTCGTTCGAGTTCGTGCACGCGACGTCGCCGTAGTTCGTGTACCAGTCGTACCTCGCGTCCGCGAACTTCCCGGTCAGCGGGCTCCGGATCTTCCAGAGTTCCAGGTCGGTCGTGGGCAGCGTGGCCTTTCCGTCCGGCGAGAGCACGTAGAGATACCCGTCCTCGCATCCGAAGATGACGCGGCCGTCGCAGACCGCCGCGGGCGCGCTGATCGGCGCCCCGAACGCCGTCGCGAACGAGAAGATCGGGCCGCCGTCGAGCGGGACGCAATAGAGCCGGCCGTCCAGCCCGCCGTACACTGCGTGGTCCTTCGTCAGCACCGGCGAGGCGATCGACGGGAATCCGCCCAGGCGGACGGGCTTCTCGGCGCCCGCGGGATGCTTCAGGAACTCCGCGCCCTCTTCCGGACGGACGCGGTACACGTCGTTGCCTCGGATGCTCACCGAGGAGAAGCTCAGAAGCCCGGCCGCGTTCACGGCCGTCTGGGTGCCCGCGACGGCTCCCGTGATCAGCTTCCCGTCCTTCAGCTTCAGCGTCTCGACGCGGCCCCAGTTGTCGCGGCGGTGCCACTGGATGTAGACGGTTCCGTCCTCCCCGATCGACTGGCCGAACGTCGCGGGGTACTCCTTGCCGGCCCGCTCGGGGATCTCTCCGACCAGGGCCAGGCGGGGCGCGGCCCCGGCGTCCTCAAGGAACACCGTCCGGCCGCCGGCGGGAATGACCAGCATCTTGCCGTCGAGCGCGATGTCCCGCGACGTGACGAAGTGGTCCTTCCAGGTCACGCGGCTCTTCCCGTGCTTCGTCCAATCCGCACCGTCCCAGCGGTTGCCCTCGAACTGCAGGACCTCTCGGACGAAGTCCCAGCTCCACACGACCGCGCCGTCGGGCTCGACCGCGTAGGCCTTGGAGCCGAGCGTGACGAAGTACGCGCGCCCGTTCCCGGCGACCGGCGTGGAGAAGATCGGGTCGCCGCAATCGATCTCGCGCACGATCTTGCCCGTCGCGCGGTCCAGGACGACGTAGTAGCCCGCCATCGTCCCGAAGTGGAGGTAGGCGCCGACGACGGCCGGGGACGAGAGGTTGTTGCAGTTTCCCGCGCCGCCGCGGGTCGGCGTCTTCCAGAGAACCGCGAGCGTCTTCGCGTCGATCGCGAAGGCGACGCCGGAGCCGTCGACGACGTGGATGCGGCCGTCCGCCACCACGGGCGAGGTGAAGACGGCGTCGCTGAGCGGCACGGCCCCCGCGAGTCCGAGCGGCGTCGTCAGACTCCGATCGGCGACGTTACCCGAGTGGCGGGCGTCGCCCTTGAACTGCGTCCAGTCGTCGCCGGCGAGCAGCACGGCGAGGCAGAGCGAGAGCATGAACGGGTTCCTCCTACTCTCTTACGGTGCCCGGAGGGTGTTCCTGACGGTGAAGAATCAGATCGAAAGAGAAAGCCGAGGGCAAGGGAATGTGGTCGCGCTATTTCGGCGGGATCGGCCGCACGTCGAGCGCCAGGCCCCGCCCCACGGTGACGTACTGGCCGGGCTCGAGGTCGACGAAGATCTGGTCCTCGCGGCGCGTGACCCGGACCTTGCCCTGCAGCAGGTCGAAGCGCATCGAGTCCGGATCGGTGGCGACCTTGAGGCTGCCCCCCGGGGTCTTCGCTTCGGCGTGGGAGGAGGACAGCACGAAGGTGCGACCCTCCGGCTGGCTCGAGACTTCGGCGCTTACGGTTCCCGTCATGACGCGGAGGCGGCGGAGGCCGCCCTCGGGCATTCTCGGCGTGGCCTTTTCGGAGGAGTCCCAGATCACGGTCCGGGCTCCGAGCTCGACGCGGGTGCCGTCCGGATAGCGGATCACCGCGGCTCCGCCCCGCGCGGAGGTCTCGACGCCCTGGCCCCACGCGAGGTCCATTCCAACCTTCGCGATCTTGCGGTTCCCGCCCGAGAGCACGACGACGTCCCCCTGGAGGAGTTCGATGCGGGCGAAGGTCGTCAGGGGCGCCTTCAGCACCGGCTCCAGCGTGGAGGCGGGCCCGGGGGGCACCGTCGTGACGACCGGCGCCTGGGGTCCGGACTCGGGGGTCGCGGGAGTCAGCGGATTCTTCCGAGGTTCCGTCACCTTGGGCTTGTGGGTCGGGGGCGGCGGGACGAGCGGGGTCGCCGGCTTGACCAGCGCCGGCGGCGCCGAGGGCGCCGATTCCTGGGTCACCGTGGGGGGCGGCGTCGGGGAGACCGGCGCGGCCGGGGGCAGCAGGGGGTCCGCGACGGCGATGCGCTCGGGCCTCGGGTCGCCGGGCTGGAGCGTCTTGACGGCCAGGAGCAACGTCATGGTGAAGAGCAGGGCCGCCCCGATGGCGACCGCCGTCCAGGTCCGCCGCCGCGATTCCTGCTGATGCTGGATCTTGAGCATCCGCGTGGTGTTGAGGAGCGACGTGCTGCGGGGCGCGGGCTCCTGAAGCTCGAAGAACTCCGCCTCGCGGCCCATGTGGCTCAGGAGCGTGTCCTGGAGCATGAGCTCAGCGAGGGCGCGCCGCGTCGCGGCGTCCGATTCCACGGCCTGGTTGAGCTGCTCCAGTTCGGTCGGCGCGAGTTCGCCGTCCAGGTAGCGCAGCATCATCTCGCGGAGCCGTTCGTCGTTCTTCATCCCTGCAGGACCTCCATCCGGCGTTGGACGCACTCGGAAAGCGCCTTGTGGATCCGGTTGAAGGCCACGTACAGCGCCTCGACGGTCCAGGCGATGGATTCGGAGATTTCCTTGTAGCTGCGGTTCTCGAAGTAGCGGAGGCGGATGAGCTGCCGGTTCCCTTCGGAAAGCTTCTCGGTGCACTGCTGCAAGGCGCGGACGCGCGCCTCCACGCCGGCCTCGTCACCCAGGTTCTCGATCTCGGCGCCGAGCGCCTCGAGGGCGCCTTCGCCGAGCAGGACCGGCCGGATCCCGTGGCGGCTGAGGTTCTCGATCGCCACGCGGCGGGCGATCGAGCGCGCCCAGGGGCCGAACGGGCGGGCCTTGTCGTAGTGGGGCCAGGACCGCGCGATCGCGAGGGCGACGTCCGAAAGGGTGTCTTCCAGGATGTGGGTATTGCGGACGATCGCGCGCAGGTACGCGTTCAGCATCGACCAGTTGGCCAGAACCGCACGGAAGGCCTCTTCGTGCGTTTCGACGGTCGGCCGGCGGCGATCCATGGCCCGTATCCTCGTCGTCTGGGGCATTACAGGTAGTTGGGGCCCCTTAGGCTGATCTTAGCAGAAAAAATGCACGCGTCTATGGCCCCCCTCAGAAGCTGGATTCAGGAAGCACGAAGCAAGACCGACGGAGGGACGACTCCTCCCTTGATTCGCTTGCTTCTTACTTCGTACTTCGTGCTTCGGGCCCTATGGCTGAGCGCGATACTTGGTCATCAGCTCCTGGAGGGCCTTGCGGGTTTCGGCGACGGCCGACGCCCCCGCGGCGGCCACGGATTCGATGACGGCCCGCGCCTCCTTGTCCTCGACCGGCGCCTGCGAGACCACCTGGATGCCCTCGAGGGCGAGGTCCCGCGCCTTCAGGAACACCTTCTCCGGCCGGCCTTCCGAGCGGGCGTACATGGCCTCCAGGATGGAGGCGGTCGAGAGGACGAGCTCGTGCGAGATCACCGAGCGCACCGAGGCGATGGTGTCGCGCAGGATCTTGAAGTTCAGCTTGGGGTCGAGGAAGACGTCCTTCCCGGCGCCCTCGCCGTCGTTCTGCTGCTCCGCCGACTTCGCGGGGCCGAGCTCCCAGACCTGGGCGTTCCGGATTTGCACGAAGATCTCCGTGAGCAGGGCGGTCGAGCCGGTAAGGTCGGTCTTGGCGGCGAGGTCCTGGATCAGCTGCTCGTCGGCGTAGACCTTCTTGATGAACGCGTCCTTCTCCCGGGAGCCGCCCGCCTGCTTGCCCGCGAGGACCTTCTGGATCTCGTCCAGGTCCGTCGCCGCCCGGTCGCAGAGGTCGGCCAGCTTGGTCAGGGACTTCTTCGTCACGGAGAAGAGCGCCGCGGGGTGGCCCAGCACGTGCCGCTCGTTGCAGAGGCGCTGGTCCGACTCGTTCACGCTGACGTCGTAGACGCCCGTGGGGCCCGACTTCACGTTCGCCCGGAAGGCGCGGCCGTCGACCTCGGCGCTTTTCATCAGCCGGGATTCCGCCGGCGTGAGCTCCCGGAACTGGTTCAGGCCCGGCTCCCAGCGCCGCTCGACCCGCACCGCCAGGACTTTGACGACCGTGCCGTTGGGGCGCTGACAGCGGCCGGAGATCGGCCAGACGGTGTCGGTCGGCGCCTCGGGCGCGATCGTGACCGGCGCCTTCTCCTGCAGGAGGGCACAGAGGATGCCGATGGCGGCGAGCGTCTTCATAGGCCACCCCCGTAGAGCTCGTAGTAGAGATACCTGGTTCCGAGCGAGTAGTAGATCGTGACGTCGTCGATGACCGGGGTGCCGAGCAGGATGGAGTCCAGCTCCGCGTCCGGCAGGCTCACGTGCAGGCGGTAGGCGAGATCCTCGCCCGGGTTGACGAAGAGGGCGCGGGCCGTGCTGCCGCCCTCGTTCTGGAGCGGGTCGCCCACCGGCTGGTTGTTGACGAGCATCGACAGGTGGACGTTCGACGTGAGGGGGTCGTTGGTCCGGTAGTCGATGACGGTCGGCTCGCCGTTCTTGCCGGTCTTCTCGGGGTACCAGGTCCAGCTGGCGCCGAGGACGCGGACCTGGGGCGGCACGGTCGTGGCCGTCGAGCCGCCCCTCGAGGGCGACGCGAGGTCGCGCGAGTTCGCCGGCGCGAGATGGATCGGGCGGGACGTGAACATCGCTTCCCGGCCCGAGCGGGGGATGTAGTAGCGGCCGCGGGACCAGAGTTCCTGGGCTTCGGCCAGGTGGTCCCCCTTCCACATGTAGAACTCGTCGATCGTCGAGTCGGCCGACCAGTTCCGGCTCTCGCGGCCCGACAGGGTCATGGTCGTGGACGGCTCGCCGATCCGGAGCGGCGCCTGCAGGAAGTCCTGCACGGAATTGAACATCTGGGGGTGGACCTTGATGGACCGGGTCTGCGGCAGCGTCTGGCCGTTGATGAGCAGCGACACCTCGTGCTTGGTCATGTCCCACATGTAGGCGACGTGGATCCAGCCGTTGCGGCGGAGCAGGTCCTCCTTGTTGTCCCCGTGGCCCTGGTGGTTGAGCGTGGGCGTCGTCTTGCCCACCGCGCCGCCGTACTCCTCGTGGGTGGAGTACCCCGCCGCCATGGACATCGGGACCCAGGGGCCGTTGGCGTAGGTGAGCGGGGCGCCCTCGTTCGGCGAGGGGCTGTTGGCCTCCGTGTCGTGGCTCGCGAAGAACCACTGGCCGTGCATCAGCTGCACCATGGAGGCCGGGTGCTTCTGGCGGAAGGCCTGGTCGATGCAGAAGTACGTCCTCGGCTTGCCGGTCATCTCGGGCGCATAGGCGGGCTTGATCCAGTAGGACACCGTGCCCACCATGCCGAAGACGGCGGCGCTGTTCTCGTAGAGCAGGGCGCTGTCGCGTTCCACGTAGGCTCCGTCGATGCGGAGGTCGCTCACGGCCGTGTAGGTGGCGCCCTTGGGGGGATCCTCGGCGCGCCACCCTCTGGCGAGGCGGTGCTGGCCGGCGCCGCCGAAGTCGGGGTCATAGGGTCCCGCGACGGCCTCGGTGCGGTCGCGGTTGTTGTAGAAGAGCCCGCCTGACGGGCGCAGCACCTTGGTCGCGCCGCCGGCGTGGTGGTGCAGGTCGTGGTTCTGCGAGAAGTGGCTGTGGGCCACGGCGTTGAGCTGAGGGCCGGCGTGGCCGGCCGGGCCGCCGATCGTCGAGAGCTGGATCCAGCCGCTGTAGTCACACTCGGACGCGATCTTGCCGACCTCGGGCTCGGGGCCTGTGACGAGGCTCTTGCCGTTGTCGGTCGCGGGTCCGCCGTTGGCGTCGTTGCTCTTGCCGCCGCTGAACTCGGCTTGCGTCGTCTCCCGGTAGATGTCGTAGACTTTCACGATCGAGAGGATCTTCTTCCGGGCGACCATCTGGCCCTGCTTCACGCTGAGGAAGTCGTAGTTGCCGACGGTGTTGACGACCATCCCGTCGCTCTCGATCTCGAAGATGCCCATCGGGGTGAAGCAGAATTCCGTCGAGCACGTGATGAGGTCGGTCTTGTCGACGAGCGTGTAGAGGTTCGCGTCCGGGTTGATCTTGTTCGACGTAAAGTTGGGATTGAAGTTGGACTTGAGGACGTCGGCGAGGGCCTGCGCGGCGACGTGGGGCTGGATCTTGGACGGGATCAGGCTGTCCGAGCCCGTCATGGAGCCGCCGCCTCGGCCCGAGGGCTGGAAGTCATAGTAGATCGGGCGCTCGTCCTTGAGGAGCCCGCCCGTGGCCAGTCCGTCGCAGAACGCGTTGAACTGCCTCCAGCTCCGGAAGGGGCCGCCGTACCACAGCTTTCCGTAGTCCAGGCCGCAGGAGGGCGACTTCGCCTTGGAGCGGCACGCGATGATCTCGTCGGCGATCTTCGAGGCGTCGACGCCGCCGGTGGTCGTCGCGCGGGGCTTGGCGAAGGGGACGGTGGCGTAGAGGTAGCCGAACTCATCGCCGCGGCGTCCGCCCGGCGAGTTGTCGTAGGTCGGGTGGGACATGAAACTATAGAGGTTCCAGGGGTGCGGGTTGGACTTGCGGCGCTCGACGAGGAAGACCCCCTGGAGACCCGCGATCACGGCGGTAAGGATTTCCTTGGGCGCGAGGTTCACGTTGATGGGCGCCCGCCGCGTCATCTCGATGTACTGGGGATTCAGTTCGTCCAGCGCGACGACCGCGTGATCGACCCCCATGGGGTCCGCCTGGTCCGGCGCGAACTTGAGGGGCCAGGTGTTCAGGGGCGCGCCGCCCGTCCCGTACGAGCGCCCGTAGCGGAAGAGGCCCAGCTTCTCGTTGTAGCGGATCGGGTAGGAGCTGAGCGTCTCGCGGCTGATCGGGACGGGGTTGGCGACGTTGGGATCCACCCAGGCCCGCGTGGTCAGGAAGGGCAGGATCTTGAATGCGTCCTTGGAATCCAGCGCGGCCTCGACCTCGCGCTTCGCGAAGTAGCCGACGGCGGGGCGCTTGGCGATGAGGGTCTCGCCGACGTCCTTCACGCCGAGCATGTCGCCCAGGTTATTGAGGATCCTCTTGAGGTTCCGGGTGGTGTTGCCGTCCCGTCCGCCCTCCAGGCCGTCGTTCACGTGGATGAGGCTGTTGCAGTCGCAGACGCGGAGCCGGTAGACGTCGCCGTGGCGGACGTAGCTGCCGTCGGCCATCACGCCCGAGAGGCCGATGCGGACGCCGTCGACTTCCACGACCAGCGGCTTGATGTTGCTGTCCGTGGGATCCTGGATCGGTTCGTCCTCGTAGGCGTAGGACGGATTCTGGGCGCGGTCGAGCGGCGTGAGCCAGTCGGGCGACCCCTTCTCGTCGAGGTTGTTCCCCCAGTAGATCATGGCGGGGTCGTTGAAGCCATGGTTGAGGGAGCCCAGGCGGGCGACGGCGTCCTGGATCCCGGACATCGCCAGCATCTTGGCTCGGACGGTGTCCTGGTAATTTCGGGCGACGTGTCGTTCGGTGGCTTGGAGTGTCGCGAAGGTAGTACCCAGGAGGGCCAGGACGGCCAACACCCCCAGGACAATGATCAGAATTGCGCCGCGGTTCCGCTTCGAGCGTGTCGGCATAGAGCCTCCGGGTTCACCCGCTCTGCCCACTGGACCTGCCCGCGCAATCGGATCCCGGTTACCTATTCGTTTTATTAAGCTCGTCATCGGCGAACTTAGCAGGATTCATGAAAGATGGGGGAAATAGGGGCTCCGGGGGCCGTGTCCTATTCTCCGACGCGATTTCCTGCGGGGAATCGCGTAACAGGACCCAACGGGCCGCGTCCAATGTCCGTAGAAATCGGGTCTTCAACACCCAAGAGCACCCGGAGTCCTCCGGGGGAAGCAGACCAGGGAATAGGGAGGAAGCTCAGGCCCCACCTTTCTGGGAGAGTCTCATGAAAACCGTGTCGGGGATCGTCTCACTCGTGCTCGTCCTGGCCGCCGGAGCTCCGGCACAGGAGAAGAAGGAAGCCGAGAGCGCATTGATGAAGGCTCTCGAATCCGAGCTCCAGCGCTCGGTCGAGAAGCTCAAGAACGCGGGCGAGGCGCCGCTGTACTTCCTCGCCTACCGCGTCTACGACGTCGAAGACGTCGCCATCTCGGGCAGCTACGGCGCGCTCGACGGACGCCGCCAGGGCGGACGCCAGCGGCAGCTGGACGTCGAGCTCCGGGTGGGCAGCCCGCAGCTCGACAATACCCACAAGGTCCGGGCCGAAGGCTTCGACATGAGCGAGCTGATGAGCCAGTTCTCCGGGCTCCAGCCCGTGCCCTACGAGGACGACGAGGCCGCCCTGCGGGCCGCCCTCTGGTCCGCCACGGACCGCAACTTCAAGGACGCCCAGCGGAAGTACACCAAGGTGAAGGCCAACAAGGCCGTCAAGGTCGAGGAGGAGGACTCCTCGGCCGACTTCTCGGTGCGCAAGGCCGAGAACCACGGGGGCGCACCCGCCCCGTTCGCGGTCGACCGCAAGTTCTGGGAGGAGCGCGTCCGGAAGCTCTCGGGCGTCTTCAAGGAATTCGCCACGCTCCAGCGCTCCTCGGTGACCTTCAACGCCAGCCGCACGCGCCGCGCCTGCGTCACCAGCGAAGGCACGCGCATCCAGGACGAGCGCGTCCAGTACCGCCTCTTCATGCTGGTGCAGACCGTGGCGGACGACGGCATGCAGCTCTGGCTCTACGAGGGCTGGGAAGTGACGTCGCCCGCGGACCTGCCCGACGACGCGAAGCTCGAGGCCACCGCGCGGGCGCTGGCGGAGCAGCTCGGCGCGCTCCGCACGGCCCCGGTGGCCGAGCCCTACGCGGGGCCGGCCATCCTGCGCTCGCGCGCGGCGGGCGTCTTCTTTCACGAGATCTTCGGCCACCGCATCGAAGGCCACCGCCAGAAGGACGAGAACGAGGGACGCACCTTCGCCAAGAAGGTCGGGCAGCCCATCATGCCGGACTTCATCTCGGTGGTGGACGATCCCACGCGCCAGCGCCTGGGCCAGACGCCCCTCAACGGCTACTATCAGTTCGACGACGAGGGCGTGCCGGCCGAGAAGGTCACGCTCGTCGACAAGGGCGTCCTCAAGAGCTTCCTGATGGGGCGCTCGCCGGTCAAAGGGTTCCCCGAATCCAACGGCCACGGACGCTGCTCTCCGGGGCAGCAGCCCTGCGCGCGGCAGGGTAATCTCTCGGTCGAGTCCACGAAGCGCGTCCCCTACGACAAGCTCCGCGCCCAGCTGATCGAGGAGGTCAAGAAGCAGGGCAAGCCCTACGGGCTCATCTTCGACGACATCGCCGGCGGCTTCACGATGACGCAGTCGTTCATGCCGCAGTCCTTCAAGCTCCTCCCGCTCCGTGTCTGGCGCGTGTACCCGGACGGCAAGCCCGACGAGGTGCTGCGCGGCGTGGACATCGTCGGGACCCCGTTGGCGTCCCTCGAACGGATCCTGGGCGCCGCCGACGACGACGCGGTCTTCAACGGCACCTGCGGGGCCGAGTCGGGCTGGGTCCCGGTCTCGGCCTCGTCGCCGAGCCTCCTGGTCGCCACCATCGAGGTCGAGCGGCAGGAGAAGGCGCAGGAGAAGCCGCCGCTGCTGCCGGCCCCGCGCCACGACCCCGAGGATGCCAAGTCCGCCCCCCGTAAGGAGAGCAAGCCATGAGGCCCCTCGCGCTCGCGTTCCTGCTCGCCCTGAGCCCCGTCGAAGGGGTTCTGATTGCCGCGGCCCCTCAGGACGACGACGTCGTCATGAAGGTGCTGCAGGACGAGCTCGGCCGCTCCACGAAGCGGCTCAAGATGGAGAAGGCCACGCCGCCCTACTACGTGGGCTACACGGTGAAGGAGACCGCGACCTTCGAGGTCCGCGCGATGTTCGGCGCCCTCGCGAGCCGCGGGGAAGGCCGGAACCGCAGCCTCTCCGCCGACGTCCGGGTGGGCGACTACTCGCTCGACAACACGAACTTCAGCGACGGCGGCATGACCATGGCCCTCTTCGGCATGCGCGGCCGGGGCGGCGAGAGCGCCTTCTCGGTCGACGACGACTATGACGCGCTGCGCCATTCGGTCTGGCTGAGCACGGATGCCGCGTACAAGAGCGCCGTCGAGCAGCTCGAGAAGAAGAAGGCCCACCTGCAGGTCAAGACGGTGAAGGACCGGCCGGACGACTTCTCCAAGGAGGAGCCGGTGCTGTCCCTGCAGCCCCTCGCGAAGCTGGAGCTGGACCGGGAGCGCTGGACGCAGATCGCGCGGCGAATCTCGGGGCTCTTCCGCGAGTACCCGTCGGTGCAGACCTCGACCGTGATGTTCATGGCTCAGGCGGAAAACCGCTGGTTCGTGAACTCGGAAGGCTTCCGCCACCGCGTGGGCGACGTCGGGATCGGGATGATCCTCCTGGCGAGCTCACAGGCGGAGGACGGCATGAAGATGTCGGACTACGAGCTCTTCATGGGACGGACGGAGAAGGACCTGCCCCCGGAGGAAGTCATCGAGAAGGGCGCGCGGGCGCTGGCGGAGCGGCTGACGAAGCTGACGCAGGCGCCGGTCGCGGAGGAGTATCGCGGCCCGCTGCTCCTGGAAGGCCAGGCGGCCTCGGAGTTCTTCGTCCAGACGCTGGCGCCGAGCCTCGGGAACGCGCACGAGCCGGTGGGCCAGGACAACCCGATGATGGCCATGATGGGCAACAACGGGCAGGGCGGGAACCTGCTCAAGGAGAAGATCGGCAAGAAGGTCCTCCCGGGCTTCGTCTCCGTGACGGACGACCCGGGCGCGAAGGAGTTCGCCGGCTCCGCGCTGCTGGGCGGCTACGACATCGACGACGACGGCGTGAAGGCCCAGAAGATCACGCTGGTCGAGAAGGGCACTCTCAAGACCTTCTGCATGGGCCGCATCCCCGCGCGGGCCGTCGCGAAGTCCAACGGCCACGGGAAGGGCGGCGCGGGCCGCATCTCCAACCTCTTCATCTCGTCCGATGCCCCCAAGAAGCCCGAGGAACTGCGCGCGCGGCTCCTGGAGCTGGCGAAGGAGGAGGACCTGAAGTCGGTGTACGTCGCGCGGCGCGTCTCCAACATGCTGTCCTCGGTGATGAATCCCCAGTCGCTCATGGCGGTGATGATGGGCCGGATGACGGGGGGCGCGGAAGGCGTCTCGCTGCTGCCTCCGGTGCTGCTCTACCGGGTCTCGGTGGCGGACGGCAAGGAGGAGCTCGTTCGCGGCGCGACGTTCGGCAAGATGACCCTGCGGGCGCTGCGCGACATCGACTGCATGGGCGACGACGCGAAGGCCTATGCGGTGATGCAGGGCGGCACGCAGGAGCTCGGCGGCCTGGTCACGCCCTCGGTGCTCCTCAAGGAGATCGAGCTGGCGAAGCCCGGCAAGGAGACCGAGAAGCCGCCGCTGTTGAGGAATCCGTTCTTCGAGAAGTAACCGATAGCCAGGAACCGGTAACCGCTAGAATTTCGGCCGGACCTGAATCTTCGGCGCCTCGGCGGGCTTCGCGGCCGGCGACGGAGTCGCGTTGGGGCCCGGGGCCGGCCGCGGCGTGGCGGTGCCGATGGTGACGCTGGGGCCGCTCGGCCTCGGCGTCGCCGATCCGCTGCCGATGCCCTTCAGCATCAGCTTCAGGTCGTTGGGGTTCGTCGAGCACGCGAGCGCTTCGTCCCATTCGATCGTGCCGTCCTGCGTCAGCTTGAAGAGCGACTGGTTGAAGGTCTGCATCTGGTAGAAGTCGCCCGACGAGCCGATCGCCTTCTCGATCGCGGTCGTCTTGCCTTCGGTGATCAGGTCCCGGATCTGGGGCGAGTTGATCATCACCTCGACGGCGGCCGTCCGTCCCTTGCCGTCGGCGCGCTTCACGAGCCGCTGGCTGATGACCGCGTGGAGCGTCAGGGCGAGCATCGCGCGGATCTGGTGGGTCGCGTCCGGCGGGAACGTGTCGATGATGCGGTCGATCGTCTGCTTGGCGTCGTTGGTGTGCAGCGTCGAGAAGACCAGGTGGCCGGTCTCGGCCGCGTGCATGGCCAGCTCCATCGACTCGCGGTCGCGCATCTCGCCGACGAGGATGATGTCGGGGTCCTGCCGCAGCACGCGCCGGAGGGCTTCATGAAGCGTCCGCGTGTCGGCGCCGAGCTGGCGCTGGTCGATCGAGCATCTCTTGTCGGTGTAGACGAACTCGATGGGGTCCTCGATGGTGATGATGTGGAGCGACTCGTTCTCGTTCACGTGGTCCATCATGGCGGCCAGCGAGGTGGACTTGCCGCTGCCCGTCGGCCCCGTGACCAGGACCAGGCCCTGGGGGGCCTTGCAGATCTCCCGCAGCACGGGCGGGAGGTGCATGAGGTCGATGGTCGGGATGATCAGGGGGATCATCCGGAACGCCGCGGCGTACTGGCCCATGCGCTTGTAGGCGTTGACGCGGCAGCGGGCGATCTCGGGGAGGAGGTACGCCGTATCGTACTCGAGGTCCCGCTCGAGGGACTTGAACCCCTCGACGCCGCAGATCTGGAGGAGGATCCCTCGGACGTCGTCCTCGTCCAGGATGGGAAAGCGGCTTTCCATCAGGTCGCCGGCCACCCGGTACAGGGGACGCCGGCCTACCTTGATGTGCAGGTCGGATCCGCCGCTGAGGGCGAGGTCGGCGAGGATCTCGTCGACGGGGACCTTGGCCATGCGGCCGGTTTCGACCTTGAGGCGCTCGATCTCGCGCTTCGCCCAGACGAGCTGCATGGCGCTGCGGATCGCGGTGAGCAGCTTGGCGGCGTCGAGCGGCTTGGCGAGGTAATTCGCCGCCCCGAGGCGCATGGCCGCGACCGACTCCTCGATGGTCGGAGAGCCGTCGGTGATGATCACCGGGACGTTCTCGTCGATCCCGTGGATCTGCGAGATCAGGTCGAGCCCGGCGATGCCGGGCAGGTCGCTGTCGATGAGGCAGACGTCGGGCGCGCCCTTCTCGAAGCGCGAGAGGGCGCGGTCGCCGTCCGTGACGGGGTCGAGGGTCCAGCCGTCGTCGGCGATGGCGGAGCGCACGAGCGCGACGACCGCGGGATCCGGATCGGCCACGAGGATGCGGACGGAACGTGCGTCGCCTGGACTCATGAAGGACCCCCGATCACTGTGGTCGATCCCGGATGCTCCCCAGACCCGAGGGATTCTATCACGCGGTGCATGAAAATGTGGACCGGCGGCGGGACTGCTCGGGTTTTCCCTGAACTCAGGGCTTGAGGCCGCTGTGGATCGCCGCGACGCCGCCGAACACGAGCTCGTAGGTGACGTCGCGCAGCCCGGCGCGTTCCATCATGGCCTTGAGCTCCTCGGGCTGCGGCCAGCGCGCGACCGAGTCGGGGAGGTAGCGGTAGGCGTCGATCTCGGAGCGCGCGATCATGCGCCCGATGCGGGGCAGCACGTTGCCGAAGTAGGCCAGGTACCCCTTGCGGAGCAGCGCGTTCGCGGGAAGCGTGAACTCGAGGATCACGACCCGGCCCCCGCCGCGGACCACGCGGGCCATCTCGCGGATGCCCCGCTCCGTGTCCACCACGTTGCGGATGCCGAACGCGACGGTCGACGCGTCGAAGCTCCCGTCGCGGTAGGGGAGCCGCAGGGTGTCGGCCTGCTGGAAGCGCACCCGGTCGCTCACGGACTTGCGCGCCGCCTTGAGGCGGCCGATCTCCAGCATCCGGTAGGCGAAGTCGCTGCCGACGACCTCCGCGCCCCAGCGGCGGTGGATCTCCAGCGCCATGTCGCCGGTGCCCGAGCAGACGTCGAGCACGCGCTTCGCGCCTTCGCAGAGCGCGGCCGCGCGGCGGCGCCACAGCACGTCCGAGTTCAGGCTCAGCAGGTGGTTCAGGAAGTCGTAGCGGGGCGAGATCTGGTCGAACATCGCCCGGATCTTGAGCGGCGTCTTATCGACCATGCCACACCGGGCTGGAACCGGGATCGAGCAGAGGCGCCAGGGTCTTCGTCGCGAGCGTGAGGATCCAGAGGGAGGACTTGCCGTCGGCCCCATGGCGGTCCAGGACGAGGCGCCCGCCGTCGGGCGAGAAGTCCAGCGCGTGGGGCGACGCTTCGCCCGGCTTGAACGTGGCGAAGGTCTCGACCGAGTCCTTGCGGACGAGCACGATCGAGCGCCCGCCCGAGGCGTCCATCACCATCGTCGCCGCGGCGAGCCCGTCGGGGGAGACGGCCAGCGCGTCGGGCGCGCTGATGCCCACGGGCCGGAGCTCCGCCACCGCCTTGCTCTTCAGGTCGATGCGGACGATGCCGCCCTCGGACATCTTGCACCAGGCGGAGTCGCCCCGGACGACCGGGCCGGCGATGATCGACGACATCGCGAACGAGACGATCGTCTCGTCGCCCGAGCCGTCGATCCCGATGCGGCGCAGCGTCGTGCGCGGCGCCCCGACCTTCAGGTCGAGCAGCGAGTGGCGCAGCACGTAGATCAGCTGCTTGCCGTCCGAGGACCACGCGGGCGCGGACGGCACGTCGTCGCCGCCGGGGGTGACGGCGACGTCCTTCAGGTCCGTGATGCGTCCCTCCGTCGGGGTGACGAAGCGGGTGGCGAGCACGGGGCGCTCGTCGACGCGGCCCGAGAGCTTGACCCAGCCGCCGCCCACCGGGAGGTACGTCTGGAAGTTCCCGTCGGCGTCGGTCTTCTCGGCGCGGCGGAGCCCGTACGCCGTGACGCTGAGGCCGGGGGCAGGACGGCTGGAGGCCTGGCCGGCGACGATCGCGCGCCCGCGGACGATGCCCTTGGAGACGTCGTCCGGGGGGCCGCCGGCGCGCGCGGTCGGCGTCACCTGCCGGAGCTCGGAGCCGTCGGGGCGCGCGACGAAGATGTTGCGCGGGTAGAGGTTCGCCTCGGGGTCGAGGGCGGCCGTGAAGGCGATCCAGCGGCGGTCGGGCGCCCAGCACGGCTCGGAGGCATCCGGGCAGGTGGGCGGGACGATGCGGGTCAGGTCGGCGCCGTCGGAGCTCACGGTCCAGAGCCCGTCCTCACGGGCGAAGGCGAGGCGTTCCTGCGGTGCCGGCAGGACGCGCGTGACGACGACCGGCTTCGGCGGCTGCAGCGGGGGCGGCGGCGCGGGGGGCGGCTCCGGGTCGCGTCCGCAGCCCCAGAGGAACAAGAGCACGATGGAAAGGCGCCGCATGGCGAGCATCCTACCAAACCCTTGCGGATTTCGGATTTCGGATTGCGGATTGGCCAAGACGGCATGCGGTCCCGTCCCCATCCTTGCCCAGCGCCGTGCGACGCGGCGATCCGTGCGCGGACTTCCGATCAACGCGGGAGTTACGGAAGGAAAGGGACGCGTCCGGGCAGGGTCTGGTCTCAATCCGCAATCCGCAGTCCGAAATCCGCAATTCGGCGGTTGATTCTGCTTGAACCCATCCGGCGTTTCTTGATAACGTCCGGACTTCATGGCGACCGCTGCACAGGCGAAAACGCTGCATACCAAGTGGGCCCGGAAGCCGGGCGCCGCGCTCGCGGCGTCGATGCGCCAGTTCTACGGCAAGTACGCCCGCAAGTTGCCGCTCAAGCTCCGCGCGGAGCTCTGCCTGGCGCTCGGCGAGGCGGCGGAGCTCGAGGGCCGCTTCGACCACGCGCGCTGGATGTTCGCCTCGGCGGTCGGCGCGGTCGATCCTCACGACGACGAGCGCCTCTACGCCCGCGCCGCGCTGCGCTCGCTCATGAACGCGTCGCGGCTGGGCGACGGCTCCGTCCTGTCCGGCATCGCGGCGATCCTGGAGAAGAACTCGGCCGGCGGCCAGACGCCGCGCCTGTACTTCCTCGGCTGCTTCGCGCGGGGCCTCGAGCGCTTCCTGAAGGAAGACTACGACGTGGCCCGCCGCGCCTTCGAGGCTGCGATGGGGGCGTCCTGGGAGACCGGCGACCCCGAGTCCGAGGCTCTGGCGCATCACCTTCTGGGTCAGACGTGGAGCCGGCTGGGCAAGCTGGCGCGCGCCCGCGAGCACGTGGAGGCGGCCCGGGCGGCGGCCAAGAAGGCCGACTCCTGGATCCTCGATCGCCGCCTCGCGCTGGAGTCGACGAAGTACCGGCTCCGCGCCGGCATGGCGCCCCAGGCCCTGGCCGAGGCGCGCAAGCTCGCGATCGAGATCCGCCGCATCGGCTTCCCGCGCTTCGAGTCGCTGGCCTGGACCAAGATCGCGCAGGGCATCCTGGTGGACCGGGTCTCGGCGCAGGCGCTGCTCTCGCGCTCCGAGGGCCTGCTGCCGGAAGGGCACCCCGACCGGGCGTCCATCAACGCCCTCAAGACGCTGCTCGGGCGCAAGCCCGGGAACGGGAAAGTCGACCGCACCATCGCCGAGGAGTTGGAGGCGCTGGTGTCCCTCGCGCGCGGATAACCCCCCAAGACCAGGGAATCACGCCGGAGAGATAGTGTCTCTGCGAAGGGAATGGGGGGGGAAGTCTGCCGCCTGGGCTAGGCGGTTTCCTTCTTCTCGTTTTCCTTCTTCGCCGCCTTGAGCGGGCGCGCGATGACGGGCTCCTCGCCGCGGACGTTCTTGTCCGTGATGATGTACTCGCGCGGGTCCTTGCGCGAGGGGAGCTCGTACATCACGTCCAGCATCAGGCCCTCGACCAGCTGCCGCAGGGCGCGGGCGCCGGTCTTCTTCTCGATCGCCTTGCGGGCGATCGCGCGGAGGGCGTCGTGGGTGAACTCCAGCTTCGCGTTCTCCATTTCGAAGAGACGCTTGTACTGGCGGATGAGGGCGTTCTTGGGCTCGACGAGCACCTGGGTGAGCTGGTCCTCCGAGAGGGGGCGGACCACGCACTGCACCGGGAGGCGGCCGACGAACTCGGGGATCATGCCGAACTCGATCAGGTCCTCGGGCTCCACCTTCTCCAGGGCGTCGCCCAGTTCGCGCTCGTCCATGTTGCCGCCGGAGGGCACGTCGGTCTTGAAGCCGATCTGCTTCTTGCCGCAGCGACGGGAGATGATGCTCTCCAGTCCGTCGAAGGCGCCGCCGCAGATGAACAGGATGTGCGTCGTGTCGATCTGGATGTACTCCTGCTCGGGATGCTTGCGGCCGCCCTGGGGCGGCACGTTGGACATCGTGCCCTCGAGCATCTTGAGCAGCGCCTGCTGCACGCCTTCGCCCGACACGTCGCGGGTGATGGACGGATTGTTCTGGGTCTTGGCGATCTTGTCGATTTCGTCGATGAAGACGATGCCGCGCTCGGCGCGCTCGACGTCGAAGTCGGTCTCGTGGAGCAGCTTGAGGAGCAGGTTCTCCACGTCCTCGCCAACGTAGCCGGCCTCGGTCAGGGTCGTGGCGTCGCCGATCGCGAAGGGGACGTCGAGGATCTTCGCGAGGGTGCGGGCCAGCAGGGTCTTGCCGGAGCCGGTGGGGCCGATGAGCAGGATGTTGGACTTCTCCAGCTCGACGTCGTTCTCCACCGGGTTCATGATGCGCTTGTAATGGTTGTTCACCGCGACCGAGAGCGCCTTCTTGGTGCGCTCCTGGCCCACGACGTAGCGGTCCAGCTCCGCCTTGATCTCGGAGGGGACGGGCAGCCGCTTGAGGGGGTAGGGGCGGTGGCTGGACTTGAGCTTCGCGCCCGAGGGTTTCTTCTCGACCTTGAGGATCTGGTTGCAGATCTCGACGCACTCGTCGCAGATGCAGATCTCGCCGGGTCCGGCGATCAGGTTGCGCACCTCGCCCCGGCTCTTGGAGCAGAAGGTGCAGAAACGATCGTCGGTCCCCCGCTTCTTGGTGGTCATGGGCGCTGTTCCCTCACTCTCGCCATTATATCGTCAGGGAACCCGTTTGGGATTGCGGAAATTTTGGGCACGGCTACTCCGCCCGCAGCAGGGCTGCGGGAATTAGAATTCCGGGGATTCTTAGCGGTCCTCTCGAGCGGCCATGTCGCCGCCGCCCTTGGTGGGCTCCACATCCTTGAGGGACTCGACGACCTCGTCCACAAGACCGTACTTCTTGGCCTCATCGGCGGACATGAAGTGATCGCGATCGCTGTCCCGGGCGACCTTGTCCAGGCCCTGCCCGGTATGCTTCGAGAACAGCTTGGTGAGGATTTTCTTCAGGTTGAGGATCTCGTCGGCCTGGATCTTGATGTCGGCCGCGGTGCCCTGGGCGCCGCCCGAGGGCTGGTGCATCATGATGCGCGAGTGGGGCAGGGCATAGCGCTTGCCCCTGGTGCCCGCCGCCAGCAGCAGGGCGCCCATGCTCGAGGCCTGGCCGATGCAATAGGTCGCCACGTCGCAGTGGACGAACTGCATCGTGTCGTAGATCGCCATGCCGGCGTTCACGTAGCCGCCGGGGGTGTTGATGTAGACGTTGATGTCCTGGCTCTTGTTCTCCATCTGGAGGAAGAGCATCTGGGCGATGACGAGGTTGGCGATGTAGTCGTCGATCGGGGTGCCGATGAAGATGATCCTGTCCTTGAGCAGGCGAGACCAGATGTCGTACGAACGCTCGCCGCGGCCGGTCTTCTCGATGACGACGGGGGTCAGATAGCCCATATCTCGTTCCGGTTCCTCGTTCTGGGAACTGTGTTCTGTGTCCCGACTACTTCTTTTCTTCTTCGATAACGGCCTTGGACAGCAGATATTCCTTCACGAGCTCTTCCCGCATCGAACGGCGGAGCTGGCTGAGGAGCCCGCGTTCCTCCAGGTACGCCTTCATCTCGTGCGGCCACTTGCCGTACTGCCCGGCCAGCTGCTGCACCCGCTCTTCGACCTGGTCTTCCGTGACGTAGATCTTTTCCTTGTTGGCCAGGTGCTCCAGGATGAAGTGCGCCTTGAGGGCCTTTGCCATGTTCTCGCGGGACTGGGACTTCTCCTTCTCGAGGGCCTTCTGGATCTCCTCGTCGGGGGTCCCCTTCATCGCGAGGTCCATGTGGGTCCGGCGCAGCGCCTCCTCCGTGCCCGAGGCGATGAGCCCTTCAGGCATCGGGAAGTCGTTGGCCTTCACCAGGTCTTCGACGATCTTTTCGCCCATCGTGGCGCGGCCCTGGGCTTCCTTCTCGCGCTCGATGCGCTTCTTCAGGTCCTGCCGGAGCTCGTCGATCGAGTCGAAGTCCTTGAAGTTCGCCTTCACGAACTCCATGTCCACGGGCGGCAGCTTCTTCTGCTTGACGGACTTGAGCGTCGTCTTGATGACGGCGTCCTTGCCCGCGTGGGCCTTGTTGCCGAAGGTGTCCGGGAGCTTGACGGGCACTTCGACGCTGTCGCCGACCTTCTTCCCGAGGATCGCCTTGTAGAACTCCGGCAGCTCCTTGCCGAAGAACTGGATGTCGGGGGTGAGGAAGACCGTGTTGTTCTCGCCCGTCTCGACCGCGGCCCCGTCGACCATCAGGGTGAAGTCGGCGGTCAGCTGGTCGTTCTCCCGGGCGACGCCGTCCTCGGCGGACACGAGCTCCGCCTTGGACTCCTGGAATCCCTTCAGGACCGCGTCGATGTCCTTGTCCTCGACGACGATCGCGGGCTTGGTGACCTTGATGCCTTCGTAGTTCTTGATCTCGAAGGTGGGCCGGACCTCGATCTTCATCTCGTAGACGAAGGGCTTCCCCTCTTCGAGCACGATCTTCTCGGGTTCCAGCTCGGGTTCGCCGACCGGCTCGAGCTTCTTCTCCTCCTTGACTTCCTCGAAGGAGCCGCTCAGGAGCTCGAACTTCAGATCGTCCAGGAGCGCCTTGCCGAACTTCCGCTCCAGGACGTTCCGGGGAGCATGGCCCTTGCGGAAGCCGGGCAGCGCCATGGACTCGTTGAGGTCCTTGTACTTGTGATCGATTTCTTCTTTGACCCGCTGCGCCGAGACCTCGATGGAGATCTTCAGCTTGCAGGGACCGACCTCCTCGATCTTGGAGGTCGGGGAGAATTTCTTCTCCTCGTGCGTGTGAGTGTGGGTGGCCTCGGCCATAGGGCGGGTATTCTAGGCATCGACCCCCCTGAAGTCAAAAGAAACGGGGGCGGAAAAGAGGGTCGGGCAAGGCGGCGCCGTCTTCGCTATAATGCCGCGGTGTCCCCCGAGAAGCTGAAGAAGACCCTGGAGGCCCTCCCCGAGACCCCCGGCGTCTATTTCATGAAGGACGACAAGGGGCGGACGCTCTACATCGGCAAGGCGAAGAACCTCAAGAACCGCGTCTGCACCTACTTCCACGAGTCCTATGGGGACCCACGGATCCGCACGATGGTCTCGAAGATCGAGGACATCGAGGTCCTGCAGGCGCCGTCGGAGGTGGACGCCCTCCTGATGGAGGCCCGCCTCATCAAGGACGTCCAGCCCCGCTACAACGACCGCCTCAAGGACGACAAGTCGTTCTCGATGCTGGCGATCACGCAGTTCGACGACTTCCCGAAGGTCTGGGTCGTGCGCGAGACCGACGAGGTGAACGCGGAGACCTACGGCCCCTTCACGAGCGCGGGCGACCTCCGCGACGCGGTGCGGGTGCTGCAGAAGATCTGGAAGTTCGCCACCTGCTCGATCGAGATGCGGGAGAGCGACTCCAAGCGCCGCTTCTTCCGGCCCTGCCTCCTGCACGCCATCGGCCGCTGCAGCGCGCCCTGCGCGGACCGCATCTCGAAGGAGCGCTACCTGGCGGACATCGACCTGCTCCGGCGCTTCCTTCGCGGGGGACGGGAGGAGGTCGTGGCGCAGCTTCAGGCGAAGATGAAGGACGCCTCGAAGGCCCTGGACTTCGAGCGGGCGGCCGAGCTCCGCGACCAGATCCGCTCCCTCGAGGGCCTGGCGAAGCGCTCGGAACTCGATTACATCGAGGGCGACATCACCCCGATGGACCCCCGCGACGGCCTGGAGGAGCTGGGACGCGTCCTGGGGCTGTCGTCGCCGCCGCGCAGCATCGAGGGGGTGGACATCGCCCACGTGCAGGGCGACGAGAGCGTGGGGTCGCTCGTGAATTTCGTCGATGGAATCCCGTTCAAGAGCGGGTACCGCAAGTATAGAATCAAGACCGTCCAGGGGATCGACGACTTCGCGATGATCCGCGAGGTGGTGACGCGGCGCTTCCGCCGCCTCGACGAGGAGGGAAAGGTGTTCCCCGACGTCCTGCTGATCGACGGAGGGCTCGGCCAGCTCAATTCCGCCCGTTCGGCCCTGGCCGACCTGGGGGTGAAGCCGCCGATCGTGCTCTCCCTGGCGAAGGAGGAGGAGACTCTGTTCCGCGACGGCCGCCCGATCCCGCTGGAGAAGTCGTCGCCCGCCCTGAGGCTCATGATGTACGTCCGCGACGAGGCCCACCGCTTCGCGCAGCACTATCACCACCAGCTTCGCAGAAAGGCGCTGATCGAATGAGCGAGACCCCGCCGCCGGCGTCCGAGGCTCCGATGAAGAGCCGGCGCTGGTTCGTCGTGCTGACGATCATCACCCTGATCGGCTTCGCCCTCTTCGTCGGCATCATCACGGTCTGCGCCGTGCGGATTCCCGAGCTGAAACGGGCCCGCTACGGGGTACTAGAGGGCAGAACGGGGGTCCGCCCCGCGTGAAGGGTCCCGAAGGCCCCCGGCTGACGGGGGGGACCGCGAAGGGGCGCCGCTTGTTCAGCGTCCCCGGCCTCGACGTGCGGCCCGCCCTGGCGCGGATGAGGATCTCGCTGTTCGAGATCCTGCGGCCCCGGCTCGAAGGAGCGACCGTGGTGGATCTCTTCGCGGGCACCGGGTGCCTCGGCCTCGAGGCGCTCTCCCGCGGCGCCGCGCGGGCGCTGTTCTACGACGTGGACCGCCGCTCGCTCGACGCGGCGGCGCAGAACATCGAGCGCCTGGGCTTCGCCGGGAAGGGGCAGGCCCACTACGGGGACGCCTTTGAAGTGGCCGGCCGGCTGGAGTCCGCGGATCTGGTGTTCGTCGATCCGCCGTACGACTACTACGTGGACCGGAACGCCGACATGCGCCGGCTGATCGAGACGCTGCTGGGCCGGGTCCTGCGGGGGCCCGAGGGGCGGGTCCTTTCGGAGCATCGGCTCCGCGAAGGCCTGGGGGATGTGGCGGGGGGGCAGGTTGTCGACGAGCGGAAGTACGGAGATACGGTCGTCACGTTTTACTCCCGGAGGTAGCGCCATGTCCGCCGACCCCGCCGATCAGGAACAGACCGCCGTCCGCAAACTCCTCACGGAGAACCAGAAGCTGAAGCAGCGCCTCTTCGACCTCGAGGAGAAGATCCGCAAAGGGGGGTTGCCGGGCCAGGGCCAGTCGAGCGGCCAGGGCAGCTCGGTGATCAAGCTGATCGAGCACAAGGAATTCCAGCTCCAGCAGTGCCAGGCGCGGCTTGAGGAGAAGAAGGAGCAGCTCGCCGAGGCCACCCAGGAGCTTGCGAAGTGGGCGGACACGCTCCGCCTCTACCAGGACATCTTCGACAACGACGCCTCGGCCATGATCGGCGTCAACCGCGAGGGCCGCGTCATCCTCTTCAACCGCACGGCCCCGCAGGTGCTCGGCGAGAAGATCAAGGACGCGCTGCATCAGCCGATCGAGAAGGCGGACTTCGGCGCCTTCGACCCCGAGACGCCCCGCCGGGTCCGGGAGGCGATGGCCTCCCGCAAGCCCGTGGACTCCTCGCTCGTGGTGCGCGACCGCCACATCCTCACCTCGGTCCGTCCCATCGGGAGCGAGACGGAACTCCGGGGCGCGCTGGTCCGGATCCAGGTGCAGTCCGGAAAATAGCGGCGCCCGGCGCATTTCTCTTTACGGCCCCCTCGCGGCGTCATCGTATCTCCGGACACGTTAGAACGGAGGATGCGATGAAGACGATGGCGGCGCTGATGGCGATGGGCGCGCTCGCGTGGGCGGGCGATTCGAGGGAAGACGCGGTCCGGAAGCTCGACACCATGAAGGTGACGGTCGACTTCCAGGACGTCCGGCTCCCGGAGGCGATGGACTACCTGCGCGAGGTCACGGGCCTCAACCTCGTCATGATGCCCAAGGCCATGGAGAAGGAAGGGGACTCCAAGCTCCGCCTCAAGGTCAAGGACCTCACCGTGAAGTCCGTCCTCAAGCTGATGCTCACGTCGCGTGGCCTTACCGTTTCGTGGCGGGACGGCGCGCTCGTCGTCCTCCCGAAGGAGGACCTCCAGGACTCCACGTCGATGCGGATGTTCGACGTCCGCTCCATGCTCCTGAAGCTCCAGGACTTCGCGGGTCCCCGCGTGGAGCTGGTCGGGCCGACCACCAAGACCAACATCACCAACACCGGCATCTTCGTCATCGACGAGCCGAAGGCGCCGCCCGTCGATGAGGACTTCATGGTCCAGCTGATCAAGGAGAACACCGGGACCGGATCCTGGGACAGCAACCCCAAGGCCGCCATCTCCCTCCAGAACGGCGTCCTCGTGGTGAGCCAGACCCCCTCGGTCCTTCGCGAGATCGAAAGCCTGCTCGGCCTGCTGGGGCAGTACCGCTAGGCCGGCCTCAAGCTGCGAAGCGGCTTCCGGAGACCCCGGAAGCCGCTTTTTTATTGCGAAAATCTTTTACCTCGGCCGGCGGGCGGCGACTAAAGCTGTAGAGATCGGGGAACGGGGCTCGTATACTTAGAGGGTGACGATGAAGACGATGCTGACGGCGGCGATCCTGGCGTTGACGGCCCTACCGGCGCTGGCCCAGGAAGGCGGCACCGAGACCGTCGACCAGCGCAAGCAGGAAGTCGTCAACAAACTCAACAGCATGCGCGTGACCGTCGACTTCACCAACTCGACGCTCGAGGAAGCCATCGGCTTCCTGCGCGACTTCACGGGCCTGAACATCGTCGTGGACGCCGAGGTCTACAAGAGCCAGTCCGAGGACCAGCTCAAGATCACCCTGAAGGTGAAGGACCTCCTGCTCAAGTCGGTGCTCAAGCTCATGCTGAGCTCCCGCGAGCTGACCGCGATGTACAAGGAGGGCGTGCTCCTGGTCGTCCCCAAGGGCAAGATCGACAAGGCCGTCACGCTTCAGCTCTACGACGTCCGCGACCTGCTGGTGAAAATCCAGGACTTCGCCGGCCCCAAGGTCGAGCTCGTCTCCCCCCAGAAGGGCGGCGGCGGCCCGCTGACCGGCGCCACGTTCACCCTCGAGGAGCCCCGCTCGACCATCACGGAAGAGTTCATCACCGACATGGTGAAGCAGAATACCGGCGACAAGAGCTGGGACGAGAACCCCAACGCGTCGATCACGCTCACGAACGGCGTGCTGGTGGTGTCCCAGTCGAAGCGGGTGCACGAGGAGATCAAGCGCTTCGTCAACCTGCTCCGGCAGTTCAAATAAAGCCGGGGGCTCCGAAACCCCGCAACAGGTCTCTCCTCCCGTGCGTCCAATAATATAGTATTATGGCGCGAGGAGGCTGAGCCCGTGAAGACGCCGTTCCGCTGCATTCCGGCCGTTCTCCTGCTGATCCCCGCCGCGGCCCCTCTGCTCATCGGTCCCGCCGAAGGAGCGCAGCAGCAGCAGCAGGACGAAACGATCTACCTCGAGGAGGTGAAGAAGGACTTCCTCGAGCGCGCCAAGAAGTGCGAGGAATCCCGCGACTGGAAGGGCCTCTTCGAGCACTACCAATTCGCGGTCCGCCGCTACGGCCAGAGCGTGGTCCAGATCGCCCCCGACCGCTGGACCAGCGTCCGCGAGTACTTCCTGGGCCGCATCGCCAAGCTCCCCAAGGAGGCCTTCGACTACTACCGCTTCGAGAACGATGGCAAGGCGCGCGCCGCCTTCGAGAAGGCCCGCGAGTCCGGCGTCCGCCGCGACGTCGAACGGGCCGTCGAGGAATACTTCTTCGCCACCGGTACCGACGAAGTCATCGACACCCTGGCGGCGCAGGCCTTCGACGAGGGCCGCGTCGAGGAAGCCCGCTCGTGGTGGAACCGGCTCCTGCGGCTCTACCCCGACAGCCGGATCCCGCGGGCCGTCACGGCGGCGCGGGTCGCCAATGCCTGCCGGGTCTCGGAAAATGCGGGCGCGCTCGCGGACCTCCGCAAGTACCTCGCCGCGAACAAGGTCGAGGGGAAGATCAGCCTGGGCGGGCAGACGGTGGACGTCGCGGGGTACGTCGCCCAGATGGCCATGCCGGAGCGGCCCGCCGCGCTCCGCCCGGCCAAGATGCCCTACGTGCCGGAGCCCGAGGAACGCCTGCGACGCCCGACCCTGGGCGTCCGCAACGACATCCGGCGCTGGGTCTACGACTTCAACGAGGACAAGGGCGAGCCCGTCGCGGAGGCGCCCGCCGAGCCGCAGCAGAAGCAGGTCGTGGTCCGGCAGATCATCCGCGGCCGCCCCTTCCGCATGGACGTGCAGGGGCCGCCCCCGTACCCCGAGTTCCCGCTGATGCCGGCCTACGCCCGGGTCCGCGGCAAGGAGTACGTGATCTTTACCGACGGCTCCCGCGTCGTGGCCGTCGACCCCGCCCGCGTGAAAGGGAAGTCCACCACCTCGGGCGTCTACTGGAAGTACCCCTCGGAGAAGCCGATCGCGCGGCCCGGCCAGGTCAGCGGCGGCCAGTACGGCCGGCCCTACGTCGGCGTCACCATCGACGGCGAGTACGCCTTTGCGACGATGTACTCCAGCCCCGAGGCCCGCCCGCGCGACCCCAACCAGCAGAACCAGGACGGCTTCGAGGGCGTGACGGCCGTGAAGTGCCTGCACATCCCCAGCGGCAAGCTCGTGTGGGACTCGGACCTGGCGCCGCTGCTCGACGAGTTCAAGACGGTCTGCAAGGAGTTCTACGAGCGCAACTTCTCCTACGCGGCGCCGCCGCTCGTCCGGGGCGACCGCCTCTACCTCGGCATCTGCACGTCCCCGATGGGCGAGGTGGAGAGCCGGGTGATCTGCCTGGATCGGAAGACCGGCCGGCCCCTCTGGACGACGTTCCTGTCGTCGGTGCCGGGCCTTCAGGGCGTCTTCATGAACGGCATCGGCTTCCTCCCGGCCTACCTGCCGATGCTGGCCGAACAGGGCGGCACCCTCTACGTCCAGACGAACCTCGGCGTGGTCGGCGCCCTCAACCCCGCCAACGGCGCCCTCCAGTGGCTGGCGCGCTACCGCCGCGCCGGGCGGGTCATGCAGCCCAACACCGGCATCATGGAGGCCAAGTTCAAGCGTCCCGCCAACCCGCCCGTGCTCTGGAACGGCATGCTCTTCGTGCTGGCGCAGGACAAAGCCGAAATGATGGCCTTCGACGCGTCCAGCGGCGAAGAGGTCAAGCTGCCGGCCCCCGGCGAGATGCACACGGACCTCGACTGGAAGTCGATGCTGCACCTCCTCGGGCCGGTGAACGACGAGCTCGTGATCGCCGGCGCGGCCAAGTCGTTCGAGCTGCGGCTGCGCGACGACAGGGGCCTCTGCTTCCGCGCGAACTACCTGATCGCGTCCGCCTGCCGGGGCGCCGGCCGCGGCGCCATCACGGAGGACTACGCCTACCTGCCCGTGATGGGCGAGGACGACAGCAACCCCCTGGGCGGCCTCGGCGTCTACGACGTGCGGACCTGGAAGGTCGTCGAGCGCCCCGCATGGAAGGAGCCCAACGAGTACGGCAACCTCCTGGTGGCGGGGAACTACCTCATCGTCGCCACGAACAAGATCGCCGTGTACACGGACGTCGAGACACTTCGGAACCAGTACGCCCGGCGCCTGAACCAGAGCCCGCCGCACGCCGAGTCGCTGCTGGAATACGGCGAGACGATGCGGGAGAACGAGCGCCTCGAGGACGCCGGCGAGGCCTACCTGTCGTTCATCCGCGCGGTCGAGGGCGACGCCCGCTACGCCGAGAAGGTCCGCGAGGTGCGCCGCGAGCTGCACGCGATCTTCCTCAAGCGCGGCGACGACGCGGCCAAGCGCAGCGAGGAGGGCGGCCGCCAGGTGGCGGAAGCGACCCGCCAGGTCCAGGACGCCCTGAAGCAGCGCGACGAGGCGGAGAAGAAGGGCGACGAGGAGGCCAAGCGGAACGCTGCGTCCCAGCTCCGTTCCGCGGAGTCGGCGAAGCGCACGGCCGAAGCCGCGAGGAAGGCCGACGCCGAAAAGGCCCTGGAGTGCTACGGCTTCGCGAAGCAGTTCGCCTGGGACCGCGATTCGGAGGCCGAGGCCGTCAAGCGCCTGGCCGGCACCTACGAGGGCCTCGGGCTCTGGCAGGAGGCCGTGAACCAGTACCAGGAACTCATCACGAAGGGCCGCTCGCTGCTCCACCGCGAGCGCGAGGACGTGACCAAGCTGTGGGACCACGCGGCCCGCCGCATCGACGACATCGTCTCGAAGGCGCCCGGAGCCTACAGCGAGGTCGAGAAGCAGGCCGCCGAGGCCCTGAAGAAGGTCAAGGACGAGAGCGTCGACGGACTGCGCGACGTGATGGACCGCTTCCCGAACTCGAAGGCTGCCCGTGAGGCCTTCGGGAAGATGCGCGACGCGCTCCTCAAGCAGGGGAAGCTCGACAAGCTCCGCGCCCTCTACGGCGATTTCCAGGACCGCTTCAAGCTGAAGCTCAACTTCGACGCCTACAAGGAGCTCCTCGAACTGCTCGAGAAGCTCGGCGACCTCGACCGCCTCAAGTTCGAACTCGGCCGCTTCGGCGAGCGCTTCGCCGACGAGTCGCTCGTGCGCGACGGGGGCGTCGAGGAGCCGGTGAAGGAGTACGTGGAACGGCGCCTGGCCGAGCTGGCGCGCCGGCCTCGGCCCGAGACGTCCCTGAAGGGGCCGCTCCGCCTGGTGGGCGAGCTCGAGCCGGTCAAGCCGTCCTTCGACCCGCAGGGCGTCGCCACCGGGCACCAGCCGCTCTGCCCGATCGGGGCGGAGCCGGGGACCCTCGGGGCGGACCGCGAGCTCTTCAAGCGCGGCTCGACGGTGGAGCTCTGGGACCTGAAGGCGAAGACGCGCCTCTGGGCGCGCCCGCATCCGGGCGCCTGGCTGGGCGTGCTCTACGGCGACGCTCCCCAGGGCCTCTCGGTCCTCTTCGTCAAGCAGGGCTCGCCCGCCGAGAAGGCCGGCGTCAAGAAGGACGACCTGCTCCTGTCGGTCGACGGGGTTCCGCTGCGCTGCGCGACGGCCGGCGAGCTCTTCTCGGGGCTCGCCCCGGGTGCCTCGGTGGAGATCGCCGCCCGCCGCGCCGGCGCGGACCTGAAGATCCGCGCCACCCTCTCGGCGATGCCGGCGGACCTCCGCCCCGCGATCGTGGGCGCGTCGTACACCCGCGAAGGGGCCCTGGCGGTGGCCTGGGAGGACCAGCTGGCGTCGATCGACCTGGCGACGGGCGAGGTGCAGTGGACGTTCCGGGTCTCGCGCGACCGCTTCCACTTCCACGCCTTCCACGCGACCGAAGGGCGGCTGTATTTGTACGAGGCGATCCGGAGCGACCGCTATGCCGACCCGATGCGGCTGCCGTCGCCCGGGGCTCCGGTGCTCTTCAAGCCCGACGAGGCGCACCATCTGCTCTTCTGCCTGAGCGACTTCACCGGCGAGGTCCTCTGGGCCCGGAAGTTCCCCTTCGAGGCCGCCAACCCGTTCCAGGAGTTCCGGATCGAGTTCATGGGGAAGTACTTCGCCGACCACGTGAGCTTCCTGCACATGAGCTCGCGGGCCGGCATGTACGAGTGGTCGCTCTGGCTGATCCCCGCCCAGGCGGGGGCCCGGGCGGAGGGCGCGGCGCTCCGGGAGCCGCAGCGCCGCCCGCTGCTGGGTCAGAAGCTGGCGCACGCGGTGGACGAGGAAAACGGCGTGTTCTACTACGTCGCGGACATCCCCGAGCGCCGCGACCGGACCCTGTACAGCCTCAACCTCAACCCCTCGCGCACGAGCTTCAAGCCCGTGGAGATTCCCCTGCAGCAGAAGTTCATGCCCCAGAACTTCAACTACAGCACCTGCGCGCTGGCGGCCGACCGCGACTACATCGCGCTGGTCGTCTCGCCCCCGCAGGCCGGCGCGGATCACAAGATCTGGGTGTGGAAGACGGCGGACCTGAAGGACCGCTCCGTGTCGCTCCTGGAGGGGCGGACGCTCCCGGTCAACCGGCCCGCCGGGCTGGGCATCGGCGCGGACGGGATGCTCTACGTCTACAACGTGCCCCGGGAGAAGGTCGGAGGCGGCACGTCCGGACGGGCCTACATCACGGCGTTCCGCCTGAAATCGGCGACGGGCGTCGAGCCGGCCTGGGACGCCAAGGCGCCCCTGATGAACGACACGACGCTGGCGACGATGACGCACGACGCGGGCAACTTCGAAATCCTGTCGACGCCCCGCGCCTCGCAGCCGGGCGAGTCCGGCGAGAAGCCGATCGTGATCGTCTACGACCGCCAGGCCGAAGGATACGTGCGCCTGGACCGGACGGACCTGGTCCTCCCGTCGGACACGCCGGGCGAGCTGGCGGCCCCCGCGGTCGCCTGGCGCGGGCGAATCTACCTCATGTCCACGAAGTCGCTGGAGATCTACGGCGACTAGGAAGCGGCCCTGAGGAGTGACGCCTACTTGGCGGTGCCGATCAGGCCGATGATCGTCCGGATGTCCTCGTCCGGCCAGTCGAGCGAGATGCCGAGGAAGTAGCCCGGATCTTTCCCGATCCGGTCGAAGCCGCCGACGAACTGGATCCGGCTCAGCAGGGTCTCATACCAGCTCCCCCGTCGAATCCAGAGGGGGAAGTTGATCCAGGCCCGCACCAGGGGCCCCGAAATGCCCTCGTCGATGTCCTCCCGGGCGACGCTGCCGTAGGCGTCGCGGGCCATCACGGTGAACTTCACCGGGTACGTGAAGACGCCCCAGTCGTCCCAGGTGAAGTCGAGCGCGCCGCCGGGCTTGCCTTCCAGCAGGCCGCCCCGCACCGTCAGGTGCTGGTCGAGCATCCACTTGGCCCGGTAGCCGACGTAGAAGTCCGCCTTGAAGAAGGTCTCGCTCTCGTCCTTCTTGATCTGGTTCTTGAACGTGATGGCGGTCTCGGTCTTGTCCAGGGCCCAGATGGCCGCGCCGGCGTAGATGAACTTGTCCTCGTCCGGCCCGATCCGGATGCCCAGGTGGGCGATGGAGCTCTTGGTGTCCGGGAACCTCTCGTAGTCGGTGGCCACCTCGAGGACCGCGCGCGAGGCGCGGCTGAAGAAGCGGTCGAGGTCGTCCAGGGTCCGCCGGGCCTGCTCGTAGAGCTCGTCGTCCTGGAGGAGGCGGCCCACGGAGCCTTCGCCGGTCTCCAGCTTGCCGCCGATGTTCCGGATCGACTCGCTGGCCTTCTCGACGTTGTCGATGGTCGACTTGAGCTTGTCGCCCATCTCCTTGTCGTTGACCATCTTCCCGAGCGCGCCTTCTCCCTTCTTGACGGAGTCCGTGATCTCCTTGAGGTTCTTGCTGGTGTCCTCGACGTTCGTGATGATGCGGTCCAGCTTCTCCGTCATCTTCTTGTCGTTGAGGAACGCGCCCGCCGGGCCCTGCGCGTGGTCGAGCTTGTCGGTGATCTTGTTGGTCAGGTCGGTCAGGTTCTTGGTGACGTTGTCGCCGACCTTCTTGATCTCCGTGCGGGCGTCCGTGATGGTGGTGACGAGTTCCTTGTGAAGCTCGTCGCTCTTGAGGAGCTTGCTGATGGTGCCCTGGCCGTTCTTGATCGTCTCGGAGACGTCCTTCAGGTTGGCGATCAGCTGCCGCAGGTTCTCCCGGTTCTCGTCGACCAGTTCGCCCACCACTTCCAGGCCCGGCTGCGACTTGCCCGTGAGCTGTTCGGTGAGCAGCAGGGGAGGTTCCTTCTTCCCCCGGCGGATCGAGACGATGTTGCCGCCGAGCACGGAGGACGACTCGACCAGGATCTCCGCGTCCTGGTAGAGGATGATCGGCTCGTCGACGTTAGCAGTGACGAGCACGCCCCGCACCGGATGAAGGGTGACGGAGTCCACGCGTCCGAAGAGGATGCCGTCCACACGCACGTCGGCGCCGGCCTTGAGGCCCATCGCGCGCTCGAAGTGGATGGTCAGCTTCTGGGGATGGGCGAACGGCTTCCAGTTCTTCACCAGGAGGGTGCCGAAGCCCAGGATCACCAGGGCGACGAAGAAGACGAAGCCGAGCCAGCCCCCCTTATTCATGCGGGTGTCCTCGTCAGGGGGCCCTCGGACTCGCCGTAGATGAATTGTTTGATGAACGGGTCTTCGCTCGCGCGGAACTCGTCGGGCGTGCCGACCTTGAGGATCTTTCCCTTGAGCAGCATCGCCATGCGGTTGGAGACCCGGAACGCGCTGCTCATGTCGTGCGTCACCAGGACGGAGGTGACGCCGAGCTTCTTCTGCATGTCGAGGATGAGGTCGTTGATGGTGCGGCCCATCACGGGATCCAGTCCCGCCGTCGGCTCGTCGTAGAGGATGATCGCCGGGTTGCGGATGATGGCGCGCGCCAGGCCGACGCGCTTCTTCATGCCGCCCGAAATCTCCGAGGGCAGCTTCTGGCTCGCCTCGCTCAGGCCCACCAGGACGAGCTTCTCCTCGACGCGCCGCCGGACCTCGTCCTCCGCGATCCGTTCATGCTCCCGGAGGGGAAGCGCCACGTTCTCGAAGACGGACAGCGAGTTCAGGAGCGCCGATCCCTGGAAGCAGAAGCCGATCTTCCGCCGGGCCGTCTCGAGGGAGCCGTGGTTGGTATTGGTGACGTCCACGCCGTCCACCTTCACGCAGCCCCGGTCGGGCTTCATCAGGCCGACGATGTGCTTCAGGGTCACGCTCTTGCCGGCGCCCGAGCCGCCCATGATGGACATCGTCTCGCCCTTCTGGATGGCGAGCGA
>Ga0310812_10000069_pt1 | contig 49094 bp, 42 predicted proteins | sample NN3metagenome_FD_205747 | JGI IMG/M metagenome (GOLD analysis project Ga0310812, IMG submission 205747) | Soil microbial communities from experimental microcosm in Duke University, North Carolina, United States - NN3 | ecosystem: Engineered > Artificial ecosystem > Soil microcosm > Unclassified...
ACAAGGAGCTCTGCCGCAGCTACAGCGGCTATGCGCTCCAGTGGAGCGACCCCGTCGTGCAGGCCCCCGGGGAAGCGCGCTCGAACCACTGGGTCTTCACGGAGCTCGCGAAGGAGCTGGGCTTCAAGGAGCCGGAGTTCGGCGTCGGCGAGGAGGACCTCATCCGCAGCGTCGTGAAGAACATCGACGAGGTCAAAGAGACGCGCTACGTGCCGCTCCGGCGTCCGGTCCAGTTCGTGGACGCCCTCCCGTCGCGGGGCACGATCGATCTGGCAGCGGCGCCTGGAGCGCCTCTCTACCGTCCGCCTTCCGTCGACGCGGGCTTGCCGCTGATTCTCATCTCGCCGGCGAGCGACAAGGCGATCACGTCACAGCTCTTCGAGCTGTCGCCGGCGAAGAGCGCCCGAGTGACCGTCGCGCCCGCCGAGGCCGCGCTGCGCGGCTTGCGCGACGGCGATCGCGTGCTCGTCCGCAATTCGTTTGGCGATGTGCGGGCGATCCTGTCCGTTTCCGACGACCTGCCGAAGGGCGTCGCCTCGATGCCGAAAGGGCTCTGGCGCAAGTCCACGCTCAATGGCAAGACCGCAAACGCGCTGGCGCCGGACCACGTGGACGCGCTGGGCGGGGGAGCCTGCTACAACGACGCGCGCGTGGAGATCGAGAAAGCGTAGTTACTTCGCTTCGCGGAACTCGATCGATTGGATCCGGAGCCCCCCGTCCACGGTGCAGTTGAACTGAACGACGCCTCGCACCGGGGGAGCGCCGATGGGGTCCATGCGGGCCGGTTTGCCGTCGACCGTCGCCGTGACCGACGCGCCGCGCATGCTGAAGACCACCTCGTGCTCGCCTTTGTTCAGCTCGCCTTGGAGGTGCTCGGCGAGGCCGAGCCGGTACCCATTGGCGCCGGACTGCCGGACAATAAACCACATCACGGAATTGCCGCGGGATTCGAGTCGGAGCCGCAAATCCCCGTCTCCGAAGTCCTCGTTGGTTTGAGCCGCGTTGTCGATGCCGCTCACGTGGACTATAGATCCGTCCTTCAGCTGCCACGCGTTGAGGCAGGCGGAGTTGATCGAGCTCATGGTTTTGCCGTCAAAGATCGGCTTCCAGGGACGGGCGTCGGCCGCCGGCGCCTTCGCGGCCGATGTCTGGCCCGCGGCCCGGTAGAGCGCGTCGACCTCGGCGGCCGTCAGGGCTCGATTGTAGAAGCGGACGTCGTCGATCACTCCCTTGGCGCACCATCTCCAGGTTGCAGCTTGCGGTAAGCCGGTCCCCAGCCGCCACTGAGCATCCCCGAAGTCCCAGGGCTTCTTCGCAGGATCCACCGGGACCGTCGATTCGAGCTTTCCGTTGACGTATAGAAAGGCCTTTCCCGCCGGCCGGTCGATCCCTCCCGCGACGTGGTAGAACGGCCCCGGGGGAAACGACTTGGACACCGCGGCGGCATGGACGCGCGTCGCGACATCCTCCCCGAGCCAGTGCCCGAACACGAAGAGGCTTCCTCTGTTGAAGTGGAGCCCCTGATGCATGCCGTTCCGCATCACGATACCGTAGGCCCCATCATTCGCATCCCCGGCGCCAGTGGGAACGCCCTCCGGCTGGAACCAGGCGCTGATCGTGCAACTGCCGTTCGTGATCTGACGGAGCGTCGGGACGTTGGGAAGGAGGACAAAAGCGTCTCCGCCGTCGAAGCGAAGCGCCGCACCGCTGCGACCGGTGGTCCAGCTGGCTCCATTGATGGTGGCGGCCGGCAGCTTTCCCGTGGCCTCCGCCGTCGTCGCTCCGCTCCCTTCGTCGAGTGGCCAATGGGCGACCAGGCCCGGGATATCTTTCACCGCCAGGAGCTTCCGGCCGCGGGCCTTCTCGAGCTCGCGGATTTCCGAGTCGCGCGGAGAGTTGGAGGTCAGGGCCGACACGGACGCGTAGGCGACGCCGAATCCTTTCTGATCGGTGATCAGACGGACGACCTTGACTCCGGGCGCCCCGTACTTCGGGAGGGGCACCGGAATCCACTCCCAACGCGTCGGCGACTTGGGGCCGGTATGCTGTTCGTGCGTCTTCTTGAGCGAGAGCGGCGGCCGGATCGTAATCGCGACGGCCGCGCCCGGTTCCGCGGGAGTGGTCTTGGAGCTGGGCAGCACCATGTCGGTCCCCTGGACGCCGAACGTGAACGTCTCCAGGCAACAGCCTCCGACATAGACCCAGAGCTTGTAATCCAGGTCCGGAAGTGACGTGAAGCTCAGCTCGACGAAGTTCTGAGGCGCCGCGGAGGACTCGGAGTCCTTCTCCGAGACCCACGCCAGGTCCTGCTTGCCGCCCTTGACCCAGCTGAACGATCCCGAGCCCTTGAGAGAATCCGGGAAGTACAGGTATTCCTTTCCGAGATTCTGGCGTCCCGTCAGGAGCGCGCGGTTCCGCGCGACGAATGCCGTTGTCGCATGATCCGCGAGCAGCGTCCTGTAGTTGGCGATCGTGGTGCCGATCCGCGCCGGATCGCCGGCAGCGTCCTCGGCTTCGGCGAAGAGGCGTCGCGCGTCAGCTTCTCGGCCGGCCGTCGCGGACGCGACCGCTTTGGCGGCGAACGCTCGCCAGCGGTCCGGAGCGTTGAGCTTTGCGGCCCTCTCGGCATCGCCTCCGAGGGCGGTCAGCAACGCCAGCGTCCGCTCGTCGTCGGGTTTCTTGGTCGACCTCGCGGCGAAGAGTTCCGCGATCGTTCCGGGGCTGACTTCGCCGAGTTCCAGCGGGACGATCCCCGCGTCGTTCCGAAGAAGCAGTCGTCCGGGTTCCGAGGCCAGCAGCGTCCCTTCGATCCGTTCGAGCGCGCCGCCGTAGTTCCATCGCTCGACGGAAACCTTCTGGCCCTTGGGCGTCCTGGCCAGCGCCTCCCGGATTTCCTGAAGGGCGGCGGCTGCGCGGCGCAGCGCTTCGAGATCCTCGTTCCCTTCGGCTTTCGCCGCCGCCTCGCTGAGCGCCTGGACCGCGGTCGTCAACTCCGGGATGGCGCCCGCGGGGTCGCCGGCGGCGGCCCGACCCATGGCGAGTTCCCAGCGGGGAAGATAGTCGCTGAGTTCCTTGGAAACGACGCTCGGCTTGACGGGGGGCGGATTCGGATCGGTCGGGGGAGGCTGCGGAGAATCGGCGAGCACGCTGTCGAGCTCCCTGCTCAAGTCGGGGTGGCCCCACTTGCGGACCCGGGTCTGGATCGCCTTGATCTCATCCTCCGCTTTCCGGCGATGGGCCTCCGCGGCTTTCGCCTTCAACGCCGGCAGCAGGGCGACGGCGGTCGCGCGCGCCTCGTCGATCTTCCGGTCGATGGCCGTGGTCCATTCCGTTGAGGGGAACTTTCCTCTCGCTGCCCGGAGAATGTCCGCCACGCTGACGAATTCTTCGCTGCTCATGTAGGGCTTGATCTGGACGTCGATCACCTGGAGCGCATTCGTCACCGCCTCCCTTTGGACGATCAGCAGGCGGTCGAGCTCCTTCTGGGCGAGCTCGGCGCCCGGCGTCCGGTCGGTCGCCAGCAGCGCCGCGCGCCAAGCCGCGATCTGTCCGTCGGCGTCCTTCGGGTTGGCCCGCGCGAACTCGCGAGCCTTGCGCACCTCATCGTGCTCGGCGGCGGGAGTCCGCGCGTCCGTCGTCGGCGGCCGAGTGACCTTGGTGGGGACGTCGACCGGCGTCTGCTTCCCGGCGGAGTTGAGCATGACGAGTCCGACGACCGCCAGCGCCGCCACGCCGACCACCGCGAAGGCCATGCTGTTCTTCGACTGCTTCGACCAGAGGCGGCGGGCCGTGTCCCCGCTCTTCCGCCGTTCACTGGGCGGGTTCGAGGCGAGGGACTTCATCCGGGTCGAGGAGCTCGACAGCGGCGCGCTCATGGCCTGGAGCGCGGCGTTCGTGGATCCGGACTTGCGCTCCTGGGTCGCCTTGAACATCTGCGCGATGAGGCTCTCGCGGTCCTTGGGCGGGAGCGTGTTCAATAATTCTGCAGCGCACTTGGAACAGCAGACGTTGTTGCCCACCTCGTACGCGGCGCCCTTGGTGAAGTCGGCGCCGACGATCCGATTCTGGCACTTATAACAGTAGAGAATCTCCTGTCCCATTCCTCCTTAGAATGACACATTCCGGGGGATTCGCAATGGGAGGGGCTTAATCAGCGGGGCTGCACGCGGATGCGACCCGCCGCCACCCAGGTCGGCCTCGCCGCGGCCAGGACGTCCGAATAGTCCACCAGGGCGAGGTCCTCGAGGGTCCAGGCGGCCCTGGGACGCAGGAGCGCCAGCACGGGGCCGACGTCCCGGAAGTCCGAAAGGTCCCTCGAGCAGAGCCGGGCGAAGTCGCCGAACGAGCCGCGAGACAGGGCACCCAGCTGTTCCCCGATGCGGTCCCGGGCGTCCGCACTCGTGCTCGGGCTCGACTCGTCCCGAGCCTCTGCAGTTCCATATCCCACGCCGTGATGGATGGGGTCGGCGGTGCCGACCAGGACGGCGTCGCGCGGCAACTCCTGGAGGCCCGGCAGGTCTTCCGGATGCTCGCCGACGAGGAAGGGGAAGCGCGCGCGGAGCCGCGGCACGATCCCTTCGCGGCGGCAGGCCCGTTCGTAGAGGGCGCGGAAGCCGTCGAGCGAGAACTCCTCGGACGCGAGCCCGGACTCGTCGTGGACGCCGCGGAGCTCCCGGAGCGCGGCCGCATCCCCGGCCCGGGCGCTCCGGACGCGCTCCGCGTCGCGCTCGCGGCCCCCATGGAGGACGCCCAGCGCGAGCACCTCCCGACGCGTGCGGGCCGCTGCTGTCGCGACGGAGGCCACGAGGGGCCCGGAAACACTCAGGCGCGTGTGCGGAAAGACGAGCGCGCCCCCGTCGGGAAAGGGGATGACGGGCGCCGCGTCCAGGAGCGCGTCGAGATCGATCCCCGAGCGCTCACGGTCGTAGAAGGCTTTCCACCAGGCGGCGCTCGGCACGGCCTACTTGAACGACGCGACGACGCGTTCGGCGTCGGCGGCCGGCACCCCTTTGAGCAGGGCGCGGCCCGCCGCGTCGTCGCCGCAGGCCATCTGGAAGAAGGCGGCCAGGCAGAGATCCTCGGTGGGCTTGGACTCCCGGATGCGGGCCACCGCGAGGTTGCGCCGGTCCTGGAGCGTGAGGTCGGACCAGGCGCAGGGAAAGCCGCCCGCGTCGCTTCGGAGCGTCAGCGTGCCCTTGTCGTCGATCTCCTTGATCTCCGCGCTCTGGCCGAGCACCTTCAGGACGAAGCGGATCTTGCGCCCCGCCTTGAGATCCTCCGCGACGGCGCTGCGGAGTGTCCCGTCCCAAGTCGCGATCGCCTCCGGGGACGCCGTCGCGCCGCCCGCTTTCGGCGCGGACGCGGTCGCGGGGGCGGGCTCCTGTGCCTTGGCCGCCGCCTTGCCCATGATGAGGGCGGGCTTCTTGTAATAGGCGGCCGCGCGAAGCCGCAGGTAGCCGCCGTCGTCGTCGGCATACTCGGACTTGTGTCCCAGGTTGCCCGGGATCGCGGGAGGATTGGTGATCCCGTCCTTCTTGGCGTCGTAGACGCAGGTGTCCCCGGTCTGGCCGCCGTTGAACATCCACCCGACGCAGCCGGCCTTGACGTATTTCGCGATCGTGGGGTTCTGCGGATAATCCTCGAGGAGCATCTGCGTGAGGTTGTCGCAGTAGTGCCCGTTCGTGTTGTTGCAGGTCGCGAAGTACGTGTTGCCGAGCGAGACCTGCCAGACGAACACGTAGAGGCCCGAGGCGGCGTGGAAGTCGGCGATCCACTTCAGGTGGTTGTCGAGGTCGCCGGTCCGGTCGATCTTGGCGCCGTACGGCGGGGCCACGCCGGCGAAGCCCTTCGTCCGATCCCCGGTCTCGAAGACCGCGAAATCCCAGTCGCCCGCGACTGCCTTCATGGTCTGGCCCATCTTCTGGCCGGTCATGCTGCCGGCGTCCCACGAGGACGGCGTGCAGCCCAGGAGCACGTTTTGGGGGGCGATCTGGTCGCGCAGCCGCTTGAAGGCCGCCGCGAAGCCGAAGAGGTTGTCGGGCAGCCCCTTGAGCTCCTCGAGGCCGCAGCTGCCGACCTTGACGTCGACCTTCGCCGGGTCCATCCCGCCCGAGAGGAGCAGGTGGCACCACTCGTCGGGCTCGATGTGCATCAGCACGGGCCAGGGCGCTTCCTTCGCGCAGCTCTCCAGGGCCGTCTTGAAGAGCAGGAAGTACTCCTTCATGGTCGAGGCGACCTTGGCGTTCGCGGGCGTCGCCTGCGCGGGGCCGGGCTTGTAGCGGGCCGGCGCAGAGGCGGCCAGCGCGTAGAACGTGAACCAGTGGACCACGCCCTGCTTCCGGGCGTCCGCGACGAACTTCTGCGGGGAGTTTCCGTTGACGAGCCAGTACGGCTTTTCGGGCAGGGCGGCGCCGCCCGGCAGGTAGAGCACCTTGCAGTCCCAACGGCAGCCGTTCTTGTCCCGGGTTTCCGCGAACCAGTCGATGGGGGCGTCGACGCCGAGCGAGAAGTGGTCGAGGAAGCGCTCGCGGAAGAGCTTGCGCCGCGCTTCGCGTCCCGGGTCCTTGACCGGGGTCGATTGCCCGACGACGATCGACAGGCAGGCGAAGAACAGGACGGCGCAGCGGACGGCCATTGGGCGGTCCCCCCTCAGCCCCGGAATGTAGCGATCGCCGACAGCCAAGACAAGGACTACCGTTCAACAGGGCTTGGACCGGAGATCCGCGTTCCGAGGCGATGTTACGGGGGGCAAAAAAAAGAACGGTACCGTCACATCGGCGTTTCTCTATGCTCACTCAGGAGAGGTATGTGGGAAGAGTACGGGCCGGAACCCTTCGGCTTTTTGGGAGGGGACAGAGCATGCCGCAGAATCTGAAACCGCCTCATCCCGTCGACGTCGACCTGATGCTGCGGAAGGCGTCGCGGCGCGTTTACCCGGGCCAGTTCCTCAAGGAAGGGAACCGGCCCATGAACGTCCTGTCGCGCCGGCAACTCGACATTCTCATCAATCAGGCGATCTCGGAGACCGTGCAGCGGCTGAAAGAGGAAGGGGCCCTGACGCTGGCGCAGACGGAGGCCCGCCTGGCGACCGAATCCCGCCGCGAGCTCGATTCGCTGCTGCAGCGGGTCGAGGAGTTGACTGCGGGCGCGCCGGAGCCGGACGTCTTCCTTGCCGAGGCCGAAGAGGAACGCGAACGACGGGTCACCCGCCTGGAAGAGCAAAACCTGGAAGCCGGCCGCGGCCTGGACCTGGGCAGCGTCAACATCTGTGCGGCCGCGCGGTCGCGGTCGAACGGCGGGATGCTGGTCAACGTGGAACGGAACGCGTTCCTGGAGGTGCGGGCCGACGGATTCACGCAGAGCCTGCTCCGCAAGTTCGGCGTCGGCTGCGTGGTGCGGGGCCAGCGGGCCTACATCGTCGGCGATCGCGCGTTCGAGCTGGCGACGATCTTCGACAAGGTGGTCCGGCAGCCCTTGAAGGAGGGCGCGGGCTACGGCTCGGAGCCGGAGGGCGCGCTCCTGGCGAAGCAGCTCCTGGAGCAGGTCCTCGGGCGCCCCAGGATGCGCGACGAGATCTGCGTCTATTCGATTCCGGGCGACCCCGTCGACGCGGGCCGCAACTACATCTACCACCAGGGCGTGCTCGAAAACGCGCTTCGGGCCCTCGGCTATACGCCGCGGCCGATGGTCGAAAGCCACGTCATCATCCAGAGCGAGTTCTGCGAGCAGGAGTACACGGGGATCGGGATCACCTGCGGAGGCGGGACCTTCAACGTCTGCGTCGCCTGCAAGGGCGTGCCCGCGCTGACCTTCTCGACGTCGCGGGGCGGCGAATGGGTGGACCGGAGCGTCGCGAAGGCGATCGGGATGTCCGAGGCGCAAGTCTGCGCGATCAAGGAGCGCGGCATGCACCTCTACCGTCCCGACGATCCCGTGGAGGGCGCCGTCGCCATCTACTACCGGCACCTGATTCAGGACCTGCTGGAGACCTTCAAGCGGAAGATCGGCGAGGCGGAATGGGTGCCGTCCTTCAGCAAGCCGGTGGATATCGTGTGCGCCGGCGGGACGGCGCTGATCGGCGGCTTCATCGAGCTGTTCCGCGAGGAGCTGCACAAGGCGCAGCTGCCGATCCCGCTGGCCGAGGTCCGGCTCGCCGAGAACCCGCTGCAGGCGGTCGTCGCGGGCTGCCTGCGCGCGGCGCAGGAGGAGACCCGGGCGATGGAGGAGGACGAGGTCGTCATGACGCCCTCGGTGCGGGATCGGGCGGCGAGCACGACGACCACGATGCCGACGACGCGTCCCCTGCGTTCCGTGGCCTAACGGGCGACGCGCTGGAGCTCGACGTAGTCGGCGCCGTACGGCTTCGCCCCGGCGACGCTCGCGTTGATTTGATTCGGGCCCGCGGGGTGCTTCACGTTCTTCAGGACGACGGACGTGGCGTCCCCCGCGACCTCGGTCCTCGACACGGTTCCGCAGGCGTAGATCAGCGTCGCCGCCGCTCCGGGTGCTCTGAAGCGAACGGTGACGTCGAACGTCGTCTCCTTCTCGAGGTCGACGAGCCAGCCGCCGTTGGCCTCGCCGCTCTCTCCGGCGCGCGGGCCGCGGCGTTCCTGGCGGCTCAGCACGACCGGATCCTCGTGCGGCGTGCCCGGCTTGATCCGGGGCGGCTCAAAGTCACGCGTCTTGCGCATATCCTCGAACCACGCGTCGTGCGCCTTGGTGAGCTCGTCAACGACGTCCGCGTGCGCCGAAGAGACGTCCGTCTTCTCGCCGGGATCGACGTCTAGGTCGAAGAGCAGCGGCTTCTCCGCGGGCGTGAGGCGCACAAGCTTCCAGCGGCCCTTCCGGACGCCGCAGGCGCGATTCTTCTCGGGAACGTCGCCGCGGTGCCATTGGAAGAAGAGCGGTCGATCGCCCGGCGCCGCGCCTCCTTTGAGGACGGGGAGCAGGCTCGTGCCGTCCATCGTGACACCGGCCGGCTTCGCAACCCCGCAGGCCTCGAGGAGCGTGGGCGTGACGTCGATGTGGGCCGCCGGCATCGGCACCTCGAGGCCGGCCTTCAGGGCTGCGGGCCAGCGGACGTAGAAAGGCACCCGGATGCCGCCCTGGAACACGGTCCCTTTCAGCCCCCGCATCTCGCCGTTGTAGCGCGGCTGCTGCGGGCCGTTGTCGGTCATGAAGATGACGATCGTGTCCCGCGAGAGGCCGAGATCGTCCAGCTTCTTCAGGACCCGGCCCACGTTGTCGTCGATGTTCGTCACCATCGCGTAGACGCCCGCCGTGGGATCTTTCAACCCGGCGTCGAGGTAGGGCTTCAGGTAGCCCTCGGGCGTTTCGAGCGGCGTGTGGGGGGCGTTGAACGGCAGGTAGCAGAAAAACGGCTTGTCTTTGTTTGCGGTAATGAATTTCATCGCGGCGTTCGCGTAGACGTCGCTGCAGTAGCCTATTGTCCTGACGGGCACGCCGTTCTGGTACATCGTGGCGTCCGTGTAGTGGTCGCCGCCCGGCGGGTCGGAGGGCTGGCCGAGGCCGCCGCCGCGGATCGTCAGGGATTCCTGGAAGCCCTGGTCCATCGCGCGCAGCGGGTAGTTGTCGCCGAGGTGCCACTTGCCGAAGATCCCGGTCCGGTAGCCCGCAGCGCCCAGGGTCTCCGCGAGCGTCACCTCGTCGGCGTGCATCATCGAGCGGCCCTGGAACGTGTCGACGACTCCGGTGCGGTAGTTGTAGCGGCCGGTGAGCAGGCTCGACCGCGTGGGAGAGCAGACGGGACACACGTGGAACTGTGAGAGCCGCACGCTCTCCTTGGCGAACGCGTCGAGGTGGGGCGTGCGGATCTGCGGGTTGCCGTGGCAGCCCAGGTCCCCGTAGCCCTGGTCGTCGGTGATGATCAGGAGGACGCTGGGCTTCCGGTCCTGAGGAGTCGCGGCCGCCAGCAGCAGAATGAGGGGCAGGAGCTTGCGCACTACTTCACCGCGGCCTTCGGCGGGTCGACGAAGTCGGCGCTGAGCCGCGCGACGTCGTCGCCCTTCATCTCGCCGGCCTGCAGCCAGAGGCGGTACCGCACGACCAGCTTGTCGTTCTTCTCGAGCGTCTTCTGGAAGTAGGACCCGAAGCGGCCGTAGTCGCGCTCGCTGAAGCGGGCCTCCTTGGGGTTGTCGGGACGGTCCAGATAGGCCACCGTGTAGCGCTGGTCGTTGAGCACGAAGCACATCGCGTCCCAGGCCAGGTTGACGTGCTCCTTCTGGGCGGGCCAATTGCGCGTGGCGCCGAACTTGTCGGCGCCGTCCGGGCGGATGTAGTAGGTCTGCTTGTTCGTCTTCTCGGCGACCTCGGCGGCCGCGCGGAAGTGGAAGCCGGCGTGCTGCGGGTCGCCGTCGAGCTTCACCGGCGCGATGACCGGGGTGAGCTCGGAGACGAACTCGACCAGCGTGCCGCCGGGAAGGGCGTAGACCGTCAGATCCCGCTCCTCGGTCGCGAAGACTGCCTTCTTCACGCCGTGCCAGGCGACCGCGACGCGATGGCGGGCGTAGACGGGGCCAGCCTCGCTGAAGAGAACCTTCTCGTGCGATTGGAAGGCGTCGCCGGTGCAGTGCCAGACGTCGGCGCTGATGCCCTCGCCGTAGGTCACTTTGTTGAAGCCGTAGAAGATCCCCCGATGATGCGTGAACTGGCTGCCGGGGCCCTTGGTGACGAGGGTCTCGCCCTTGGGGTCGTATAGGTGGTGGAAGACCTTGTACGTGTTGACGCGCGCGTCCTTGCTCGACTCGTCGAGCGGCGCATACATGTAGCGCAGCAGCGGCCGTTTGCCGAGCGAGGCTTCCATGTATTGGCCTTCCGTGTCCTTCCAGGCGAAGATTTCGTCGAGCTTGCTGGGCTCGCGGATGAACGTCGCCTTGAACGCGGCGGTCTTGCCCGCCTTCAGCTCGGGCAGGACGAAGCGCAGCTCGCGGCCCGACGCGATCTGTCCCTGAAGCGTCTTGCCCGATGCGTCCTCGATGATGGCCGTCGTGGCGCCGGCGCTCCGCGCGGGGATCGTCACCGGGACCGCCACGACCACGTCGCGGCGGTCGCGCGCGCCGGCATCGACGTTGAACTCGATCGTCGCCGAGTCCTGCGTCAGAAGCGCGAGAACGAGGAGGGCGATGCTGCTCATTTGATCCAGGTCCTGTAGGAGTAAAGGTCGTCCGGAAGCCCGGCCTTTTCATAGAACTCCGCGAGCTTGCCCTTAGTTTCGGGCGTTCCCAACGCGGCCGCCGCCTCGCAGATGATGCGGTACTCGTCGAGGATCGGGATGATCGCGTCGAGGCGCCGCTTCCCGTCGGCGTGGGCCTTCTCGGAGAGGGAGCGGGCGAGCGCGAGCTGCTCCGCCACGCCGCGGGCGGCCTCCTTCGCCCCGTCCGGCTTCCAGCTGCCGTCATAGTGAATCCAGAAGGGCAGGGCCTTCTCGTGGACCGCCCGCTGCGCGTCGATGAGCTTGCGGACCCCCTCCGCGGCCTGCTCGCCGTACAGCTCCGGAAGCCGGTTTTTATAGAAGGCGTCCAGGGTCAGCTGCGGATCCCGCGAGAAGTCGATGAACGCCAGGTAGGCCAGTTCGTTGTCGGGGCACTTGGGGCTGCCGACGTTGCCGACCACGAAGCCGTCGAGTTTCATCCGGCGCAGATTGCCGCAGAAGGTCCGGATCTCCTCGAGCTTGGGGTAGAAGCAGCGGTACTGCGTGAAGGCCCAGGCGGGCGGCTCGCGGCGGCGCAGGTGGTAGGCGAAGCCGCCTCCGTGGAGCAGCGCCAGGTTCGACTTCACCGGGGGCGGGACCTCCTCGTTGACCGCCAGCTCGAGGTTCCACTGGGCCGCGGCGATCTCGGGGATCGTCTTGAGCATCTCGAGCGCGTCCGCCTTCTGCTTCCACCAGGGCGGGCTGTAGGCGGCGTAGCTCAGGAGGCCGTCCGGCCGCTTGCGGCGGAGGACCTCGGCGACGATGGGGACGCAGAGCTTGAGGTCGCTGTAGCTCGCGCCGCCCGTGGAGCCGCCCTGGAGGCGCACCCGTTCGCGGCACTCCGCGCAGCCGCAGCGGATGCCGCCCTCGGCCACCTCGAGATTGATGCCGTCGACGTCGAAGGTGTCGAGGAGCCACTCGGTCCCGCGGCGGAGCCAGTCGCGGTTCTCCGGCCGCGCGTAGCAGAGGTTGAGCTCGCCCGGCCGCGCGGTCGCGGCCATCGCGCGCGCCTGGACTTCGTCGTTGAACGGATGGTCCTTGATGCCGAGCGCGAAGCCGCCGTACGCGGCGTAGGCGCCGATGTCGGTCGAGACGCCTGGGATCAGCTGGATGCCCTTGCCGCGGGCGTAGCGCGCCAGCTCCTTGGCGGCCGCCTCGCCGCCGTGGCGGCCGTCGACGAAGCCCCACACGACGAGGCCCGTGTACTCGTTCTTCGCCATCCAGTCGAGGAGGTCCTTATACTCCTCGAGGTAGCTTCGGCCCGTCGCGTCGTAATTGCAGATCCAGGTGTCCCAGGTCCAGAGGATGCGGTGCTTGACGGGATGCGGCGGGGGAGACGCGGAGCCCGCGAGGCAGATCAGGGCGGCGGCGACGCAGCGCAGGGTCGAGTTCATGTGCGGCTCCGGATTATAGGGGAAGGCGCCGCCCAAGTCGATTTTCGTAGGGGAGCATGCTGCATATGGGTATACTATGGGCGGCGGGCCACTCGGGAAGGATTGGGGAGGTTGTTATGAAGCAGCGGCTCGCGCTCATCCTCTCGGTACTCCTCGCGATTCCCGCATTCGGTCAGGACAAACCCAAGCCCATCGCCGCCCACCCCAAGGTCGATCAGGAAAAAGTCGATCAGGCGATCCAGGCCGGCTGCAAATACCTGCTCTTCTCGGGCGGGATGGGGACCTTCAGCCACGGACAGAGAAACCAGCCCGCGGCGCTCCAGTCCTACGCGGAGCTCATCCTCCTGACGCTGCTGCATTCCGGGTACTACGCCGAAGGCGATCCGTTGATCCAGCCGCTCGTCGATTACATCCTGACGAAGCCGATCGGCTCGACCTACACCGCGTCGCTGATGGCGATGGCGCTGCAGAAGCTGAACGCGAAGAAGTACCAGATGCGGATCGCGCAGTGCGCGCAGTTCCTCTGCGACAACCAGTGCGAGAACGGCCAGTGGGACTACGGCGAGCCCGGACCCGTCGAGCCCCCGCCCGTGAATTACGACATCCCCAAGCGTCCCAAGAAGCCGGACGACGTCGCGACCGGCAGCGACCCGAACGCGCCGGGCCGGGATCCGAACGCCCCGGTGGACCCCAACGCGCCCGCGCCGGCCCCCGGCTCGTCGGCCGGCAAGACCACGGCGGAGCCGAAGAAGCCCGGCAAGACGAAGACCGACACGACCCCGCGGATCCCGATCCGCAAGAAGAAGCCCGGCCCGCCCAACGGCGACAATTCGAACTCGCAGTACGCCGCGCTCGGCCTCCGCGCCTGCCTCGACGCCAACATCGACGTCGAACCGTCGGTGCTCGACCGGGCGCGGAAGTGGTGGATCAAGGTGCAGAACTCCGACGGGGGCTGGGGTTACAACGACCACGGCAACCAGGGCGGCGACAAGAACGAGACGAGCGTCAGCAACGACAGCTACGGCAGCATGACGGTCGGCGCCGTAGGCGCGCTCTGCATCTACGATTACTACATGGGGATCCCGTACAAGACCGACAACAACGTGCTCAAGGGGCTCGACTGGCTCGGGAAGAACTTCGACGTCACGAAAAACCCGAACAAGACGCAGTTCGCCTACCTCTACTACCTCTACGGCCTCGAGCGGGTGGGCATGCTCTACGGCACCGAGCGGATAGGCCCCCACGAGTGGTACCCGGAAGGCGCGAACCACCTGCTCTCGACGCAGCAGGGCGGCGCCTGGGGCGGCGACAAGTTCGCCCCGCAGGCCAACACCTGCTTCGCGATCCTCTTCCTGCGCCGCGGCACGCTGCCGCTGAAGCCGCCGCAGGCGGTCGCGACCGGCGGCCCCGCCGAAGCGCGTCCCGGCGTGGCGAACGGCGCTCCCGTCGCCAATGGCGGCAACCGCGACCCCGGCCTGGCGACCAACAAGGCGGTGGAGGCCATCGCGCCCGGCTGGCGCCTCCTCAATTGCCGCGCGGAGTGCCAGAAGGTCGTCTCGGCCGCGGGCAAGGACAAGGTGCTGCAGGTGACCGAGGAAGGGACCTCCCGCCAGCCCACGTTCCGTCGCATGGTCGACGCGACGTCGGGCGGACCGACCGTGCGGGCCACGGTCGGCCACAAGGAGGGCGAAGCCTGGAGCCTGGTCATCAAGATCGAGGGTCAGTTTGTCGCGACGAAGCCGATTTCGGCCGACTCCTGCAAGGACGGCTGGACCGAGATCACCTGGGACCTCTCGTCCCACGCGGGGAAGAGCGTCCTGGTCGAGCTGATCGCGACCTCCGCCGACAACGCCCTCTGGGCATCGATCGCCCTCAACTAAGGCCGAAATAAAACTCAGCAGTCTCCCAGTGAGTCTCCCCGGCCCACTGGGAGATTTCGTTGTTCGCCGGTAAAAGATCTCAATACTTTTGCGCCCTTTCTCATGGACCCTCCGTCGTAGGGCCTATAGCTTGAACCCGGAGGCTTCCGCATGAAATACCTGATCGCGACATTCCTGCTCCTCGGCGCCCCCCAGGATCCGAACGACGGCATCGCGCCGCTCGGCGCCGACGGGAAGCCGCTGAACCTCGACTTCGAGGACGGCACCCTCAAGGACTGGACCGCCACCGGCACCGCCTTCGACGGGCAGCCCATCAAGGGGGATACCGTCGCCCCGCGGCGCAACGACATGAAGAGCGACCACAAGGGGAACTACTGGATCGGCACCTACGAGAAGGGCGGCGACGCGGCCACGGGGACGTTGACGTCCGTCCCGTTCAAGGTGACCCACCCCTGGTGCGTCTTCTACGTGGCCGGCGGCGCCCACGAGAACACCTGCGTCACCATCTATTCGCTGCCGGAGAAGCAGATCGTCGCGAAGGTCTCGGGCGACGAGTCGGAGAACCTGAAGCCGGTCGCGATCGACCTCACGTCGGTACTCGGGAAGGAGATCTACGTCCGCCTGGTCGACCAGAACAGCGGCCACTGGGGCCACCTCAACTTCGACCACTTCCGCTTCTACGCCGCGAAACCGACGCTCCCCAATCTCCGCAACCAGGCGGCGCAGCCCACGGCGCGCGACCAGTACAAGTACAACGGCCTCTCGCCGGATGAGGCCGCGAAGGCCATGACGCTGCCGGAGGGGTTCCGGGTCAGCTGCTTCGCCGGCGAGCCCGACGTCGTCCAGCCCATCGCGATGGCGCTCGACGAGCGGGGCCGCGTCTGGATCGCCGAGAACGAGAGCTACCCGATCTGGCGCAAGCCCGAGGACGGCGGGAAGTGCCGCATCAAGATCTTCGAGGACGCCGACGGCGACGGCAAGTTCGACAAGAAGACCCTGTTCCTCGACAACCTCAACTTCGTCAGCGGGCTCGAGGTGGGCTTCGGCGGGGTCTTCATCGGCGCGCCTCCGTACCTGCTCTTCGTGCCCATGAAGGACGGCGAGGACAAGCCCAGCGGCCCGCCCGAGGTGCTGCTCGACGGCTGGGAGCACCAGGATACCCACGAGACGCTCAACACGTTCATCTGGGGCCCCGACGGCTGGCTCTACGGCAACCACGGGGTCTTCACGCACTCGAACGTGGGCAAGCCCGGGGCGCCCGACGCCGAGCGGAAGAAGATCAACGCGGGCTTCTGGCGCTACCACCCGATCCGGAAGGAGTTCGAGGTCTTTGCCGAAGGGGCCAGCAACCAGTGGGGCATCGACTTCGACGACCGCGGCCAGGCCTTCGCGACGGCCTGCGTGATCCCGCACCTCTACCACGTCATCCAGGGCGCCCGCTACCAGCGCCAGGCGGGCAACCACTTCAACCCGTACACCTACGACGACATCAAGACGATTGCCGACCACCGCCACTACGTCGGCACGAAGGGCCCGCACGCCGGCAACGGCCTCTCCGACGCCGCCGGCGGCGGCCACGCGCATTGCGGCTGCATGGTCTACCTCGGGGACAACTTCCCGCCGGAGTACCGGGGCAAGATCTTCTTCAACAACATCCACGGCGCCCGGGTCAACATGGACATTCCGGAGGCCAAGGGCTCCGGGTTCGTCGGCAAGCACGGCAACGACTTCATCATGGCCAACGACAAGTGGTCGCAGATCCTGAACCTGCGCTACGGGCCGGACGGGTCGGCGTACTTCATCGACTGGTATGACAAGCAAGCCTGCCACACGATGAATCCGGCCGACCACGACCGCTCCAACGGCCGCATCTTTCGGGTCGCGTACAACTCGCCGGCGCCGGCAAAGGTGGACCTCGGCAAGCTCGGCACGAAGGAGCTCGTTGCCCTGACGCTCCACAAGAACGACTGGTACGTGCGGCACGCGCGGAAGGTGCTGCAGGAGCGTCGCCCGGGAGCGGAAGCGTGGACGCCGCTCGCCGAGATCGCGCTGAAGAATCCCGACCCGACGCGCGTCCTGCGCGCCATGTGGGCGCTGCACGTCACCGGCGGGTTCAGCGAGGATCTCGCGCTCAAGATGCTGAGCCACCAGGACGCTCACGTGCGCGGCTGGACGGTCCAGCTCTGCCTGGAGCAGCACCAGGCGCCCGCGTCGGTCCTCGCCCGCATGGCCGAGCTGGCCAAGTCGGACGAGTCGCCCGTCGTGCGCCTCTACCTGGCCTCGGGTGCCCAGCGCCTGACGGTGGAGCAGCGCGTGCCGATCGTCGAAGCGCTGCTGCAGCACGACGAGGACCTGCAGGACCACAACCTGCCGTTGATGTACTGGTATGCGGCGGAGCCGATCGCGGGAGCGGACATGAAGTCGGCCGCGCTGCTCGCGGCGAAAAGCAAGATCCCTCGCGTTCGAGAATACATTTCCCGTAGAATGGCCGCCTCGGTTTCCAAGTAGGAGCCCACGATGAGCCTCATCTTCGCGGTCCTCGTGTCGTTCGGCGTCGCCACCCAGGCGGACCAGGATCCGCTGGCGGCGCTGGTCGAGGTCCTCAAGGTCTCGGACGACGACGGTTTCCGCCTCGACATCCTGAAGGGCATCCGGGACGGCCTCAAGGGCCGCACCAAGGTCTCGATGCCGAAGGGCTGGAGCGAGGTCGCCGCGAAGCTCGGCCAGAGCGGCAACGCCGAGGTCCGCTCCCTGACGACCATGATCTCGATCACGTTCGGGGACCCGGCGGCACTCAAGACCCTTCGGAGCCTGCTGGCGGACGGGAAGGCCCCCGCGGACGACCGCAAGGCGGCCCTGGAGTCGCTGCTGGGCGCCAAGGACCGCGAGCTGCCCCCCTTGCTATTCGAGCTGCTGTCGGACGCGGCGCTGCGCGGCCCCGCGGTCCGTGCCCTCGGCTCGTACGAGGAGCCGTCGACGCCCGCGAAGATTCTGGCCGTCTACGCCTCCTTCCAGGTCGCGGAGAAGCGCGACGCGATCAACACGCTCGGCGCCCGCAAGGCCTACGCCAAGGACCTCCTCGCGGCTCTGGCGTCGGGCACGATCCCCAAGACGGACCTGACGGCCGCGTCGGTCCGCCAGCTCAGCGATCTCAACGATTCCGAGATCAGCACGTGGATCGAGAAGAACTGGGGCTCCATCCGGCCCACCCCCGAGGCGCGGCAGCGCGAGATCAACGAGTGGAAGAAGTTCTTCACGCTGAGCAAGGACGGCGATCCGCGCAAGGGCCGCGTCCTCTTCGCCAAGACCTGCATGCAGTGCCACACGCTCTTCGACGCGGGCGGCAAGGTCGGGCCCGAGCTGACGGGCGCGAACCGGCAGGACCTCGACTATCTGCTCTCGAACATCCTCGACCCGAGCGCGGTGGTCGGCAAGGACTATCAGGCCACGACGATCCGCACCAAGAACGACCGCGTCGTCACCGGGCTCCTGCGCGCCGAGGACAACAACGCGGTCACGCTGCAGACCGAGAACGACACGCTCATCATTCCGAAGTCGGAGATCGACGCGCGCAAGCTGAGCGAGATCTCGATGATGCCCGAAGGCCTGCTCGCCAACATGAGCAAGGACGACGCGCGGCACCTCCTCGCGTACCTGAAGAGCCACACGCAGGTGCAGTTCCCCGACGGCTTCTCGCTGGAGTCGATCAAGGCGGGGCAGGGCGGGCCGCTCTTCAACGGCAAGGACCTCACGGGCTGGGAAGGGGACCCTGCCGTGTTCTCGGTCGAGAACGGCGAGATCGTCGGCAAGGGCCCACAAAAGAGCAACAAGTTCCTCTTCAACACGCAGGAGCTGACGGACTTCCGCCTGACGCTCGAGATCAAGCTGCCGGGCGGGAACAGCGGCGTGCAGATCCGCAGCGTGCCCATCGAGGGCGGCGAGGCGCGCGGCTGCCAGGCCGACGCCGGCTCCGGCTGGTGGGGCAAGCTCTACGAGGAATCCGCGCGCGGGCTGCTCTTCCCGAAGAAGGGGCAGGCCTTCGACGGGGACAAGTTCGTGAACAAGGACGGCTGGAACATCTACGAGATCCTGGTCGTGGGCACCAAGATCCGCACCGCGATCAACGGCAACCTCTGCACGGACCTCGACGACGACAAGATCGCGCCGAAGGGGCGCATCGGCCTCCAGGTCCACAGCGGGGGCCCCATGGAAGTCCGCTTTCGCAATTTCCAGCTGGAACTCAACCCCAAGTTCGAACTGAAGACCGTAAAGCAGTAGTCGGAATCCTTGCGCGGAATGTGCGCGTCCGGATAATCAGTCTGTCGGACACACAGACACACTGAAAGGAACGTTCGTGAATATCGTCGCTGCCCTGCTGGTCCTGGCCGCCGCCGCCCAGGACGATCACGTCGTCCGCACCTGGAAGAAGATCCAGGTGACGGACAAGTTCTATGCCGAGGGCGCCAATGTCGGCGACTTCAACAAGGACGGAAAGATGGACATCGTGGCGGGCCCCTACTGGGTCGAGGGCCCCGAGTTCACGACGAAGCACCTGTACACGGAAGAGAAAGCCTACGACCCGAAGAACTACTCGAAGAACTTCTTCGCGTACAGCTACGACTGCAACAAGGACGGCTGGACCGACATCATCATCTACGGGTTCCCGGGCGAGGACGTCTCCTGGTACGAGAACCCCCAGGGCAAGGACGGCCCCTGGAAGCGCACCAAGGTCATTGAGAAGCTCGACAACGAGTCGCCCCAGTTCGTCGACGTGAACGGCGACGGCGTGCCGGACGTGGTCGGCTCGACGGAAGGCAAGCTCGGGTACTGGACGATCTCGGACTGGAAGTTCCACCCGATCTCGCCCAAGTCGCACTACCAGCGCTTCACGCACGGCCTCGGCATCGGCGACGTGAACGGCGACGGCAAGATGGACTTCCTCGAGGCGGCCGGCTGGTGGGAGCAGCCCGCGAGCCTGGACGGCGACCCCGAGTGGAAGTTCCACAAGGTCCAGTTCGGGAAGGGCGGCGCGCAGATGTACGCCTATGACGTGAACGGCGACGGGCTCAACGACGTCATCACCTCGATCCAGGCCCACGGCTTCGGCCTGTCCTGGTTCGAGCAGCAGAAGGACGGGACGTTCAAGGAGCACGTCATCGTCGGCAGCAAGGAAGAGGACAGCAAGTACGGCGTGAAGTTCAGCCAGCTCCACGCGGTGGACCTGGTCGACATGGACGGCGACGGCCTGAAGGACATCGTCACCGGCAAGCGCTACTGGGCGCACGGCCCGGGTGGCGACGCGGAGCCCGGCGCCCCGGCGGTGCTCTACTGGTTCAAGCTCGTCCGCGGCAAGGACGGCGTCGACTTCGTCCCCTTCAAGATTGACGACGACTCGGGCATCGGCGTCCAGGTGATCGCGGCCGACCTCAACGGCGACAAGTACCCCGACGTGGTCGTCGGCAACAAGAAGGGCATCTTCGTCCACATCGGCGAGGCGAAGAAGGTTTCCAAGGAAGAGTACGAGAAGCAGCTGCCCAAGCCGGCCGGCAAGAACTAGTCATCCAGAGAACCCCACAAATCACACGGTGTGTTTTGTGGGGTTTTTTATTTCTCGGCGGGCAGCTCGAGGTGGCTGATCAGGCGCACGCCGCGCTTCCGGAGCGCGTCCTTGACCTGCTCGCTCGTGAAGGCCCGGGTCACGCCGGCGCGGTCGGCGGCGACGTTCTCGTAGCCCTTGTGGCCGATGGCGCGCATCTCCTCGCTGTCGACGCCGGGGTGCTCGATGATCAGCCAGGTGCCGGGTTCCAGCTTCTCGATGGCGGCCGCGAGGTCGGCCTCCTTCTGCTCGGCCGTCTTCTGGGAGCCGCCCCAGCCGCGGACCGGCTTCGTGCCTCTCGCTTCCAGGCGCAGCCCGAACTCCTTGCAGAGCTTCTCGGTCACCGCGCGGACCTCCGGGGTGGCGGTCGCCGCGCCCATGTGGGCGGAGGCGTGGCTCAGGCGCGGAAGGTGCCGCTTCAGGGTCTCGATCTGCGCGCGCAGCTCGCGCTCGATGTCCTCGGCGGCCGGCTTCGCCTCGAGGAAGGCCCGGGTCGTCGAATGGAAATAACCGTCCTTGTCCGCGAGGCCGGGGGCGGCAGTCAACGGGCGCCATTTGACCCGGTCCCACTCGCTCGTGAGGCAGAGGTGGATGCCGACGTCGATCTCGGGGTTCGCCTGCAGCCGCTGCACGGCGTCCAGGAACCAGGGGCCGGGGACGATGACCTCAACCGAGCGCGCGATCCCGTCCTTACAGGCGCGGATGCAGGCTTCGTTGACCCCGAGGGCGGCGCCCATGTCGTCGGCGCGCACCAGGAGGCGGATCTCGTCGGGCTTGTCCTGGCTTGTGCCGAGCCGAGTCGAGGCAACGAGGAGGGCGAGAAGCAGGAGGGCGGTTCTCATGGCGTTAGAAGTCCCGGCGATAGCGGGCGAGGAGGAGCTCGACGTCGTTCTCCATGACGTACATCTTGCCGCGGGCCCGCCTGGTTTGGCCGGGCTCGAGGCCGCCGAGTCGGAAGTCGTTGTGGAGGCAGAGGATGACGCCCTGGAAGAGCTCCTGGGTGGGGTCCCACGCGGTCGCCCAGATCCACTCGTTGTTGGCGGAGACACAGCCGATCAGCCGGTTCGAGGGCACGTCGGGACTGTGGGGACGCGGGTTGCAGTCCTCCCGCTTGATGCCGGGCGGGATGTAGAGCTGGCCGCCCTTGTAGATGGCTTCTTCGGTGCGGCGCGCCCGGTCGAGGAAGACCCGCTTCTCGTTCAGGAAGATGAAGGAGCGAGGGACGTACGTCGTCTTGTCGCAGCCGGTGAAGGGGCCGACGCGGACGCAGGGTTGCACCCACTGGGCGTCCACGTACTGCGTGCCCCGGTTGACCGCCTCGACCTGGAAGTCGATCTCGCCCCGGCCCGCGGTGATCCGGTGGGTGACCTCGACGCCGCCCTGGACCTTGTCGCGGAGGGTGATCGTCATCCCGTCGTCGGAGAGCTTCTCGGTCGTGTGCGGAATGACCGTTTCCTTCCAGGCGCGGTCGCGCGCGCCGGAGCGGCAGTAGGCCTCGAGGTAGAGGGTCTCGATCTTTCCCCCGGGGAAGTCCCCGGTGACGGTCAGGATGTTCTTGTCCCAGGAGATCTGCAGCGGGGGCGCCTTGCGCGGCATCGGCCCCGCGCAGCCCGTCAGCAGCACGAGAAGCAGCATCCGTTTCATATGCCTATCTTACGCGCCGTGACAAAATGTACCGTCTTATTTGTCACCGTTGTCCGGAGGGCCGGGGGACTGATACCATCGGGGCATGAAAGGCACCGTCGTCTACCTCTACGCGTTCGACATCGCGAACGAGATCCGGACCCGCTCGGTCCACGAGCTCCTGGCGCAAAAGCCGTTCCCCTTCCAGATCCGCATCGGCGCCGCCGCGCCTCGCGACGTCCCCATCTACAGTCCGCTCACCATCAGCCTCAAGCCGCTGGCCGCCGCAACCAACGTCGGGCCCGTCACCCTGAAGCCCTTCGTCAAGGTCTTCGACGTCGGGGCGCTCTCGATCTCCTACGAAGTGGCCGTCGAGAAGGCGCAGCTGTCCGAGCTCGTGCCGTACCACCAGCTCCGGGTCGGCGACGAGCCGTTGAGCGCGATCGCCGAGAAGCTGGCCGACCAGGTCATGGAGGCGCTCAAACCGCACCTGGTCAAGCCGAACCGGGAGCGGCCGCCCGCCGAGGCCTACACCGCCTTCTGCCTCAGCGAGGTCGACGACGCGGTCCCCGAATGGATCCGCAGCCACCGCGCCGAGATCGCGGGCCTCCTGAACGAGGAATCCACGCCCGATCGCCTCGCGGAGCGGCAGGTCGACGAGACGATGAGCCACGCGCTCGCCTACACCCGCGACGACTTCACCGTCATCGACTGGGACGCGGCGCTCGTCGTGGACACGGGCGGCTACGTCGACGACGTCCTCTACATCATCGAGCTGGCGAACCTGCAGCTCGAGGAGTACCGCCTCCTCGACGACCGTCTCGATCGGCTGTTCATCAAGGCCTACGAGGACCTGGAGCGCCACTCCACGTTCTGGAACCTTCTCTTCGCCTCCGACGCGCGCCTGAGCGCGATCCGCCGGATCCGGATGGACATCACCAAGATGTCCGAGGAGCTTTCCAACATCACCAAGTTCGTCGGCGACTGGTACCTGGCGCGCGTCTACCTGTCCTGCAAGCACCGCTTTCACCTGGGCCACTGGGAGGCCACGGTCGACCAGAAGCTGCACGAGCTCGACCGGCTCTACTCGCTCGTGCACCAGGGCATCAACGAGAAGCGCATGCTGGTCCTCGAGCTGGCCATCGTGGCGCTCTTCGTCTTCGAGGTGGTCGCGACGTTTTTCTTCCGGAAGTAGCCAACCCGAAGCCCGCACTCCGAACCACGAACACCGAGGAAGAAGGGTCCCCCTCTGCACCTCCCCCGGGGGGAGGCAGGGAGGGAATCTGTCCGCGTCGGTGTTCCTGGTTCGGTGTTCGGTGTTCGGGGTGCGGTGTTCGGTGTTCAGGTTCCAAGTTCGGCGAGCAGGTCCTTCACGGCCGCGAAGGCGTCGTCAACCGTGATGGCGTCCATCGAGCCCTGGCCGAGGTCGCCCTTGAGGACGACGCGGTGGTGCGGGTTGTACGGTCCATACGTGCGAGGGTCCTTCGGGCCGAAGAGCGCGACGCTCGGGGTGGAGACGGCGCTCGACAGGTGCAGCGGCCCCGAGTCGCAGCCCACGTAGAGCTTCGCGCTGCGGATGAGCTCCGCGAGGTCCAGGATGTTCTTCGTCTCCATCGCGAGCATCGCCTGGCCCCGGCTGCCGGCGACGATCTCCTCGGCCAGCGGCCGCTCGCCCGGGCCCCAGGTGATGACGGGACGCAGCGGCGTCTCGCGGCCGATGCGCTCCGCGAGCTGCGCGAAGCGCTCCGGCTTCCAGCGCTTCATCGCGCCGAAGTCGCTCGTGCCGGGGTGGATCGTCGCGTACTCCTTGAGCCCCTTGGCGGCGAGGAACGCGTCGACTCGAGCGCGGCCTTCCTTCGTCTCGGGAAGGCGGTAGCCCGGGGACGCCACCGATACGCCCAGGTGGCCCACCAGCGACAGGAACTTCTCCACGCGGTTGATCTTCTCGGTGGCGCCGGGCGGCGTCACGTGCTCGTTGTTGAAGAAGTAGTTGTTCTCCTTGCAGTGGCCGCGGCTGAAGCCCACCCGCCGCCGCGCGCCGCTCAGGAGCCCGTGCAGGGCGCCCTTCAGATTGCCCTGGAAGTCGAGCGCGACCGTGTACTGTTCGCGCCGGATCTCGTGCAGGAAGGCGGAGAACTCCTCGAACATCGCCCACCAGTGCATCGGCTGGTGGAGGTAGCGCGCCCAGCGCTTGCGACGGTAGAGGTGCACGCGGTCGACCGAGGGGTGTCGCGTGATCAGGTCGTGCGCCCGGTCCTCGACGACGTACCCGATGAAGGCCTGGGGGAGCCCTCGGCGGAGCGCCTCGAGCGCGGGGAGCGTGTTGATCACGTCGCCCACGGCGCTGAGCCGGATGAACAGGATTCGGGGCTGCAGCGTCGTCACTCGAAGCGCCGGCGAAACGGCGTCCGCGCTCATGCGGGTCTGGTCTTCAGGATATTGATCGGCGCCATCGCGGGGAGGCGGCAGCTCCCCAGCGGGACCACGAACGTGTCGGCGAACGCGTGCTGCCCGGAGAGGCAGGCGTGGCTCACGCGGTCGGTGAACACCATCCACGCCCAGAACGGCTTGAAGCGGAACTCCTGGTGACCCTCGGCCGTGGACTGGAACGCCGGCGTGTCCTTCATGTAGTTGTGGAAGCGGCGCATCGCGCGGTCGTACGGCGAGGAGTCCAGAAACTTGGCCGACGGGACGAGCGCGGAGCACACGTTCGAGAAGGAGGTCCGGAGGCGGTCGAAGAGCCCTTCGTCCATCGCCTGGCCGTCGGCGCCGTTGCCGGGCAGCACGCCGGCCTTCTCGCCGTAGCGTCGATAGAGCTCGGGGAAGGACCCCTTGGAGGCCCAGACGCGGTCCTCCGCCGGATTGACGTTGATGAAGAAGCGGATGATGCCGTCGCCGTGCGTGGCGCCGTAGGCGCCCGCGTCGACGTGGACAAGCTCGTTGGACGCGTGGGCGGGCAGGTCGCGGCCCTTTTCCTGGAGGGGGCGGAAGCTGGCCGTGCCGACCTTCCAGTCCTTCGCCAGAGCCGGGATCGCCTTCTTCAGGAAGGCCTGGTGGCGGGCGTTCTGCTCTTTCAGGATCCGCTGGGCCCGCTCCACCACCTCCGGGGTGCCCTTGATACCGATGATCCGATCCGACTCGGGATGATAGCTGATGTTCTTGGAGCTCAGGTGTTTGGGCATCTCCTGCCGAAGGAACTCCAGGTCCTCGGGCGAGGGCAGCTCGACGGGGCAGTCCGGAAAACAGACGATCTTCCCGTTTTCGAGGGCGTCGGAGATATCGTTGGGGCCGGCGGCGGCGACTTGCGCCTTGGTGAACGTCGCAAGCATGGCTACCGATATTATCGGCCCGGTCTGCAAAATCAAGCGAAGAATCTTGGGTCCCCCGCACAGGGCCTCCTTGCGGGGGGACCCAACCCTGACTTGTGCCGAGCCTGTCGAGGCAGCGAGGCGCAGCCGAGTCGAAGGGTTTGGGACTCAAGAATCTTGGATTGATCTCCCGATGAGCTTTTTGGTACTTATCGTCGATCCCCATGAAGCCGAAAGTCTCCGCCACCGTCATCTGCAAGAACGAGGCTCATAACATCGAGGACTGCCTCAAGAGCCTGTCCTGGTGCGACGAGATCGTCGTCGTGGACTCCGGGTCCAGCGACGGCACGGTGGAGCTGGCCAAGAAGCACACCCCGAAGGTCATCTTCAACGAGTGGCCCGGCTACGTGGCGCAGAAGAACTTCGCCCTGAACGAGGCGACGGGCGACTGGGTGATCTCGCTGGATGCCGACGAGCGCTGCACCCCGGAGCTCCACGCGGAGATCGTCAAGGAGATCGCGAGCGCGGATCCCAACCTTGCGGGCTTCGAAGTGCGGCGGCACGTGAAGTACCTCGGCGCCTGGATCAACCACGGCGGCTGGTACCCCGACTGGAAGTGCCGCGTGGTGCGCCGCGGCCACGCGCGCTGGCACGGGGTCGACCCGCACGACAAGCTGGTCCCCGAAGGGCCGATCAAGCGGATCAAGGCGGACATCCACCACTTCACGTACAAGGATTTCGCCCACCAGGTCCGGATCATCAACCACTTCTCGGACGTCGTCTGCGCCGAGTATGTGAAGCAGGGGAAGACGCCCTCGATTCTGCAGGCCATCTTCCACCCGCCCTGGAAGTTCTTCGAGTGCTACGTCTGGAAGCTCGGGTTCCTGGACGGCTTCCCGGGCTTCGTCATCGCTGTCGGATCCGCCTTCTACATCTTCGCCCGCTACGTGAAGCTTTGGGAAACGGGAAAGCAGCCGAAGTAAGCGTCTCGGTCGTCGTCGTGAACTACAACGGCGGCGAGTTCACGCCCGCGTGCCTCGAGTCGATCCCTCCGGGGACCGAGACCATCGTGGTCGACAACGGATCGACGGACGGCTCCGCGGACGCGCTGGCCGCCCGCTTCCCGTCGCTGACCCTGATCCGGAACGCCGCGAACCTGGGCTTCGCCCGGGCGGTGAACCAGGGGATCGCCCGCGCCCGCGGCCGCTACGTCTGCCTCCTGAACAACGACGCGAGGCTCTCGCCCGACACGCTCTCGACCCTCGCGGGCTACATGGACGCGCACCCCGACGTCGGCATGACGGCCCCGCAGTTGCTCCACGAGGACGGCCGCAAGCAGCATTCCTTCGACAACTTCCCGTCGCTCGCGACGGCGTTCCTGAACAAGAGCCTCCTGCGCCTGCTGGCGCCGGGAAAGTATCCGAGCAAGAAGCAGGAGTACGCCGAGCCCCGCGAGGTAGAGTCGGTCATCGGCGCCTGCATGATGGTGCGGCGCTCCCTGATCGACCGCATCGGAGGCCTCGACGAGGCGTACTTCCTCTTCCTGGAGGAGACCGACTGGTGCCTGAGGGCCCGCCGGGCGGGGTCCAAGGTCGTCTTCGTCCCGTCGTCGAAGGTCGTCCACCTTCAGGGGAAGACGCGGGACAAGGCGCGGGTCCGCGGCCGCATCGAGTACACCCGCTCGTACTTCGCGTACTTCCGCAAGAACCGGCCGGCGTCGTCCCCGGTCCTGCGCCTGTTCTTTCCGCTCAAAAGCCTCCTCGAGTTCCTGTTCCAGACCCCGGCGGTCTTCCTTCCGAAGGTCCGGCGGCGCTGGGTCGAGACCGCGTCAGTGCTGGGCTGGCAACTCTGCGGCTGTCCGCGCGGCTGGGGCCTCTCGATGGGGATCGACCCGAAGTTCATCACGCTGCGCGACGGGACGCGGGTCCAGGAGGACCACGCGGGTGCGTTCAACAACTTCGACGAGAAGCCGCGCTCGACCAAGAAGCTGATCAAGGACCTGAACTGGAAGCGGACGCTCGAATACACCGAGGGCGGGAAGACCTACCTGATCAAGATCTACAAGTCGCCCACCTGGGACCGGCGACTGAAAGCCATGCTCTTCGGCTCCCGCGCCCGCCACGAGCTCGAGATGTCCCACGGAGTCCACCTGCGGGGGATTCCTCAGGCGCCGGTCATCGCGATGCGCGAAGGCGGCGGCGCGGACTGGGTCGCGATCGAAAAGCTCCAGGACTGGGCGCAGCTGCAGGCGACCCTGCTCGCGATGGCGGATCGCCGCCGGCTCTGCGCCTCCTATGGGCGCTTCGCGCGCCGGCTCCACGACGCCGGCATCTGGCAGCAGGATTTCAACCCGACGAACATCCTGGTGAAGGAGGGCGAATTTCTGCTCATCGACTTCGAGCGGATGAAGCTCTATCCGAGGGCGGTGCCGGAGTCGGAGCGGCTCGCGTCGCTGGGAAAGATGAATCGGATCCCGTCGATCTCGCGGACCGACCGGCTCCGCTTCCTGAAGGGCTACCTGGAGTCGAGCGCCCTCGACCTGAAGGACTGGAAGGCGACGGCCAAGCAGATTCTTAAGATCTACGAGTTGAAGGTCCAGATGGACCATGTGAAGGCGGGAGACCGCTGTCTCGACGAGAACCGCGACTTTGGGGCCTTCGAGGCCGGCGAGTGGCGAGGCCACTACTTGAAGAAGCGCGACGATCGCCCCGGCGGCTTGACGCTGGATGAAGTCCGCGCCCTTGCGGAAAAGAGTCCCGATACCTATCGTTTCGAGCAGGCCTCCGACGCGATCGCTGAATGGCAGCAGGCGAACCGGAGGGCCAGCGAAGGGGGCCCCGCGCCCCTGGCGGTGATCGTCAAAGGGTCATCGGTCGAGGGAAAGATCGCATTTCCCCGGACCTAATCGGTGTCCAAGTCGTTAAGATGCATGCATGTTAAGGAGCGCCCCTTGAACTTCACCAAACACGCGGTTCTGGCGGCGGCCCTTGTGGCCGCGATCGGCTCGGCCGCGTTCGGCCAGAGCCTCGAAGAGAAGCGCGACAAGAAGCTCGCGTCCGAGTTTCTCAAGAAAGCGGCCTGGACGACGGATTACGACAAGGCCCTCGAGGAGGCGAAGAAGGCCGGCAAGCCGATCTTCGGATACTTCTCGCGATCATACTCGCCTTGACCCCCTTGCCTGGCTCTGGAGGGCGGGCCCCTCCTGACGGACGAGTTCGTGAAGTTCTCCAAGGACTACGTGCTGTTCTGCCACATCACCACGCACATCCAGGGGGAGAAGCACGGCAACCTGCTGGAAGAGAAGGGCGGCGAGGGCTTCCCCCACATCATCTTCATGGATGCCCAGGGCAACATCCTGGCGGTCCACGAGGAGGAGCGCTCGGCCGCGGGCTTTGCGAAGACCGGCGAGAAGGCCAAGACGTTCATGGCCCTGAAGGAGAAGGCCGCGAAGGGCGACAAGGCGGCCCAGGTCGACCTCATCATCGCCCAGCTCGACATGGGGCAGATCAAGGCGGCCGACGCCGAGAAGCAGCTCAAGGACGTGAAGCTCAGCAAGGAGCAGCAGGCAAAGGTCGACGAGATCCTGGTGAACACCACCGTGATGGACATCGTGAAGGGCATCGAGAGTGAGAACGAGGCCAAGGAAGCCGGCAAGAAGTTCTACGAGATGCAGAAGGCGGGAAAGCCCGCGCCGACGAGCGACCAGGCCATCCAACCCTACTACATTCTGGGCATGAACGCCGCCGAGGAGGCCAAGGACGCGGCGACCTTCGAGAAGAACCTCAACGCCCTGAAGGCCAAGTTCGGGAGCAACCCGCAGGCGAAGAAGTTCTTCGAGGCCAAGGAAAAGAAGCTGGAAGAGCTGAAGGGAGACAAGAAGTAGGCCGAGCGCAACAACCCGGAGGTCGGCCGAGTTAATTCAGTATGAACATGATGCTCGCGATCCTGCTTCTGGCGCTCCAGAAGGACCCCGCGTCCACCAAGGAGGCGATGAAGCCGATCCAGCTCCTGGTGGGCGAGTGGAAGGCCCAGGTTTCGTCCGACGACGGCAAGGACGAACCCTGGGAGGAAACCCAGAGCTGGGAGTACAAGATCGACAAGGAGGAGTACGCCCTCCAGTTCGACGTCAAAGGCGGCAAGAAGATCAAGAGCGGCGTCCTGAGCTACGACCTGAAGAAGAAGGCCTACCGCCTCGACATCGTCCGCGCCAACGACCAGAAGGCGGTGTTCGAAGGCAAGCTCTCCGGCAAGGATCTGGCGATGGAGGAGATCGTCGAGGGCAAAGCCGGCCAGGACAAGATCAGCTTCAACCTGCTTCGCGACAACCGCATCCTGATCAGCCTGGAGCGGAAGGAGGCGGGCAAGAACAACTGGGCGCCGCACCTCAGCCTCGCGGCGACCAAGCAGGGGGTCCCCTTCGTGCGCGCCGAAAAGACGTTCTGCGTGGTCACCGGCGGGACCCCGTCGAGCAGCGTCGAGTACAAGGGCGTGACCTACAACCTCTGCTGCAATTCCTGCCGGAAGGAGTTCCTCGCGCACCCCGAGGAGACGATCGCGCGCGCCAAGAAAGAGGGCTTCATCAAGTAGCGGGGGGCGTGCGCTGGCGCCGCACCTCGGAGAGCAGCACGGCGGCGCTGGCCGCGACGTTGAGGCAGTCCCACTCGGTCGCCATCGGGATGTAGATCACCCCCTTGCAGGCCCGCAGGACCTCGTCCGTCACGCCCGTCGGTTCGCTTCCCAGCACGAGACAGACGTTTTTGCTATAATTCGGGGATCTGTAGTCCCGCCGGTCGCCGTGGATGTGGGCCGCGTAGGCATTGAGCCCGCGCACCGTGGCGGCCAAATCTGGAGACGTATGAACGGGAACGATCAGGGGTGCCCCGAGGGACACCCGGACCGCCCGGCGCAGCCACGGAGAGGCGGTGCCGGGCCCCAGAATGACGCCGTCCACGCCGAATGCGGCGCAGGACCTCAGGATGGCGCCCACATTCTCCGCGTTCGCCAGCCCGTCCAGGGCCAGGTGGAAGCTCCCCGAAAGCGGCTTCTCCGGCGGGATCGTCCCCAGCGCCATCAGCCCCTGATGCAGGCGGAAGCCCACGATCGAGATCAGGCGCGAGAGCGGCGCCACCCGCACGTCGATCCCGTCCGGGATCGGCAGTTTCTGGACCCAGTCCGGGGTGCAGAGGATCCGCTCGACGCGGGTCGTCTTCAGCATGCGGCGCACCACCTTGTCGCCGTCGCCGATGAACGTGCCCTCCGGATGCCGGCGCCCCCGAAGCGAGCTGAAGACCTCGAAATCTTCTTCCGTCGCCGGCTGGATCAACGCGCGCGCGTCCATGTCGTACCAATCATACCGTTGTCCGGTGTCTCTACAGTGAGGATTCCCGCATGCTGATGACGAGAGCGCTCCTTCTCCTGGCCTTCCTGCTGCCGACCTCGGATCCGATCGTCGACGCGATCGTCAAGGAGGAGCGCGACCACAGCCGCGTCATGGAGTACCTGGACCACCTCGTCAACAAGATCGGCCCGCGGTTGACCAGCTCGACGCGCCTCACCGAGGCCTGCGAATGGACGCGCGGCGAGTTCGAGAAGATGGGCCTCAAGGCGCGCCTGGAGGAGTGGGGCACGTATCCCGTCGGCTTCGACCGCGGCCCCTGGTCCGCGAAGATGATTTCGCCGGAGCCGATGGACCTCACGATCGGCTTCAACGCGTGGACCGCCGGCACGTCGGGACCCGTCACGGGCCCGGCCGTTCTCGCCCCGGAAACCGACGACGAACTCCTCGCCGTGAAGGACAAGCTCAAGGGCGCCTGGGTCATCTCCTCGTCGCGCGGCCCCGAGAAGTACCGCGTGGCCTACGACGAGGCCGGCATCGCCGGGGTCGTCCGCAGCGCCGGCGGCGAGCTCCTCCTGACCAGCGGGATGTCGAAGCTGGAATGGGAGAAGCTCCCGACGCGCGTCACCGTCACGATGATCGCCAGCCAGCACAAGAAGATCGTCGAGCTCCTCAAGGCGCAGAAGGAAGTCCGCCTCACGATCGACATCAAGGTCGAGTTCAAGCAGGGCCCGATCAAGGTCTACAACGTCATCGCCGAGCTCCCCGGGACCGAGAAGCCCGACGAGATCGTCATCGTGGGCGGCCACATCGACTCCTGGGACGGCGCCACCGGGACCACCGACAACGGCACGGGCGTCGCGACCACGCTCGAAGTCGCGCGGCTGCTGACGAAGGCCGGGGCGAAGCCGAAGCGGACCATCCGCTTCATGCTCTGGAGCGGCGAGGAGCAGGGGCTTCTGGGCTCCCGCGCCTACATCCGGGCGCACCCCGAAGAGACGCCCAAGGTCTCGGCCGTCCTCGTCCACGACGGTGGGACGAACTACGTCTCGGGCATCCACGCGACCGAGGCGATGGCCCCGATCTTCGACAAGGCCTTCGAGCCGCTGCAGGGCCTGAATCCCGAGATGGCGTTCACCGTCAAGAAGTCGTCGGCGCTGCCATACGGGATCGGCAGTGATCACGACTCGTACCTCGGCGTCGGCGTGCCGGGCTTCCACTGGCTGCAGGCGGGCCGCGCGAAGTACGTCTTTACGCACCACACGCAGCATGACACCTTCGAGCAGGCGATCCCCGAATACCAGCGCCACTCGGCGACGGTCATCGCGATCGGCGCGCTCCGCGTCGCGGACCTCGCGGAGCTGCTCCCGCGGACGGGCCTGCGCGCCCTGGCGCCCACGAAGCGGAAGATGCTGGGCGTTCAGCTCGACGAGACGATGCAGGTGCTGGAGCTGGTGAAGGACGGCGCCGCCGAGAAGGCGGGGGTCAAGATCGGCGACAAGCTGCTCAAGTTCAACAACCAGCTGGTCGGCGACACGTCCGTGCTCAGCGAGTCGATCCAGAAGGCGCCGAAGGCCTCGAGGCTGCTGGTGCAGCGCGACGGGAAGGAAATGGAGATCCCGGTCACGATCCCGGACTGATCAGCGCAGCGGCGGGCAGACCGGCAGGGCGAACGCGCCCTCGACGCTCACGCTCCGGTGGGCGCCGCAGCCCCAGACGAAGACGCCCAGGGGCAGGGTGTCGACGCGCAATTCCACGGGCTTGGGGACTGTCTTCACGACGGCCGGCGGGGCCGCTGGGGGCGGGGGCGCGGCGGGAAGGGCCGCCGCACCGCTCGGCGCCGACGAGCAGACGCCGATCAACATCAGATTGCAGGCGAGCACCGACGTGAGCCCGCCCAGGAAGACTCCCGCGCTTTTCATCCCTAACCCCCAGCCTGTGGCGAGCCGCAAGGTCCGAAGTCGGGCCTTGCGAGTCGAGCCACTGCGAACATAAGGCATATCGGCAGCTCCCGCCATAAAGATGCGGAAAATCAACGGCGAAGTCCGGCGGGGGCAATTGCTATACTCTGCGAATGGGCAAGGTCTGCGTCATCAACGTGGTCGGGTTGACCCCGAAGCTCCTTGCCCACGCCCCGACGATCGCCGCCGTCGGAAGCGCGCGCCCCTGGCAAAGTCCCATGCCCGCGGTCACGTGCACGTCCCAGGCGACAATGCTTACCGGGATGGCTCCGTCGAAGCACGGCATCGTCGGGAACGGCTGGCTCTTCCGAGACACCGGGGAGGTGCGGCTCTGGCAGCAGTCCAACGTCCTCATCCAGGGGGAGCCCCTCTACGCGGGGGTCCGGACCGCCAAGATGTTCTGGTGGTTCAACCAGGGCGCCCCCGTCGAGTGGTCCGCGACGCCGAAGCCGCACTACGGCAGCGACGGCTCCAAGCAGTTCGGCGTCATCGACCGGACCGGCTGCAAGCTCGAGGAGCAGCTCGGCGCGTTCCCGTTTCCGTCGTTCTGGGGCCCGAAGGCGGGCTTGCCGTCAAGCGACTGGATCGCGCGCGCCTCGGCGCTGGTCCTTCGGCAGCATCAGCCGGACCTGACCCTCGTCTACCTGCCGCACCTCGACTACGACTACCAGCGCGTCGGTCCGGGGAACCCGAAGCGTGTCGCCGAGGTAGACGCCTGCGCGCGCCTCGTCATCGACGCCGCGCGCGAGATCGGCGCGAAGGTCGTGATCGTGTCCGAATACGGCCTCGTCCCGGTCTCGCGACCGGTCTACCTGAACCGCCACCTCCGGAAGATGGGCTGGCTCGCGGTCCGCGACGGCCCCTACGGCGAGATGCTCGAGACCTTCGAGTCGCGCGCCTTCGCGGTGGCCGACCACCAGCTCGCCCACCTCTACGTCCGCAACGTGCCCAAGGACGTGGTGCGCAAGACGGTGGAGTCGCTCGAGGGCGTGGACCGGGTGCTGGAGCCGGCCGAGCTGGAGCTGGATCACCCGCGCTCGGGGGAGCTGATCGTGCTCGCGAAGCCCGACGCCTGGTTCGCGTACCCGTACTGGCTGGACGACGAGCGCGCGCCCGATTTCGCGCGGACCGTCGACATCCATCGCAAGCCCGGCTACGATCCCTGCGAACTGTTCCTGACGTCGGCGCCGCGCGCGGCGCTGCGGCTCCTGCAGAAGAAGGCGGGATTCCGCTACCGGATGGACGTGATCCCGCTCGACGCGTCCCTGGTGAAGGGGAGTCACGGCCTGCGTCCGGCCGCGGAGGACGGGCCGCTGATCGTCGGCGAAAATCCTCCGGACGACATGAAGGCTTTCAAGGAATACATCCGAAAACTACTCCAATGAGGCTTCTCAAGGCGATCCGCAAAGAGCCCGTCGACTGCACGCCGGTCTGGTTCATGCGCCAGGCCGGCCGCTACATGCCGGAATACCGGGCGCTCCGGCTCAAGCACTCGATCCTCGACATCTGCCGCACGGCGGAGCTCGCGGCCGAGGTGACGCTCCAGCCGATCCGGAAGTTCCCCGGCCTCGACGCGGCGATCATCTTCAGCGACATCCTCCTCCTTACGGAGCCGATGGGGATCCGCGTCGAGTTCGTGAAGAACGAGGGACCGGCCATCCAGAACCCGATCGTCAGCGAGGCCGACGTCGCGGCGCTGCGGCCGGTCGAGCCCGAAAAGGATCTCCGCTCGGTCCTCGACGCCATCCGGATCGTGAAGCGCGAGCTCCAGGTCCCGCTCATCGGGTTCGCCGGCGCGCCGTTCACGCTGGCGAGCTACATGATCGAGGGCGGTCCCTCCAAGGACTACGCCAAGACGCGGGCGCTGATGACGACGCCGGTCTGGCCGAAGCTCATGGAGAAGCTGGCCGCGGCGGTGGCGACCCACCTGCGCGCCCAGGAGGCGGCGGGCGCCGACCTCGTGCAGCTCTTCGACAGCTGGGTCGGCAACCTGTCGGTCGACGAGTACCGGCAGTACGTCATGCCCTACAGCGCGCAGATCTTCAAGACGCTGCGCGGCCCGGCCATCCATTTCGGCACGATGACGTCGCACCTGCTGGAGCTGATCCGCGACGCCGGCGGCAACTGCATCGGCGTGGATTACCGGATCCCGCTCGACGACGCCTGGCAGCGGCTCGGCGACGTCGCGGTGCAGGGCAACCTCGACCCGTCGCTGCTGGTCGGGGCGCCGGACACGCTGCTCACGCACGTCGACGACGTCCTGCGCCGCGCGGGCAACCGTCCGGGCCACATCTTCAACCTCGGCCACGGGATCCTGCCCGAAACGCCGATGGAACACGTCGCGGCCGTCATCGACCACGTGCACTCGAGGACGAAGCGTTGAAGTCCGGCATCCTCCTCATGGCGCACGGGTCGCCCGACTCGGTCGACCAGATGGGCGACTACCTGCGCCGCGTCCTCACGCACAAGCCGCCGACGCCCCAGATCATCGCCGAGTTCCAGGACCGCTACCGGCAGATCGGCGGGCGCTCGCCGCTGCTCGACATCAGCCTCGCCCAGGGCCGGGCGCTCCAGAAGCGCCTCGGCGTGCCGGTCTACGTCGGGATGCGCCTCTGGGCGCCGTTCATCAAGGACGTGGTCGAGCAGGCGCGGAAAGACGGGATTGAGCGCCTGATCGGCATCGCGCTCGCGCCGCAGTACTCGCGCATCAGCGTGGGCAAGTACCACACGGAGCTCCAGAACACCGGCATCCCCTGCGTGAACGTGCAGTTCTGGCACCGCGAGCCGGCGCTCCTCGAGTACTGGCGGCGGGCGACCGCGGGGAAGGACTTCGTCCTCTACACGGCGCACTCGATCCCGGTCGACGGCGCGGAGCCGTACCCGACCCAGCTCGGCGAGATGGTGAAGGAGATCGTGGGCGGGCCCCACGCGTTCGCCTACCAGTCGAAGAGCCCGTCGCCGATCCCGTGGCTCGGGCCGGAAGTGCCCGAGGTGCTGAAGACGCTGAAGGGGAAAGTCAGCGTCGCGCCCATCGGCTTCGTCAGCGACCACGTCGAGGTGCTCTACGACCTCGACATCCTGCACCGCAAGCAGGCGGAGGCGCTCGGGCTGACGTGGGAGCGCCTCCCGATGCCCAACGATGACCCGCTGCTCATCGAGGCGCTGGCGTCCGCCGCGGGGAAGGTCCTGTGAAGCGGGTCGTCATCATCGGAGGCGGCATCGCCGGCCTGGCCTGCGCGTACGAACTCCACAAGGCCGGCTGGCCCGTCACGGTGGTCGAGAAGGACAAGCTCGGCGGCGTCATCCGCACCGAGCGCCACGGCGACCTGCTGATCGAAGGCGGGCCGGACTCGTTCATCGTCCAGAAGCCCGCCGCGAAGGAGCTCTGCGAGGAGCTCGGCCTCGGCGACCGGCTGATCCCGACGCGCTCCCGGAAGGTGCACGTCTGGTCGGAAGGGCGGCTCCACGAAATGCCCGAAGGGCTCTTTCTGACGGTTCCGACGAAGATCGGGCCATTCCTGAAGAGCGAGCTGATCTCGACCTGGGGCAAGATGCGAATGGGCTTGGACCTCGTCCTGCCGCGCGGCCCCGAGCTGGAGGACGAGTCGATCGGATCCTTCGTGCGGCGCCGCCTGGGCCGCGAGGCGCTCGAGAAGCTCGCCGAGCCGATCATGGCGGGCATCTACGTCGCGTCGGCGGACGAGCTCTCGCTGCGCTCGACCTTCCCGCGCTTCGCGGACATGGAGCGCGAGCACCGCAGCCTGATCAAGGCGCTGCGGAAGATCCCGCCGTCCGGCAATCTCAGTCCGTTCCTCACGCTGCGCGGGGGCCTTTCGGAGCTCGTCGAGAAGCTGCTCGCCGCGATGCCCTCGGTGCGCTTCGTGACGGGAGAGGCGACGACGATCGAGGCCGGCGCCGTCCGGGTGGGCGACACGCTTCTCGAGGCGGATCAGGTCGTCCTCGCGATCCCGGCGACCGCGGCGCGCAAGCTCTGGCCGGACGCGCCGGAGGTGCGCTACGTGACGACGTCGACGATCTCGCTCTGCTACCCGAAGTTCGGCGACTTCCAGGGGACCGGCTTCGTGATCCCTCGCACGGAGAACCGGAAGATCCTGGCGTGCTCCTGGACGACGAACAAGTTCGAGGGGCGCTCGCCGGAAGACCGTTTCCTCGTGCGCTGTTTCGTGAAGGGGGAGGCGTCCGACCCGGAAGGCTTCGCGAAGGAGGAGATGCGGGCGATGCTCGGCGCGCCCGCGGAGCCCCTCTTCTCGCGCGTCTTCACGTGGCGGGAACGCAACCCGGTCTACGAGGTGGGGCACGAGCGCAAGATCGCGGCGGCGGAGGCGAAGCTGCCGCCCTGGCTTCACCTGGCGGGCAGCGGCTTCCACGGGGCGGGGCTTCCCGACTGCATCAAGGACGGACGGGCGGTCGCGAAGCGCATCCTCAGCCGCGCTCCGGGTCAGTGACTCGACCGGTAGAGGTGCGCCCATCTCGCGAGGAGGGGCACCTTTCTCCGGGTGGCGCCGCAGAAGCGGCAAGGACTAACCTGCACCAAGCCACCGACCTCGTTGCCGACGCCGTCCACACAAGCCGGACAATCCGCGACCGGGATGAACGCGAGCAAGGCGAAGAGAATAGTGGCCCCAAGGAGCGTCCACGTCCCCGGAGTCGCGAGCCGTTTTTCCGCTGAAGCGGCCATCTGCATCATGAGACGCCGCCGTTGTGCCTTTGGGGCGAGAACTTCCTAGAGGCTGCTGGGGGGGACCTTCTTGGTCTCGGAGTTGTCCTCGGGCGGCTCGTTGATCTCGGTGTGATTGAGGAGCGGCTGGGGCGGCGTGAGGACGCGCTGGCACTTGGGGCAGCGGACATGTTTGCCCAGCAGCTCATCGCCGACCGAGAGCTTCTGGCCGCAGGGGCAGTAGAACTTGATGCTCATCCGCCCACCGCCGCGCAGAGCACGAAGAAGACCACGCTGAGGAGCAGGAAGATCGTGCCGATGATGCCGATCACCTTGCCCGCCTTGGCGGTGCCGGACACCTCGACCCCGCGGCGGCGGCACTCGGCTTCGTGGCGCGAGCCCAGGTACCAGCCGATCGGGCAGAGCAGGCCGCAGAACATGTAGCCCGCCAGCGAGACGAGCAGCGCCGGGAGGCCGCCGTCGCCCGCGGACGCCACCGGCGCGGGGCGCGGCCCCCCGCAATACTTGCAGCCGGGATCGTTCGCGGGAATCGTCTCGGCGCAGAGGGGGCAGAGCCGGGTCGGCGCGGCCGCGGCCGCGACCGGCTCGGACGGCTTCGGCCCGGGGAAGGGCGCGTAGAGCGCGCCCGAGCAGCCCGGGCACGTGATCCACTGGCCGGCCCACTCGGGCTGCGTCTCGACCTTCCTGCCACAGCCGCAGACGATCGACATGGTAGTGATTATACGATACGCAACGATTACGTGAAGAGGATGGGACGGCGCTCTCCGGAGCTCGCGTCGATCGCCGTCTGGAATCTCCCCGGAATCACCGTCGAACACTTCGGACAGCGGCCGTCGCGCAGCGTCGCCTGCGCCACCGCGAAGCCCCGGCGGCGGATCACGCGCTCGCCGCAGTGGTGGCAGTAGGTGTCCTCCCAAGGATGCCCCGGCACGTTGCCGATGTAGACGTACTTGAGGCCTTCCTCTCGGCCGATCTCGCAGAAACGTTCCAGGCGGCCCAGGGGCGTCGCCGGAAGGTGCGAGAGGTCGAGGTACGGCACGAAGCGCGTCACGTGCCACGGGGTGAAGGGCCCGAGGTTGTCCCGGATCCAGGATGCGATCCCGTGGGCGATGTCCTCGCCGTCGTTGATCGTCGGGGTCACGTTCGTGACGCACTCGACGTGCATCTTGTACTGATGATGCGCGAGCTTGGTCATCTCGAGGACTGCGTCCCAGCGGGCGAGCCCCGTGACCTTCTTGTACGACTCCTTCGAGAAGCCCTTGATGTCGACCCGCCATGCCGTCAGGTACGGGCCAATCATCGCCATCTGCTCTTCGGTCGCGTAGCCGTTGGTCATGAAGGCGCTGTAGAGGCCGAGCCGCTTGGCCTCGATCATGGCCTCGAGGGTGTGCTCGAGCCAGATGGTCGGATCGTTGTAGGTCCAGCCGATGCCCTGGCAGCCCTGGCGCTGCGCGAGCCTCGCGCTCTCGGCGGGCGCGAGCTCCTCCATGTTCTCGCCGAGCTGGTCGGGCGAGTCGTGGGAGATCTCCCAGTTCTGGCAGCCGGGGCAGCGGAAGTTGCAGCCGCGCGTGCCCATCGAGAGGATCGTCGAGCCGGGGTAGAAGTGGTAGAGGGGCTTCTTCTCGATGGGGTCGACGCAGACCGAGCTGGTCAGGCCGTAGAGGAGCGTGTAGAGGGTTCCGCGCTCGTTCAGCCGGGTTCGGCAGGCGCCGCGGTCGCCCTCCGGGATGATGCAGCGGACCGCGCAGACGTTGCACTTCACCTTGCCGCCGGGGAGCTTGTCGTAGAGGAGGGACTCCTTCATCCGCATGGATTGTACTCTCATCCGCCTAACGCTTCTATGGCGGCGGGCATTTCGGCGGGGTATAAGACTCGCATGAACGTGCTGCGCTGTTCCTCGAAGGAGCAGCTGGCCTACGAGGCCGCGGTCGCGGGGGCGGAGCGGATCCGCCAGGCGCTGCACCTGCGGGGCACGGCCCGCATCGTGCTGGCGGCCGCCCAATCGCAGGCCGCCATGCTGGAGTTCCTGGTCCACGAGAGCTTGGACTGGAGCCGCGTCACGGCGTTTCACCTGGACGAATATGTCGGGATCTCGCCCACGAACCCCGGCTCGCTCCGCAAATTCCTCAAGGATCGCTTCATCGAGTGGGTCCCGCTGAGCGGCTTCCAGGCGATCTACGGCGAGCGGAATCCGGTGGCCGAAATCCGGAGGCTGAACAAGCTGCTCGAGAACCGGAGGATCGACGTCGCCTTCGTCGGCATCGGCGAGAACGGCCACCTCGCGTTCAACGACCCGCCGGCCGATTTCAAGACCGACAGCCCCTTCCTCCTCGTGAAGCTGGACGAGATCTGCCGCCGGCAGCAGGTCAAGGAAGGCTGGTTCGGCACGATCGACCAGGTGCCGACCAGGGCGATCACGATGTCGATCCGGAAAATCATGGGCGCCGAGTCGATCATCTGCACGGTGCCCGACAAACGGAAGGCGAAAGCCGTCAAGGCGGCGCTGGAAGGGCCGGTGACGTCGAAGCTGCCGGCCTCGATCCTTCAGCGGCACCCGCGCGCGTCGGTCTTCCTCGACCCCGAGTCCGCGGCCCTCCTCGGGCAGACGTCGCGGCCCGTCGTCTACCCTCTGGTCGAGCTGGCGCACTGCCCGGAGGAGCTGGCGCCCGGCATGAAGCGCTTTCATCTCTTCGCAGCCGGGGATTGGAAGAAGATCGGCGAGCGCGAGCTGGCGCTCTTTGCGCGGAAGGCGGTGGGGGCGGGGGCTTCGACCCTGACGGCGTGGGGGCCGGGGTCCTTCGAGGTGAAGCTGGCCTTCGAGTCGGATACGGTGCGGCGGAGCGTCTCGGGCGAAGTGGGGAGGGCGGCGCTTCGGCAGATCCCATCCCAGGCCTACAAGCAGGAGGAGCTCGACAAGGCGCTCTTCTACTTCCTGGAGGATGTGAAGGAGATCCTTCCGACCTGCAATGCCTGGGTGGGGGTGCTGGTCGGGAAAGTCCCCGAGCGCGATCGGATCGTGGCGGCCATGGGCAATCCCGGCGCCTTCATCGACCAGTACCTCAGCGGCCCTCCAAGCGACCTCTTCCAGCAGCGCTAGGCGGCGGTCCCAATAAATTGACTATGGGCGACTTTTTTGCTTAGATAGGCCGAACCGCCGAGGAACCTGATGGATCAATGGCTCAACGTCGCGATCTTTGCGGCGGCTATTGTCGGCATCGGCGGCTTCGTCATCCTGATCTCCCACCTGCTGGGACCTCGGAAGAAGAAGGCCGGAAAGCTCGACCCCTACGAGTGCGGCGTTCCCGTCCTCTCCAGCACCCGGGAGCGCTTCAGCGTCCACTTCTATCTGGTGGCGATCCTGTTCATCCTCTTCGACATCGAGACCGTGTTCATGGTTCCGTACGCCGTCCTCTATAAGAAACTGGGGGTTGCCGGCCTCGTCGAGGTGGGGATCTTCGTCGCGGTCCTCGTCTACGGCTTGGCCTACCTCTGGAAGCGTGGAGCGCTCGAATGGGACTAGAGTCCATGCTGCCCGACGGGGTCCTCACCAGCAAGGTTGAGGCCATCGTCAACTGGGGCCGCAAGAACTCCTTGTGGCCCATGCCGTTCGGAACGGCCTGCTGCGCCATCGAGCTGATGGGGACCCTGTCCTCGCGCTACGATCTGGCCCGCTTCGGGTCCGAAGTCATCCGCTTTTCGCCGCGGCAGGCGGACCTGATGATCGTTTCAGGGCGGATCGCCCTTAAAATGATGCCCGTGCTCCTGAAGATCTGGGAGCAAATGCCCGAGCCGAAGTGGTGCATCTCCATGGGTGCCTGCGCGTCCTGCGGAGGCATTTTCGATAACTACGCCATGATCCAGGGGATCGACCGGTTCATCCCGGTCGACGTGTACATCCCCGGATGCCCACCCCGGCCGGAAAGCGTCATCGACGCCGTCATGGAGATCCAGAAGAAAGTCGAACGCGAGTCGCTGAAGCAGCGCGCGTAGACCCTCCGAGCAACTGGGGAAAATGGACCCGATCGAGACCGTCAAGGCCAAGTTTGCGGACCAGGTGCTGGGCGTCGGCTCGCACGCCAACCAGGCGTGGGTCGACGTCAAGCGCGAGCGCATCGTCGAGATCCTGAAGACGATCCGCGACGAGTGCGGCTACGACATGCTGACCGACCTGACCGCCGTCGACTACCTGAACCAGGGCATGCCCGAGCGTTTCTGTGTGGTCTACAACCTGTACTCGATGAAGGACAACGTCCGCACCCGCGTGAAGGCCTGGGTCCCGGAGGCCGACGCGAGCATCGACAGCGTCTCGTCGCTCTGGCGTTCGGCGCCCTGGGCCGAGCGCGAGGTCTGGGACCTGATGGGCATCACGTTCAAGGGCCACCCCGACCTCAAGCGCATCCAGCTTCCCGAGGGCTACGAAGGACACCCGCTCCGAAAGGACTATCCCCTCACGGGTCGCGGCGAGCGCATGAATTTCCCGAGGTATGTCCCATGACGGAACCTCGTCGCACAACCATGACCATCGAGGAAGAGCTCGAGGGGGATCTCGGCACCAAGCGGATGCTGGTCAACTTCGGGCCGCAGCATCCGGCCACGCACGGCACGCTCCGCAACATCATCGAGCTCGACGGCGAGAAGGTCGTGAAGCTCGAACCCGAGATCGGGTACCTCCACAGCGGCTTCGAGAAGATCTCCGAGTACCGCACCTACAACCAGACGGTCACGGTGACGGACCGGATGAACTACCTGTCGCCGCTCTGCAACAACGTCGGATTCTCCCTCGCGGTCGAGGAGATGATGGGGATCAAGGTGACGCCGCGCTGCGCCGCGATCCGCGTGGCGCTCTGCGAGCTGTCGCGCATCGCCGACCACATCCTCTCGGTGGGCCTCCAGGCGATGGACCTGGGCGCCTTCACGGTCATGCTCTGGACCTTCATCGAGCGCGAGAAGCTCTACGACATCTTCGAGAACGTCACCGGCGCGCGGCTCACGACCTCCTATACCCGCGTGGGCGGCCTTCTCAAGGACATCCCCCCGGACTTCGAGGAGATGGTCCGGAAGTTCATGGAGAAGTGCTCGAAGACGATCGACGAGATTGAGGCCGTCCTCAACGGCAACCGCATCTTCCTCGACCGCACGATCGGGGTCAGCCCCATCCCGCGGGACGTGGCCATCAGCTTCGGGCTGAGCGGCCCGATGCTGCGCGCCTGCGGCGTGCCCTACGACGTCCGCAAGGCCCGGCCGTACCACGGCTACGAGAACTACCAGTTCGATCTCGTGACCGAGGAGAACGGCGACGCCTGGTGCCGCTACCGCGTCCGGGTCCGCGAGATGCGCGAGTCGCTGAAGATCATCGACCAGGTGCTCAAGACGATGCCGCAGGGGCCGATCTACGTCGACGACCCGCGCATCGTGATCCCGCCCAAGACGGCGATGAACACGCCCGGGGGCGGCATGGAAGGGCTGATCTACCACTTCAAGAACTACATGATGGGCCACGGCGTCTGCCCGCCGAAGGGCGAGGTCTATTCGTGCACGGAAGCTCCCAACGGCGAGCTGGGCTTCTACCTCGTCAGCGACGGGACGCAGCGGCCGTACCGCTGGCGCGTCCGTCCCCCGTCCCTCTACACGTACCAGGCGTTCCCGTACATGACCGAGGGCGGGCTGCTGAGCGACGTCGTGGCGGTGCTCTCGAGTCTCAACATCATCGCGGGGGAACTGGACCGGTGAGCCGCGAATTCAACGACGCCACGAAGCAGGAGCTGGAGCAGATCTGCTCGCGCTACCCGAAGCGCGAGGCGGCGCTGCTGCCGGCCCTGCGCCTGCTGGAGCGCGAGTTCGGCTGCGTCGACCAGGACGGGATGGTCCACGTCGCCAAGCTCCTGGGCATCTCGCCCGCCAAGGTCTTCGGGGTCTTCACGTTCTACACGCACTACAAGCGCCCGGGCGACCGCACCTACGTCATCGAGCACTGCTCGACGGTCCCCTGCGCGCTGCGGGGCAGCGAGAAGATCCACGACCACCTCAAGAAGCTCATCCAGCCGAACGACCCGATTACGCTGAAGAAGGTCGAGTGCCTCGCGAGCTGCGACACCGCGCCCTGCCTGCAGGTGAACGGCGACTATGTCGACCACGTCACCGAGCAGATGTGCGACGCGATGGTCGCGCAGATGCGGGCCGGCGCCTGGAAGGCGCCCACCCCGAAGTACGAGGTGCCGCGCACGAAGTACCCGCCGGTGCTGCTCAAGCACGTGCTGGAGCAGGGCAGCGAGACGCTGGAGCACTACCGCAAGCGCGGCGGCTACGAGACCTGGCTCAAGATCCACGAGACGCAGCGCAACGCCGACGAGATCGTCGAAGAGGTCTTCAAGGCCGGCCTGCGCGGCCGCGGCGGCGCCGGCTTCCCGACGGGGCAGAAGTGGAAGTTCCTCGCCAAGAACGACAAGCCCCGCTACCTCGTCGTCAACGCCGACGAGTCGGAGCCCGGCACCTTCAAGGACAAGATGCTCATCGACCGGGACCCCCACGCGCTGCTGGAGGGGATCCTGATCTCCGGCTACGCGATCAAGGCGAAGTGCGCCTACATCTACATCCGCGGCGAGTTCGTGAACGGCGCCAAAACCCTGCAGAAGGCCGTCGACGAGGCCGAGAAGGCCGGGCTCTTCAAGGGCTTCCCGATCACGGTCCACCGCGGGGCCGGCGCGTACATCTGCGGCGAGGAGACCGGGCTGCTCTCGTCCCTGGAAGGGAACCGCGGCTACCCCAAGATCAAGCCGCCGTTCCCGGCCGTGGAAGGGCTCTTCCGCTGCCCGACGATCGTCAACAACGTCGAAACGCTGATGACGGTCACCCACATCATCAAGAACGGCTCCGAATGGTTCCGCAAGATGGGGACCGAGAAGAGCCCCGGCATGAAGATCTTCTCCGTGTGCGGCCACGTGAACCGCCCCGGAAACTACGAGATCCCCCTGAGCGTGCCTCTGAAGGAGGTCATCTACGACCTCGCCGGGGGCATCCGCGGCGGCAAGAACCTCAAGGCGGTCATCCCGGGCGGCCTCTCGGCCCCGATCCTCACGGCCGCCGAGGTGCTCGCGGACCCGCCGCTCCGGATGGACTTCGACGCGCTGGCGGCCGCCAAGACCATGCTCGGCTCGGGCGGCATCATCGTCATCGACGACGAGACCTGCATCGTCGACACCCTCTGGAACACGCTGCGCTTCTACCACCACGAGTCCTGCGGCCAGTGCACGCCCTGCCGTGAGGGAACGGGCTGGATCGAGAAGCTCGCGGCCAAGATGGAGCAGGGCCGGGGCCGGGCCGACGAGGTCCCCAAGATCGACGAGGTTGCCTGGGGCATGGTGGGGCGCACGATCTGCGTGCTCGCCGACGCCGCCGCGATGCCGGCGCGCTCGATGGTGACCAAGTTCAAGGCGGAGTTCGAGGCGCACACGCAGGCCAAGAAGTGCCCCCTCAAACATGGCAACGTACCGGAACTAGCTCATGCGTGATTGGCCACGGAGGACACTGAGGACACAGAGCGGATGCTTTGTGTCCGGACCCGGAGCAGAGGATTTCTTCTCTGTGTGCTCTGTGCCCTCTGTGGCCAATCCGGTGAGAGTCTAGGTTGATATGCCGACGATCAAGCTGAACGGGAAGGACATCGAGGTCGACGGGAAGGACAAGCTTCTTAAGATCTGCCTCGACAAGGGCGCCTTCGTGCCGCACTACTGCTGGCACCCGGGGCTGCAGCCCGCGGGCAACTGCCGCATGTGCCTCGTCAAGGTGTCCAACTCGAAGAAGCTTGAAGTCTCCTGCATGTACCCGGTCGCCGACAAGATGGAGGTGACCACCGAAGGGCCCGAGGTCGACGCCGGCCGCAAGGCGGTCCTCGAGTACATGCTCATCAACCACCCGCTGGACTGCCCGATCTGCGACAAGGCAGGCGAGTGCGACCTCCAGGACTACACCTACAAGTACCGCCAGGGCCTCTCGCGCTTCGAGGAAGACAAGCAGATCAAGCACACGAAGGACCTCGGCCCGAACATCCGCATCTGGGGCAACCGCTGCATCGTCTGCACCCGCTGCGTGCGCTTCTGCGAGGAAGTCACGGGCACGGGCGAGCTCTGCGTCATCGAGCGCGGCGACCGCAGCGTCGTCGACGTCTTCCCGGGCATCCCGATCGACAACCCGCTGTCGCTCAACGTCGTCGACCTCTGCCCGGTCGGCGCCCTCATCGACAAGAACTTCATGTACGCGGCGCGCGTCTGGTTCACCAAGCGCACCGAAAGCGTCTGCGCCTCCTGCAGCCGTGGCTGCAACGTCGACGTCACGGTGCTGGACAACGACATCAAGCGCCTGCAGCCGCGTCCGAACGCCGACGTCAACCAGTACTGGATGTGCGACGAGGGGCGCCTCAACACGCGCTACGTCGGGAGCGATCGGCGCCTCCTTCGGGCGACCGGCGCGCCCCTGGAGCTCGCCGAGACGGGCCGGAAGCTGCGCTTCGCGGGCGTCATCTCCACCTACAGCACCATCGAGGAGCTCTACCTCTTCAAGAAGCTCATGGACGCCCTGAAGGGCGGCCCCATCGGCGTGCTGAGCCTGACGCGCGGCCAGGCGCAGAAGTTCCCGAGCGGCTTCACCATCGAGGCGGACAAGACGCCGAACCGGGCCTTCGCGGCCAAGCTCTTCGGCGAGGAAGCCCTCGCGTCGGGCGTGCAGAACGTCGCCCAGGAGCTCCAGGCCGGGACGATCCAGGGGCTGCTGCTGATGAACGGCATCCCGGATTTCACGCTGCCGGCGGAGCTCGTCGACGCCGCCAGGAAGGCCCAGTTCCTCGCCCTGAGCGACCTCCTGCAGAACCCGCTCGTGGACGCGGCGCACGTCGTGATCCCCGGGACCGCGTGGGCCGAGAAGGACGGCACGTTCATGAACGTCGACGGCCGAGTGCAGCGGATCCGGAAGGCGGTCGAGCCGCCGGTGACCGCGCGGGCCGAGGCGCAATGGCTCCAGGAAGCGCTCGTGGCGCTCGGGGCCCGTCCCGCGGTGACCTCGGTCGAGGGCGTCTTCCGCGAGGCGATGCCGGGCTACGACTACGGAAAGATCGGCCATCTGGGTGTGAAGACCAATGGGACTGCCTGACCTCCTGAAGATCGCCTTCGTCCTGGGCTTCTTCGTCTTCGGCCTGACGCCGGGGATGGTGATCGTCGAGCGCCGCCTCAGCGCCTGGATGCAGGGGCGCATCGGGCCGGACCGCGTGGGCCCGCTCGGCCTGCTGCAGCCGATGGCCGACGCGATCAAGTTCATCTTCAAAGAGGACATCATCCCGGACGACGCCGACCGCCTGATCTACGTCCTGGCGCCCCTCATGGTCCTGGTGCCGCCGGCGCTCGGCCTGATCGTGATCCCCTTCGGGAACCAGATCGGCGACGAGCACCTGCAGGTGGCCAACCTCAGCGTGGGCGTCCTCTTCTCGATGTCCGTGCTCTCCATCGCGGTCTACGGGCTCGCCTTCGGCGGCTGGGCCTCGAACAACAAGTACTCGCTGCTCGGCGGCCTGCGGGCCTCGGCGCAGCTGGTCTCCTACGAGCTCGCGCTGGGCCTCTCGATCATCGCGGCGCTGATGATCTCGGCGGGCTACAAGGACGAGCTCCTGGGCACGCTCGACCCCCGCGTGATCGTGCAGCGCCAGGTCGAGCACGGCTGGAACATCATCGGGGGCGGCAACTGGTTGCTGCTCCCCAGCGGGGTGATCGGCTTCATCTTGTTCTTCATCTCCGCGCTGGCGGAGAACAACCGGCTGCCCTTCGACCTGCCCGAGTGCGAGGCGGAGCTCGTCGGCGGCTACCACACGGAATATTCGAGCATGAAGTTCGCCCTCTTCATGATGGGCGAGTACGTGGGCATGACGGTCATGGCCGCGCTGATGACGACGTTCTTCCTGGGCGGCTGGCACCTGCCCGGGATCACCAATCCGGACAACCATACGCTCCTGGGAGGCCTGCTCTCGGTGGGCGTCTTCATCGGGAAGGTGGTCGCGATCCTCTTCGTGTACGTGATCATTCGCTGGACGCTGCCGCGCTTCAAGTACAACCAGCTGATGAACCTCGGGTGGAAGAGGCTCGTGCCGCTCGCGCTGGCGAACGTCGCCGCGGTCGCCGTCATCGGCGTCCTGACCTACGGAGGTGGGAAGTGAGTCTCGGCATGACGCTCAAGAAGGCCTGGTACAAGCTGGCCATCAAGCTCTACATCCCGGCGGCCATCAAGGGCATGCGCTACACGCTGGGCCGCGTCTTCCAGAAGAAGGCCACGCTGTCGTACCCGGAAGAGGTGCACGTCCCCCGCAAGGGCTACCGCGGCGAGCACCGCCTCAAGAAGGACGAGCTGGGCCGCATGAAGTGCGTGGCCTGCCTGATGTGCCAGACCGCGTGCCCGGCCGAGTGCATCCAGATCGTGGGGGCGCCGTCGCCCTGGGCCGACCGGGACAAGATCCCGGTCGTGTTCAACATCGACATGCTCAAGTGCATCTACTGCGGGATGTGCGAGGAAGCCTGTCCCTGCGACGCGATCGAGCTGACGCCGACGTTCACGAAGGTCTCGACGACGCGGGAAGAAAAGATTTACGACATCAACAAGCTGCTGAGCCGCTGAGGAAGGGCCGGCAGACAGACACGGGTACCGGGAGAACGAGGGAAGAGCCGTAGGAACCAGGGGATAGCTTCAGGCGCATGGGTAGCATCGATCCAGTCTTCGGAATCGCGGCCGCCGTCACGGTGCTGGCGGGGATACTCACGGTCACCCAGAGAAACCCCATCTACAGCGCCATCTCGATGCTCGCCTGCTTCCTGGGTCTCGCGGTGGTCTACCTGCGCCTGGCGGCGCCGTTCCTCGCCGCGATCCACGTGCTGGTCTACACGGGCGCGATCCTGGTGCTCTTCCTCTTCGTGATCATGCTGCTCAACCTCAAGCCGGAGGAGCTGGGCGTCGAGTACTCCCTGAAGATCCGAGGCGCGATCGCGCTGCTCTGCGGCGGGCTCTTCGCGCTCATTGCGCTGCCGCTCTGGCAGGACCAGCGGACCCTCCCCAAGGACCCGCCGCCCGCCTTCGGGGGCGTCGAGCAGGTGGGGGACGCCCTCTTTAACCAATATGCGCTGCCGTTCGAGCTGATCTCGGTGTTGATCATGGTCGCGGTCTTCGGCGGCGTCCTCCTGGCGAAAAAGAAACTATGAGTATCGCCCACTACCTGATCCTGAGCGCGGCCCTCTTCGCGATCGGCGCCTTCGGCGTGCTGGCGCGCCGCAACCTGCTCATCATCCTCATGTCCGTCGAGGTGATGCTGAACGGCGTGAACGTCGCGCTCCTGGCCTTCGCGCGGCTCCACGCCAACACCGCCGGCCACGTCTTCGTGCTCATGGTGATGGGCGTGGCCGCGGCCGAGGTGTCGGTCGGCCTCGCGATCCTGATAGCCGTGTTCCGCAACCGGAAGACCGTCGACACGGGCGACCTGAAGAGCCTGCAAGGATGAGCAAACTTCTCTGGCTGATCCCGGTGCTCCCGTTGATCGGGTTCCTGATCAACGGGACGAAGCGCCTGCCCAAGGGGCTGGCGGGGATCATCGGCTGCGCGGGCCCGATCGCGTCCTTCGCGCTCTCGGTGGGGGCCTTCCTCCAGGTCCACCACGGCGAGGTCCTCCGCCAGCACGTCTTCGACTGGATCAGCGCCGGCAAGCTGCAGATCCCGTTCGGGCTCATGGTCGACCCGCTGAGCGCGGTCATGATCCTCGTGGTCACGGGGGTCGGCTCGCTGATCCACATCTACTCGATTAGCTACATGCACGAGGACGAGGGCTTCTCGCGCTTCTTCGCCTACCTGAACCTCTTCATGTTCTCGATGCTTCTCCTGGTGCTGGGCGACTCGATCGCCCTGATGTTCGTGGGCTGGGAGGGCGTCGGCCTCTGCTCCTACCTGCTGATCGGGTTCTGGTACAAGGAGCTGAAGAACGCGGACGCGGGCAAGAAGGCCTTCATCACGAACCGCATCGGCGACTTCGGCTTCCTGCTGGGGATCTTCTGCCTCTGGCAGATGTTCGG